>Ga0179593_1488250_pt1 | contig 13139 bp, 12 predicted proteins | sample CZODoug2_1_08_16_FD_185931 | JGI IMG/M metagenome (GOLD analysis project Ga0179593, IMG submission 185931) | Vadose zone soil fungal communities from Angelo Coast Range Reserve, California, USA - CZODoug2_1_08_16fungal (PacBio error correction) | ecosystem: Environmental > Terrestrial > Soil >... | reverse complement strand
CCTTGTTGTTTTCGTTCCATTTGTACTGATCTTTGATAACAGTTGATTCTGGCACCCCCATACGGGTAGCAGTCTTTGTCCCGTGATAACAGCCTTTCCGACCCCTGAATAGCTCCTGTACTGCGAAAACACGTTGTCTCTACTTGTCGTTAGATTTTGTCTTTCCTGACACTCCCCCTTACCGCAAATAAAAAACCTGCCCATGGCACAGGGTGGTGTAATCCTACGTGCCCCCGGGGAAGGATTTCTTAGTGCTTCAGGGTTGGCCCACGCGCGCCACGCTATTGCGGATTTCCTTTTTGATCTTGGTCCTTTCTCCCCCCCGCCTAGCAGACCCGAACGGCGTTGGACTGTGGTGTGGGGGCAATGAGACGGATACCGAATGCATGGACGCCCGTCTCCTGCGTAAAATTTGTGCCGTCCTTCTTGTTTCAGCGGGATGGAGGATTAACCACTCCGTCCCCTCAAACCCTGAGATTTGATATGATAATGGTTCGGCCCTTGCAGTCCATCTTGTTTTTGATATGCTTTTTACTTTACTTTTTTTTCCCAGGCTAGAAAATGAATGTGAATCCCCGCGTTCCTTACCAGCTCACAGAACGATTGGGGGGTTCACCTTTCCACGGGCGTACACGCATCGACCCAAGAGGGGGGGTCCCCAGAGACTAAAACCCAGCGACCATTTATCGGGGTCTCAGGCACCGTCTCCAGGCTAGACTTATCTTCTTCTGCCCCACACCTCTGGCATATAACCCTTGCATTTGGAGAGGGTCCGGTGTATGGTTGGAATCTAGCCCCCGACCCCACGCTCCCCCCCAGTAGCACCGCGTTTTCCCGCCCCTTCCCAAGTTTTCTTCCGGGGACCGTTCCCTGTCCCGCCCCCCGTTTGTCAAAGCTCAACCACGTGGCGCCACCGACCCCCTCTCGTTTGAGCTTTTGTCCGACCAGTCTATTGTTCCCCCTCACCGTTCACCGTGCCGGTGATGTTTGTTGTGTTTCTGCGACGACCTGTGTTGGCGGTTCGTTGCTCGGCTCCCCCCCTTATTAAAGCGCAAGTGTGATTTTCACGTTCTGCGGAAACCCTTAGAGTCTCCCCCAGTTTGCCAAAGATCAATCTCTAATTGTTTTTTGCCGCGTCCCTCCTGCCCTTTGTCTGGCTCAGATTCGTCAACAACGACCCGCACGTGCTAGACACCCATTGCTTGCATGGTTCACCCCAAAACCCAAAAAAAACAAACACCCCCCAAACCCACACCACACCACCGACGCCCACCCCCAACCCCCCCCAACACACACCCCCCCCCCCCCACCCCACCCCCCACCCCCCACACACACATCCCTACTCAGTTTCCTCCCGCTCTCGACACCTTGTCTCAGGCAGCTGATATTCCTCTGCGGCAGGTGAAAGCTACGCAGCATCCCAACACACGTAGGGCGTTACCTCCTTTCTCTGGTAAGTGACCTATTTCGCTCACGGGTGGGCCAGATCATTCCCCCTTGCTCCCAGATCCCGGCCAACAATCCGCTAAATCAAAAATAGAACTGGCCCTTGAGTCTTTCCCGCTACCCTCTTTCCCTTGATGAGATTGATTTTGCACCCTTTCGAAGAAGCCATTTTCAACTCTAGCTTTTTAACCTCCTCTGTTGTTTGTTTCTATTGGGGTATCAATGGCCTGACATTCCCTCAATTTCCCTCCCGGACGACCCCCTTTCAAGACGTCATTGGAGGGTGAGTTAGGGTGGTCTAAATTGATTGTGCAGGGTCTTTTATTGATCCCTGGCAACCTCGGCCTCGTGTGATTTTGGAAGGGGTGCGGCAGTGTCCGCTTCTTTATGAATGGTCCTCCTTGGGTTTTCACGGTGAGCCATTTGTTCCGTGAACAGCAATTCTGTCTCCCACACCCCTGCCTTTGGCCGGTTCTTTTACTTTCTTGGGGGGTGGGTTGGTATCCTTGGTGTATTTGACCTCTGCCTGAGAACTCCCTTTTTTTCACGAGCTTTAGTTTCCACACATTCCTCACTCGATCTTTTTGAGAGGCGACCGCTACGCCCCGACACCAGCAAGACGCCCACTCACTCGTTGGGCGTTATAGCGCTCGGGTTAGGTCTTCCCCTCCTCCTAACTTTCCAAGCTTTCCCGCTATGTCAAAACAGCAAGACTTGGCACCCCGACCCAGTAAGCGTCCTTCTCTCAACGGAGAGCGCTGTTTCGAACTTAGGGACTGCAACAGCTCTCTTCTACAGCTTTCCCCCTGCCCAAGGAGGAGTACAGAAGTCCCCTTTCCTACAATAATCATCGACTAGCCGGCAGGTTGCAGTGGGGCGCATAGCACTGTCCCTCCTTAAATTTCCTTCAGGCACTGACGGTTTTTTTTAAGATAAGATCCGCACTTTCTTCCACACTTAGTGTTCCACTGCTTCTGAACCTGCTAACCAGAGACGTTTACTTATAGACTTTCTTTCTGGTTTATTCCCAGTTCCTCTTTCAAGCTCGCCCCTCCCAATTAAACCTTTTCCTGATTTTGTCGGAAACATATAATTCCTCACTTCCCTCTTCCCCCCCTCATCATGTGTAGCCGGTCGTTTACAATCCAGAGCTGACGCTGTCGGGTGTCACCTTTTTTCCACCTCTTGAACCCGCTCTCGGCCAGTTGCCCTCTCATCCCAAGCGATCCAGACATGACCTGCAGTCTCTTTTCCCGGGGAGCACCCTCGGACAGGCATGCCCCTGGTATTAGACTTAGAACCCCCCCTCTACCCTGGCTTGCCCCCCTCTGTTTTGAACGGTCACAGTGGGAGTTTAGAAGATACCTGGCAAGTTTTCTTGGGCCCAATTGGTCCAGAAACATCCTGTAAGAATTCCGGATCCATGCAGGTTTTTCATGGCCCCCCCCCCAACCCCCCCCCCCCCCGCGAACCACCCAACCCCCCCCCCCCCCCACCCCCCCCGCCAACTTGAGCGCTGGTGGCCTGTGGGCACTGCGACCGTGCGTGTGGGGACCCCGGTTTTCTTTTTCCAGTATGTCTGTCCTAGGTTCATTTTAGTCGTATTCTTCCAGTCTATTTAGTGTAGGAAACTGAACCCTAGACTACCAGATTGGGTTGCCCTGTTAAGACCTGTTTTCCGAGCACCCCCAGATAGTTTATACGCTGCTCGTTCACTCTTGGCCGATTGACTCGCCCTTTGGACCACGCCGCTGGACCCGAGTCCCTTTAAAGGACTGTGTGGGGGTCGAGGTTTTTCCTGCATGATGTTTCACCTAGCTTTGTGGGCCCTCCGTCACCCTCTCTTCACCGCCCCCTGGCATGAATGTGGTTGAGGTGTTAGCGGGAGCTTTGTTGGCAATCTCACCCGGCTTAACGGGATCTTCCCTAATACTGGGCGTGGCTTCAACGATCCCTTTTTTCTTACGAGTCGGCGCTGCGATCACGTTGGTTACTTCCCTTCCCAACAAGTCACAACCCCTCGTGCTGTTCCCCCCCCTCGAGTACCAGCCCGTTCGTGTAGGAACAGTCTCAAATTCCGCCCTTACGTGCGGATTGAGTCCACTGGCCCCTTTGTCTTTCCTCCAGTTGGAAACCCCCCTGGCAAAATAGGGTGCCGTGGGGCTGCCTCTCGACACTCCTCCTTCCCGGATAGCCCCGGGTCGTAAACAATGCCCCTACTCCCTCCCCCCCCCCCTCCAACATCCTCAAGCCGAGATGGCTTATGGAGATCACGGCCTAGAGTTTCTCTGTGGTCGGTTGACCTCTGTGGTCCTCACAGCCCAAATAAACCCTACTCCCTTTCCCACTAAAGATGGTTTGTTCTTGATATCTTTGTCCCTTGTATCGGCCTCCCCCCTTCAGGAGAATCCGAAAGACATTTTTCAACACAGAGTTGGAGACCGCCTTTTTTTTTTCACCCTCGCCTTCGTGACTTCGCTTTTGCCGTTTATTCCTGTTTCCCAGCAAAAGGTTCTTTGGCGCCTTTTTCCGCGTTTTCCAGAGAATTGCAAAACGACAAGGACGTCTTCAAGTCCTTCTTCCCTTTTTGGTGACCTCTCATCCCCCCCACTACCTTTTGACCGTCCCAATTTTCCTCAACGATAGCTTCCTTGAATTCGTCATCCGCCTCGAGGGACGAATGGTTTACGTTGTGCTCCCACATTTGATCGATATTAGGTTCTTGGCCCTGGAGTAACAGGGTAGCCGTCTCTTTTTTCCAGAGCCCCAAGTCCCCGATAGTAGTTTTTGATCCAGTTGCGCATCTAGCACGAGACCTTTTCGACCCTAACGTGGAAGGTTTCGTCAACCAAGGATAGTTTACTTTTCCCCCCCTGCATAGGTATTTTGGTCCCGTTTCAGTCAAAAGACCATGAAAGTATTAAGACTTTTTCCTTTGGTTCCGTGAGTTTGCGAAACCCGGCGTCGGCACCTGCTCCTTTAGTTTCGCACCTTTCATTTCACTTAGCGTGTCTCCCTTGCTCAGGGATCCCGTGTGTCACCTGTCTCTTCACCAGGTTCCGGACCCACCCTAACGTTTGGTCTCTTCAGTAAGCTCCAACAATTTCCGACCCAGAAATTCAGAAATCCCCATACTGCCTCGAGAAGTAGCCCGTTTTCCTCGAGCCTCTCTTCGACGTGATCATAGCAAAGTGAGTGGACCCATAATCCGCGCTTCCCAGGCGGGCGAACCTCGGTGGACGGGCTGGTCAGGCAGTTCTCCCACCTGTATTCCTGCTTGCCGCCCCTGTGGTTTGCCCTTCTTAGAGGGTAGGGCCGGGAGATGTTCCTTCTGTGTGAGTGAGGACCCCGGTTACTACGTCCCCAGGCTTTTCCGGTGGGGGTATTTCCTTCTATATGGGTTCTGTGTTTCAAAACCCGTCGATCCCCCCATGAAAGGGGGTGTTTTCTAGAGTGTGGTGTTCCTACGGCGGTTAGTGCTTTCCCTCTGTTCTTCCTCTTTTAATTTCTGCAGCCCGGTGGGGTTGTCTAGTGGGTTTTTGTAAACGCCTGAGTTTTTTGGGGCGGGTAAGTTCTGTCTGTTGTATCCGGCGCATACACACCGTCTTTCCTTCCCTCATGGCGTCAGGATGTTTTTGGATCGAGACACGCACACCCTCGACTTTCTTGACCCTTTGTTAGCCTACTGAGCCCTTTAAACTAGAGGTTTGTGCACTTAACCGTGGTTGACTGTGTCTGCCCTGAGCAGTGTAACTCTTTTTTTTTGAGAGAGGAGACGGGTGGTGGGGGCAGGTCAAGATGCGCAGGTCATCTTTTTCCCTAAGGACTTTTACGACATGTATAACGATCTTGCGTGCTGTTCGCCCCAGGGGCCTCGCCCTTCTGCTGATGGGGGCTGAGGAGGGTCTTTAGACCTAAAGAGCGTAGAAGGGAGTTTCAGACCTTTTCTACCCGCACTGCCTGGTCGATCACGTCCCCACTTGTCCACCTCCTCTTTACCAGGTTTTTGTTTTTCTGAGCGGGGCCGTTTCGGTTTTGGTTTCCGTCTCGTTGTTTTATCTCTGGTGAGTCACTCTTTACACGTGCTTGGCCTTAATTCCTTACAGAACCTCGAATTTATTCAGGGAGTTTTCCCTTGACAGAGTCACTCGTGAAGACTGACCCTGATCGCCGTTCGATTTTGTGGTTTCGGTCTCTGCGCCCGGCTTGCGCCTAGGACTCAGCGCACTGGTTTCTTGGCCCCCCTCAAGGACCCCCCCACACCATTGACTACTTCTCTCACCTTGCCCCGGAAACTTTTCTTTGCCTATCAGGAGGACACGTTTTCCCGCCCTTGGGTCGTTCAGCGCTGTGGGACCTCGATTTCCCACCTCTCTGATTTTTCCGGATCCAGAACGTTAGAAACTCCCCCTTAGAAGAATACGAGACCTTGTCCTTTTCCAGAGGAATTTAGCCGACCCCGGTGACTTTCAAATCCTGTGTCCTTCGTGGCCCATCAATATCTCCTTCCATCCTCCTCCTTGTGGGCCGGTGCTGCAGGCCGGAACCGATTTAAATCCCACCCGAATGCAGAAGCAGTTTTGACTTCCTTTGATGCGTGGAGGTTCTCATGGCCCCATTGGACAACGGCGCTTTTCTTTTTCTTGATCCGGAACAAACACCCGTTAGTAGTAGGGTCCCCCCCGCCTTTCCCTTCCCGTCAAAAGGTGCATGAACTGTTCCTTTCTGGCACTTAACCCCCTTGTGCACCCCTTCTTGATCGATTTTTCTTCCCTGATTGCCTGGTTTTCTACCACTTTTGCGTCTTTTCCACGAAGCCTGGCTGAGCCACAGCCCCTGGGGAAAATCCTCATCGTGCCCACAATGATCACTTCTATCTTTTCCTTGCTGATTTGCAGGCCACCCCTTTTGAACAACCATATTGACGGTTGGGCCTTTTGTTCCCCTCTCTTTGCACGTTTCCCTCGTTTCCTCCTAACCACACCAACCAGTTCAGCGATTCAAATTACTGATGGTTCCTATCTCTCCCGGGCGCCACGCAACTTTTTTCCTCACCCTACTTCCCGGCATCGCGACCGGAGAGGCGTTTCGGATGTTTCCGTACTTACGTACTAGAGTTTTCTGTAAATAAATTCGGTCCCTCCCGCCGAACGTCCCCGTGGAGTTGGTTTCTGCCGTTCAGTTGTACGCAGATCGGCCCACTTTCCCTCCGCAGTTAATTTTGTTTCCTTCGACCTGCTTCCGGTGTAGTGAAACCATGGAGGATTGACCCTTTGTGACCGATTTACCAACCCTGTCAATGACCTCCGTCTTGTGGAGTGACGCTGTCTTTAAACGCGTAAATTTATTCAACCCTTCTGACTATTTTTTTAGCCTAGCGGACCGCAGCAAACGGCGCCCCTCTTCGCGGAGCATGATTTTTTTTCTCCCCCCACAATCTGACGCTCCACTACCTCCAGCTCCATTTTTTTAGACCAGCATCGTCACTGCGGGGTTCCCCCCATGTCTCCCTTCCACTTGGTTTAGGATGATTTAGCATGCCCTCTCCTGTCCCCACTTCGCCACCTTTTGTGGCTGACATGGCCCCCCACCACTTTTTCACCATTTCGGATCGGGAGGACCCCATACAAACAACACGTGAACCCCCCCCAATTACCGAAACAATCCCTACTTTCTCCGCGGGTCGTCTCGACCCTGGTCCTCTTCCGATTTATGGTTTTGTGGTTGCGGGAATCCGGGTTCCCTTCTCTTTTGGTGTAGCCCTATAACCGATGCCCTGTTTTCTGAAACTTCGCGTCTTTCCCAGCCCCGGCTAGGGGTTTTGTTCCCGCCCTCCCCGAGTGGGCTGTTTGGAGCCGTTCACCCTCCTATTGCTTTTTCCACTCCCTAGCTGAACACACCCCCCCTCTACCTTTATCCCCCGCTTCTTTCCGCAACCCTGTTGGTCGAGCTCCTTTTTGCTTTTTGAGGAGCGTATTTCAGAACCTTAGTTTGGAGGCGACCTTTCCCGGCCCTTGTGGTATTTCGCGGGACTGGGCGACCGAAGCCTTTTGAGGTGCCACAAAGCCCATTCGTGGAACCGCCTTCCCCGTCCCTCTTCTCGCTTTTACTGGCCACCCGCAACACTTCGCTGAGCAGGGCGTTTTTTTTGCCAGGCCCCCTTTTTCCACTTCTACGTAGATTTACTTTCAGAGTCCTCCTAGACAGGTTGTTCCCCCTCTCTGGCTGACGCTTTCGTTTCTAGCCTTGGCACGACGCCTCCGGAGTTACTGCCCGTTTGTAATGCTCCCCACCTTTTTTCCCTTTGCGCAGCTTCACGAGCTTCGAGCGTCGGGCGGAGACGTACCGGGAAGCTTGGATGATTTTCCACATAGGTCCCTTGTCGATGCAGTTGAACCGCACAGTAGGTTTTCCCGATGTAATTTTTTTCAGTTTTTAAGTTGGATGTGGTCCAGTTTTTGAGTTGTGGAAATTTTATTGAAATCTTCTTCTCGAGTCCTTTTAGTTTTTGCGGAGCCCGCCCCTGCAGATCTATTATGGGCTGCCGCTCCCCACACTCCCGCCCTCCGAGTCTTGAAATCCAACCTCAAGCGATCTTTTCAAGGATGCATCCCGGGCTTTATTTCTTCCCCCCCCCTCGACCCCTTCTCTCTTTCCTCTCCTCGTTGGTTTTCTCGATCCTTCCAGGCCCGCCTCTTCCGTCCGACAAATGATTGGAGATTCTCGCACAATCTTATGTTGTGTGGCCCTCATTTGCCTTACGATTTTCCCGTGCTGTTGTCGATTTGGGGACCCCCCGCCGGGTCTTCTCTCCCGTATAGCTTTACGCGTTTTTTTGCTTGGGGTCGCTATTCCTCTTTGATCGTATGGACTCAGCGATTTTCTCCCCCCCCCCCCCCGAACCCTAATATTGCCGTTGCTCTCGGTCTCGTGCGCCCCTCCGTAACGGTTTTGTCCTTCGCACAGAAAGTCATGGGCTGTCGATTTTTTTTCACTTCACCCGTGTTTTTCAGGCCGGATTTTAATCTCCTGTGGACGACGGTTTGTGTGCTACACAGGTCGATCCTAGAAAGTTCTGTCCCCCTCGCCGCCTTCCTTTTCCCGAACGGCTTGGTTTTCTAAACTATCCCACCCTCCTTTGTCCTTGTCGTTTCCTTCGATGTGGCGAGAAGTGGATACAGGCTTACATCTCCCCTCAGAACACCCGTCACTGGTTCGGGCAACCAGCCCCTCGTATGACCCCGACCGGAGATGGAGTTTGGTCGTTTGTCTACCTGACAGTTCACGTCACGCTTTTTAATTTCATGGTGCGGGGTCCCGGGTTCTGTCACACTAAACGGGCTTTAATTTGGCCCTTTTTTTTTGTTACAAAATAGTGTGTTGGGGTTTGGTGCTCATCCTCCTTTCCCGACCACCAGTTCTTTGCCCCTCAGTACCTGGACAAAGACTCCCAGGGGGGGGTATGCGAGCTTCCCTACTGGTGAGGAGTTCAAATACTTTGTTGGTGAGGGAGTTCCCCTGGCCCACGCCCCCCTACAGTGAGACCCGCCTTGTGAGCCCACTGTCCTCCCACCCCTATCAGATAACCGCTATTGACGTCATCGCCACCGCCTTCCCCTACCTGTCCTCTAGAGAGACCCCTCCCCAATCCCCAGAAGAGGTCCGGGGGGGGCCTGGACATTGCTTAGTCAAGGACATAACCTTGTCAGGAATTTTATTTTTCGATTTTTGCGTAGATTGGGGTTTTTTTGGCCTAATGAGTGTGTCCAAGTCTTCCTGTTTATAGTGTGGAATTGGTGGTCATTGATCAACGCCGTCGGTTTCGCATGTCCGTCCCTACCGCAGTTGCAGCAGCTGGGGTTGGTGGGGGGGGGTTGCCTTCTGGACCAATTAAGGGAGAGGCTCCACGTAGACCCTCGGTGGCCTTTTAACCAGCCCCTCACAGTCCCGGACTCGTGGGTAATGTCTCTCCCTGGATGGAGTTGCCAACGAGCTTTTTACTCCCAAAACCGATTGTGTACTCCCGATTGGGGGGGCACACGGTTGTGCCCCTTTGTCCCCGCTCTCTTTTCCGCTGTCCCGAACGGGTGCGTTTCCCCTTGTTTTGCTATGGGGGGAACCCCGTTCGTCCTAGTCCTTCCAGGTTCCAGATAAGTACGCCGTTTTTCTTTTCCCAAAAATCCTTCGAATGGCCCTCCACTGGTTGTGATAACTTTGACAGCTGGACTCTCTCTTGGTTTCGCCACAGCAACTGATTTCCAGGTTTCGAGTCGAAGGCCCATCGAATCGTTTTCTCCTGGTACCTGCTCGCTTTTCTAGATTTTGATTTCCTTTTGAGGGATTCGACAGACAGAGGGGGCCGTTAAAGGCGGCCGTCTGTCTTCACGCCTGGGTGTCTCTCCTCTTTCACGTACACAGGCGACCACCGTATGCTGAGGTACGGCCTTTTTTCTTTTTTAGAGCCTTCCATCCCGTCCGTAGTGAACGTGCCATCTTTTTTCCTTGTGGAGGATGGTAGAGCGCGCTAGGATCTGTCAGGTTCTTGCGTGTGGTGGCGTGGCTCAGTACCAGAACAATCAAGTTTTATTCCCCCTTTCCCCCCGTCTGCGGTCTGCCCTCATCACAGCGGTTCGTCTCTACCTTTTGAATAATTTGTTGATCCTTTCAAGCATGTCCCGGGATCAGCAGGTCCGGTCTTGTTGGACCGATTCCTGAGAAACTTTTTTCCCCAGCAGGAAAATACTCCTCCTCGTCCCCCACAGGGGCTTTTCACCGCGATTCCCAGCGTTGAGTTACAGATTTCCCCCCCTAGCGGCCGGGGGGTGGGCATTCGCTTCGGTCGGAACCCGATTCCTAATCTCTTGAAGGATACGAACCTTTTGGCTCCTGTCAAAAACTCCCTTCGCAGGCCGTTCGGCCTAACTCGCGTCTTTCTTTGTCCTGTCTCCCTCATTTGTGTGCCCCAATGGTTTTGTCCGGGTCGCTTGCCCATCCCCTCCCCCTTTTTTCTCCTGGTTTTTGTAGAGCATCGGGGCTTGGCACGGGGAGCCCGATGTTGATGTCCCTTGGTTTCTCCTCTTCTACCCCTTTTTTTTCTGAGGGTGTGGTCGTTGTCCCATTGCCGGGACCGGGTTCTGGATAAGTGGCATTCGGCCGGCGTCCCCCACAGAGGTTTCGCTTGCCGACTGCGTGTCTCCGGCTTCTCTTTCAAGGTCCTCGCCCTTTTGCGAGCTTTCGTTTTCCTTTTACCCACCTGCCCCCCATGTTTTTCGTAACACCCCCAGTTGCTGCGTTTCCTGAGAGACCCTTCTCTCCCACGCCATTTCTTCGACGAGATTAAGTTCTTTCCCCTTCACGAGTCTGGGGCCTCTGGAGGGACTCCTTTTTTGAGCCTTCCAAGAACCTTGGACGCTCTTGTTCACTTTTTCTCTGGTGCGTGGCGGCGCGCCCTCGTAACGTTCACGCCGTCACTCTTCCGAGAGTGAGTTTAGCACCGTCACGAACTGGATCGTCCCAACGTGCCGGCTTCTCGTGCCTGTGCGCCACCCCCAGGACGGGTTTTGAGGTGTGTCTGACCCGCTCCGTTCCCAACAGGACATTCCTTGCCTGGTGCGGTCATTCCCACGTGCGCCTTAGCGTTTTTTTCTCCTCGCGGCCCTTCCTCTCCCCGCCCTGTTCCATTGTGTAGTCTCCGAGTGGGTTCCCAAGGCCACGAATGCAGGAGATTTCCTTTTTTTTAACGGCCCGCTGACGATCTCTGCTGGGGTACTGCCCTCCGTGTGTTTGTGTGCGCTTCCCCCTTACTGTCACCCAATTCGTACCGAGCGGTACCTACGACATTTTTAATACTCACCCCACCCCTGCGCTTTTTCCCCTCCAGAAGCAATTCTCTAATCTGTCGTCCTCGGACACTTCATCGCCACCCTGCGGTTTCACCGTTTCTCCAAGACGTCACTTTTTTTGAGAACGCTAGAGATGTTGGTTAGTCACCCACCACGCTTGACACCTTTCCGACTTTTCCGCCCCATACGCCTTTGTTCAAACATCTGCGTCCACCCTACCCCCCGATCCACAACCCCCAGCTCCCTTCTACGTGGTTCGGGTGCTTTCCTACCCCTCTGTGAAAGCCCCTACAAAGACCACCCGAAGACTCTAGGTTGTCGTGGCGAAGATGATGCCCGTCTTGCCAGTTTTTCCCTTTTTCTTGATACTCCCGGCCAATGTGGAAGGTGTGCTCGGTGTTCTTGTCCGTTGACTTTTAGATAAGATTTTTGACTTAGTTTCGGGCCACGTTTTTTTTTCCGACACCTTGTTCAACACCTCCCCTCTACTTTGGTGACACCTTTTTGGCTCTTCCCCCACCCCTTGTCGTCTGTCCAGATGCCTTTCTGTTCGGCCTTTCTGTCCTACCGCGGCATTTTTTTAGTTTTCTTTCAACGCCGTCCGTGTCTGGCAGGACCCCCCTTTCCCCCCCTTTTTCCTTTACTGGTCCTACACTTTCACACCCGACCGCATTTTGTTGATCTTCCTTGCTCGCTGGTTGATGCCTTCCCTTTACTTGGCGGTGTTCCTTTTTCGTTGGAGACCCTCTTCGTCGGTTGAAAGAAATCGTCCCTTTTTATCTGCCCGTTTTTCTGTTCTTTCCACGATCCTTAGGGGATCCTTTTTATTATGAGCTTCCCCGGATTTCTTGGCACCCTCCCACCCCTACTTCTGAAAAGAGCTTTACCCCCCTTTTGTTTTGCCCGCTCGTGACCTTCCGTTGACCCACTGTTTTTGTGAGTCCACGCGGTGAAACGGTTTTCGTTTTCCGTGTGGCTGCCAACAATTATGTCGTTGCCGTCTTCTACTACATCGCGGGTTTCGAGACCAACCGTAAAATTAATTTGCCTCCACATCCTCACGCCGAATTTTTTGGATGTCACCCCCCCCGCTATATTCGAAGGTCTGTCCCCATGACAGTCACCCCCCTTGTTTGTTAGCAGTTTGACCAGGATTCTCTTCTGTGCACAATAGAAGTAGATTTGTTCGTGTTAGAGGTAATCATATGTCCGTTACTGCAGCCTCCACCTGATCCCTGATTTCCCCCTTCAACGGTTGTAGGTCGTCAGTTGGGATTAGAATTCATTTATGGGTTGAAATGTGGCGGCGCGTCGGTGATTCAGGGTGTTTTCATGCGCTTCTTCCCTTTTTGATGTTGAGGTGGAATCGAGATAGTTTTGGTGGCAACTTTTGAACACAGTAATTTCTCCTCTTCGCGCCGTTTCCGGTTCCCGCAGAGTGTTTTTCGGCTTTGGGGAGCTTTTTTTTCCCCTATATTGAAGAGTGAGTTTCCTGTTCCATCCGGAACTTGATTCCTTGCAGCGTGTGCTGACCGTGGTATGGCACCTTCCCTTATGATAATCCTCCCCTGAGTCGACGTCATTAACTTTCCTGGATATGAATTCCCAAGATACCCTCACGTAGATGTTTCGCGGCGACGGCTTTTGCAAAACTTTTCGTCCCTAGGTATTCGGGCAGCACCGCCGGCTTATTTTTTTCCCAAAACCCTTTCTCCCCCCCCTTACCCCCGGAGACGTTTTTAATCACTGGTAAAGCTTTTTCACATTCTGCGGGGCCCCCGATTTCCTTTATGCGCTTTTTATCCTGTCTGTTGCGCGGAGGTTTGCTGCGTCCGAGGGTGGGACGGTACC
>Ga0179593_1259585_pt1 | contig 13139 bp, 9 predicted proteins | sample CZODoug2_1_08_16_FD_185931 | JGI IMG/M metagenome (GOLD analysis project Ga0179593, IMG submission 185931) | Vadose zone soil fungal communities from Angelo Coast Range Reserve, California, USA - CZODoug2_1_08_16fungal (PacBio error correction) | ecosystem: Environmental > Terrestrial > Soil >... | reverse complement strand
CCCTCCTTCCTTTTCAGTCGCCATTCCTCCAGATGATGCGCGTATCCTTCCATCGTTTTGCAAGACTAGCGGACTGTTCCCCACGCCTGCCACCGTCCCTTTTCCTCTTCCAAGCCTTCCGATCCGTCATCCCTCCCTTTCGCAACTAATCTCCTCTTTCTCACAGTCTTTCTCTCTTTCAGGTGACCGTCTTTTTGGGATGATGACAAGTACGTTTTCTCTCTCTCCCTTTCGGTTTTTATAGACGGACCAGTCACGCAAATCCGGATTGTACCTCACTTTTGCGGTACTTCAATGGCCCTGCATTTCCCGCCCCGTGGCGGTCACCAATCCTCCCTCCCCCCGTTTTCTACCCTTTTCTGCACAAACGTCTTCTTTCCTGCTATGACAAGATGCCGACCCATGACTTTTCCCCCAACTACATACCCTTTCCCGCCTTCGCGTTCATTGTGGCCTGAGAAACTGTTCTATTTTTTCCATCCCCCTTTTTTCCTTTTTTCGTACTTTAGTCTATTTTCCTTCGAGTTATTTGCCTGGGCTGGTATTTACTAAGAACGCGATTACTTTGTCGTTTGTCCCTTCGTGCAGAAATGGAGTCTTTGGTAGTAGCTTCTTACAAATAGTTTAAAATTTTTGCCTCCTCTTTTTCAAGGGAGGAACGGTATTTGGTCTTAGGCCGAGATGAATCTTTTGAATTTCGCAGTCTCACTGACTCGGGCTAATTTTTCCTGAGACAGACAAAAACGTAATACAACGCGGGCGACCACAAATTTCTTCCCCTGTGCCAGTCTCTTAGGGCCCGACGGCCCATTGACTCTATTGACATTCCCCTTCCCTCCCGTCATATATTTTCTTCAGGTCAGCGGATGACGTGACCGCTTGTTGCAAATACGGGGTTTTAGCAACCCCCCCCATCCTTTCCTCCCTTTCCCCCTCGCTCGCCGGGAAGCCGGCGCGCCGCCAAGGAGGTTTCTACCTCCGCTTTTTCCCTCTTTTTTTTCAATAATCTTCGTTTTTTGCCTGTAAGTTCTCGTTGGGCACCGTTACAGGAGCGCTTGTCTTGATTCACTCTCACTCGTATTTCACCCCTGGAACGCGGGGAAGACCCGGTTAGCGACGCTCAGAATTCTTCTCCCCTTTTCCCGCAGAAGATATTCGTCCTTTCGGTGGAGTAGGATTTGAGCCCCTCCTCCCCCACCTCTTGAAATTAGAGTCGACTTTTTTTTCTTTTTCCGCATCTATTATCGTTAACGCGGGAGATCATGAATGGCAGCAGTAACCAATCCTTCTCCTTTTTTAATTTTTCTATTGTCTCACGCTTTGACAGTGTCAATGATTGGGCGACTTGAGTGGGCGCCGCCTTCGGGTTATGAACCCGTCTCTTTCCCCCCGACGAACATGACAGCGGATGAGGCCCTTCCGCTTCAGAAGCTTCCCTTTTCCAATTTTTCCCCGTGTTCTTCGCGAAGCCGATGTTCCCACCCGGGCGTTTTCACTCTTGTCTTTTTCCTTCCCTGGGTGATCTGCTAGCCACCTTTACCCGTCGGATTTTTTCTTTGTTGGAGCTAAGGCCCTTCTTGTCAAGATGATGGTCGAAATAAGCCAATCCTCGCTCGCTTGCATCCGACGTGTTGAACCCCCCTTAACGCCCCTCTATTTCCTTCCCCCCTTCCCCAGTGGCGCTCCTTCTCCGCATGAGTCTCTATGCATAAAACGTGATTTAGAAAGGATTTGAGACGCCCGTTCCCCCTTTCTTCCCATGCCTGAATGATGACCCCTCTGGACCTGCCCTGATGCGCCGGCACACTGTTTCATGTCCCTCTCCATCACTAACCTTTCCTTTTCCATAGGATCCGATTGGGGTACCTTCATTCAATTGCGCTTGGCTGGTCTTCGGTTAACTAACATCCCCCTGGTTTGAACTGCGTTCGTCCCTCCCTTCTTTCGACGCATCCTCCAAGTGTTCGGCTCGTAAGAAATGGTTTCCGTCTTGACTATAGGAGATTCATTTGCACTATGAAAAATCCGATTTCCATCCATTGGCTTTTACGTTGACTTCGGCGGACCCCATGATCGGCGTGCGACGCCTATAAGAATACCAACCCTCTTATCCGCCGATTTCCCTTTTCCTTTCCTAGCCGATCAGTTCAGATTTTCTTTCTCCCCCCCGTTTTTCCTGTGACTCCCACTTTCCCCCCCCTCCTCTCCCTTTATGTTTGAGAGGAGATAAGGTCTGCGCCAGTACTCCTTTCTGAAGAAACGCTAGCCACACGTTATGGGGCCCGAGCGTGTAGCCTTGTAAGGGGTGGACTATTTTTAGCTTCTTCCTTTCCATGTCTTTCAGCCGAATCAATCCCCTTGCCATTCTTGGCAATGTTTCTTAGTTGAGATGGCGGCACCTTCTTGATTCTCCCGCAGTGGACGATTGTTACTTTCGCCTTTCAGTGAGCTGGCCCTCTTATGACAGTAGCCAAATGAGATTTTCCTTCACCTTAATACCTCCACCGGCGCGGCTTACTGTACCCCAATATTCCCATCTCCTCCTGGTCGTTCCCAATTAACCGTTTCCCTTTCATCGGTCAGTCCGCCCGTGGTTTTTTTGCTCCCCTCAGGGCGAACCTTTTCTGCATATAGTGCTCAGTGCCTTTCTGTCTCCCCTCTAGTTTTTCTCGTCTGTTTCATCAAGCGTCGCCGATTGTGTGGCGATTCCATCGTTGGATGGCTTTCCAATACATCAATCTGGGCGAGCACTGAGCAGTTTTTCGGTTAATTTTCCGCATTCTTTTAGACCATGTGCCTTCGCAGACCTTCCCTCTCCCAATGGCGCCAGAACGTACCGCCTTTCCTCTCCCCTTTTCAACCTCTTTTTTTGTTGCCTCTCCCTTCGACCTTTCGGACACTTCTCGGAATTGGGTGCTTCCGAATCCCCCCCGTTGGATCAGTTGATGAGCATAGAGACTTTTTTCTTTTTGTCTGCCTTCTCCATATACTCGTCTTCGTGATTGTATTCTTTTTGGTTTCTATCCACTTGAGTGCGTCGGTCCTCATCAAGTTCGCGCCAATTTGCGCACTGTTCCCTCGATGGTTCATCGAATAAACCATCTACCCAGTTTGGGCGCGTTTCGTGGCCTGATTTTTTGTAGACCGAATTTTTTTTAAATTTCGTTCTCCGCTTTCACCCCCTACCTCAGGTCATTCGCCCTCCTTTTCAGAGCCGTTCTTTGCCCCCTTACTCACCAGCCAGACTTCTCGATCCGCACTTCTTTCTCTCTCATTTTCTCTGTATCAGCTTCCCTCCTGGTGCAGTTCCCTTTTCCCCCTCACGTCGTGCCCCCCTCAAGACCGGTAGCTGGTTTCTTCCTTCCCGTCCAGACGATAATTTTCTTTTAGATGGATTCGAATAGACGCAGAGTCGTTCATGGCCCTCCTGTTTTACCTCCCGTCTTCTTTCCTCTTTTCTGTCGTCGCCCAGCAGGCTGATTCTGATTTTCATTTTTTCAGACAAGCTATGTGCCTTTACTTCTTCCGCCCTCCTCCCAGGCCTATGCCATTTCCTTGTCCTCCGGGAAGGTGGCCTAGGTCCGTTCCGTCCTGCAACATCTTACCTCTTTTCTCAGTTTTTTGCCAGTAGGGTGAGTTCTGTCGCTGTTCCGCAAGAGGCCCTCGCTGCCAAGGCAGTGAGATCGCCCTATTCCAATCGTCTTCCCCACTTTCACTCTCACGGAGGTTTCTTTTTACGTCCCTTCTTCCCTTCACCAGGTGTTTAAACGTTTTGACACAACCCGCGGTAATGCTGCCCAATTCCCCGGCGGTAAACAGTCCTCCTTCCCCATGGTCAATTCATCCCGCAATGATCGCGATGATAAGCATGCCGTCGTGGTCCCGAACAAGGGTATCCTCCATTTTCGATTCCACCAGTGCACCCGAATCCTTCTGAGGTGTCTTGAACTTCTCAATGTTGGTTCTGGGCGTCTGTTCCTCCTTGCTTCCTCTTTTCTACAGGGGACAAATTGCGCGCTCGTCCCCTCCCCTTAATCGTTTTCAAGTTTTGGCCGAATGGGAATGAGATTCGGGAGCCAGTCCCTATAATACTTTTTGGTCTTCGTCGAACATGACTCAGGTGAGAATCCCCTTCACCTTCTGTACAAAGTCTGCACGGTCATGCCTTAAAAACCTGCGACTGTCCCCCTCGTTAGCCTTACCTTTCGTGCTCTTTCCGCTCGAGGGTTTGATTTATGAAACAGGCTTTTCTTGCCCACTTTGTGCGTCGGTTCGCCTTCGTAGCCGGGGGCTCCCATAATTTGAATGAGGCCTGGCGCATTCTTGCATAAGGTTTTTGGGTTGACTGTAACGATATTGATCTCTTCCCCCTCGTTGTTGGCAGAGAGATCTAGATAGTTTTCGTTTTTAACTTTAAGCCACCCTAAAGTATGTTGTCTTTTTCCGAGCCCCTCGAGCGGAAATGAGAGCGCCCGCCCCCTACAGTGTAATGCCTCATCGTTTCATTCCGCATTCAATCAGCTGCGGCTCACCCTCTTAGCATTTTGCCAAGCTGGCCAGGTAGTCGCTACTTCGCGTTTTTCTTTTAATATGAAACTTGACCCCTGGTGGGATTCTTTACAGGAAGCCGGGCTCTCCTTGAGACTTGTCCTGGTATAGGTTACTAAGATCCACCCCCCTCTTTTCACTGAGCAAAGCTATCATCAGGCTCCCCCCTTCCCTACATCTCCCTGCACCAAAGCGCCAGGTTATTCTTTGTTGCTTACCTCGAGAATAGTTCACTTTCCCTTAAAAGCGGATTCCGTTGACTACCATTTACAGAGCCTCCCATTCCGAGCAATTAAAGAACCCCCCGCTTCATTTCTCTCCCGGTTAAGAAACGGATAGCCCCGTTGTTTCCCCGGTCATCGTTACTTCTCCAACATTTTTGAGTGCCTTCCCTGCCTTTGGACCAGCGGACTGTTTCCTCGGGACCGTTCGTGCCTTCATTCTCTCCTTTTTGATTTTTTCTACGTTTCCCCTAAGTAGTGACACTTTTATGTTCCGCATGAAGTCAGGTTCCCCTCGTTATCCTTTCCCGAGGCAGTGGAGTCAACGATTGGAATAGTCGCTACCCCTCGGCCTCTCGTTTCCTGAGGCTGACGCCCACTTCACAATCATTCCCCCGCTTGCGAACACAATCTTCTCTCCAAGTGCTTTACTCAGATATTCGGGTGCCCATTGTAACCTGGCAAATCTTCAATTCCCCCTAGCCCATTTCCTAAAGTCACTTGGCGTCCTTATGGGCCGCTTTCTGAAAATAGTTGCGTTAAATGAAGCCCCACTACTGTTTTGTCTAGCGATTTTAAAGGCTTCCCACCCACGTAAGCGCCGCAATATTCGATGTCCGTTCCTTCTTTTCATTCGATTCACCGGTCCTCCTCCTTATAGATTTAAGGAAGAACTCTGCTCCTTTGGGCTGTTTTGAGGTTCGTATTTAACCGGTACCTTACATCGAATGCCCGCTGCTCCGCGCAGGAATTGCCCCCTATAAATTTGGCGTCCGATAGGAGTCCCCTCTTGGGGATTATTATGTCCCAACGACGTCTGAACAGTCACTATCTCAGATGCTGTATTTCTTGTTTTCTGGCTGCAGCCAATACGACGTTTTTTCTTTTCCCTGATGAAGTCGATACCCCAATCAGCCCCCGTTTCGCTTCATCTCTTCTTTTTCTTGATTTATCCTGACGAACGGGAGCATGTGGCTCCTGTAGGACGTTTCCGCCTCCTAAAGTGAGGGCCACACTATTACAAGGTTCCCCTCTCCTGAAACTCCGTCTATTGGGAATTTGGGATCGCTTCCCCCCCTAGATCCTACCATCGCCTGCACCCACCAACGATGTTGACGAAGCCTTTTATTTTATTCCCCGGCGGTCCCGACTTTCGCACTTTTTTGCTAGTTTTTGCCCTTTGCCCCCTCCGTTAGGTACGTCTATCTCCCTTTGGATTGAGCCTACTTTCCACGTTCGCGGTCTGAACTCTTATCAGTTTCCAATCCATCGAGCGAGTTCTGCTGAGTTCTGGCTTCTCCCGACCCTCCACGTTGCGCCAGTCTTCAAACCCATCCTTTCGATCGCCTATAACGCCTGAGACGTGAGCCTCCCACGTGATAACGTTTCATTTTCCTAGCACGATCTCTCCCGCCCCGGCTTCTGCCTGCTCTGCCACCCCTCTTTCAATGTCCTATGCGCCGGGCCCCCTCAAATTCCTATTCCCCGCCAGCTTAGATCACATCGTTGGAGCTATTCTGATTGGTACTAATTCCAAGCGCCGTTCTTCTTCCTTGAGCCCTTTTTTCCCTTCTCAACCTTGTTCGAGTCGACATTGGAGATCTTAAAGGTTCGCTCCCCCTGCCAGAATGCGATCGACAAGTTGTTAGGCTACCTCCACTTTCTCCTGATTTAGTAAGTAGAGAGAGAGGCCGCCATCTGTTCCCAACCAGATCCCATCCAACTTGGATGCTTTTGCTTCTGAAAATATATCGTTTTCGGCTGAGTAAGAATCCCCCCCCCTTCAAAGGAAGTCCTTCCTCCTGCATCTCCTTCCTTTCCGTTTAGCTCTGCGTCATAGAAAATGCTCTGATTTTGCACCTGACCTTATATACTCGGTGTGTGTCAGATCCCCTGGTCGTTCCAACTAGGCCTGTTAGTTCGACGCAAATCTCTGCAACTGCCATTCCCTTCTTTCTTTTCACGCAGCGGAAGCGGCACTTTTTATTTTTTCTATTTCGTAGTGAATAGTTGCTGCTCAGACCCAGCATTTGACCTGCATTGTTCAAAATATTTCCCCTAGATGGCGGTATGTTCTCCTACGGTTGAGTTTTGATCTAGACAGTTGGGCTTTCACATTTTCTCTTCTCATTTTGCAGCAGGCGCCGAAGGGGTATCTTTCGGTCAGTTCGTCCCCAAAAGAGAGCTCACCTGCACCCCCCTTGCTGTGACGTCCCCTCGATCCTATCTTTCGCGCCGAGATGTGATCGCTGAGCCCGTCTTTCCCATTGCAGGTTTGCATTTTTCCGGCTTTTTTTGGTAAAAGCCAGTTGCGAACGCTTCTGCCTTTTGTTGAAACCTTATCTCGGGTTTCTTGTTCGCTTGCGTTGACGCAACGTCTAGCAAGGTTTTTGGTATTTCCTCAACGGTTGATGGACCTTTCTGTTTCGTCCTCATTCCCAATCGGATGTGACCCCCTCGCGAAGAGGTGGCGTCTGGCAGTCCTAATCAGTCTGACTACTGGCGACGTTCGCTCTCCAAAAGGTGGGACTCGACTCCAGATGCCTTTCTATTCTGCAGCCCCACCCGCTAAGTCCTCTCCTTGAGATCGACCCCGGGTGTGAACATCACGGTGATCGTCGAATCCCCTTTTTTCTTTCCCATTGTCTTTCTTTTCTTAGCTCTCCTCATACCCTCGTCATCATTAATGTTCGATGGAAATCGGGTTGGTTCCATCACTGACCTTTCAGGTCGCGCCAATCATTGCGCGGAGGTCTGAAATCGAAGCCCCTAATCGTCGCTGCGGTTTCGTCTTGCCTTTGTTATCGACTCTTTGTTAATGCGCTCATCTCTCTCGGACCGCAGCCCAAACTTTCCGACGGTCACCTCTTCTTGGTGCTCTCCTACTCCCCGACCTTTGATCTATTCGCGCCGACCCTATTCCGCATTCTGCGCGCGCCTCTCCTGTCCTTCCCGGTGCAGTTCCGGTGAACCCTGAGATCTCTTCCCCTTCCCTTCAACGCTCGCGGCTGCTGAAACAGGAAGATCTGCTTGCTCGCCGTTATTTCCTGACTGAACTCTTCGTCACCGTTTTTCCCGGTTCTGAGTGCGCAGCCTTCTCTCGTTCTTTTTTTATGGCCACCCTCACCACACCATTTTTTCTCATGGTTCCGAGCCCTACGCCAAGGCCGTAAATTGGCTATTGATCATCCACGTGCGTTCCATGGGCGGGCCCTATTCCTCTTCGCTGGCCTCCTAATGTTCGCCAGGTTTTTTCGTTTTTTCTCCTTACATTTGCCAAGAGGCAAGACGCGCTTTGTCTGCGACCCGCTCCCGGACTATTCCCCCCCTGCATCCTCGCTTCGGACCAGGTGACGCAGCCGTTTGCCAGCCTTAAGGTAGGTCGTTGCAATTCACGGTTCATACTCACGAGCTACTACCATTCTTCATTCTTTTCCTCGCTGTTCCTACGAAAATTTGCGTCTGTGCCTCGGCCAGCCCCTTGATCAAGTAATGCGGACGCCTGTTTTTGGTTTTGATCTTTCTGCCACCATTGCCCTGCTGAATCGATGAGGTTTTCCTTTTAAAGTGCAATGCGTTGTCTTTGTTCACTCCTTCCCCTACGTCGGGGAACCAACTGGGCCGTTTTAGGTAAGCCATCGTTGTAGATATTTGTCCGTCATTTTCGGCTCCCCTCTTCTGGCTCTCTAGGGAGCATTATTATCCTTACTTTTTAGGCTTTTTCGGAGTAACCCCCTGCCGCATTCTCAAGTCTAGAAAGCCCGCCCCTTACTGTACAGTCAATCCACCACTTCCACTTTTCCTGACACTGTAAGACCTGATAAAGCCCTTTCCACCCTCCTTCCGTTTGCCTCGCTTAAGGGTTTGATAGCTTTGCAAACGGCTTCCTTTCACATTTACGGTGTCGCGTCCTGCGCATGTTTCCCTTTTCCCTGTCTGGGCGCTACTAGTCCGAATAAGGAGCATCGGATTGCCTTACCGGGTTAGTCACCCAGTAAACCTTTTGTTTCACATCTTTTTTTCTCCTCCCTCCCCCCGTTTGTTGGGAAGTTTTTTTCAAGTTATCTTTTTTTTTTTTTAGACAGGGAGAATCCTAGCCCAGCCTTTTCTTCTCTTCACCCCGCCGGCGTCGCTTCCGAGACAGAGCAAACTCCAATGTTTTTATGTATTAAAGGTTACTATCACCCCGTCTCGAGTCTCGAGCGTGGTTCCCAGCTAAAGGTCAGGCCCCCTAGGTCCTTTTTCCCTTGTTTTTCAGGGTATTAACCCTTAGCCCCACTTGGTATTGACTGGATCCGGTCGGCGGGCTTAGTGCTGAGTGTCCTACTCCTCCGTCGCCCCAGACGCCCCACCTCAGCCGATAGCATCTCCCGCGCTTAAGGCAGACGGCGTACCGAAATCTTGCTGAAAATACCAGGGCCGCGGGCGTTTTCTCCCAAAAGTTGTCCCCCTTTTGACCCCTTTCTTCCCACCATTGCTCGATCTCCGCTTTACGCCTCATTTCATCACTTCGTTTCCCAACCTCCATCGAATTCTTCACTTGGTGGAGCCATAGAGATTCAGTCCCGTTGGTCCGCTCCTTGTCAAGTTTTTCTACTGTCTTTGTCGGTTATTGACAGGACCAGTCTCTGGTTTCCGCTGTGAACGCCTTCTTTGAGCAATTCGGGATTTTATTTATCCAAGCTCACGTTAAAAATTTTGACACCTGTGAGGGCTCTACTTTTCAGGCTGGTGGTTCACCAAGCCCTGTTAGACCCCGGGCGATCCCATTTTTATCTCCTGAGTGGCAATAGTCTCACAAGATTTCTCCTTTTAAAGTATGAGGTGACATGACCATCAGTTTTCCAGGCTTTTCGAACAATTCTGCCCTGCGGAATAGTCAAGCTGCGCCGGCCGGAAGTTGTCCACTTGAATTTTCACATATCCCACCTTTACTTTTGGAGAATGTTGCTCGTGACGTTCACGTTTGTGCCCAACCTAACCCCCCAATACTTTGGGCATCTCTGCTGTATTCCTCCCTGCCCTTCCCCCTCCCGTGCGCCACACGTGGAGATGACACTCTCGTTTAATCGACACCACTTAGGCAGCAGTCTTGGGCACGGTAAGTACTAGCTATGATCTTTTTTTTTTCGTACTCCCCCATCACAGTTGGATCTCCCTTTTTTCGCTCCTCTCCCCCCTTTTATCGACATATTCGGCTCGCTCTTTCGCCACGCTTCGGTGGAGGTGGTAGTCCCAACCGCCTGACCCAATTTTTATACTGGTTTCACATTTTTCGGTGGCTGCCCTGCCCTCTTCGACGCGCGCTTCGCCCTATCATGAAATGCAGTCGATACACAATTAATGTCCTCTTCGATCGATGATGGTTTGCCGATTTTCTTTCCATCGCTATGAACGTTTTTTGCACCTATTTGACGGCCCGCCGTCAAGGAGGTGCATATCCCCCCCAACCCGGATCCCATTCCGATGTTCGTCACTTCAAGCGTCTGAAATTGGGTCTTCGCGATCTCGAGTCGGTCTCAATCCCCCTCCTTCTTTATCTGACGACTCCCCTTCTGTCCCACCGTGTTTTCAGGCGCTCAACAGGGCGGCTGCTTTGTTGGTTGAAGTTTTCTAAAGACGATCGGGATAGGTTCCCGTTGGAGCGCGACGTCGGCGCCTGGGTTCCCCCGATTTCACCGTTTGAACACCTTCGCGTAGTGTCCTTGTAGTGTTTTGTTGGCCGGCCCACCGCCCCGGAAATCCTCTACGTTGCTGCCTGACCACCACGTTCTGCGGAGCGGTCAACTCAGGACGCGATTCCTTCCCATCCGTTTTGATTTCCTAAATTCGAAGCCGCCGATGTCTATCCTTCTCGACCCTGCTGAGCTGGGCGCCACGAGCCGGACAAAATGATGATGCTGTTCTGCATGTCATCCCGCCGTATACTTCGTGTTCACTAGGAATCGATTTGGTGTTCCCAAGCCCTATCCTTTTGCTTTTTTTCTGTGAGGTAAGACCATCTTTCACTTGTCGGAAAGCAATTTAGGTTTGCCCTCTTGCCGCCGCTTTTTTTCATCCTGCTGACGACATAAGTGTGGCGACGCATTTCTACGAAGTCTCACTGAGACGTCCTGCCATCTTGGCACATCCGTAGCCAAGACTAAATTTGATAGGACGGCCCCATGCTGCGCGGACTTCCCACTCGTAGGACTACAATTTTTTCCGGTCGGTGCCCCCTATCTGATGTGCTTTCGATCTTGAGTCCGTTCCCTCCTGCGTACTTATTTGGCCCCCCGCTTATCTCTTTAAGTTCCTCTGTTGTGAGAGTACTTGTGCCATATTAAGATGTTTTCGTCCGACAGAATCCAACCGTCCACTTCCCGAGATTCAGCGTCGCCTCTTTTTTTGGATCTGCTCGCTCTTCTCTCTCTATATTGGCGGCTCATCCGCACTTATGCCTGGTTCAATCTGAGTCCGATAATGGCGGCCTGCTCTCCTTTTTTAAAGCTCTCGTCCTTCGATTTGCACTTCTCTTCGCGACGTGCTCTCCTTTGCCTTCTACAAATTTGAGTGGTATGACAACCCCTTACCTCAAGTCGTGGCTTACGGTAAAACGATCCTATTTCGCCTTCGATTTTGTCATTACCTCCTCGGACCCATTCATGCATGTTTTTTTTTTTTCCTGCTCCATCTTGCTAATTACCTCTCTTCGCTCGCAAGAAGTCAAGATTCGTTTCTTCTTGAGTGTTCATAATTTAGTCTGCGACTCTCGTGGGGAGGCCTTTTTCCTTTAATTCGCATCTCTCTCCCTGTTTTCTACTTCCGACCCGTCTGTGTCCTCTTGGTCCGGCCCAGACATCAACCCCAGTCCCCATCGCGCCTGGAGTTGGTTTGAGTCCTATTCCTCTCGAGCCCGTATGCGCGTTTCCCTTGCATTGCTTTGATTTCGTTTGTCTTTTGCCTTCTTTCGCCACCCCCTTAGTCCTCCGCCTCTTTTGTGCGGCTAGACGCCCTGAACCATTCACGTGCTTTAGCTAAGAGCCCCGGGAGGATTTTGAGCTGCTTCTCTGTCTTATCTCCCTCCTGTCCTGCTTGAGACGTTCATTCTGTCCCCCTTGATTTTTTGGGCTATCCCTCACGTCGTTGGATTGCCCCCGGCACTGAAGCGAGAATTGGCCGTTCCGCGTTCTAAATCCCATCTCGATTGTGAGCGTTATTCCTTTTTACTTTTTTTCTCGACTCATTCATGATCGTTCCTCGCGCCCCTTCCCGGTAGACGAATGTACCGATGTCCTGCCCGTCAGCTAAGCGTGACCCTACCCACCTACTCTTTCCTCCTTTCGCTCCGCCCCATTTATCGAATCTGCGCGTCGCAAGCGGGGCTGTTCCTTCGGTGACCTCCTGAGAATAGACCGCCAAGTCTCCTCCCCTTTACTTTCCCAGGATTGCTTGACTTCTGTCCTAGACTTCATTTCACGCCTCCTTGGACGGGAGTTTTCCGGTGGCGTGGCGCGCCTGCGCTGATTGAAATTTATTGTTCTGGTCATGAACCGTCCCCCCTATTTTGAAGCCCTCCGCCAGGCCTAGCCCCTCCATTTTCCTTTCTTTCCTCAGTCCTTCAGTTTGTCCATTCGTTCCCAGGCCGGAGGATCCCTGACTTTCTGTCGCTGTTCCATGACGAATTTGTTAGCAGCTGGGTGTCCGTTATGGCGTTCGCGTCACGGTTTACGTCAGTTCCTTTACTTCGACCTCCCCTTTTTTCTACTGTGCCGAACCGGGAGAAACTCTCCCATATTCGTTTCGGTACCCCTTTTTTGCAATAGTCACTTAGTACTTTACCCCCTGCCGACCGAATCGTTCCGCCTTTCAACAAGTTCTAGATCCTTCAATCAGTCAACCAATTGCATCATTCTTTCTTTATTTTCAGGATCGGAACTCACCCGTTCATTTGATATAATTTTATGCACTGAACGGACGACGATGGAACTTTGCTTTCCCCTCCTTTCCGTTCTGTTTTCTTTAATATCATTTCCTCCTCTTTTTCAGTGGGCGAAAACTGTGCGCGCCGGTCTCACCGCGCCCTTCCGTCCTTTTCCTTGCCTATTTTCCGCCGGTCGGCGATGAGTACTTCTTCTATCTCCATTTCGTCTTCTTTGTCTAGAAAGCCCGCATGTCTCAAGTTTAGGAAGACGCCCCTTATACAGTCCACAAGGTCGTCCCTGTCCTCAATACCAAGCGAAGGCCCTTCTTCTGCCCCTCCGCTTTCGTGCTCTGACGCGTCCTGGTCTCCCCGAAAGGAGGACATAATTCCCTGTCTTTTGGCGTGGTCGCATTCCCGATCTGCCCGGCTGTGGAGGCCGCTATTCGCATCGTTTACCTGTGGAGACC
>Ga0179593_1445995_pt1 | contig 13140 bp, 10 predicted proteins | sample CZODoug2_1_08_16_FD_185931 | JGI IMG/M metagenome (GOLD analysis project Ga0179593, IMG submission 185931) | Vadose zone soil fungal communities from Angelo Coast Range Reserve, California, USA - CZODoug2_1_08_16fungal (PacBio error correction) | ecosystem: Environmental > Terrestrial > Soil >... | reverse complement strand
GAAACGATCCCCGTTTCTTCTTCTGTTTCACTTTGAGTGAACTCGGCATATAGGGTGGAGTCTTCCTTTCCCCTCCGTCTATTTTTTTCTTTCATACATAGAGCCCGGAAACAGTACCCTTCCCCTCAGAAAGGTCCACCTTTTCTTTTTCTTCTGTGACTATCGACCGGATTTTATCTTTCTGGTTTCACTTTCGACGAGCTGTCTGTGGCGAAACCCGACGATGAGGGTCTCTTTTGAGTTTTCACGTTCTTGGTCTTCCAATGGGGAAGTTGGATTTTATTCACCATTTTCTTCGTAGGCTTTATTTCTGGCGGGAGGGCATTTCCCCCTCGTGTTTTCGGCACCGTGTTTTCTTTCCTTCTCCTTCCGAAATAGCACGGTGGGCGGTTTTTCCCGGCCTGAGCCTTTCCCACATGGCGGGTTTTTATAGTTCTTTGTACCTTCTTGTTCCCCTAATGGTGGTTTTTGCTACCGGGATACTGTCGGGCCTTTTCGCTTTTCCTACTTTAGCTTTCGGGGATTCCTCCCGCGTTAACGTTCCAGGGGTATTTTCCCTTTATAGGAACCCGATGCCGGGTTTCGGCCGCAAGTTCTTTCGCCCCAGCCCCTCTTTTAGTTTGATAAAATCACGCCACAGAGCCTGGTCGGCGGAAAGAAAGGAAGCAGAGCAGAATTCCTTTTTTTTCCTCTCCTTGAGCGATTGTCGGAGGTTGTTGGTATTGGGTCCTAAGAAGGGAGCCAGCTACCCCAGCTTTCGAGCAACGCTCGTTTTCCCGTTTGGCCGCCCGTCGCCCGTAACTTACGTGGGCTTTTAGCAGGTGTTTTCCTCGCAATCATAATTTACATTCTGGACGAGGGTTGGACTGGGCTGAGCTCTTCTCGTGTTGTTTATCCCCCTTTTATGTACTTGATCAGGTTTGTGCCTTTTTTCGGTCCCTGAAGGCTGAGCAAAGACTATCTTTGCGGACCCCCAATCCTTGTCCTCTCCAGGAACTAATAGCTGCTGGGCTGAATGGTGATGTTTTCTTCTTTTGTTCCCCCTTCCTGAAAGGTCAGATGTTTCTGCGCCTCCACCCCTAGAATACTAATTTTCAGTTTTTTGTAGAGCATGTAGGAGTTGAGCGAATCGTGTACACCTTGGGTTCTGGTTCCAGAACCTGGTTGGCTTCGGTGGTGGATGATCTTCTACCATTTCGCTCATCCCTTTCTCTTGCTTTGTTTTTTTTTTGCTGTTGGGCCGTTGGTGTCGATCTTCCGCACTGAGATGACCAAGTTCTGAACACCCACACCCTTTCTTGAAATCGGTGATGAAGTTTCGTCTCCTAGCCAAGCTCCATTCTCGCCAGCCAGAAGCTTTTTGGGGTCATTTTCCACACTTTTTTCATTCTCAACCGCAGGAAGCTTTTGGTTGAAAGGTATCTGCTCCCGACGTTCTCATGGTACTCTTGGATTGGTTCCCTCCTTCTTCAGTTTGAGGGACCCAGTGCCCTCGCCTTCTCCATTCTCGCAGCGGAACGTCCCCTGAAATTGAAAAAGAAAATTGAATTTCGTTCCCCCTCGTCCCCCCCCAAGGACACGCACTTCCTGAATCCTTTGTACTTGCAAATCGGAACGAAGTTTTTTCCCAGTGATTTAGGACATCCCTCCAATAAACCAAGATCACCACCAGGGCTCTCTTTGCCACCCTGGCTCAGGCCGTACTTCTCTCCCTCCCCACTGCCAGGTTTGAAGTGTTACGGACTGGCCTCCCAGTAGTAGAGAAATCATAACGACTCCCCCCTCACGTTTTTCCCCTCTCTTTACTTCAAGCGAGGTGCGCATCTTTCCCCCTATTAAAAAAGATCGTGCCGGCCCCCGGAAAGTAGAAGCGAACACGATATCAGGTGTGCCCTTTTCCTATCCCCCCCTCCCGTCTCACGAAGTCACTTTACGAATTTTCCCTCTCGTTTGGTAAAGAACTTTTCGTGACGTAGTTTTTCCCCCTCAGCGATGACTGACCTAGAGGACGGTTGTGTTTGCATTTTTCCCTCCTCCACTACACGCCCGCAAAGCACGTCCCCCCTGCCCTTCTCTCCTGTGACGACAGAAGGCCCTGCAACAGTTTCCCTGGTATATCCGGTCGTGCGAAAAACCGTCTGATTACCAACTCCCTCTGAGCGAGTCGATCCTCTGATATCCTGGGAAGAGTCTTCTAGATGTCCGCACAGTCTCTCTTCCGCGGTCCCATGAGTTCCCCGAGGTGGTCGCAGGAGCTCTTTCAGTTTCCTGATACTTTTTCGTCTACTTCCTTCATCATACGAACCCTATTTCGGGCTCATATGCTCCCTTCCCTTCCCCAGTGCTCCGTTTTCCCTTTAACATGCCCACCCCGATCATAGAACAGTTCCTGACGATGATGATGAGCAGCGCCCTTCCTCCGGCACATTACCTTTCTCTTATAATAAATCGGATGCTCCTTAATTTCCCTGCTTTTAGTGGATAGTCGCACTTTTCTTTCTTGTAGAACTTTCTTTTAACTGAAGATCCTTTTCTTTCTCGGTTCTACCCTTCCTTTCGCTTTTCGCAACTCTCTATCTTTCTCCTATATTGTTTTGTTGATTTTCTCTTCTGTCCCCAAGTCGTGTCTTTCCTCTACCTTGACATGATCGGCTTAAAAAACGAAGTTCTACCTCGGAGATGCCCTCACTCCCTCCGCCTTCCTTCCTTCTTTTCCCCTTTCAGATGGGGTTGATTTCGGCAGTCGCTCCTCTTGGCTTGTCGGGAGCGCCATTCCTCAGGCGGAAAGGTTCTCCGATTTTTCGTGGTTTTATTGAACCCGTGTACCCAGAGCGAACGGTGGCCAGTTAAGGTCTACCCCCTCCGACCTCTTTTTCTCAATCTATGCCGGATTCTTTTTCCATCCTGTGCATTCTTAAAGTTTACCTGCATGATCTTTCCTTGCGTGAAAACCCCTCCGGTAGCGCTTCCTAACCTTAGGCGAATGGGGAGGACCCATGGATAAAATCGTCTCCCATTCGGATACCTCTTACCTCTCCTCGATATGATGTGTATGGGTATTCCGTTCCCGTTCTCTTTCTCTCTAGGGTCCTTTCGGCCTTATGTTCTTCCTCCTTCTCATTTAGTTGGCGTACTTGCGGCGTTAGGGGCTTGCTCCTTTTTCCCACCGTCCTTTCTCAGCGTTGTGTACGGACCAATCCTCTGACGTCTCCCCACCATACTTCCATCAAGTGTCGTCGTGCTTGGTTTTATCTTCTTTTTTAAAAATACTACGGGTTCGCGGAGAAGGGAGGTCAGGCCCTTTTTTCTTCTTGCGGTTTCTCTCTGTTGAGCACCTCGTTGATTCTCTGGTTCTTTGTTATGTTTATGATGTTAGAAGCCTTCCTGGCCATTCCCCCTTGGCAACTTAAACCTGGAAGGGTCTTCCCTTTCCCTCTGCAGATAGCGGCTTCGCTGTTTGTCACAGATCATCTGTGTTATCTTTGTGGGTTTTTCTCTAATTTATGGTCAGCCGGCAAGGTTCGGCAGGCATTCCCGTTCGTTCCCTTTCCATTGTTGAAGTAGGACCGTGCGTCATGTGCTCTCCAGAACTTTCAAGTTTCGGGTTTCCAGGGTAGGGACGAGTCAGCAAGGCGAGAGCCTTTTGGTTTTCCTCTCTTACCCTGCTGTCCCTCCCCCATCCCCTTTTTTCCTTCAATATATACCTTCCGTCGGACTTAGAAGGGAATATCCTCGGCCACACATCTGCCTTTTTTTTGATTTCGTTCTGTACCTTTTCGTATTTACTTATGACCCCTCAAGTTCTGGCTGTCAGATGTCAGATGTGAAGTCGAGTGCACCCCCGTCTTGTTCAATGTTCCAGAACGTGGTCTCTTTCTTTGAATTCCAATCTCCCTCAAAGGCCAACCCCCCACAACCTTTCCTATAACAGGGTTTTTTTTCCTTTTTCTTGACCGTTTTAGGACAAACAATCCCCCACATGGTTATGCTTCTTTCTCCACCCTCTCAGTTTCAACCGATTCGAGCCGCCATGGACAGGCGACAAAGGGCTCTCCTGTTGCGCTCGCCGTTTTCTTCTAGGCCCGTCTGACCGTCATGAACCCTTTCTTACCCAGGTCTCTTACCATCACTTCCACCCCCCCATCAGTCCCTCTTCCTTGCTGATGGACACGATTGGGTCTCAGACTCTCTTGACTCCATTTTTTTTCCTCCCTAATCCCGGGGCCAACCTGATCCCAGGCCCACTTTTAAGACCCCCCTACTGTCTGTTCCACTTCCAACCCCCGGTTTCCCCCCTGTCTTCTGATGAGGCGAGAAACCCCCTTTCCTCTCCCCACTTACTCCCTATGAGCCGGGCGGCAACCTGCAGACCCCCGTTTTTTTTTTTTCAACCGTTCTCTTTCGAAAGCTCTCGAAAATCCACTAAAAAGACAAGGAGTCTTTTTCCCCCTTTTCGTCCTTTCTCTTTGTTCCGTTAGGAACTACCTGCTCGAGGATACTTTGACTTCTCTTTCTCCATCTCCAACTTTGCTGGTTTGAGTTCAAGTGACCGACACCTTCTTTTCGAACCGGGCAGGAATGGCTGGCCGTAACCCCGCCATAGGTTTTGCTACGACAACATCCCTAAAGTTAGCGTGTCCTGTGACCGAGCCGCCGCTCTCCTTCCCCCTTGCGGTTTTCCCCCCCTCTCCATTACCGATTCCCGTATCCCTTGTCACCCCCCCCTTTCCTTTTAGCGACTGATGCACCCCGCTTGGTTCGGTCTGAAGTACTTCGCCAAAAGCCGATGGAGCCAAATTTATTCTCCCCGCCATTTCGCAAACCTTCGTGGTTCGGCCCCCTATCCCGATAATTTCCACGACGTTGATACCCTCCACCACTTCCCCCTTAGGCAGCCCATACGCGGACCCTCAGACATTATCACCGCTTTCCTCTTTTGCACTCCCCGGTCAACGTCCTCTCTTACGCCTGCGAGTAGTTCCCCCTTTTTGCCTTTTGGGTTGCTGGCGTGTGTCTTTTTTTCCTCCTGTATTCTGTGCAGCTGGCTTCGGTAGAATTCCCCCCCCACCTGCCGTTTTCCCCCCCCTTGTAAATGCATGCATGCCCCCCTTGACTTCGTCAAGAATCTATCCCTCCTCCTACGTTGTGTTTTGTTCTCGATCTTCTTTTAGGTCAGGCATTCGCCGTTCTTCAGGACGGTCCCCTTTTGACTAGTTTTATCTTTTTTTCTTATCCCGATCGCATTGCTCTATTCACAATCCCTCCCAAACGTGACAGTCAACCCAGGCCAGGAATTGCAACCCTCTTTTGATAATAGACAGGCGTTATATAATGATTGGTTACCCTTTTCCTTTTTTTCCCTTACTTTTTTCCACTCTATCCTGGGGATTGAGAAGGCGGAGTTTTTTCACGGCGCTTGGGCTGATTCTAAGTCGGATGGGATGCCCGTGACCTTTCAGGATGATCTGCAGAGGGGCCGGGGACACGACTTTTTTTTCCCCCCCGGGTGTCGGGGGCCATTATCCTTGGCGCCTTTTACGGTTTTCTCCTGATGCAGGAAGACCGAGCCAAAGATTGTTTGTCTTGCCTCCCCTCTATTTTCCACACGCCGGGGTGTGCTCACGGTGATACCTTCCTCCTTCCCGGCTGGTTTTTGTTCCCAGAACTAAAACATGTGACTATTCTTGCAGTGGACTGAACTTGCACGAGTACGCGAAAGGTTCCTTTTCTTTTTCTTTTCTAGCCAGGTTTTACCCGCTTCCCTTGGTTCGGCCGCAGTCATTCCTGGCCTCTTTCGTTATGTGATCAATTGTCCGACAGTGTCCTTTTCTTCGTACGACCGTCAGCAGCAGACAAGACTCTGGCTTTCCCCCCCTCTTCTCTTCTCCCTCTTACGGCAGTTTGTCGTTGGGTTGTCCGTGTATGTTTCCTCTCATGTTCCCCCTCCCCCCCCGTTGCGAGAAAGAGTCCTTTTTTTTGTCCTCTGAGCCTAGTAACCTCCTTCTGAAGGGGTTTCTGCCATTCCGGCCACTACCTTTGGACTCAGGGTTGTTCTTTAGATAAGGAATGGAGTGGTCTATTAGAACATTTCTTTTCCCCTTGATGCGGTTGGACTGGTTTAGTCTCCTGCTCCTGCTGATCACGATTATTCGCTCCCCCACCCCCTTTTCCAGAAGAAAGGCATCTATATGCTTTTTGTGTGTACTGTGATGTTTGTCTTCTTTGCCCGCGAGTTAACGGTACAGCTAGAATGTCATGAAGCCGAACACTTCTATACCCCTGCCCGCCTCATCCTTGAAGAGCCTTCCATTCGGCTTTTTCTGAGTGTACAATGCGATTTGATTTCGTCTCTCCCTTAGGGGTGTGTGGTGGAAAATGACCACGCTTTTCTCCCCTTTCTCCCTCAACTTTTTGTCTGTTCTCATGTGTGATGTTGAGTGGTTCGTTCTCTTCTTCTTAAGCACGGTCGACCCAACGTTATGGACACCCGTTCTTTTTTTCCCTCCCGGTATTTGGAGGGGACGTTGGGCCTTCCTTCTTCATCTGCCCGGTTGTGCCGCGTATTGCTTGAAGCAGTGATAAAAGTTTCCCCCTCCCCCTTCGCCTTGCCTACTGGGGTGGCCGGATCTTCTCTCTCTACCGTAGCCGGACAAGTCCTTTGACTGTCAGGGTAGACTGATTTTTCTGGGACATTTCCCTCCCCCTCAGTCCAGCTGCGATCGCCTGCCGCCGATTGTAACCCCCTCAAAATTCCCTGGCTTTTTTTTACATCACCCTCCGACCGGGACCGACGTCAATGTGACAGGAACCTTTCTCGGTGCTTCCTAATTTTCTTTTGTCCCTAATGTACAAGAAACAACGATTCCCACCCCCCTTCTTTTGTCCCTTTGTTCAGCAGCTCTAGTCACTCTTCATATTCCCCCCCTTGAAGGTGGAAAGTTTCCGGACTGGCAGGTATTCCTCTCCCCTCCCAAACCCCGATTTTTTCCCTTTCCGCTATTTCCATCCAGAGAGTTTTCACGCTTTTCCACCCGCATCACACCCAATAAGAAGACCTGTACAGCCACGTCGACACTGTCTCCCCCTTTTAGGTTTTCACTAGTCAGGAACCACTCCATGCCCGACGTCATGGATTTTTCGGCCCTGATGTAAGATATGTTGTGTTCCCATTTTATTTGGGTCCTCGTGGTCGTTACACGACGGCTCCTGACGTGAGTTTTTGTGTTTAACCGAACTTCGCAGCCCCTGAACGTACTACCGACCAAGAAATTTTAGGGTAAGGACTCGTCCGCTTCCCCTGCACGAGTCCGAAGCCAGGGAGGTCGGCCCCTTTCCCCCGTCTTTCTTTACCCCCCCCTAGCGCGCGTAGATCTTTTTTTTCGCCTTTCTATGTCCACCGGCCCCGCGGGTAGCGGAAATGCTCTACCCCGATTTTTGGTAGCAGGCGAGATGAAGTCGGACTTGCTCTGCGGCGATCCCAGTAAGCGCTTCGACCCCCTATTTAGGAGTTTCCTCTTCCGTCTTCCTTCTTTTCACCATTGCGCCGTGTATTTCAATTCCCAGAACAAAACCGATAGGCGACAGTTCCGCCGATGATGCTTTTCCTTTTTCCCTTTTTCCCCCAATCTTCTCTAATTCACCGAATCACCTCCCGATGCGCTTTTCGTAAGTGATTTTCTGTAGCGTTCTCGCGTCTTGCGTAGAACTTCGTTTCCTGTTCCCTCTCCCCTTTTTAATTGGCTCGGCCACGACCCTGAATTTTCCTTCCCTCTTTTTGTCCTCTTTCCTTCCTTTTTTTTTTTTGAGTCGACTTTTTCCTTCCATTACTTTTTTTTCCGAGCCATGGCACGGATCGGTCCTTTTCCCAACGAAGTTATACCCGCCGACGCTGCGCTCGATCAACCCCTCCTATTATCATCTTAGTTGATTCGGCCGATCGCTCTCTTGTTTGCGCTTTGCTATAATAATTCTTTGCGGAACTGTCGCGATCGCGGGTTTGCCCCTTCCAATGGCGCATGGTGGCCGTTCAGGGACTTACCCCCCCTCCCTTTCCGACATCTTTTCTCCTCCTCTTACTTTATCAGTCCCTAGGAATTCTCACCGTCGAATTCTCGCTCTCCCCCCCCTCCTTTTTCTTTTAGCTTTTCGCTAACATAGAGCCGTGTTGCCTTGCCTTTTTCATCGTCCCGCCATTTAGGATCAAAGAGGACCAGCCCTCCTACTAGGTGTCATTTTTCTGACTGTCGTCGCAAGAACTGGCTTCGACGATGGTCTCTGTCGTTTCTTTTCATAGTTGCGTTGGCGGGTTTCGGCGTCTTGGCCGTGCCTCAGTTTTTAGAACACGTAATATAAGTTTCCCCTTTCTCTCAGCCAGTCTTGTTACGACCAAGACTTCCGGAACGTTAGTGCCCCCCCCTCTCTTTTGATGCAAAGTCTTAGTGATGAGGTGTGCTTCTCGTGAACCACCTAATAAGGAGGTTTAGGCGTCCCTCGGGTTCTTGTTTTTTCCGGCGTCGGTTAGGAGTTTGGCGCTCCGGTGTCACCCCGCTTCGGTTCTCTCCCCCGGCTTTCGTTCGTTGATGAGGTTTTAGCTCGCCGGTACGGCATTCCCTTCAAACGTCTGCCCTGTTGCCTTTACATGGACCATCGCACGCTAGCGGCCTGAGAACGGGGGTTGTTTCCCAGTCTTCTCCTGGTGGTGGTTGTTTTTTTTCTTCTTTGTCGGACAATGGTTTCTCCTGTAAGGTTTAGGAGGAACCTTGCGGTCCATAGTTTCTGCCACCCTGGCCGGAGGAATGTCCTTTCCTTTTTTCATGTCTTCCAATCGACAAGGGTCAAATGTGCGGGGGGTCCTTTCGTGCTATTTCTCTCGCGATAGAAGTCGGGCGTTTTTTTTCCCCTCGTTTTCTCAAAATGTAAGACATAAGTGCACAGAGAACTCCATTCCTTGTTTTTTTCTTCGAACGAGCATATCCGTGCCACAACACAGTATGGGTGCCTCAATGTTTTCCACATTGGGTTATAAGCTGTCCCCACGCTGCTCTTTTTATGTGTAGCCTGTAACTTTCCGAAGTCTTTTTTCACTTACCAGCCAAAGAGTTCCGGTGTTCCAGACGTTTGTCTCCGTTTCTGCTCGATCGACACGGCCAAATTTTCCATTTTTCCTGTTTTGCACGGGGTGTTCGCCCCCGTTAAAGGGTCAGAGTTTATCGGTAATCCCCTCAGCCACCCAGGTGTCTGATCCGCCCTTTTCAACCTTTCAGTTGAACCTATTTTAGTTCCCGCCTACTGTGAAGGAGCTCAAGGGCTCAAGCGATTCTTCTTCTTGTTCGGTTTTCTGACCTTCTGCCACGTCTTCAACTCGTTGCCTTAAAATCCGTTGCCCCCCACATCACCAGTCACCCCCAAGCAGCTAGATGCGCTGCGAAGTCTTTTTTGTTCCGAATAGCGGGATCCTCCCTTTCCTCCCCCATGCCCACCTGATCCCGTCCACTCCTTGCTCTTTTGCCCCTACGGATATGATATAAAAGGACAACCGGAAGTCCCCCCCCTTCTGGATGTCTTTTAGAGAAAACAACTCTCTCCTTTCGTATCCCCTCCGGCGGCCCGTACCGACCGCCGTGCTCTTTTCCCCCCCACATCCTTGTATTGCGAGCCCTCCAACTCCCAACGACAACTGACTTCCTCTCCAATTCTTGTCCCTTTCAGTAAAGCCGCTTATATTAGGACCGATTGAAGGTACCGACTAAAAATGTCCTTTCCCTCCATTTCCATCCAGCCTTCTCTTGAACCATTTCTGCCCTAATGGAGGACCAGAACACCATGAATCGGGTTACAATGGGGCCATCCCCCCCTCTTCACCTTACTCGTGGCAAGTGAACTAGACTATTTTCTTTCCCGTCACACCTTTATTTCTTGAAAAGCTAAAGTACCCTTCTCCCGTACCCCTGCTGCACCCCCCAGGTGCCCCAGCTTTACTCGAAGTAGTCCCCGCTTTGGACTTTTTTACTCAGGAGCCCAACCGACGATGGCGCCACCCCCTTCTCTTGGTTTCTCTTTCCCAACAGTGGTTCCTCACTTCTTGTTTCCCGGCCCGCAGATTACCGCTCCAGGCCGTTGACTCCCTTCCCCTTCCCAGGATGCCTGTCCCCCATCGCTTTTTGACCCTCCTCCTTTTTTTTCCCAGAGCTCGGTTTTGACATTCTCCACAGCCTTCCATTTCCTTGTAGTCCAGACTGCTAGGAGTAAACAATGAGAATTTCTGTTCTCCTCTTCCTTTTTGGTCCCCCCCGTTTTCTGCTGTACTCTTTCTGCGGCAAGCTGCGATTTTGAGAACGACTCCTCTCGGAGTTAACCAAAGTGAAAGTCAATACTAACTGCTAATTGTCCGCCATCATATATATATTTACTCCCATCCCCTTTTTTTTTCCTCTATTTCTGAGGACGACCTGTTTCGACGTTATTCCTTCCGGTCCTTTGGTTCCCCTTTATAGGGGTTGAGTCTTCTCCCTACGTCTCGGCAGTCCTTTCCCCGAAAAGACCGAGCCCCTTCCTCCCACCTGACAGGGCCCCATCCAGAAAGTCCACAAGTAGCGTTTTTGGAAATAGAAATTGATTTCCTCTTACTGACTGGTCCTCTTAGGGGAATTGATTTGGGCCAAGAGAGATGGGAGAATGTCGTTTTCTTTTCCCCCTTCTTTTTTCTCAATCCTGGGGAATGTGTTCCTGTCCCATGGAAAAGGCCGTCCGGCGTTATATTTCGGGGGCCGGGGCCCCCCTGGTGAGGAACAAGGGGGAGGGCAAGGATAAATTTTTTCCTCCCCCTCGTCTTGGAAGAATCTTCAGTCCGAGCACATCTGTTTTCCGTCCGGCCTCGTACCCTCGGGCACCTACGTTTGTTCCCATGGTTATAAGGTTATCCGGTCACTGGCGAGGTATTCCCTCCCTCCCCCTTTTGCTGTCTTCTCGGATTCCTCTTTCTTTGCTGAACGAGTAAGGGCAGGTTTTTTCTTTTAGCATTGGGCCCCCTCTTTACGGGTCGGCCTCCCCCGTCCCTTCCTTTGACGAAGTCCGGTTTTTAGGATCCCCAATTGAAGCAACTTTTTCCAGTTCTTAGACAAAGTGCAGCTTCCCTCTTCTCTTCAAGCAGGCCCCGCATTTTATGACCGAGATGTTCTTGTCCGGTTTTCTGAGGTAGTGGTCTGGGTCATTTTTTCCCCGCGCAGTCAGTAGTGTAGAGTCCGTCAGGGGGGGCGGGATGACCGTTGGCCTCCGTGCCAAGAGTACCTACTTGTTCGAGCCGTTGGTGTCCGAGAAAATCCCCTCGACCCGGTGTAAGAATTGGGTTCTTTGAGATTTGCAATTTCACTTTTAGGGCTGTAGAGACAAATTGATGGGACTTTATTTCTTGTTTGTCCTTTTTCCCCCCAGGAGCCATCTCTGAGAAATTATCTTCGAGACACCAACATCGTTTTTTAAGCCGAAGGGAAATCTCTTTCTTTCTCTTTTCTTTGTAGCTCTTTGTCCTTGTCCACGCGTTTCCCGGTCAGTCTGTCTAGCCTCCATCTAATACGCATCGATGACGACCCTCTCTCCTTGCCAGTCGGGTGCTATCGTTTTCCTAGGGGGTTGAGTTAGAGTCTTTCACAAATGGTTGGCGTTCGTGGTGTTCCTGTAACGATACATCTTCACAATTGACACGTCTGAAACACCATGGGCAGCTTGCCTCCATGGGGTTTTTCCTTCGTCCTGTATTTTTATATTCGAAGCACATTTTAACCACGTTATGGACCCTATTTTAAATCTGGTGCTGACTGTGCGCTACCCGCCTGATGAACCTGTGCAAAGCCAGCGAGGGCTGTTGTCATCGGGGTATACACCAGGCCCCCTCCCCCGTCCCCCCCTCTCCAATGATCGGTGTGGCCGGATATATTGCGCTTCGACTTCTCTGATCCCTATGGTTTCCGGGTTTTTCTGGTCTTTACACCGGTCCGCCTCTCCCCGCCGAATGCGATTTTTCGCCCCTACCTCGACCCGCCCCCTGACCTCACACTTGACTGGCGTTGGTCCGTCACCAATGAGACCGCCCTTTGTCTTCCCTGATGACCGGACCACCTCCTTGCACTCCCGGTTTAGGTCGAAAAGGGGTAGTTACAGCACATGTCAAGACCACCAAAATCACCCCCCCTTCATTTCTTGGTCTACCCCCCCTTTTTTCTTTTTCCTACTAATATGTCGCCGTCACCCCTTTCCTACCCCGGCAGTTTGAAGTGGACCGCCCCTTAGACTTACACGGAGAGATGATCGAACTTCCACAGCAAGCAAGATCGAGCACAAGCGAGCCGTGAGACAACTCCTCGCCCCAACACACCTACTCCCACAGAAGTTCCGGACGCCCACAACGAAGTCGCTCCCCCCTCCCCCATTTCTACTGTGTGCCCTAGACTTACCCCCCGAAATACCGACGCCCTGGATGAATGACGATCAGATTACGGTGGCGTTCAAGTACCTTTTTTTCATTCGTTTTTCCCCTTCGGATGTCTACGGTCGGGGTGTTTCCTACACGTCGTCGTCCCCCCTCCCGACCCTCCGCAGACCCCTCACCAAATCAAGAGAGAGAGCAGCCGTACCAAGACGGTATCCAACGTGACCAGCGTCGAAGCCAGGTCGGTCCCCAAGACATTATACCCCCCACCTTTTTTTTTTTTTTTATTGGCCCTAGGGTCTCGCCTGGATCGCGTCTGTTCGGTGAACAAGGCTCAGATTTCCTCCTTCCCCCTTCTTTTTCTCGGTTGTTCTCTTCTAGATAAGGCGTCACGTTGAATCATTCGAGGCGCCTTCCGTCATGCGCTTCGGGAAAACGATTGTCTGAGACCTTTTCTTCTGCATGAACGTCCCCCCCCCTTTTTCCTGTTACGTAAAGTTTACCCCCCCCACGATCCCGCAGACCGTTCCTCCGTTCTGATTGCTCCCACGCCTCCCCCTTCCCCTGATCTCTTCTCGCATCCCCCCAATCGCTTCGACTTCATGCAGTAGTTGGGATCGTAGCGACGACTCGTCTTCTTGCTGAGTACACTTACTGTTGCATGAAGCTCCGAGTTCTTCGTTTCTTCACTCACTTACCAAGGGCTTTTCAGACCA
>Ga0179593_1410376_pt1 | contig 13140 bp, 9 predicted proteins | sample CZODoug2_1_08_16_FD_185931 | JGI IMG/M metagenome (GOLD analysis project Ga0179593, IMG submission 185931) | Vadose zone soil fungal communities from Angelo Coast Range Reserve, California, USA - CZODoug2_1_08_16fungal (PacBio error correction) | ecosystem: Environmental > Terrestrial > Soil >... | reverse complement strand
CGCCCAGGAGTGCCGCCACTCGTGCCATGGTTCTTCGTAATTCTCCCGAAGTCCTTATCTCTTCTCTCTTTATTGAGAGTCCTTATTCTCCTTTTCACAGGCTGAGCTGCATCCTTCCTAGTTGTTTGTTCGATTATTCTCAAAATTACCCCTGTAAGCTTACCTCCTTTCGGGGAAGAAGAGCCCTACACAGCTGTTCTTAGTCTCCTTCAGTTGACTTCTTACGAAGAATCTTCCGGTTTCGCTTATTTGATGTCCCCGGTCCCGTTGCTCATGAATCTTCTACGCATGCGAGTCCCATCAGAATAGAGCCGCTTGCAAGCATTCAAAATTTCTTTTTCCACCTTTTATTGCTTTTCTGACTGAGATCCCCTGCGACCTCTATTCCTCGAACCTGATGTCCAGTGGTAATGATACCCTTCCAGTTTTTGTTCCAGACTCCTTTCCATAGCCGAAACCTTTGATGCCGTTCCTGCGTGCCGGCCGCCTCTCTTTTTGACTGCATCCGGCGAATTGCCGTTTTAGCGGACAGACGTCCGAGTGTTTTCCAGTGTCTAAGACCTCACTTTTGAAAGTTTTGCCGTTGAGGACCAGATCCTTTCTACTACTGAAAGTCTCACCAGTCTGCGGACGGCAGACTTGACCTTGTTTTTCTATTTCTTTTCTTGCTCCAGACCACTACCTAACTCTTCTAACAATTTCTCCCCAACTTCCGATGTCCCTTCCAGGACCAGTGACATTATCTTCCCCTTTCCCTCCCAGCTAATTGTTCCCGACACTGCTGGACAAATCCTTCTGGTTTTCGCGCCTTTCCGCCGTGATGCCCACCCATACATAAGAATATTTTCGTCTGATTGAAAGAGATGACGAAACGTTTCTTCTGCCTCGAGGGACGTCCGAAAGATTTAGTGTAAGATTCATCCCTTCAGAGACTCCTTTCCTTCTACGGTTTCCTTGTTTTCTAATAGGATTAGCCACGATTTGGCTACGTTTTTCAAGGGAAACACACCCCTTTTTGTCCCCCCAATCGTTCAGGTAGTTAAATCCACCCACTAGAGTGGTATTGGCCCTCTTTTCCGTTATGGCGGCCCTTGGTCTTCCCCTCCCCCGGCGCGTTTAAAAACGCATTCATTGCGTTTCTTCCTTCCCCCCTACTCAATGTTTCTACCGTCTATACACTATCTATCTTTTAACTCCCTTTGTTGTTCTTTAGAGTCGTATGCTCGGTGATATGATTCCTTTATCTCACCACCTACCTTTCCTTTTTTCTTACGGCGTCTTTCTCAATTGATGAATGTTTCTGGCCAGGTGGTGAGGGGTAGAAATGGAAGTAAGTCCCATTCAGTTGGCACGACTGCCGCCCTTCCGCAGCTAAGCGTTAGGGTTACCTTCCCTTGAGAGCTCCCTGACCATTCTCTTGTTCCTTATCCTTTTAAAAGAGATTTGTCAAAAATAGGTCTCTACGAGAAGCCCTCTCCTGCCTTTTCCCCCCCCTTGCTATTATTTCTCTAAGCTACACGGATCTGCGACTGCCTTTTTACTCTATGACTCCAAGTCGTATTCTCTTGTTCCTGACCCATACACGTACTCTTTCTTTTCTTATTCACGCGTTCAGAAAAACCGCTGAATATTTAAAGTGTATGAACTGTCTTTGAAGTCATCTAAGTTCCGTTTTTTTTTTGTTGGTAATAGTTCGTGGTTCATTGCAAACCCTTTCTGTATGTAAGTTGCAAAATTACGGGTTCCCGTTTTCTCTTCAGATGGGTTCTTTCCTTCTTCTCTCATCTTTTGACCCAACTAACTTATAGGTCGTTAGGTATGATACCTTCTTCAAGCCAGGCTTAAGGTCATCCCGTTCCGGACCATTCTCCATTGCTGATTCGTAGGAATGAAAGGCGATCCATTAAGGTTTGGTGCCCCCCGGTGTCTACGATTTTTTACTCCTGATTTAAGCCCCCATTGTCTTCACTGAACGGTCTGGCCCACCCCCTCCGAGAGGCATCTCTCTTTGTAGTTTCTTTATTCGTCTTTCTCCGTTCTCCCCCCTACAAGTTTGCCACGATTTTTTTTTGCTTTCCCGGAGCTCGCTCGGTCATGGTAGGGCCTCGTGACCCTTTCTGTTTCAGACTGTTTTGCGACGATCTCTCCCTTGTAGTCCGGTGCTATCCATCCTTTCTCAAGGAGCAAGTTTCCTGCAAGCTGTAGAGGCGTTTGTTGCGCCGCCTTTCCGAGTACGCGTTTGTCAATGTTCTTTGCTTGAATATAGAAGACACTCCCAGGAATCGCTCCTTGCTCTTCCTCTCTTCATACAGATCTAATTTCTTCGAGCAGCCCTTCCCATGAGACACTGTGATTGGAGGAATAATGCACGTATCTCTCTTCGCGTCTTTTTTTGTAAACCTCCACGGATGAGAGTTTGGGAGGTGATCCACTTGCCTCTTTGGGCCTAACAAAAGCCTTTGAGTTGCCGGCCGTTTCAGAGTTGGAGACCCCCCCCCCCCTTTTTTTCGAGCGCCCGGACAGCACATGGAAGTTTTATATCGACGAAGGTCCGTTGACCTCCCCTTCTTTGCACGGATTCACTTTGCGGCATTCATTGATCCTACACGAGCTTTGTAAGTCTTTTTGTTTTTCTTCTCAGAGAATAGCCTTAACAATCTCCGCCCCCCTCCACGATTGATTTAGTTGGTTTCCCTTCTCGCGAAAGGCCGTTTCCCGGACCCATCGTCATAGCTTTTCCAAAATTTTTTTGTTTTCTTGGTCCTTGCCTCAATCATCCAAATGGCTGTTACAGGTACTTCTCTCTGCACTGAACTGCTTTTTCCGCAGAACTTGAACATCGTGAGAAGATTTCCCTGACCCTCGCAAAGATCGTCTAATTGCGGTGCTGGACCTTTTTTCCTCGATGGTTGCCTCACCCCCGCCTTGCCTTAGCGAACTATCACTGACTCTATCATCGACAAACCTAGACCACCCGCTCGCATTCTTCCCTCCTCTACGCCCGATCGAGTTATTATTTAGTGTCCTTCCAGCCACGTTATTTCTGAACCTCGTCTGGTGCTTTCGGAGAGTAGTTCACTATTGGCAAACGCCCCCCGCGGCTGACCCTGAACTACATACCATCGAATAATTTTTTTTTTTTGTCTCCTCATAGCGTAATTCTACCCTCTGTTTTCTGTTCGTTCTCTAAAGCCGCCGTCCTCTTTCGTAGCGCATTTTGCAGACCTCTCCCCTTCAGTACTCCACCTTTTTCCCAGAGCTACCCCTCTATTGCGGCGGTCCGCTTACTCCCAGCTCGGCCCCATTGCGTACGCCTTCGGTTTTTTCCATATTATCATCACTTTTAGCTCTTTTCCTGTTAACTCCTCAACGCAGCTCAATCCTTACGTCTTGCCCCCTTATTGTTATAGAGGTCCCCCCGCTTGATATTTGGGTCTTGAAGGCACTTCCTTTTCCTCACCCCTCTTCATACTGCGTAGACAGTGCTGAAAACTGGTTCGGTGTAAGCGGCTGCCCAACTTTTCTCTCATCTTATCTCCTTCCTTTCCGAGTGAAGAGACAGACTCTCTCTTGTAATACATCTCCGTTGTCGTTTGTTTTATTTCGAGTTGTTCTTTCTTTATAGACGTCTAGAATTCTCATCTTTAGTTCTATTCGCCCTTGCCCTCACAGTATTACCTCCTCCCTCCCCCTGAATTCTCAGCTGGAGCTCCGTTATGAAGGAGTGGGAGCCTGTCAGGTTCCCTCCCGCCCCCCCCCCCCTCCTTTTTGATATACTCGAGCGCTCAGTTCAAGAGTGTCAGGAATGGTGAGTATTGCCTTTTTTCAACGGGTCTACTCTCCGGCGACTTCATGAGTCGATTCGAGTTCTTATGCGAAGATTACCTTTGACTCCCTTTTGCCCTCTATTGTAAAGATGAATTCTCGCGCAGATTAGGTCCTGACTGGGTCTGGATCACAGATTGGATTCACGAGTCTTCTTCTCCCTGAGCTTCTTATCGCACGATTTTTTTCCAAGTTGTCGAAGCTGTCAGGTACTTTCTTCATTAGACACATGATTTTCGTGTCAGTCTTCTTTATAGTAATTGACCGGTTTTTTGAGAATATGTGCGCCCGGTCTTTGCCTCCTCCCACCCTGCGATTCTCCATCACTTTTCTTCCGCAGTTGCCTCCGATCTCCTTTATGATTCTGCTTTTCTCGCTGCTTTATGTTTCGTGGTCTTGCCGCTTATGATGATCCCCTGAGTCTCAACATTCTTCTCGCATGAAAAGCCTTCGTCTCATCCCTGATAGTGCGACTCTATGATCCCCTCCTCTACGTCGTTCTTGTTGTTTTCTGTCCGCCCGTCGCCTCGACAGCCGGTCCTTTCGTTATGCTTTGCTGCTGATTTTTCAGTTGAACATGCTGGCCCCTGTCGGAGAGGCCGTCATTCTCAGAGGCTTCTCGATGGCGGTGATTCCCTTCTCCACAAGCTTGTTTTTTCTTTTTGCACTATGGCCTTCATAGAGGACCGGCGACGCACGACCTCTCCCCCTCTCCCCCTCATTGCATGCGAGTCTGCCGAAAGGCATCGTCCCCCCCTCTTCTTTGGTCCCCCGTTTTCCGCTCGAAGTTTCACCTATAGGGAATGGAAGGTTTTGCTTTTCGTTTATCTGCGCACTATTTCAACTCCGGTCTCATCCCTAGCTATTGTGGGCGCCCATCCGGCCTCTGCTAACCGTAACCGGCTTTCTTCCGGTTAATTTACCTGCTTAGAGAGAGACTTCCGGCCGCAATTGGCCCGTTGACGCCGGATTAGGAGATTTTAATTCCTCCTCTTTCTTATTAGAAGTTCTATCATCGCCCATGCGAGTCTGACTGCTTCCGCCCTTGATGTCGTGATAAAGTCTCTTCACAACAGGACATTGCCCGTTTTACGCTCCTTCCTTTTTTCCCCTCGCTGATTTTCCCGATTGCTTCTCATAGACTGTTAGAGTTTGCTTCATTCCGGATCGCTGATCGTTTGTCCCCCATTTCCGATTAGAAGCGCACTTCCTCCAGATTCCCTCTCCATCATCTCGTTCTTTTCTCAAGCCCTTTCCCGTGAGCTTGGAACCTGATGGGGCATCCCTTTTTTCTCGTTCACTTCGGGACACTTTTCAACTCTGAGGCCGCTCCTTTCCTGCGCCACTCTCGGATTTGTCAAGAAGACTTTCCGTCATTTCCGAAACTGTCTTCCCTCGCGGTGGCAGACTCTTTTTTCCTTCCATGTCCTTGCCCTCTTCTTAACCTAAGCGTTTTATGACCGTGGCGAGCAGACTACCCTGGCAGCTAAGTGCGTTTTTCGACCCAGAGCATGTCTGCCTCCACCAGCTAGCTCACGGGAATCCCTTTTGATTCAATTTCCATTGTTTCCTTCTCTCAGCCCCTTCCGGTTGCCCCCAATAAACCCTTCAGATGACCCGGCCCGTTCTTATCCCCCTTTTTATAGCGCTCTAGTCGGACAATGAAGAGGACCCTCCGACATGTTTCTCTCCTTTTTTTCCAATACCCCGCCTCATCTGTCTGAGTCAGTCTCTTTTAAGATCCTGCGAACCAGTGGCGACTTCGACCGGACCTTCCTCCCTCCTCGGATCGTTGCTTCCCCGATTCCTCGTTTTTCGCACGGCTTCTAAGAGACTTCCGTAGGGTATTCTTTCGTTGCATATTCTCAGAAACCCCACCCAGCGAGGATGGTCTACTTCGTCCTTTATTTCCCGTCAACTTGTCTGATGCGGTATTTTAGGACTTTGGTTTCAAGACTGAATTTCTTGCACTTCCCTTTTCTGGGAACCCTCCCCACCCTTTTACCGGCTCAATTTTCAGCCACCCGGTCCTCACTGTTCAGTATCTTTCTGACCCCCGACATTTTCTCAATCTCTATTCCTTCGTTTGAGCTTGTCGATGTACTAGGATCACCATCTGAAGTAGGACTACTCTCGCATTTGCCGGTTTCGGTCTTGTTCGTTCCCGACCCATTCCGCAGAAAAGACCCTTTCAGTCGGCAAACGAGCTAAGACTCCTCCCCCTCGTTTAAGTCCATACTGACGAGTCTTTAGGAGTGAATCCCGGATTCGTTGTTATGTCTTCCTCCCCTGAGCGTTGCCCGATTTTAATAATGATTCAAGTCAGACTGGTCTCCTCCTTTCGATCTTCTTTCTCTCCTGATCTTCTCTTAAACGATCTCCCGATCCCTTCTTCGAGGCGCCCCTAGCATCTTAGTTATGACTCTCAGACTGCTTAGATGGATTTTAAAGTTCTTCTTCAAAACAGGATCGCTTTTATATCAACGAAGCAGGCTTGACACTCCTTTCTTTCACTTGTTGAATACGGAGTGGTTCCTCTTCTTTTCCTGGGTGATTTTCTCCCCGGACGGGCTGTCTGTCAGGAAGCGACTTGCTCAATTCGTCTCCCCGTCTCTCTCCTGGCGGAGTTATTAGGCGAATTCTTTGGATCAACTTTCACGTTTTTAGCGGCGTGCGTCTATGCTCAAGGTAGGGCCCTTGTGCCCCCCCTTCTTGGACCTTGCACCCCGCCCCCGCGGCCGAGCCTTCACTGAGATACCGCAGGTTCCCTTTTTCTTCCCCGATGACGCCCTTCTTGCGTTAAATTTTCTTGCCTATAACTGCGTTGTTCAATTTAGAGGGCGATCCCCCTGTTTTCTCCCCCTTTTCTTGCAGTTCGCTGATTACTCTACATCAAGTTTCTTAAGGTGGGTTTCCAGGCGTCGATCTTTGATGGAGAGGGCCTCGGAAAATTTCCTGATTCGCTTTGATGGCCAGTCGCCACTCTTATGGGGTCGGAGGCGTTTCTTTTGCAGCTCCCCGTCCACTCTCCATCCCGGGCCAGAGAGTTTTTGAAGCTCTTACTCTGTACGCGTTTGGCACATGTCTGGTGTCGTCGTCTCGCAGACAGCCCCCCACCCCCCCCCCGACTCTCTTATTCGCTGCTATTGAGCTTGTGCACGGCTCCTGTAGGCCGGTCTGCTGTCGTGATCCCTAGAAGGACACGAGTCCAAATAAGCAGATTTCTTACTCCTTTCGCGCTCCCTCTTCGGACTTTACAGCTAAAGGGGTAGGGAATCCTGTTTTTAGGTTTAATCCGTGCCCTCTCTTTAGCTTTCTCCTACACCCACTTTTCGCTCTTGGACAACTTTTTCCCCTTTTTATATTGCTCTTATGGCCTCCCTGAGTCTCACCTAAAGGAATTTCTCAATGATGGCGCCCGGTCTTCTGAGCCTCGCCTGTCGGAAACCTCCAGGAGGCGCGCCAGTGGAGTAGTCCTAGGCCATAATGCTATGCAGGCGTAAGGGTCTTTTTTTTCGCAATCTGATAAAAATGTTTCCCCCACTCACAGTTGATGCTTTTCGTGATCCTCCATGGCCCCCCTCTATATAGAAGCTTGCGCAAGTCTTGACACTGTCTTGGCTGTGGGGTGCTTAGGTCGCTTGGGCAGGCTGGGTTTTTTGATGAATTAATCCTCCCAATTCTTCCCTTCCCTCACTTAGCTTTTTTCAACGAGCTCACCTAGCTGGCGACTCGCAATCCGATTTCTTCTTGACGAAGTAAGAAGGCTTGTCTCCTCTACTTGTTTTTTTCTTTTTCTTTCACCGACTTGGGGCTTCATCATCCCTGCTATGTTTTGTCCCATCTCACCCCGCCGTCCTTCCCCCTCTCCACATCTCCTGAGTATAGTCTCCTTTTATCCGTCTCCCCGTTTCCCCCCTCCGGGGTGGTCGGGGAACGCCCCGCTTCCTTTTGTACCTCTCCTCGTTTTCCGGTAAAGAACCACGGGTAATTTTGGGCGATTCTCCGAACCTTTCAAAGGTTTTTGGTTTGCCCGAGACAACGTCGTACGCTTCTTTTCTTCTCCCTTTCCGCCCCCGATCTATCCGACTCGCCTATATTCTTTCGCCCCCCCCTCTCTAGATACTCTTGAATGGTCCCGCAGTGTTATTAAGACTCTTTACCAAGGCTCACGTCCTGATGCTTGCTTTTCCTCGTTTCTCCATGTTCCCCATGTCGTGCAGGATAGTCGACACGTAACCCCGGCGGATATCCCAATCCTTTCCCGTCTGCTGTACTGTCTGGCGATTCGATTTATCCTCTCTCTTGGGATTGGACTCAATGCCCTTCAGTCCTTCAGGTCGTACATTCTTCACAGTCCCGTTTTTCGCTTAGGTAAGCGGCTCTCCACCCCCTGGCGCGAGCACCGCGCCTCGATGTCATTTCTTAGAGACTTCCCCGGTTCCTTATATCTGTCTACTCATCCGTGTTTGTGGAGATTTTCTCTCGGTCCGATTCTTCTGTCTTCTCTTGTTGTGATGCGCGTACTCTTTTTGATCCCTCGCCAATTGCGGCACCGGCATTGCGCTTCACAGCGAACAGAAAGTTAAGCCTCCTGGTCGTAGTAGCCCCGTTCTCCGCCTCCTTGCCGCCTGTCCAAGATTTTCTATTGCTAATCTATAAGTGCCCCAAGAGAATTTAATTCTTTGATTTACGGACTTGTTCTTCTTCCCAAGAGGGCTTCATACGGCGACGGTCTTAATTCCGTACCGAGTTACACTGAGAGCCAATTCACGACGCCCATGGTCTCCCGTCTGGATAAGCTGAATGACTCCCGACCCTTTATCTGACTAGAGACCCAGAATGAGTTTTTATTCCTACTGCTGGTCGCAGGCAAACAGGCTCCGCAATCTGCTCGGCTCCTTCTCCACCGCGTCTATTTTTAACTTTGTCCTCCAGGCGGATTTTTTTCCTCTCCCCAATATGTAGAGTTTTTCGTATTTCCTTGCGGCTTCCTTTCTACAAATATTTCGCACTTTTCGGTAGAAGCCCGTTGAGGTATACCCCACTTCGGAGACTTATCACGCCGAGTCCCCCGATCTCCCCCTATCTGCTGACCTTTCTCTGCTTTTGGTTGATGTGCGTTTTGTGCATTCGTCCCCCCTGCTGACTTCTTCATCCAAAATAGTTCTCGCCGTCACCTTAGTCAATTCAGGCGATCGTGCGAGTTTCTTTTATGATACGGGAAGGAGATGTTGCCAGAAGCCCGTTTCCCCCTGTTTGCCTCCTGTACCTCGGCCTGTCCGTGTCCCCTGCCAGCCCCTTGTTTACTATTAATCCCTACGTCCAGCAATTGTCCTGGACTCTTTTCATGGTGTCATCTTCTTCACTTTCGCGCCCATTGGGGATACTCGACAGACATTCTCCGCTTCCGTTTTTCCCTTTGGACTTTTATCGCGCGGTCAGCCGTCCACCTCTTGGCCCCTCTTTTCCATGTCCTTTCCCCTAGAGTATGTGACGCAAAGCTTTACCTCGTCCGGCGTTGTTCCTTCCGGCGTCCCCTCTCTAAGATGACCGATGGCGACTTGGGTTCCCTTCCCCGAGGCCCCTTTTTTTTTGATCCCCCTCCTGACAAGTTCTTAAACTGTTTTTTCGGCGCCAGCTCTAAGTTTATTTATAAGCAAAGGCTTCCTCCCTTCATGTCTTCTCTTTCCCCGGCAGCCACTGACGCGATGCGCTGTCGCACCAATTGTTAAAGGTGCTCTTTCCATTCCAGGCTGAGCTTCCGGCGGCCTTTCCCTCTTTGAAAGGGAAGCATGAGCAAAATGGCGGCGCGTATCGACTCCTTTGGCCCCTCGATCGTCAGAAAAAGGCACCTTCCCCTTTATCTTACCCTCCCTTTCTTTGTCGCACAAGCTAAGAGCAGATTCGATGAGAGCGAGCATCTTTCTCCTTTTTCTCCGCACTCCTGGGACCCTTTCTTTTTGACTCTTTCTCTCTTGCCACTTCCATCTAGCTAGCCAAGTAATTCTATTCTCGCAGCCTAGCTCCGCTACGTGGCACGTTGGCAGTTGCGTGGTCAATACTTTTCTTTTTGGCGAGCTAGAGAGACTTCTCCCTCTTTCCCGGGATTCTCTACTGGACCGAGAAGTAATGTGCCCATATCCGGTTTGGACTTACTCGTAATCGAAGCCACCTGCTTTTTCTACCTTCCGGTGACTACGGGAAGGACTGCCTCCTTTCGACATGTCCCCAAATTGCTCTTGCCGTTCTCGGACTGCGCGGGAGTGGAAGCTTTTCCGGGAAATCACGGCCTTCCATTTTCCTTTGATCCCAGAGAATGCTGGCCTCCTCCCGAAGCAAGGAGACTGCCTTGACCCCGGAAGTTGAGCCGTCTTGAGGAATCCAGACCCATCGATTGACTTCCACCACGCTCCCCTCTTACCCGAACGGACAGGTTCCTCCTTTTGCCCAGTCTTTTTTACATCCGTCTCCCAGCGATCATGGTTTCCTCCTCGACTGGGAATAAATCCATACTCTTCTAGAGGCTTTCAGATCCTTCGAAAAAAGGGTCGGAAGTCGCAGGAGAAGATCGTGTTCCTCGTCTACCCCCCCTTGACCGTGCTTCCCTCCCTTCTCTAATTTTGAGATAAGGCTAAACCGTGGTTACTTCTTGCCCCGTTCTCCACCGTCGCCATTGGCTCTCTCAATTCTTCCTTATTAAAGGATCCTGCTGAGGTGAGGCTCTTCTTGGGCCGAACCTTCTTGACTGCCCCTGGTCGGTCCCCACCCCCCTGCTCTCACCCCCCTGTCACCTTCTCTTGCCGCTCGACCTCCCCATGCGTGGTTGAGGACCGTACATCCCAATCTCTATTTTAATACCCCTTTTTCCCTTTGGTTGTTCTGTTTCTCTTTTTGCAGCATTTACTTTACCTCCACTATGAATTCGTGCTCTTCCTCTGCCCTTTAGCCTTTTTCTGCGCCCTTTTTTTTTGTTCTTTTCCCTTCCACAGGAGTACAGTCGATTAAGTTCGGACAACTTCCCCTCTGCGACCCTCTACTACTGGTTTAGAAATAAATGGAGCTCTCTACCCCTTCGCTGTTTCCCTCGCCGCCGCCCCGATCGTTTTGCTAAAACTGATTTCTCTTTTAATCTTTGAATCCGTTCGCTTCTCGCTCCTTCTATCGATACCCTAATTTTTCCTTCGTCTTTGAATTCACTTGAAGGTTTATTCAGCGCCTTGACTCTTTCATAATTATTCTTAGGGCTTTATGTAACCGCTCTCGAAACAGGCTTTAGTGTCTAGAAGTGTCGTACTCAGGGCTCCTGCTTGTAACTGTTGCTCGTTGGCTTGCGTTTCCTTTCTGTTGTTACTGTTCTCCCCCCCCGCTTAGGTCTTTATAAACCCCCCCCCCCCCCCCCCCTACCCACCCCCCCCCCCCCCACCCCCCCCCACATCCCCCCCCCTGAGTGACAGCTCTATGATACGTACTATGGGAGGAGGGTCTTCCTTAGGAGCAGATCTTGGGATCGACGGAACTGGTAGGGAAGTTGAGGTTCCTTTTTTCAAGAGGCTTTCATTTCTCTCATTTGCCCTTGCTATTGAAAACCCTCCTTTTGGAGGTCTAATCACCCCCTACCCGGTCCCTTATTTTCTGCTATGAAGCCTTTAGTCTATCCACCATTCCAAAAGTACTTTCTTGGTGAAAGTATGGATTTGCCGATATTGAGGGAAGAAGTCCACGCTTTTGCCGGAACACTTCTCTATTTGCTCCAATAAAGGTTGGCCAAGTATCCTTTACTGCTTTACTGATATCTAGTTTCTTGGCTCGGAGCATAGGTTAAACTTTCCTTCTCTAGAGTCTCTTCATCATGCCATCCTTAAGTATTGTTAGAGAAAATAGGTTCCCTAGAGTTCTATCCGCTATACCATTCTCCCGACCCGTCCGAGGATGAAGTCGGAGGAGAAAGACTTTGATCTCCTCTGTTACGACGTGAAACTTTCCTGGTTTGATTTTCTTATGATCTTCTCTAAGAGTCTTCGACTTGCATCTCTTCGCTCAACTTTGCTCTTCATATGAGGTACCCCATGAGAGGTCCTTTCTGTCTGCGAATATCCGCCCTCCCAGGACCTTGAGTGGACCAGCTTGGGCGGACCTAATGAGATGAGCGTGCTTTCGTCTTTCTTAAGCTTCCTGTCGGAGCGACTTCTGACTGTGCGCATCCTCCGCTGGCTCGGAACACCTCTGTCTGGACGCGCCGGCCTTTGCCTCGTCCCGCTCCATTTCCTGTTCGCAAATATTCAAGATCATAATTTAATAGGGCACCGCCTTCCTTCCGACGTTGACTCTTATCCTGGAAGACATTCTCTGTCCCCTTATCCCTTGCACATGATATGTTATTCTTCCCCGGTCAGGTGCGTCGAGGCCTCCTTCCCTCATTTGAACCATTCCTTTTCAAACCGAAGGCTTCTCTTTTCCGCATGGCTTCCAATTTCCGCTCGCGCTGTCTCTTACATCTCCTGCCATGAGTTTCTTCTGTTGACTCAAGCCATCAGCAGTAAATTTCTCTCATCCCCTGCAGGCGGACTCTTGCACCCGGGTCTACCCCGAGTGCGCTCTATTTCCCCCTCCTACGAGCACCCCCGATGCCTGCTTATGAGTTATCTTCGTCTAAGGTTCTGTTGTTATGACCTCCTGTTATGCGCGCAACCTATACGTCCATCGCCCCAAATTCGACTCCTCTCGCCTGCTATTTCACGCCATTCTCCATATTCCTTGTCCAGTGCTTTCCGTCGCCCTCTGATGGATGATCCGCCGTTTTTTCTTTTCTAGCCCTCCCTCTTAAATTGGCTGAGTCCGGACGTATAAATACTCCAAATCCGCATATTTTTACTTAGCTGTAGCTCGCCCTGCCAGGCAAGGCCTTGTCCGACCTTCTTCTGAGCTCCTCCTATACATAGAGTCCTTTTTGTCATCCCCCCTGTTTTTCGGCCCCGCGCCTGCGTCGCAAAAATGGCGTTCTTTGTCCTCCTTCGAGATCCCTACCCCCCCCTTCCCCCCCTTCTTTCATGTACTGTTGCACAAAGAGGCGACTTAACTTCCCCCTGTTCGATATATCCCGTTCTCCCCCCAGCCTGATATCTCAAGGATCATGACGGCGCGTTCTCTTGAAGCTCTCGTTCGAGTTTCCTATCTTCTGGTGAGTTTGAGCCCGCAAATCCTCTTCACAGAGTATCCAGTCTTCTTAAAAGATAGACTCCTGGTTAAGACCCCCCAGGTCTCACAATGGATAGATCCCCCCCCACCACGTATTCTCCTCTTCGTATTGTAGGA
>Ga0179593_1758377_pt1 | contig 13141 bp, 7 predicted proteins | sample CZODoug2_1_08_16_FD_185931 | JGI IMG/M metagenome (GOLD analysis project Ga0179593, IMG submission 185931) | Vadose zone soil fungal communities from Angelo Coast Range Reserve, California, USA - CZODoug2_1_08_16fungal (PacBio error correction) | ecosystem: Environmental > Terrestrial > Soil >... | reverse complement strand
TTATCCAGTCCCGCGAGGCTTTTTTCGCGAAAATAGTCCGGACACCAGCGGTTGCGTCACTATACGGCCGCCTAACGGCTATTAACCACAGATGTTTCCCTTAAAAGGGGACTCCAAGCGGACTCGCGGAAGACGAAGTGTTGCATTAAACTTAGTTCTGGATTCATCAGTGCGCTCCTTTCTCATCGGACTAGAGGGATTACCTAGCCGATGGGGGCTGGAGTACCCTGTCTTACCCCCTATAGCTCTGTCTTGCCGGACCCAACCGGATCTTCGGCCTCCCGTAAGGAGTTTAACCGGGCGCGGATCCCAGCCTTCCCCTCCTAGGAATTCCAGACTGCGGGGTACCAATATGCCCCATTCCCCCGGACTTTTTCATCCGATAGAAGCAGCCTGGGTGCTTCCATGTGTTTACCCTTCGGAATTGGTGCCGGCTGGGAGCTCTCATTATTGGCGTAGTGCAACGGTTTAACTCGAGATCCTTCTCTTTCCCAATAGTGTTTTTCATAGATTGAGATTGGGTAGCGCTTTTTTGCTTACGACAATTTGTTCCCACGACATGATCACACATTAAGTCTTCCTTAGATTGTATGAACCAGGTAGGGCTTTGATGACCTCAGCTGCCCCCTTGGACTTAGTTCTCTCCCCAGACCCCCGCGCCGGCTTCCGGACGGGGTATTTTCTGCATTTCTGGGGCCCTCCCAAGAGAGAGAATGTGACAACGGCAAAGTTTTAGTACGACGCCCGCGTTTGGACAGGAAGCCCACCTGGAGACCTTGGATTGATCCCCGCCCTGAATTGCGGTGACAGAGATTCCGGACAGGCTGTAGATGAGTAGGACACCTCTGTCAATAGAGGATCTTTTACTTTTGATCGACTTCCCTCTCGCAGTCGGAACCCATCCCCGAGTTTAAGGAAAACCTGAGCCCCGCAGGGGAAGGGAGGCGTCGCCAAGAGAGTTTTATAGGTGGAGGAGAACCGAGGACAGAGCTCCCTAGTCGAGACCTCCATCCGGGAGGGGCATCTGGGAACTTCACTCCTTATGCGAACAGGCCGGGCGGCAATCTAACCGCCGAGCGACCATCCCCTCGGAACTGTACCCTACAAGAAAGTGAGTCGTGAACTTCCCTGACACAACTTCGGATGCTCTGTTTTATCCCATAGAGCCGGTTCCCCCTTGGATCTTGTGATTTACCTCCCCCAGGCGAGACGACTCGCCGTTTCTTTTTTACGATGATCTCGCCCCATTTTCCCTTCCAAGCGTCTCTGAAATCGGTAGACGAGCCAATTGGTCACCTTCGTCCCTTTTTCACATTGCCGCTGCTCTGGACAGCACTCCTCCTAGTAACTCCCAACCGCCCTATGTGTTTTTTTCTGATTTGGCGTCCGCGTTTCCGAGCGATTGCAATCCAGCGGGGATGCACGGGTTTCCCCCCTTTCACCCCCTGACATTAAAGTCCGCCCCTAGACGAAATGCATTGGCTTGGTCAGCCGACTGAACAAACGCCCCTGCTATTCGACCGGAGGCTAAAAGATTCTGCTAGCGTAAATTTCGCGATCAGAAACCTTGGGCGCTGGCACTGTTGGTTCCGACAATGGGCTCTTTCGCTTGAGGCCGGTGCTTTGGTGCGATGTTGTCCTCCCCTCCCGTAGATCTATCCTTCACGATGCCTGCCCAAAACCTGACAACGGATTAGATTCCCCTTCAAGCCTCGAAGCTTTGGCTACCTTAAGTTTGGACACCCCAAAAGATTAACAATACGACCTCTTCTTTTAGATGGTAGCCTTTCGCGTTCCTAGCAGCCCATCATTAGAAAGCTAAAGCCTTCATGGTCGCTTTGATCAGACCTGGGACACTGATATGATTACCTCCGGGTACGGAGATCAACTCTGGACACCTTAGGCTGTGAAGAATTTTAGAAGAAGCTATCTAGCTTAGGGAGAGGCGGCAAGATTCCCCAAGGATACGGCAGGAAAACCCTTGGACAAAGTAGCCACCGGAACACATTACCGAGGTAGCCCCCGACCAGAGCACAAAAGCCAGATCACAAAAACCTGAGAGGGGTGACGCCAATATCTCGCCGAGAAGGCTATTTGGCCCTGTCTCTATACTAAAGAGAACGACACCTTTCAGAACTTTGATGTTCCCCAAAAGTTTATATTTTGTGAGTTCTTTACCATAATCGAGTTTATCTCATCCTGAGATCTGAACTGGGATCTAAACAAGCAATGGGATTAACAACGCGAATTTTGATGCAGTCTCATCTGAAGGGTGGGACTCAAATGCCCCGGTACCACCTCCCAAGGACTTTCTCCAGGAGTGGTAAGACAACCAAGTTGGTTCAGCTGACCGGGAGTCTGGCCGGAAGTGAGCTTCCCCTCTGAAGAGATTTTATGCCCAACGACTAAGGCCAGAAGGTCTATTCGTTCTAATTAATTCCCCTTGTGTCGGAATAGTTTTACTGTTCGCCCGAAATGGATCGATTCCTTTTGGAGTCCATTCCTCCTCCTCTTCCACTTCCACTAAGTTTGTTTGTTGGACGATTGACGATTACTACTAACACCTCTCGCGAGAGAATTAGCGCGACCTTTGCAACTCCTTCCTGTTCTCTCTAGATTCCCACAAATTCATTTGATTTCGGGCCTACGATGCATTCCGACCATTAGGAGTGGTCAGATCATCCCTATATTAGTACTCCAAGGCTTTTCCCATCTTCAGACTCCAGGTAAGGCGTGCACCGACTCCCCATCGGTTGAAACACTCGCTGGTAGAGACTACGTTACGCAGTGATGGCCCTTGAAGCTCTTTTTTCCAGTAACCAACAATAATTGAAATACATATGGTTTTTTTCCCCCATGGATCTAAGATACCCATTCTTCTCAATGATCGCCACAGAAGATAATTCGTGAGAAACACCCTCCCCCGTTTTTTCTTGTAAACCACCAATGTCCCCCCCCCCCTTCCGTTTTTTTAGAAGAAAATCAGAGACCCCCTTTTATCCGGGCCTTTCCTCTTATAACCAAGCATGAATCGACCGAGAGAGCATACTTTTGTAGTCAACTAGAACAGGGAGTTGTGGTATTTAGGTCTTACTTCTGACGCCGAAATCGAGGCTCGCTGTTTCTAGTCCCTTTAACGTGCCAGAATATAATGGTGAAAATTCTCGACATTAATGAGAACCACCCGTCGTATACCCATCTTCTGGAAATACAGCAAGAGAACCCAACAAGGCCACCCAGAAGGCTTCGCGAGCGCCGTGTAGCGAAGTAGGCACCAAATTCCAGCCGACAAGAAGGAAAAGCTTCTTTTCGCTTGATAATTTCGTTCATATCGATATCTTCCCGCAAATTGCCATTCTCCAAGACCTTCCCGGCGTGGTATGTTGGGCAAAACGGGACCTTCAGAAAGCGAGACCATCCCCTTAGTCGGTTTGTTTGCGGGGATTTGGTAATCGAGATCCCTTTTGGGTCAGGTTTGGTGGAAAAGAGGAGACGAGTTCGAACCCCGTGCGGAGAGAACAAACCCCCTTGCTCAAAAACCCCAAGAACCCCCATTCCGTATAACATTTTACGATGTCGGGGCCCCAAACAGTTTACTTTCTAGAAAGTTACTCTATTGACTGTCTCAATCAGACTTTTAGGTGTAAATACTGGAGATCAAAGAAGTGCGCCCGCGGTCAAGGCTCTTTCGCCTGCTTTCCATTTTGCCGAATTCACTTCTTGTTTTGTCCGCTCTCCCCCTACAGATCTTGTGACGGATTTATCCACAGAACCCCAGCCAGCTCAAGATTAGATCTCTTCCCCCAAGACTAACAAACATGTAGTCTGACCGGTTGTCTAATTATGTCCGATTGTGGCTTTCTTATCGGAATCTTTTCAGATCTCCACCGAAGCCCCTCCTGTAACCCCACGTGCTGAAGACTATGGTAGACTGCCGTCCACTGCATTTTCAAAAGTCCATTGCTAGAGATCTACTTTTCCTTCACAATAAGAAGAGTTTAGAGAACGAGAGGAGGCGACACCAGCTTAAAAGTCCCCCCCCGTTTCAACTCTTGTCGCACTATCCATACCGCGAAGTTGGTACCTCCTATTGAACCCGGCCATTCCTAGATTGAGGCGACGTTTTTACAGGTCCGCAAGCATGGTGGCGGCTCCCTTCCTTCTTACTGGCCCTCCCAATAAGATAGTGCCCTCAGATATGCTTCCAGTGTCAATCGAGCCCCCGCTCTCAGATTGCTTCGATTAGATCTCCGCCGTTATTTCCCGAATGACCAGAATTGACGTCTTCCGGCCCTTCCAAAATGCGATTCTTACATAACTAGTCCGGATCCGGGAGTGTGCCCCGTCGAGAGAAAAGGCACTCTCACGGCACCTAGTTTAGAGGCTTTTTGAAAAGGGCCGAATATAGGCATACCGCCCGTAACAATTCCCTTCAGTCTCGTACGTGCTCCCATGGTTTTTGCGTAGGATAACTGCTCTCCGAATCTTGTTTTCATTGGTCAAGATTTATCGCGGCTTTGTGACGATTGACCTTTTTGGACCCGATAGAAGGAGACATACCCCGCCGGTAATTTTTTTTACCCGGGAGCTCCGATCAGAAGTCTTACGTTTCCGAGCCAATATTCGACCTGTTTTTCCATGCTGGTGTTTCCAAGAAGGACTCAGCATGTTTTATCTGCGTTGGTCCTCCCTTCTGTGGGGCGTTTGCGCTCCGCTGCACTCCTGAGTTAAACCCAACATCTATCTCTTAAATAGTTTTTTTGTTTTCTATTATGGAAAAGCCCCAACTGCATAGCTCCCCAAGAGCACCTAAGACATCCCTCCAACCATTTTCAAGCTTCCCCACAGGCTCTTGCCCGGAGGAAACCCCTTTTTCGTGCAGTTCGTTTCTTTCTGTGACGAGGCTTTTGCCGCTAACCCAGTCTCTTCTCCAGAGCCGGGGAGCACGACTGCCTTTCTGCCTGCCTATTGTCAACAGGCATTGCCGATCTGACCGCACCCAACAGTCCCCGAGAAGACACGCTCTTTCCCTTTCAGATCCCATACTCCCCAGCCGAAAGGATTGATCAGCCTTACAACTCCGTTGGAAGACCGGAGTTTTTCCGCGAGGCCGGCTGAGGTTCCCGGCCCCTACCTTGTTTTCCCGTTATATCGTCCTTTGGCCCCAGCGCGTCTTCCAGCGGTACTTTTACCAGATTTCGCCGATTTCCTTACGTTCAGCCGTCCCGTCCGCCGGCCCCGATGGACATAAACCGGCTAGACATCAATAGGCGACGTAAAGAGGGTTCCCGCCTGTTCTTACTCTCGCCCTTCCAGATGCTGAACTGTGTTGCAGAGATTTTCCATCCCTGAGACTTTCCAGACCCAACAGGAGTTCTAGCGAACGCCTGAAAGGCTGCGTAGAGTGTATGACTACGAACCCCTAGTCTATGATTTCGATTGCAATCTGAAATCTGGTTTCTGTCTCAAAGGATGAGGTTTTACGACTTTTTGCGCCTAAGTCGCAGCCCAGATGAGGTCGATATCGACATGGCCTTTTTTACCTTGCGGATAACCAATCATTCCCGACTGTTTCACCTGGAACCGGATGAGCATGCATCGGCGATCTCAGCCTCATCTATTTCCCGGACCAAGACGCCTTTTTCCTCCTCTGACGGCAGTATCTCTCTCTGGCCAACTTGGGTTTATCAAGGTGATCGCCTTTCACCTTGCTTTTTATTAGGAGATCAGGAACCCCCCTGCGAAATCGGCCTTGCCCCCATGTGGTCGACCCCCAGCCCACCATAGCAGCGGCGAATTCCTTTACACTCAAAGAGTACCCTTGCCTCCCGTACGTCTTTTGCACCCCTCTTCGCCGACATGTATGCCTTTGACCCCCCTGACCGACTTGAGGAGCCTTTATATGGTGCTGCTGTCTCCTCCCCCCACTGCGTTAGTGCACCCTCGTGCGACGGTGTTTATTCGCGACAGACATCGCCAAAGGGGCTCTGAGTCTTAAAAACCCTCTTTCTTCGGCCGCTTTTTCAGCAACCCTTTTAAAACTCATTTTCTGACTCGGCCACGCTAGCTTGTAGAGGGCGCTCTTACATTTATCCCCAACTTCCGAAGGTATTGCGGCCTGTTCTCGCTTCTTCCGCTCTGTACGCTGACCGGCGAGTGGCGGGTGGAAAGCTTTCCCGTCCCAGAACTTCTTTTTTCCTGCCGGTAACAGTGCTCGGAAGTGCGAGTTGGTTGAAGAGGACTCCCCCAATCTCAGTCGGCAAGGGGAACCTCCAGGTTGTGCGAGAGCCAAAACTATGCAATGTCTGCCACATTCCGAAAACCCTTCCCCGCTCACCCAAGTGGGAGGCGCGGGACTCCTTCGCGCGCCAGGTTTTTCGGCTTGGTGAACGGCTTTCGCCCCGACCTCCGCAGTGTGCTCTAAAAAGGTCCCCCCAGGTTAAATTTTGGCCGCCATTGCCTCGGGTAGTCTCTATCTCAAAGGGAGGTTCTCCCTTCGATAACCTTTTTCGACTGTCCACACTAGCGTCCCTCAAAAATCCTTTTTTTGCCGTCTTTTATTACGTTTGCAACCCCTTTCCCCTCACCGGTCCAACCGAGGAAGACCCCCGTCTTAGGACTGAGTGTTTTTTTTTTCACTGGCCAGAAGTTCGGGGAGGCGCTGACGGATTTTTTTGTCGTTTTTCCGTTCCGGCGCAACGGAAGAGATTCCTGTTTTGAGCTTTCTTTGACCCAACCTCGACTCCGTTCTGGGTCACTTCCCCATCCCCCCCTTCATTGAACATGTGGGCTATACATTTTTAATTAGCCCGACTTACTCTAGATGGAGAATATTTCTTCTTCCCCCTCATTTTCATCACATATGTTGGGTTTTGTTGTATGTCTTATTTTAAGCACCCCCCCCTCTCCGCCGCTCTCCATTTTAGTCGGTCTCCCCCCCTTCCCTGTGTAGCGAATGTAGCATGATGCTTCGGAAAGAAGCCGTTCTTTTTCTTATTGTTTTTCCCTCCCAGTCTCTTTTATTAGAAAGATAAATTGGCCGCTGCGACGGAGGCGCCAAAGAACGACTTCATTTAGGGATTTCCCTGAAACACTAGCTCTTTTCTGAGCAACAACCCCGATCCCCTGTGGTGAAGGGAGTCGGGACAAGTTCTAACGACCTCTGTCCCCCAATCACCAGGTTCTTTCCGGTTCAGTATTAATCAATGGGCTGACTCCATGCGCATTCCACGACAAGACGATGCAGTTAGCCCCCCCCCTTCCGGGATCTTTTCCCCTTTACAATGTTCCTTTACTTCTTCTTTCTCCAGCCAGGGGCGAGGAAGTTCTGCGGCCTTTCCCCCCGAAGAACGAACCAGAATTGGCCTGATAGCCCAGCGATAGGGTCAAAGACTTTTCCTCGATGACTTCTTTTCCTCTTTTCTGCCTCCCGGGTCTCGAATTTTTCCCCTCCGACGGAGTCACTGCGACGCTTTTCCCTTTTTAAGGCATTGCAATCAACTTTTACTTAGGAGGAACCCCCTTCTTGTTGGCCCAGATCGGGTCCATTTCAAACTCGACGGACAGGTCGTGTCTTGCCGTTTGCTTCCCAATCGGTTCACAAACATTCTCAAGAGCGGCCAAAGAATTCTGTTAGTTTTGATACAGTTCGCTTTTTCCATGTCTCTTTTTACCTTTCACATGTAGCCCTTTTCTCAAGCCAGTCTTTATCTTAGGAGGTTGGCCCCTCTTCTTCCCCTTTTTGGGGAAAAAAAATCTTTCCTTAGCGAATAAAAACAACCTGCATCCTTAATGGGGAAGTATTCTGACTCTGTTTTCGATCCTTTGTCGGGACTCACGCCCCCCCCTCGGGAGCACTATCGGTTTCCCGATCACTACCTAAGTGTTTCTGCAACCTCGCAACCCAACCAAAAGTTGTGCTTCACCGAAACGCCCCTCCCTTCCGATCACAATTTGGGAGGGAACCGTTAATGGCTGCCAAAGGTTTCGTGCGGCCTTTAAGCTACCACTCCCCCTTCCTTTCGGTGCTTGTTACTTTTAGATTACCACTGCTCCTCATGAGGTTTTCTTATTGTCGACCACATGGGGACCCACCTATTTTCCGGCTGGGTTTTTGATCTCTAATATCATGACCAGTATTGTATAACTTTTTTCCCCAGAGGATTCAGGCAGATTCTGGTATAAGCTTAAGGACCCCTCCCAGGACCCGTATTTTGTTTGTAGTCTGATTGTTCTCGTCCGACAGGCCCCCCCCCCCGATCTAAACGAGGAGAAAGCCCCCCCTTTCTCGCCTTTCTCCTTTGCCTTGATGTTGGATTCTCAACAGGATTCCTCGATAGAACCCTTCGTCCCCCCCATCCGATCATTCTTTCGCTCGATGCATCTTAATTTCAAAGCAGCCTTTCAAAAGGTTCCGAAGGAGGGAAGCAATTTTTTCAGACCAGCAAAAGTCAGGTAAGTTTGGAATAGTGAGACCTCCCGGCTGTTCCTCCCCCTTCCTTTCGGAGCCCGTGTAGGGTAACGAACGAGTCGAGGGGCTTAGACGGCCGATACTTTCTTTTCTTCCAACGCAACCAGTAACTTTTTCCCTAAGACGGCGTGCCCCCCTTCGTGTACTCTCCTTCTTTTGCACGACCGCTCTTCCGATAGCTACTCTTTTCTCTATTAGAGGAATTCTCCTAGCTCCCTTTATACCATACCCCCTTCCTATCGCCCAGATTCTTCTATACACCGCACGAGTCGCGCTTCATTAGTCCTTCCCAATGAAGGGGTCTGGCCCTAGTCGATGATAACTGGTCTATACCCCATCCCCTGAGTTTCCGGTTTTTTTCAGGGGATCCTACGCTGCTCCGACTTTAAGATGTACGCCGTTCCCAGTAGGACTTTTTCCCCGGTTTCCTTTGAGTAGGATTCCTTTTTCCCTCTAGCTTTTACGGTAATGGAAGCTTTTGGCTTACGGTCCCGATCGTATAGACTTTCTGCTGGACTTTCCCCCCGAGACGGACCCCACTCGGCGGTCTACCCTTCCGTTCCTTCTCGTCCGACTTTCCTAAGAGATTCCCCGATTAGATCTCAAAATATGACCAGCCTCAACTTGATGGTGGTTTTCTAGAGTCAAGCAGGCTCGATTTTCACTTTAGGAAATGTTCTCCGTTTTCTTTTTCGATTTTTTTGAAGTTTTCCCCCGTGGCGGAAAGGCGTTCCCCCAAATCTTTTTGCAAGTTTCCCGGGGGTTTTTATGAAAGTGGTCGGCCTTTCCGTTCACAGGAATTCGCGACCTCACGGGAGCCACCCCCGCTCCCCAAGGCAGCCCAGATGCCAAAAATTGGCCCAGAGAACCCCTGCCTTTTACGCTGGAGGGACAAAACCCTTTTAGTTATTTCAAGGTTCGACGTTTGCCTCGTCTCCCGTCTGAATTTGATTCGTTCTCCCTTAGCACGCCCGCCGGGAGGTGTTTTCCTCCCCTTTAAGCATTTCCCCTGCAGCATGCCTCATCACGTTCCCCTGGTCAAAGAAAATTCTTTCTCCCAAGACGCCCTTAAGCTTGCCTTCATTCTAAAATCCTCCCCAGGGATTTCCCCTCCCCTAGACAAGCCGTTCAAAGGTTTTTTTCCTCTGAGGAGATTGAGCACCGAATCTGGGGCGTTCCCTTTCCATCTACCTTTCTTCCGTGCGCCACCCTTTCTTTCTCGATTATAGTGGGCAAATCCCTCTCAATGCGCTACCTTTATTAAAGAGGTATGCTCCCCTTGCCTTTTTCGTGACGGACGTCCCCTCGGAGCAGAGGAGGAAAGAAAGCGCAATCCGAAAGTCCCCTCCCTCTCTCAGAGTTTCTCGTCTTTTCGGAGTCCTGGAGTTTTTTAGGCATTTTTCCCTTCTGATAGCCATCCTGACTCACCTCGCCTTAATTTCGTTTTCCTCGAACCATAAGAGATTCTCTTCAATCCCCCTATTGAGCCTGAGTTTTAGGAACCTACCAAAGTGGTCCCCCCCCTATAGTGACCCAAAGTTTCCTCGATGACCCCCCTTCGTGCTGTCCTTGCTCCTCCCCAGAGGAAAGATTGGACCCGTTCCCATTTTTTTTCTTTCCGGTCTGACCGACCCGCGGCATCTCCTCCACAGCCTGCACCTTTCTTGGGACTTTTTTCGATATCTTGACCATGTAATGTTTGCCCATGGCTCGGCACTCTTTGAACAAGAACAGCCCCAATTTCCAACCCGGAACTGCTGCGTTGGAGACTTTCCTCCTTTTCGCGTCCCCTCCCTCTTCTCCTCCACCCCGGCCCGACAGTGGTTCCGGCTCTGCTTCCGAGGCAGCCGCCTGCGTCGTCGAAGAATGGTGACGTGTATCAGAAGGTCAATGACATTCTGAGGATCTCCTTAGTGAGCACCCGCACGGAATGGTCCCAAATGTTTCCCCTCCAGCCTCCCCCTCGCAATTGGTGGGATCTCCCCCCTGATTCTACCACATTTCCTCTTTTCATTATCTTTAGAGCCGTAAGGCCTTCCTTTGAAAAACCAATGGAGCGCCCTTCTACCCTGTAGAGCCCGAGTTCCCTTGATAGAGACACCCCGTCTAAGTTGGGTGGGGCTGTGTATCTCCCCCACAATTTTTTCGAGCCTTTTTTTTAGCCTCCGCGTGTTGGACCTTGCCGCCGCACAACGAAACGGTTACCCTCGCTTCGTCACCCCCTTATCTGACATGTCTTGGACCTTTCCCTTCTTTTGACAGACCCCCCAGTGCACCCCCCCCCATCTAGAATCGCTCTAGATGTCTTCCTTTCTCCGCGGGCGACTAACTCGACCCACAGCGAAAAGCCCTTGAACTTTCTGATCGAATTCTCTTGTTAAGGCTTCTGCTCCCTCTTTTCAGGGAAGGCGAGTTTCATTCTGATGAGGGTTGACCGATGCCATTTCTTGGTCACTCATTGAATTTTAAACCGGAGCGTGATCCTTTCATTCCTTGGAATCCCGGTCCACAGTATGAGCAGCTGAACAGTGTTCCCCAATGTTTCCTCCCCCCCCCTTTATCAAGAGGTTTTTTCGAGGTCTTGCCAACCCCCAACGGAAGCTCCAGGCCATGAGGAGTTTTAGACTCCAATTCTCTGGAGTCCGGCTTATTGGTTTCGAAGTATCTTTCCCCGGATTTTTTCCAGACTTGTGCGTCCCACTTGCTTTGAACAACTGTGATCCAACCCCCTGTTTATCGATATTTTGCTCCACATAGGTACGCTACAGATCTGTCCAATGGATAATCGCACCCACCTATCCCTGGTTTCCCGAGATTTTGATTGCCTCTTCTTTAACGGTTTGAAATTCCAACCCCGGTCAAGTCGGGTTGGAAGACCTAACGGCGTCGGGGTCCTGAAAGCTCGGGTTCGTTCAAGCCAGTCTCAGAGTCTGCAATTAGAGAGAGGCTTGCCCCACCCTCTCTCAGCGCAGGAAAGGTGGGTTCTCGGCCCATCCTAAAGTTTTCGATTGTGCGCTCCGGAATTTGTTATTGAATTATGATCTATGTCTAGTGATTTGGCGTCCTCTCCATAAAATATATCCCCTTTCAATCATTAGTTGTTCGTCGAGAGAGAGAAGGATGTCCTCCCGTCCCCTCCCGCTCGTTCATTAGTCTTCCGGACCGGAGCAACCATAGATTCCGGTGGTGATTTATATCATTGATGACTTCCCCCAATGTCATTTGCCCCGACCGCGATCGTTCAGACCTTTTTTCTTTTGATGGTAAGCTGTCTCTCTCTTCGGCTCAAGGAAGGCTCGCGAAAAAGTAAGGCGCTAACGCACGGAGGAAGTTGAACAACTCCGTCTGTCGCTCCCCCCCCTCCTTGTCCTCTTTGCCCTCTTTGGCAAGAACTCTTTTTAATCAATGTTTTTAAGCCCTGGTATCGATTATCCCAGGTTAAGCCGCCTCGCCGGCCCCCTGCTTTCGACGGGTAAAAACAAACTCCTCAACGGGCTTTTTGATCACCTTCCAGTCTGCCACTCGAAGCACGTCGAGCGGTCGTTTCGTGAATCCCCAAGGAGACCAAAAGAATGCATGATAGAGCCTAGAGGGGGGACAGAAGAACCAGTCCCATTTAAGGGGTTGGTGAGTGGATGAAGAGAGACCCCCCTAGATATTTTCCTGAAGCTGGCTGACCTTCTCTTGCAGCCGGATAGAATGCTGCGATCCCTAGCACTCCAACGGAACCAGTCCCCTGTATTCCATGCTGTTTGAAGAATGGGACCCCCCTCCCCCATAATATACCCGCTAAGGTCCGTTGTGCGCCCCGAAGTCTCAACCGAGACGTATCAGACCGCCTCCTCAATTTTTTCCTGTGATTACTTTCTTCGCAACTTCAAGCGAACAGGTAGTAACACTCCTATTCTTTACGGGTTCTGATGCTTTTTTCTCTTCAAAAACCTTGGAGTTCGGCATTTTTCGATTAGCCTTCTTTCGTGTGGGCCCAGCTACCGAGATCCAGTTCGGCGCGGCGAGAAGGAAACTCTCCGCTCCTTTTATTTACCTTCCAAGCCGTGTGAGTTTTAGAAACCCCTTCTGCCCCACCAATGACCGCAAAACCCAACTCCTCAACTTTTCCGATTTGCTCAAGTCCCCCTTATAATGCTCGCCCGGTTTTAGATCTCACACCACTATGCCACCCTATTTCGGTTGTTCCTAGGGCGCCCCCTAAATTCCTCCTCCGCTTGCCCCTTCTTTCTTTTGCCGTTGAGCCCCCCCCCCCTTTCCTTAGGCATTTATTGTCTTTAGATATAATAGAGTGGTAAATTGTCTTTCACGTGCCTCCCCTCCCTTTTTTCATGCGTGCCTTGACCCAAAGTGCCCCGGCCGAAACACTTTCTTCTTTTCTTCCTGTTGTCTCGCCCCTGGCAGATTTTAGGATGCGATTCGGGCTTCTCTTGATCTCCAAGCCGCAAGGGAACCCCTCGATTTCGCCCCATTCATTTCTCCGAGAGGTCGACAGGCAATTTCCGAAATCGTCCACTCGCCTACCCCGTCATACTAGTCGAGCAATCCTTGCTGTTTCCCCAGCACAGCCCCCCACAAGGGACCTCAACTTGGCTTATCCAGGGCCTCCCAATTAAACCAGCTCGAAGCAGAAGGCCGCGGCACCATGGAATATCTTTGCCC
>Ga0179593_1586861_pt1 | contig 13141 bp, 12 predicted proteins | sample CZODoug2_1_08_16_FD_185931 | JGI IMG/M metagenome (GOLD analysis project Ga0179593, IMG submission 185931) | Vadose zone soil fungal communities from Angelo Coast Range Reserve, California, USA - CZODoug2_1_08_16fungal (PacBio error correction) | ecosystem: Environmental > Terrestrial > Soil >... | reverse complement strand
TCTTGGCTTGCGCCACACCCCATCAGACGGTTCGATGATCCGATCGGCCGATCTTCTTTTTCTTCTTCTTCATGAAGTCTACCCTTCCTCAAAGACTTCCCCCCCCGCCCCGCCAGCCCTTCTGGTGCAGAACGCCTTGGACGCCAGCTTCATCTTTTCCTATGGCACTGGGGCCCCCCATTGACGGCCCAAATCGTTGGCGGCAGAAAATTACCACGGAAGAGGAGCCATTTTGCCCTCCCGACATTCCCCCCCACAGCCTCTAACCATAAGGCTCTTTCTTCTAAGAGGATTACACGCCTTTCTGCCCCCTTCACCTTAGGTCTCGAAAAACGCACTTCTTGCCTGGCGAGAGGCGTATCAGTTCTTTTTCATCTCGAGACGCAGCCTCCCTTTTTCCCATATTGACGAAACAGAAGACAAGTGAAAGGAAACTTTCGCAATCGCGCCTAGATCATTCTCTCCTTCCCCCCTCGAAGTTTTCCTAGACTTTCCACTTTCTCGGAGATATTTCCCATTTGAGGGCGGTTGCTCCTTCCTTCAAACCTCTTTGTTTTTTCAACCTCGAGGTCACGACGATTAGAAAGGTGAGGTCCGTTCATGTCGTTCACCGTTTTGCGACCTCCGATACCGGACGTAGAGAACCGACAATTTTTCCGTGATTTCGCTCTGGGATGGTAGATTTAGCCGTAGTTCTTTTTTTAAGCTGCGGGCAAACCTCTCGCTTTACGAGTTAATGCCTTCCCTCTTAGAGGTCCCCTCTACAACTTTTAGTGCTCCCCCCCCCCCTGCGTTCAGAAATGAGGAATCGCGACGAGCCTGATGTCCCCCCAGACGACCGCCTTTGTTACGGCAGCGACGATAAAGCTGATTTTTTTTTGCTCCAGCATCTGTTACCCCTCTTTTCCCGCCATCCCCTCCCTTGGGTCAGAGCAAGACTCGTTCTTCCAAGACCCGTACCATCTGCCCCCCCTTCACTCCGCTTTAGAGCCAAAGGCTCATTGGGAAGAGCGTGGCTTCTTCTCTAGGAGGAATTCTCCTCCCTTTGCCCCACGTACGTCAGATAGAACGAAAGAGGCCCCTTTTGGCTTTTCAGGACTCGCCTCCCCCCTTAGCAATCTGCCTTGTCTCCGATGGCAGGATTATAGGAAATATCAGACGGAACTTTACACCTGCTTTGGTCGTCAGTTCGACCGACAGGGAAGTTGTTACAAAAGGATGAGCGACCCTCTTCTCCCAGGCGAAGCAGTCCCAGGGCACCCTCCTTCCGGGATGATGATTCGAGCAAATGGCCACGCCCACTGCACACCCTTCCTTTCCTCCTCCCTTTTCCTCTCTCCTTCCCCCCCCCCCTCCCTCCTGCTCCTTCCCATCTTCCGTCCTCGCTTATATCCGTCTCCTACTTCCACACTCCCCGCTTCCCCCCTCCCCACCCTCTCCCCCACCCCCCCCCCTCCCCACCCCCCCCTACGGCCCTCGCCTTCTCTTCCTCCACTCTACCCCCCTCCGGTGACTCCCCTCCCTCCCCACCCCCCTTTTGCCCACAATTTTCCCCCTTTTTCCGCCACCGTTCATTCACCCGCTTCCGCCCCCCCCTCCACCCCCCTCCCTTTCCCCTTCTTATCGTTTCATCCATTTACCCTCTTTTTCGGCTACTAGACCCCCCTCCTCTCCCCCCCTCACCCTAATCTTCCAACATGTTTCCCCCTCCTTTCCTCTCTTACTCTTCCCCCCCCCTCCCCCTACCTTACTCCCTCAACCCTTGCTCGAACCACCCCGGCACTCTCCTCTCCACTCTCCTCTTCACTGCCCTCGATCTACATTCGTCGCCTTCATCCCCCACACTTCTCCTCCCCCCTTTTAAACCCTCTTCTCTTTCCCTCACTTTCTCTCTCCACTGCTCCACCCTCCGGGCCCCCCCCTAATCCGTGCGAATATTTTTTTGACGAGCTGACTCAAAAACGTATTTGAGAGATAGACATTGGTTCTCTTCCACCATTCCCTTATGCTCTCACCTTCACCTCTTCCGCTGTTTGGGCCCCTCTGCGTTTCAATCGAGGACGTTTCGAAAAGCCGCACAATCGCGCTTAGGCCTAATCTGCCCCATCTGCTTTGCCCTTTGACTCTCATAGAGATTCCTCGAATTTCCTTTGAAGCGTTTATGTAGATTTTCCACAGTAATGAAACTCCCTCTTACTCCGCCTAGAGAGCTTTATAGGTGTCGCTCAACCTTCTACCCTTATGGAACTCCCCTTAATCGGCGAATCCCCCCGGGTTTTCTCCCATCTTTTTCCCGCCATTCAGAAGGTAGTGTTTTTGTCCTCGCACCCCCTACCCTTGGCTCTTTCCCTTTTTCGGAACTTCCCCTTTCGGCCTTTTACTCTCAGTACGATTCTCCCTTCCCTTCTTGCAATACGTTTTTCCTTCTGCTCCTTGACGAAATAGACGAGTCGTGTGACGGGCCGTCTGTCGCCCCAGGTTTGTTCATTCGATTTTGTCTTTCTTTCCGCGCGGTTTGATCAATTTCACGGACGCGTCTCTTTAGAGTCTTTATTTCTCACTACGTTCCTCAGCACTTTCGCGAGTACCTGGAAGATATGCTTATCTTTTCTCTTTGGGAATTTTCCCCTTTCCACCCCCCGCCTTTATTTCCGATGAGCCGGTCTAAGCTCGGGTGTGACTCGGAAGGCTGACTCCCAGCAGAAATTTCAGAAATCTTTTTTTAGTGGTTTGTCTCAAATTCAAAACTTATGAAACCTGTCCCTGGATCCCCCCTATTCTTTGTGAATTTTTTCACCTTTCGATTTTAGTCAATTTCCCCGAAGTTTGACGACACCTTTCCCAGGTCTCTGCCTTACCATTTGTCCTTTCCCCCACCTTACCAGGTGACCCTAAGATGATCTTCTTGGTACGCGTCCCCACTCCACTCACGTCAACTAAACAACACCAGATACTTCCCCTCCCCGGTACTTCCAAATGGTTCCTAAACGTAGTCAAGATGGATGGAGGCCCTCCCTTCTTTCGGAAATGCAGGCGGAAGGAACTCAGAACTTGAGGGAGGAGTCCCCTTTGGTCTCTTCCATTTCCCCTCCAAAAAACCCCCTTTTCATAATCCCTTCCACGTGATTCCACTCATTGATTCTGCCCGAACCGGTGCGGGATGACATAGGAATACCTTGTCTACTAAGTGCTCCCCCCATGTGTGACCCCCCCAATTTATACTTGTGAACTTGTTCTCTCTTAATTTCCTAGCCAAAAACCGCCGTCCCCATACCTCCAAAAGCACATTAGTCCCAAATTGAAGTTGTCCGACGAACTTTTAGCCTTTAATCTTCCTGACCCAATTACACCTAGCCCGAACCAGTGCGATTCCCGAATCTTTGGATCTCTCTTATTTAATAGAATGTCGCGAATGCCTCGTAATCCCTACCACGTCGGATGTAAGCCAACGCCGGAAAGACTTCAAAGCCTTTCTGATCTTTTTCCTACCCATGGCTTGTCTGTTCACTAGACCATATGACCAGCGGAGTGATAACCCCGAGACATTCGCTTTCTAAATGTCTTCATCTTCCAGTCCCACATTTGCGTACTCTCTGACCTGTCATTTGCCCTCACATGTCCCTAAGGATTATGAAAAGCTTCCAGCCTCCGCTCCCATTCCCCTTTACAACTCTTTTCCTGACTCCCTTTTTTTTAACCTTGGGATGGTTCAAGCGACGTTCAACTGAAAAATCTTCTCCTTCCCTAGCCTTGTTTCATGACCGGAATCTCCGATGGATGTCGCCTAGAATCACGCCGCCTTCCGCAACTCCGCCAACACTAGCTAGGCCTTCCAGCCATAGACTCTCTTGAATTTACGAGAACACCGGATTCTGTTGGCTCTATTGTTTCCGCAAATAGGTCTTAATTGAATGGAATGTCCAACGCCATTTAAGATTTCCGGCTGACTCCCTTTGCTAGTGCTCCCTGTTTAATCGACTGCCCCGAACGAAGCGGGGCAGCCTAGGGCTTTGACCCCCCCCTCGGGCAACTCCGCGCATTCTCGTTTCAATGAGGGACAACAATATCCCTCACACTCCTTCCTCTTCCAACCCTCTTAGCCCCTCTTTACACCTGCTTCAAACTCCCAGGCCTTGATCGAGTAACGGGCACATTCAATATTCTAGGTTTCTCCCCCTCCCTTTTTCCCTTTTTTCTTTTTGTGTTTCAAGATCTCCCAAAGCGACAACAGTCTACTCTCCCCCAAATACTCCCCTCTATTCTTTCCCCCATCCCAGCTTGGCATCGCTCCCCATAGTAGCGAAACCGCCACATGATCCTCCCAATTATCCCCCTCCCTCACTTTTAAGGAAAAAACGAATGGTGTTTATTTGTTCTTCTTTCTGATAATCAATCTACGCGTATTGCTAAAAAAAGGAGTGCTAAAACCAATCCATCAATCACAAATTCCCAATAAAGCGCGAATCATCTTTGAGATGTTCGCAGTTCCCTCCGGTACCCTCTCTATCCCAGTTTTTTCCTTCGATAGACTTCCAGCTGTATACTTGACCAATCTCCGCGTTCGCGTTACTTTTTTTTTAGTTCTCTTTAGTTTTCATGGAAAAGGGCCCATTTCGCCACCGGTGGGGTCCAATGCCGCGGAGCTGTCCAGACCCCGAAACCCTTTGTGTTTCCACTTCTCTATTGTTTGGTGGATTGATTTTTTAGTTCGCCTACTATTTTGCCTCGATGCCCAGGCTGGGTATTGGTAAGCCAAGCAATCCCTGTTTGACTCTTCTCTAATTCGCCTTTTCCGAGCTTAAGGGCACGGTTGCGGCACCCGTCCTGACTCCTTTCCCCCGTTTCTACCCAACCGGGCGATGGTAGTGTGCAGACCGGTTTTTCCAATATTAGATCCCCCCCCTTCCGAAATAATGTTTTTTTTACCCCTGAAGAGGGTTGCAAGGTATTCCCCGGGAGAACTGAAGTGTCCGCACCGCTTTTTACCTTGTCTGTCGGCGACTTTTTAACCATCCCCCCCAGAGTAGCTTCTTGACCCCTTGCCCGCGACATTATTTCCGGACGTTATGTGCTTTTCTAGAGGGCTTGGAGGAATCCTTACAATCGGGGATCCAACCTTCTCAGAACACATTTCCGTTTTCGTCTATCATGATCCTTTGCCTATCTCTAGGTGGTTTCCTGCCGTTCTGCGTTGCAGTTTCCACATCACTCCTTCCCCCCCGGCGATAGTTAGAATCCTCCTACCCGGTTATGTCGAAGTTTTTCTTAAGGCTGGTCCAATATCTCGACTTTTTTTGACACCCTTTTGCAATGAAACCCCCCTGTGGTGCTCACGAAAATCTTTTTTTACAATTGGCTGACTTGCGCGCAGCGGTACCCTTCTCTTTTCTGGGCAGTCGTTAATGTTCCGGTAAAATTTTGACCTTCTTGGCAATTCGCGATCTTTACGGTGCGCGACGTCTGATTTTTGTTCCCAACCCTTTGATGCTCTGGGATATCCGATGTTGAGACTTTCATCCCTGAAACCAAGGGTCATCCGGAAGATTGGTTCGCGAAGGTTGAGTTGGGCCGGATTGAAGGTCCTTGCATCTAGTGATAGAATAAAGAGGAACTTCGCTGACTTCCCTCCCCTTCTGGCTGTGATCCGGCTTTCTTTTTACCCACCACGTCCTTTTTTCCGCGATAGACGGGGAATTCGCTATTTCTATTCTCTCTCGATTATTTCGGTTTCCTCTTCAAACGTATTCAGTTGATCCTTTTCGGACTGGGACATTTGTGCGTGTGGCTCTTCTTTCTTGTAACTTAACTCCCCCCCACTGGACACCGCTTCTACACTGCGGCACTTCACAACTTGATATGGATGGTTCACTGTCTTCTGCTCTTCCCCGGTCTTCCCTGGCCCACATAGCCCCGAAATGGTGCCTACGTTAGTCATTTCCTGATTTTCTTTGCTTTAAATGCACTTCTCCCCGTCCCTCGGTCCTTGACCAAGTGTTTATTTCTCCTTCCGCCTGGCATTGAACTGCGTCCCGCAAGGCTCATTTAGGCCCAGCTTGCTTCGTTCTGGTAACCTGACCTGTTTTGAAGATATAGTGTAGAGGATCGTTGTGGTTGCGTTCTGTTTCTTTTCTTCCTTCCAATCTTTTTTGTAGTTCCCCCCTGGTCGCGTTCCAACTGTTTCAACTGGTTGTACTTCCACTCGCGCAACTTCGGTCTTTTTGCCTTTTCCCCGGTTGGACTAAATCGGCATACACCACCCCTCTTCCCCCTATGTGGACTTTTTTCGTCATCTGTGGTTAAGCAAACGGGGTTTGCCTTGCGACAACCGCAATCCCCCCAAGAGGGCCATTTGCATTTTTGGTGCGAGAACTCCCGAAGAATTCCGCCCAAAACGTATCATCGGCAAGATCGGACGCATCTTTCCTTTCCACCAAGATCCCTCCCCTACTCCAGTTAACATGCCATGATGGCAGAAGGTACAGTCCCTCGGACCATGAGAGTGACTCTTAAGACTCCTCCCTTCTAAATTCCCCCCCCCAAGTAAAACTCTCCTCCTTTCGCTCAAACCCTTCCCAAAATACCCCTGGCTTAGACACAATGGGAGGTCACGCGGACCCCCCCCCGGCACCGCCCTTTTTTCTTTCCATGAAGCAACCCCCCCGATTTTCCTACGATTTCCCCCGGAGAGTCGGCGTTCTTGTTACGCGATTTCGTCCCGCTTTTCCCCCAGACGCCCTCCCTTTCTTCGACTCCTTTCCCCCAACCAATAAATTGATTGCCGTAACGGATTTTTCTAAACCAAAGCCGGTTTTTTTACCTTTCCTTTTAGCCTTTACCGGACTTTCTTGAATTTCCTTCTTTTCATTTTTTTGGGTCCCATATCCTGGATTCTCGCTTTGAGAGGAAGATCCCCCCTCGTTTTATCCTGTAACCTTTCATTCCCCCACGAATTCCCCAGTAACAGTATGCATTGCTAGCTCGATCTTCAAGGTCCCTTGATTAAACCCCCCGGCTCTTTTCCAACTGGGCGCGCTGCGTGGGCGGGGAGTGCGTATCGATAGAGTTTACAATCGGTTATGTCCACCGCTTTCTTTTTCAAGCTTCGTTGGCGCGCTCCTCTAGCCCAACTTTTCCTTTTCTTTTTTAGTTTCGCTGCTGCTATTATCGCACGGCATTTTGCCTTTCCCGGTCCCCCTCTTCTGGTTCGGAGAATCCCCCCCATCTACTTATTACTAAGCCCGTTGAGTGCTCGCATCAAGGTGTGTCTGGGCGCACGCTCTCGACTTCAGATGCAGCTAGGTTTTTCGTGTAACCAGTCCGAACGCCCTATCGCCCGCATTCACCGCATCTTCGAAGGTCAAAGACGAAACCCGCATCTCCCTCTCTTCCTTTATCTATCCCTACTTTTTTTTTTTTGATGAGATGCCTTCAGCCTTGAAAAGTCTCTTTCCTCAGTCCCCCTTTGATTTAGTTCGTGCCTTCGACGGTTAATGCGTTTGCATTCGCTCTTGTTTACCTTCGCCTGAATGTTTCCGTTTATCTAATTTCCGCTCCTCTAAGCCCCACACATTTATGCCGAGCACTCAACTGAGTACCCTCGATCGTTGCGTCTCCTCCTTCGCCTCCCGACTTTTTTCAAAAGTGACCATCCCCCCTCCTTTCAGCGGTTTCTATAGACGTTTCACTCACACCACGTAGATTGCGTAGCCATGGGCTAGCTTCTTTCCCACTCGCACTGAACTTTCCCTTTCTTTCTTTTTGTCCTCCCAATTTGATGGCGTCTCGATCGTATCCTCGCGACCTCAAAACCTTCCACCCTTTCAAGTCCCCTGGATGTTATCTACTAACGTGCCCTGCCGATCCTAATAGAAAGGCGAATGGACTTTCAGTCTTTTTTCTTGCTTTTTTTTTTCACACTCACGCCTTGCATATGTCTCTTCCGCCGCCCTCCAGGAAGCGGTTTCGTTGCGCTCAACCTAATTCCCTTCGTGCTTAGTAAATCGGGTCTCCGCCCCGCTTTTACCCAATCTGTTCGCCCTTCAGAAGGTAGTTTTTCGTCCTCTTTTACCAGTTCAGGCGTCGGCCTCGCCGTCCAGCTGTTCGCACCTTCCCCCCCCTCTCTAGACTTTCGCCAGATTAGGGAAACCCAGTTTTATTTTTCTCTTCCCGTTCCAACTTTAAGTTATGCTCTTTTTACACGACACCCATGTTTCGAACCGGAGTATTTTGACGATGTGTTTGGCAGGACGGCCTTGCTTCGTTCAGGGCAGGCCTTCGTTTCATATCCGCTTTCCGGGTTGTAGAGTTCCCTTCTTTTTCCCTAAGGCTCTTTTTCTATACCGTACGTGGCTTGAAAGATCCTTCCAGTCTTCCTCTTCTCCGGTTTTTCAGTGAAGTTTCGGGTTTCCCTCGGAAGGCTGACGCGCCAGCAGAAATCTCCGCCACCCTACTGCGGTTGTCACACCTTCTTCCCCCCAGCGAAGAAGGATACTGAGGTTCCTTTTTTCTAGTTCGGTGTTAAATAGGCTTTGTTTTTTTTCGAACCCCTTTTTGATTCAATCGCGATTTTCCTGAAAATTTTGTCCGAATTTTTCCCTCTAAGTATCTAAGACCTCAGCTGGAGGGGGCTACTAACCAACTTTTTTTCCTCCCTCCCAGATCCGATAGGTCCCCCTCACTTGGTTAAACATTCCTTAAGGAAGTCCCTTCTGGCCGCACTGAGAAATTTTTTTGAGAAGTTCATGCTCTTGCAGGCCTTCTTTCTTCCTAGTATGTACTTTCATCCTCACTAAAAATAATGACGACCCCTATCGAAGGGCTTTATGACCGGGTGTTCTTTTTTTGGCCCCCTCTTTCCATTTGAAGATCCCTTAAAGACATAAACCCGTTGCAATTTTCATAAAGACAATCTGTGACTTGTGTTTCAGGTAACTCGTAGAACCCCCCTACATATTCAACCCACCGTATCTAGAATTCCTCGTTTGAGACGAACTCCCCCGTTAGCGTACACAAATCTCTTATGCCACTTGAATCGAACTTTTTGGGTTAATGCCCGGATAAGCAGCTTCTGTTGACCCTTCCTGTAGGCTTTTTTTCAGACACGTCGCTGCCCTCCACCTTCCCCCTCAGGCCAAGATCCGCCTTCGCTCGTTCAGGCATACCCTATTCTGTCGTACCTTCTTTGTGAACGAGACATATCCCCAGAGGCTTTACAATTTCCCCCTGCCGTTCGCCCCTTGACACACCCCCGCCCCACAGTCCTCCTTTCCTGCTCCGACGAAATGCGCTTTTTACCCTGCCCTTTCACATGAACGCAGGCTTTAGGCCCCGTACTTTTCTTTTGTTCTCCCCTTGACCCTCTCTGCCCACCTCATTTTATTGCCATTGGGCGTGGTTTCGCTGACGGGCCAGCACCAGTCTAGTCGTCCCACTCTGGCCTTTTCTCTCTTTGTACGCCCCAACTCATTGACATAATAGATTTTTTTCCTCGTGATTTCGCACCTACCCCCGATTCAGTTCTTCTTTTTTCCCCTCGATTAATAGGCGTCCGGAATGATCTTTTTCCCTGCCACGTTTTTTTGCTCTGGCCGTCTCGGGTCAGCCATGGATTCCGCCCCGCCCGATCCCAGATCTGCTTCCTCATGCCCCCCCTTTTTCCCATCGCATTCCGACAGCCAGAATCGGTTGATTTGGGAGCGCTGACCACAGATTTTTTTTTCTCAATCCCGACAGGATTGAACTTCGTCCTGAATTTTTCCCCTTCATGCATTTCGCAACACAAGGATTGACTCCCCCCCTGATCTAACTATTTTCCAAGCCCCGCCTTTTGCGCGAACCAGAACAGGGCCCTTCCTTCGGAAGGGTCGCCTTGCCTTTCCCTTAGTCTCTCCTTTGCTTGTCGCTGGGTGAAGATGACAATTCTTTTTTCCCATAAGGCTCCCTTCTCGATTCTTGGATTCCCCTCCCAGATTTGCACTTTCGTCAAATATTAAGCCCTTCCCCCTTTCTTTACTTCATATACTTTAGGCAAACAAAATCAGAATGGTTTTTTTTCTCTCTGTCTAAGCCATCCCTCGTGGGGTCTATGACACATTTTCCCCCCAGGTCCAGTACTCCCCGTTCAGCGCGAACTGAGATGCCCTTTCACAGTTATCGAGAGAGTCAAGAATAGTGGGGTTGCGTCTTCCTAACTCTTTTAAGTTGAACCTATCCGTTTCTGCGGTTTGTATGGGTTTTGATGTTGTCTTGGCCTTTTTTCCGTTCTTTCCTAGGTGCCGAGATTATCAGACACCGTACCAACCCCCTTTCTTAGGTGGCATGCATCCAATGAACCCTTTTTCCCTATGTGGCGGGTCGCCTAATAAACCAGTTTGCCTCGATCCAAAGCGGGATTTCCCGCCTTTCTTCCCTTCCTTACGATGGTCATTCATCCCTTCCCTTTTCGAACATGTGGGAGTCCTCGTGTCAAGGGACCTGGGCCCCCCCCGGATTCTGGACAGCCCGAGCATCAAGGGATAGATCGCTTTTACACCTTCCTTCGGCTCCGAAGACGTAACCGGGGGTTCGCAATGCGTCGTGAGACACGGGTCTCCGCTTTTCCTTTTCTCCTGCTTTCCGTTTCGAGTTTTGTCTGCTCTCACCATCACCCCGTCTGCGCTTTTCCTTGCCTGATTGTTTGCGGCGCACTTTTTCGGAGCAGGTTACGTCTCGGGCCTTTTTCCGGAAACCATGTCACTTACGCTTAGTCCCAAAATATAGCCCAATCCCCAAGTGGCTTCTTAGATCATTATAAGGCCAGGAATATCTCTTCGCGTTAGGTTTTTTCTGTCCTCTCGTTGGGAGGCTCTGGCCTCTTTTTCCCCCCACGCTTACAAAGACGCTTGAGTTCTCTTTTTTCCCTCCAGAAATCATGACCCCCTGAGACTTTTGAACCCAAATCTCGACTTTTCCTGTGCCTGTGCTTCCAGCTTCACCAATCCCAGGGCATCCAAACTTCTAGTCCGGTTCAAACTGCCTGGCCGCGAGAGTCTGCCCCCCATTCTTCCAATTCCCCCCCCTGAGTCATGTGAAGGTATGCGTTTTTTGAAAGTTGTCCCCAATTCGTCGCAGAGATGTCGGCGTTGCGGTTCTTTTTGGTCCTTCTTTCAATAGCTTGTGGTCCTCGTCTGGTGGCTGTAGAATTCCCCCCCCACCGCCTCACAAAGAGAGATGTTTTTCCTCTTCCTCGCCGAATTTTTCCTGCTTTCTTGATTTTTTCCCCCCTATCCCCCACCAGGCCTTTCGCGGCGTCCAGCTGGCCCCCGGCTAGAAGCGGTTCGATCCGTCAGGTTTTTCCCCCCCCTGCTTTCTCTGGCATCTTATTTTGGTTGTTTGTACTGGTCCCCGAACACCGCTTGGAGCTCCCTTCTTTCTCCGACACGCTTACGGGGGTGACATGTGTGTTTTTTGTCTCCCCGGGGTTCGAAACCCCCTCCAACCCAGTACAGAGGACCCTGAGGAACCCCTTTTTTCTATTTTTTTTTTCTTTTTTCTTTGCCCTTTTTTAGGATGTCATCCCCACCGTTCTCCTCAAAGCCCCCTGCTTGACCCGTTTAGCTGCATTCTTTTGTTCTTCTCCCCCACTTCCCAAGTAAATTCGCCACTCGGTCCCGGCCCTCTAGACACTGCGTATGAGGCCTCCTTCCTTCCTCCTCAGGTTTTTCTCAGGTTATGACCGCCATGCTTGCTCCCTTCCCGGTTACTATTACGGGGTACCATTGACTGGGGTTACCCTGAATGGACTCTCTTTGTTCGATCTATGGTTTTTCTGCTTTTTTCCCTTATGTCCGCTTTCCACTACGCCTGTTTTTGTCGATTCCCCTTGAGCGGGAAAAAACCACAATGTCGTTCCGGTCCCCCTCCCCCCCCTTCTCCCCTTTGGTTCCTTTAAAAGCTGGTGGTGGACCATCCTAGGAACCCCCCCCCCAAATCCCTAAGATATGTGCTCCTTTATGTTTTCTGAGACTTTTTCCTTTGTTATTCCCCACAAACGAACCCCTTTACCAACTTCTTACATTTCTTGCTTCAGTCTTTTCTTACGAGAGTAACCTTCCGTCCTTCAACCTCTCATTAACCCCCCCAGGAATCCTTTTCCAAGAAATGTGTCTGAGTAAAAGATAAGTGAACCACATTCCTACCCTCCTTCTTCTCGGGCACCTCCCAAAAGAGCCCTACTAAGGCAGTGCGACTCGGACCTTTTCCCCCCCTCTTCAGCCCTACGGAGGCCATTGGAATGTGATTTGAACCCAAGTAACCGCCCCCACCTTCATCTCCCCTCCCCCCATCGCCCCAATTGGTTCCCACCCATGTCGTTGACACGCGTTCAACCGGAAAACTAAAATAGTGATACTTTTTTTTGCACTGTCTCTCCTCCTTCCCCAACCTCTCCCCAGGTTCTCTGATGTCGGAGCTTATTTTCCGCTTAGAACTCTTTTGGTTTCCTACCCATGACCTGCCGCGCCCTGAGCTTCGCCTCTACGGGCACTACATTCTGAATGTTTCTTTCCCAGAGTTCTCCCCCAAACGCCGACCTGTTCACAGGTTTTGGTTTTAAGGTCGCCGGTCTACACGTTCTGCGTCCTGGTGGAGCTAACCTATCCAGGCTTTGCTCCGTCCGGACTACACCAGATGGATTCGTGGCTCGTATACATGTCAAATCTAAACGAATGCCCCAATTCTCCTTCTTAGAGTCCCTTGCACTGATCCCTCATAACATTCCTGCTACGGAGCAGATTTGCTGGGGCGCGCTTCTCCGTTCATAGAGACCTATTTTCCCCACCCATGCGAAGCCAGGTCACCGACCGTTTTGCGAGATCCGTAGCACACCTTGCTACGCTCATCTTGGTGATTCTCCTATCCCTTCCTTTGTTGCCCTTGAAGATGTCGGACAATTCTGGCTCGACCTCCCTTGCCCGGAGACGAGCCGATATCTATAAAAATGCATTTCTTTTTTCATCATTTTTAGGGCTTTAGTCCCCGACCCCCCATGCATATGCATCCCCCCGTTGTCGAAGACTTCCCCTCCATTGCGTCGCCGTAGTAACCGCCTTTCTCAAGGCCGGCCCGAAATCCCTTCTTTATAAATGGTTTCTGCTTAGCGCGC
>Ga0179593_1572667_pt1 | contig 13141 bp, 12 predicted proteins | sample CZODoug2_1_08_16_FD_185931 | JGI IMG/M metagenome (GOLD analysis project Ga0179593, IMG submission 185931) | Vadose zone soil fungal communities from Angelo Coast Range Reserve, California, USA - CZODoug2_1_08_16fungal (PacBio error correction) | ecosystem: Environmental > Terrestrial > Soil >... | reverse complement strand
CCAAGGCAGTAGCTTCACCTTTCATTCTCCCAGTCACGTCTTCCTTCCCTTGAACGCAGCCGGAAGCTTGTCCCCTCTCCCAGCGGCGAGGTGCGAAGATTCCTTAAGGGAATTTCCTCTCCTCGCGCCGTGTGCTTCTCCCCTTAGATCGGATTTATATCTATATATTTTCCTCTAAGGTTGTGTTTCTGACTTGAACCCTGATAGCGACCTGGCCCCTACACTACGTACCGATGCTTGGTACTACCACCCCCCCCGACGCAGTACCGGCACCTAGGGAAAGTGTTGTTTTTTTCCACGGTTTACGCTCCTTTCCGCATAGTGCAGAACGAATTCGGCAGTGTGAAAGAGCGCCGGTTTCCTCCTCGACTGCGCCACTCAACTCGTTTCCGGAGATTATTTTGTTAAAGGAGCATTGATGCCACCAGACCGATTACCCCAGATACCAAGTCCAGAGCTATGATTGGCGGAGACTGGCACTTTTTCTGGCGCTTTGCCCTGACCTCGCGATACAATTCGCCGACCCTCCTCTTCTGGGCATTCTTCAGGTGGAGTTGTGGGATATTTTTTTGAATCTTAGGTAGATGGTTATCGCTCATACTCTCCCCTTTTTTTGTTGCCGGCGGATTAGTTCCGTGATCGTGAACGACCGGGAGACGGACTTTAGATTTCACGAAGATTTCCGCTTCCGTGGGCTTTCCTACAGACGAATGAGCGCCGCAGAGTCGGTGAGCGGGTAGCTGCTAAAAGCGAGTCTCCCGGTTCAGCGCAGCTACTGCTCGTTCGCTCTCGTTTCCCCCCTTTCTTTCGCCTTCCTCTCTTGCCGGTTAGCCTTCCAGACCCCGAAGGGGACTTGTTCGGTATCGGAGCTAGAATTCCGTCAATCTCCCGCTCCTCTCTTCATTTCTGTACAAAAGACAGAAGGCTGATCCGATAATACGCCAATCCCTACCTTAGCAGACTCTTCCCCCGACCTTCTTGGCGGCTTTTGTAGCGGTGAGTCAGTAAAAAAATTCGCGAGCATATGAACCTTCAGGACTCACTGAAGGGGGGAGCTCTACCTTTCGTAGGCTCTTCCCTCGGAATTTCACCAGAAGTTGTCACAGCCCGATAGAGGTGTCGAAGGAGGAGCCCGTCTCCTCACCTTTCACCCCCCCAAGCCTTTTCGGACAAAAACAAATCTTTTGGTTTCATCTTGACAGACCAACCGCTTTCGCGCAGGTCCGTTCCTAGCTACCGATTCCGTCTCTTTCCTCGATCCCGGAGTCGCAGACCGCCTAGTACAACCTTCCCCATCTCGAGTGAGTCGAGCTCGAGCCTGCCAGCACCTCCCTAAGTTCGCCTCGCGAAAAAATTTGGCGACGATCACGGTATGCAACTACTGCACCCCTGCCCGGAGGCAATTTTTTATCCTCTTTTTTGACATCCCCCCACCCCATCCCAGTTTCACCGTCAAGACAGCATTCTCAAAAGTTCGGTTCCCCACCTTCTTTTCGTCCTCCCTCCGTCCCTTCACCTTTCCGGACGTCACCACCCCCAAGCCGGGTTCACTTCCAGACCGCCTAAATGTGTCTGCGAACGCGATTCTCCACTTCCCCTCCCTTTTCAATCTTCTTTTTGGGCTCCCCCCACCCGGGTCAGGACCACCGTCGACGTCTCTTCCGCCAGAAAGTCGGGGTCCTACGGGATTTACGTCGGAGTTTCCATCCGTCCTTGCGCCCCCCCCTCGATCGCAGGATGGCAATCGGGCAACATGACCTCTTTCTCTCGCCTCGATCTGCCTCTTTTTTTTTGCCTTTGCTTCCCAATCCGTTTGAAGATCCTACTCTTCGATCGCTCCCCTGGTCTACCCCCTTTAGCACGCACTGTGGCGACAAGCCTGCACCTGGCTTTCATCACCTCGCAGCAGCCTGCCTTCCTAGTTTCCCTCCTCCCTTTCTTCCTCCGATCCCAGCTTTCACGCCAAGACGATCCTGATTTTCGCGAAAAGAAGGCGCTTCGGTAGCCAGGCACACCTTTTCCTTCCTCATGGCTCGAGGCCTGACCTGAATTCTACGACGTCACCTCCCCTTGGAGAATAAGCAGCTCTGCAGAACTCTACTTTTCTTCCCCTGGTGTTCCGTTCTGTTTTTTGAGATTCCCGAATCAACGGAATGGGAGACTGCCTTCCAGTTGGAGAAGAAAAGGATGGTCCACTACCCCGACGAAGCCCACGGGTCCTTATCCTTCTCATCCGACTGCTACTTTCTGTAGCTCCTTCCTTTCAACCCTATGCCCAGACTTCCCTCAAAGTTTTTGTTGTTGGTTTAGTGATGAGGGGCGTAGCAGTAGAAGGCTGTTTAACGGATTTTAAGTTGACTTCTCCTTTCTTTTCTGCCTTCATGCCTTTTTTCTCACCGTCCCCCTTTTTCTTTTGAGCCCCGTTTCATCATGGTTAAGAAGACATACGTCCCGGTGTCAGGCTTGAGTTCCGGTGTACAGCTTCTTCATCACCTTTTATCCCCTTGTACCCGAGTCTGATGTCAGTCCTGGAGTCGCAGTGGTGACGTTTTCCGTTCGACATTCGCTTGTCATCGAGGGGGAATTCTATTTCCAGCCCCCCGGGTTTCTTCCCACTGCGCTCTCCTCGGACTCGTCGTACTGTGCGGGGATGCTGGGACGTCGTACGCGACGGAGCCCCTTTTTGCTGTTTCCCTCCTCTCTCAACTTCTCCTTCAGCCGGGGGGGTTAGCCCAAAGTTTCCTAGTTGGTCCATAGGATCCCCACGCGAAATAGAAGAAGGATTCGTTACTCAGCCCTTTTTTTTGTTTTCTGACGCGCTCCTCAGTTGTTTGTTGATTTACGAAAGCCAGGGGACGAGGGTTGAAAGGAGGAGAACTTCCCCATATGCGATAATCGTGTGGCTCCCTTCGCTTTTCTTACTCCCCTATGAATAGACTCAGATTCTTAACGTTCTCGGAACGCTCGCACGGTTTTGAAACGGATTGATGCAGAAAAATTGGTCGAAGAGGCGGGCGGGGGTTCAGGCAGTCTTAGCACAGGAGGTTCTTGATGGAAGGTGCACTCGGTTTTTGTTTATAACTTTAGTATACTCTGAGGCTTTGGTAGAGTATGATGGGCCCCCCCCCCCCATTATAATGGATTTCCCCTTTTGGTCTGAGGATTTTTTCAAGTAGGTCCCAATTCGGCCTGACGGTGATGTCTTCAAATCTTCCGTTCCCTTGTGCACAGCTTTACCCCTGTTATTGTGCACTTCTTGTTGATAGGGATTTAGACTAGAGCTGCCTGAGTAGGGTCGTGTGTACTGAGCAGGTATGAGCCTAACCCCCGACCTATGGACTTTCTTTTTCGACTTGGTTCCATGTCCCTCCTTTTCCATGAGATTCTGGGGTTCCGCCCCCACCATAATGGTGCAGCGGTGGCGCGCATAGACGTCATTTTTGGTCCGGATTGGGGTCCCCCCCCTTTTTCTCTCTTAATTCTCCAAGAGTTTTGCCCCGTCTGAGTAAATCTTACTCTGTAGAGCTCAGCGGGGGATAGTCAATCTTTTGTTTCTCTTCCCCTGAGCGGTCCGGGTTTTTATTGGGGTCTGACTCAAAAGAGACACTCGCTGCAAAGTTTTTCCAAGTCTGCAGGGCATATTTTGGCCGGGCTGAACGTGCTGTGTAGGTACGTCCCGGAGTTCCAACCCCTACTCCTATGGCTTATATTGCTTTCACCAGGGACAGGGCTCGTGGACCACGGGCACGTTAGGCACATCCGGAGGTGTGTTTCCTCAGTAGGTAAAAGGGAGGAAGAGGCGAGCTCGACTCCAGTTGATTTTTTTCAATGATGGGTATTTCCTGCAGCCGCGGGCGGATTATACTCTTCATTTTCACACGCCTTCAGCGGTGTGGACTGCGCGCGCCCTCAAAGGATGGGCCGCTCACTAGCTTTTTTCTGCCGTGTTCCGCGCCGTGCCGCTTTTCTTTCCTCCCCGAAAGAGGGATAGCCTATGCGAACATAGCACGCTGGACCTCTCCACTTTGCCCCCCAGTTTTTTAGCTTTTAATAACATTACGCCCCCCTCTTGCCGCGCCCGTCTATCTTGGACCGATACGCTTTCTTTTTCAATTCCGACCAGTTCTGGCAAGTCCGCTCAATTCGATTGCAAGAGCTCCTAGGCTCGTCTTGTAGCTCCCTTCCTCCAACCGGCTAGTTTTCTTCCGGCGCCGGTAGACAGGAGCCCTGCGAGCCGCCAAAATCTTGGCTTTTTTTACCAGTTTTTGAGGACCCAGTAGCCGTCCAGTCATTGGAGCCTTGGTCTCTTTTTTTGGGCTCTTTAGCCGCAGAGTCCGAAAGCTTTGAACTCGCCCAGCGTGTCGAGGATGCTTATGTTAGTCAGTTTGGACCCTATTTCTTTTCCCCTATTTGCCGCAGAGACGAGCGGGGTCGTATTTCGAGATTCCCCCTTCCCATTTTGTTCGATAGGACGAGTTCGCGAGCCAGCAAGCCCGAGTCCGCGCCGATTTCTTTTCTCGAAAGTCTCGGTCATGCGGACTTTCCGGCAACGGATGGGGGGGACAGGGCCACTGCGTCGCTTTGACGCCACTTCCCAGCCAAGCTAGAAGTTGGGAAGAGAACTCCCCCTCTCTCCCCTTCTTTCCCGAGGTCCCCCTGAGTTCTTTGATAAGTGCGCCTTGATTTTAAAAGAAGCGCGCGTTCTTTCTGACTACACAGTCAGATCCCTCCTTCTTTTTTCCATCTCCCCCCCCTTGCGACGTCCTTACCGCGTTTTTTCCGCGACCAAGAGTCGGGAGAGATCACGGGGACCGGAGGTCCACTCCGGCTTCTTTAAGGCTTCTTTTTTTTCCCTTCCGATGCCTGTTGGCCCCCGTTTCTTCTTCTCCGTGGCGTGTTTCGTGACCGATCCTTACTTTCGCGACGAAGGCCGCGGGTCTGCGTGGTACGCCCGTTGCCCTTTTTTCCGCCTCCGAGCTCACGCACCCGCGGCGCACGCTGTATTCGCGCGTTTTTAGTTACTCGTTCAATTTTGCTCAGGCCGCCTGGGCGTCGATAGTGAAGATTGTGTTCCCCTCCTATCGGACGGTCCCGGATTGCCAGGAGCTCGCGGCTTTATTAAGACCGTCAAAGGACTTGGTTCCACGGAAAGCCCAAGGATTGCCCCGGTTTTCCCGACAAGTCCCGATCGGCACGCATCCCCCTGAGAGCTGGTGTTCGCGCGACCCCCCCCCCCCCCCCCTCGAGAGGACTGAAACACGGTACTTGGTTCCTCATGAATCTTGCGGACAGCGACTCCGATTTTTCGATCGGTCCTTCAGGGGCCCAGTCTTTCTCTGCTTCCGGCGGTTTTTCCGCCTTTTTTACTCCCCCCCATCAGGTTACGACGGCTTCGCGGCACCGTACTTAACAGTGATTTGGTAATAGAAAGACCCGTGGTCGCTCCCTGTCCGTGTTAGGTTTCCTTGCAGCCCCCCTCCGTCACTCCCTTTCTAATTCCTTCCCAACGGACACTCTCCGAGCGGGCTAGTCTTCTGTCGCGAGCCGCACCGTTTTAAAAAACCCTCCGACGGGTTTCCAGGGTTCCCGTTCTTCTCACGTTTTTCTTTCCTCTCCCATGACATGTTCTTTTTTCGAAGTGGCACGCCCAACGCAAGACCATACTTTAACGCAAGAAGTCACCTGATGTTCCCCGCGCCTAGGCAGTCCCCCCCAATTTCCTTCCGTTGTCAGGTACGTAACCCTTTTTCTGCCCTTCCCGCTCCGACCCCCATGTGCTAGTAAACGCTCAGCTGAACGAAGAAAAGGACCATCGGCCCCGAGAACGGTGGCTCCTCCCGTTGAATGTCCCCCACCTGTTGGACTTCCCCTTAGGTTCTCTTCACACGTCTTTGGGTAAGAAGTTACTTTTGATCGACCGTAGCCAAGCTCTTCGCAGTTTTCCCACAATACGTGTCTCCTCCTTCCTATCTCTAACCCCCTTTTTTCCCTTCCGACAGTCTTTATCTACACCAACACGGCTTGAGTCCCGATCCTTCGGCGATGGGCGTCCCAGAACTAATAGGTGGCCCCAAACGTTCCAGCACTTTGGTTCCCACCCTGCTTACAAGACAGATGTGGTTTTTCGTCGTTCGACCAGCTCAATCCCCGGTCGGACCGTTACGGCGAAGATCAATGGAAGACGCAGCAGACCTGAAGAAGGTTTCCCCTTTTGCAGTCCTCTGCTTTTCTGACCTTTTTTCCCTTTCCTGGCTGGTTCTTTTTTCCTTGCAGGGCCATGACAAGCTACTCGACGACGTCCCCTAACTACTAAGCACTGACCTCTCCTCACGACTTTCCTCTTTTTTCCGCTGTCTCCCTGCTGATTGCCCTCCGACAGCGAGATGCACCCGACGCGAGGCGGAATACTACCAGGAGATAACATTGGGATTTCCAGATCCCCCACGTTTTCCTTTTTTCTCGAGCCCGCTTCATGCGTTTGGCAGAGAACACGACGGTTCGTCCCCTACGGACAAGTCCGTTTCAAAAGAGTACGGCTATTCCACTCCCCCCATACCTTTGTTTCTCTTTTCCGTCGCCCGTACTCGATGTTTCCTAACGGGTCCGTGGATAGAACCCCAGTAGTTTTTCTGCCTATGAAACTTGACTTTCCTGCCCTTTCTTGGGGAGGCCCTACCCGAAGGGTATTCGCCGCAGGTAGTAAGTATCCATCGACGTCCGGTCCGTTACCTTTTCGGTTCATGGCAGATATACCTCGCGGCCAGAACGCCCTTCCCCCATCGGAAGCTCTTTCGTCTCTAGCTGCTTTCCTTGGTGACCTTCGTAGTTTGGCCTGCGCTGAGCCCCCCTCACTGCCGGTCGCCCGGGTTTTGCCGGAGACCGGCACGCGCCTTTTTTTCGCTGCTTCATTTTGTGTAAGGCTGGGACGTTCTTTCGGCGCCGGGACGACTTCTTCTTTGTCGACGATCAGCGCTTCTCGCTCTTCGCTTTTCTTGCCCTTCAGGGGTTTTGCAACAGTTTGCGTGCGACGTTGGTCTAACCGAGTAGTGCTCCCACCCCATCGCCGACGTCGCCGTCCCCTTTTTGTCGCTTTCCTTCTGGCCTTTGATCCTTCGGAGTGAGCCGAGCCAAAGCAGGGGACGAAGGTCATGTCCCGGGAGTTCATCTTTTTCCTTCCTCCCCCCCGGTCCCCCCTGAACGTACTCGCCGTCTAGGTGTGATCCCGGTCGCCCCTTCTCGGAACCGGCCTAGATGGTTTGACTTTCTTTCCTTTTTCTTTCTGGGGACCCCTTTTCGGTTTTTCTTGGCAGGCAGATCGCGTTCGGCGCTCAATATGCCGCTGGAAAAGGGAACGGCCGGTTGTTGGTGCAGTCTTCCCCTGACCCCACTTTTGGATTCTTTCCCTTAATGGCTTCCCCCATAATTGAAGCGAGAGTGAAGGTTTATGAGGTTCTTGCGTTTTGTTCCGCTTACACTTCTGTACCCTCCTTGGATTTTTCCCCCTCGTTAGTATTTAGCCCCCCTCCCGTAGAGGACTGAACGTTTAGCGTGTGTACCAGTGTATAGGTGTGTTGATCGGTGCGGCAGAGATAGAGATATTTCATTATTTGGGTTGTTTTTCCCTAGGCCTGATCGATATGACTAATTGACGCAGGTAGGGCTTTTTTCCCTGGAAATACGTTCGCGCGCAACCGGTTTGTATTCCGATCCAATCTTATTTGTTTTTTTTTAAGTCCGTATGTGGAAGATCCTTATATCGAAGTAGAAAACGCTTGGAATCTTGTTTTATTTACCCCCCTCTCCGCCTCGAGGAAGAGGATTCGGTCCGAGGCGTTGGAGATATCACCACCCTTCCCCAGGTGAGTTAGTGTGTCAGCTTTTCGCCTCGTCTTTTCTTCAAAGCTTCCCCCTCAATTATACTTTTATACGTCGTGAGGCGACCAGTATCCCCTCGTCGTGGTAGTAGGGGATAAGAAGTATGCCTTTGTGGACTAGGCTCCTTTGACTGTCTTTCGGATCCCCCAAAGAAGAGAGATCGGGCAAGCAGGAATTCAAATCGGTGTCTCGCTGAACCGTTTTTTTTGATTTTTTGAGCTCGCGAGAATGATTTTACTCGGATAACTGAGCGCGAGGCGCTGCGCGCCTCGCTCCTCCCTCTTGATGTGCTTTGCCGTCACGGCGGGCGCGCAGTCTGGGGGGCGGCAGTGCGGTCCCGCGGACCGGCCTTTTTTCCCCCTGACCTTTTTCCTTTTCGAACACAACGGACGGAGCTCCCGGGGCCCCCCCCCGCCCTTTTCGTGTCATCCCCAGCGTTTTCCTTCGAGTCATACGTCCCCCTTGCCGCCCTCTACTCGCTAGCGTCGGCAGCATAGAGAGTTAAGGATCTGCCCTGTCGTCCCTGAACGCCATTTTCTTTGTAATCCGAGCTCGGACTTTTATTCGGGAAGCAGACTTCGATCTTGCCCAAGCGCCCCTTTCGACAGGTCTCCCCTTTTCTTTCAATCCCTTTCTTTTCTTCACACCTTGTAGGGCACTTCTTAGAGTCCAGCACGAGCAAGTTTTTGAACGAGTGCGTCCATCGTTCCTCATTTCATTTTGTTGCCTCTTCGAGTGCCGCGAGGTGCAGCTGTCAGGCGCTTACTTCGGTCGAAAAAGCGCCGACCGGCGCTTTTCTTTTGATTTTCTTCCCAATATATTTCTCCCCCTACTTGTTGTTGTTTTTTCTGATTGGCTTATTGGATAAGCGATAGGAGAATCCCTCCACGGCTCTTCTTGATTCTGCTCTTTTTTTTTTCTGACCAACACGAATAAGGTAGCAAATAGCCTTTTTCGCTTTTTTCTCTTGGCAATTCCGCTTCGTGAGCACTCGTTCCTCCTTGGCTAGAGGCTGGACGCGGACGAAGTCCCCTGCTTTTTTTTTTTTTACTCCCCTCCCCCCCAAACTTCGGCGTTTGCCTTTGTCTACGGCGACTTTCTACAACGAGTGCGCGCTCTTTTCAACGGACTCCTTGAAGGAGTGACTCCGCCTCTGCCCCTGGCCGATCGACCGGCTCCCTTTTAGGTTGCTACCTCTTTAATTCTAAAATCTTCCGGGCTGGCAAGGAAGTAGGGAAGGGCGGCTACTCTTTTTTTTCACTTTCCTTTTTTGTTTTCTCATCCTCAAGATAGGGAGTTGGGTGCCCAGGGCAGGCTTCCCCTAAGTGCTCTCCCTCGATCCATGCCTTTACGCGCGATCCGCGGTCGCGTTTTACAGCACGGTCTGCGAACACCGATAATGAGAGAACGCCTGGAGCTCGCTCGCTTTTTTCCGACACAAGAGGTTTTTCTCTCTCTCCTTTGACTCCTCCAGCTATATCTCCCCTCTAGTTTCTTTCAAGTCTAGAGTACCCGGATCTAGCGGGCGCTTTTCTACTTTCTACAGGTCCGGCAGTGACCCCGACTGGGGACGGCTGTACGGACAGACCCGGGGCTTTCTATCACCCGTTGAGGCCCGGCGACCTAGGTTGTCCACACGTCAGAAAATACGGCCTGATCCGCTTCCTACCCCTCCGCCCCGCACCCCCCTTAGCATATGACTCCAAACGGTCTTCTCCCAGGCGAGTTTGGAGAGGGTTTTTCGTACCTCACCAATCTCCCGCTTTTTTCCCCAACGCTCAGTGTCGGGATCTAACCTCGGAAACTAAGCGCGGCTCGACATCGGACTAGATCTGTGGACCAAGTTTTTTCTTGATTCTTTCATTTTTCCGGCACTTCCCCCCCGACACCCCCCCCGCGACCCGACGGAGCCTGAGAACAGACTACTGAGGTTTTTCCGAAAAGACCCCCCGGTCTTTTTCTTGTTCCCCTTTCCCCCCTCCCAACGAGTTCACGTCCCCGATTTTGAGATCAGGCTGAAGAAAGCGCCCGTTAAAAGACCCCTCCTATCTCATCGCTTTTTTTTCTTTTTTTTCCCGATTCCCCCCCCCCCCTTTCCGATTTCCTTAGAGCCCACTGTGCATTGTGTCCAACGATCATGAGGCTGCAAAGCTTCAACATGACTTTTCTGTTATCACTCCCCCTTTTAGACGTTTCCCCGGCCCGAGAATTTTGCATCTCCAATTCTTCAGCATACCCTACACATTTTCAAGCCGAAGCAATCAACGGACGGGCCCCCGTTGTCCGTTCCTCCCCCAACTTTTTCCCTTCCAGCTACACCAATCCAGGTTGCTCGCTCAAAAGCCTGCCTGCTCACTCGGGGATCCAGGTTCGTAATAAGGTAGGTCCCACCGTACTTTGAAATCGTTCTTGACTTTAGGTTTCCTTCTCACCCCTGTAGGATGCCGTTAAAAGTGTTTACCGTTAACGTATGCAGAAGATTATTCGCACTTTTCTGATGGACCGGTTTTTTTTTCCCCTTTTGGGGGGTCCCCCCCTTCGTCCTCTTCGGGATATGAATCAACTAACGAGATAGCTCCAATTCGCAACGACCTGCTGGGAGACTTCTTCCCCCCCCCATCTTCGTGTCCGGCGAGGGTCTGGTTATCAATACTCGGTTTCCCCCAACGTCGCAGTCCACTGGGGCGACCCCCCGGATTTGCTCCCCGAATTTCCCCTTCGCACCGTAGACTTCCATCCAGGAGTCCCCCTAGTTTAAGAAAGTACACGACGAAGACCCACAGTCATCTTTCCGGCTTTTTCACCTCTTGCTTCCGGGCTTTTCCCCCCGCGGACCATGGCTGGTTCTTGTGTCTCCGAGCCGGTACTAGTGACAAGAAGAATTCGACGTCACCTCAAGGCTCACTTGACCTCCCCGATGACTTTTCATGTTTCAATTTTGTGAGTCAGATGTGCCTCTGACAATCACGACATTCCCTGACACCGACGGTTGGCTGACTGACTGAGTTCCTGGTCCATTTCACTCCCGAGCCATCGTCTTTTCTGGCTACGACGACCACGGTTCGCCCGAAGGCCCCGGTCGGTCCCCACAGAGTCTACGTTAATGCCCATAATCTCTCTTTTTCTACTTGGTTTTTTTCTCTCGATGAGTTTTCTCTTTCCGCTTTTTTTTCGGTGTTCTGCCACGTCTGGTACACGGGTCGCATTTTTAAGCCTTTTGTAGGCTGGTATTTTTTTTTTTTTTGTTCTTCCGGTCACTGGTCTTCGTCCTGTACTAAGTCAGCCCTTCCTCCTGGTTGGTACTTAATGCTTCGGATCGAGTTTTTCCGAACTCCCCCCCCCTCATCGGTTTTGCTGAGGGTCAGATCTGAGTGCCTTGTGGTGACTCCGTTCGGTACATAGTCTGGTAAAGAACCTGCGTCTCGTCCCCCCTGCACCCCTTGAGTTTTATCCGACATTACAGTGCCTTTGGGGGTTTAGCGGGCCCCTAGTCAGGATTATGCTGGCGGAGTACCAGGTCTCGTAGTCTAGTTTCCCCCTTGATCCTAGAGCTAGATTAGTAATGACTTCGGTGAGGAAAGGACAGCTCATGTCGCACCAGTTGCTCGAAGTTGGTCGATCTCTTTTTCCCCCCCCCCCCCTTCGGATCGCCCTTCCGTGTTGTTGCATAGGAGAGAATCAGGTCGGCCCCCATGTTGGCGAGTATCAGTTTTTTTGAGTCTCTCCTCCTGGCTCCTTTCCTCCCTTTCCCGGCTTGGCCCCTCTACTGACGAAGACGGCGTTGGCGAGTGGCTACCCCCGTTTCCCTTTTAAATTTTCCCCCTTTCCCCCCTTCCTGGGGGTGTTTCTCCCTTTTTCTCCCCTTTGAGGGAAATAGGTACGCTTTTGGTGGACCTGCCCCTTTTCTGGGAGACACTTTCGCCCGCCGATGGCTTTCTTTGGCATTCAGTCCTGTTATCCCTTTTTTCCCTTGTTTCGGGAGAGCTGGACGGCAAACCGGCCTTTTTTTTTGGTGACGTCGAAACCCCTTTCCAAAAAGTGTCCGTCCCTTTTTAGTGATTTTTTTCTTTTTTTTTCCTTCTGTTCTTGCGTTATTGGTTCCCGCGGTAAACTTCGCCAGGTGTGGGTTATTTCCAGTGCTTCTCGTTTTTTCCATGGAATTTCTTTTTTTTGTTCCCCTTAATTAGATTTCCTTTCGTCCCCCCGGGTCGTATCGGTGTGTTATAGATTACTCGGGACTATCCGCTGAGTGTCTTTTTTTTTAAAAGGACTGCGCTTGTGTTTCCTTTCCTGACTTCTTCGGCTTGCGGGTAAATGGAACATCCGGGACCTGACGAGAAAAAGGGTTGCTTCAGATGACCCCCCTTGTTTCTTTCCCTTCCCAAAGGGTTTTTTTGGTGGGGAGTTTGGCTCTGCCTTACTGATCTCCGGAGAAAAAAGACGAAGTCCGTTGAGGGACCGTCCCATCCCGTTTTCGCCCCCCCCCTGCGGGAAGATCTAGGAGAGTATAAGGAAAAGGATGTGGACGACTCCGAGTCTGGCGACGGGTCTTTTGACTACCCAGCTCCCCTCGCTTTTCCCTTACTTTTTTTTCATATTTGCCCCCGGCGGCGTGAGAGAAGGCAGGTATTAGGAACCAGCCCCTTCTTTCTCCGTGTTTTTTTTCAAGGATCCCCGGGTTACTGTTGAAGTCCCATCCGGGCGGATCTAGCATACTGCAGACGTAACCGTTTCCCCCGTGTCGCTTTTTTCCTTTTTCCTGGATCCTGGATTCTTCGGCAGATTTTCGAATTGAGGCAGAGCTTAGATCGATGCGTAAAATCGCCCTATATCCCCTTCCCCCGGTTTTTTTTTTTTTTTTCTCGGTTTCTTTTCCCCCAGTCGGTCTCGGTGGGCTTTCGACCCCCCGGCGGGTTAACAAGATTGCGGACGCTTTTTTCGCGAACTCCAGGGGATCTCCCCCTGGAAGTTCCTCAGCCCCAAACGCCCGGCTCCCCCGAGCAGGCGGTAGGGATCCCCAGCGACATTCTTCCTAGTCACCGAGTGCCGCTTCACCGTTCCCCTTCTCTCTCTAGTTCTTTCCAGCATTCTCGCGGTCAGGGATACGCCTGGAGCACGATCCAGGTCGCGGTCGACGATCCGCCTCTTGTATCCTTTCCTTTTGTGCTTCCCTCTCTCTCCCGGAGCCTAGACAGCGACAATCTCGCCGTAAACGTTGAGTTGCGGCGTTATCGCGGGAGAGAGGGCCTTCGTTCGCGTCCCTGAG
>Ga0179593_1479593_pt1 | contig 13141 bp, 20 predicted proteins | sample CZODoug2_1_08_16_FD_185931 | JGI IMG/M metagenome (GOLD analysis project Ga0179593, IMG submission 185931) | Vadose zone soil fungal communities from Angelo Coast Range Reserve, California, USA - CZODoug2_1_08_16fungal (PacBio error correction) | ecosystem: Environmental > Terrestrial > Soil >... | reverse complement strand
CTCGTCCCCATTCCCTTCCGATCACTAAAAAATATTTCTTCACCCACGCTGGGTCTTGTTAAATTTCCCTCCGCTTCCCAACATGTTCGTGCGCCCCCCTACTTTCCCCCTCCTGGCCGTGTGCTTTGTCACCGTTCTCCTCCACCTTTCTCTGTCCTTTCGTCAGTTTTCGGTGCTTCCTCATAGCCTACCCCACGCTAACTTTTTTTTGTTTTTGTTTTTTTGGTGTGCCAAATATCGTCAGATATTGTCTCTCTTTCTCCAACTCGGCCCTCCGGGACGCACCTTCTTTGCCATCGGTGCCTCGCTTCCTCTTTCCCTAAAGCCTGTAATCGGCGTGACTCTTCCCCGCAAGAAGCCTTCCCCTTCCCCACTATCCCCGCACGACGAGAATCAAGAGTTATTTTTTCCGAAAACGCGACCACATCCACCATCGTCTCCTATTCTTATAGAAGTCATGTTTGTAGTTTTTGTCCTTTGAGTGAAGCCAATATGTCCCTCCACCCTCTCTCCTTTCCTGTTCCCTCTTACGAGATTCAAAGCCCCCCCCTCGTTTGAGACTTCCAATATATTCTTTTTTTGGTTTTCCCCCAAGGCTTACCAGAGCTTTGACCAACGCTCACGGTTCGCACGCCTCCCGCAATTTGAGGTTCCCCAAAATTGCACGCAACATGCCTTCATGTCGGTTTTACCCTCCAGTCATGTTCGGTTCAATCGTGAGATTTAAAGAGCGACCCCGACAAGGGATGGCGTTCACATGTTTTTTCCCAAAAGTGCTTTTCTTTCCTGTTACCTCCTTCCTGTCCTTCCGTAACCCCACTGTCCTCCACCCCCCCTTGAGAACGAACTTTCCTCCACTTCTGCATGCCAGGGCCGTCTTTAGTACTCTTTTCATTTTGAGCTCTTCCTCTTGATCTCTCTAACACTTGCTTTCGTACTTTGCCCCACTCCGTTTTTTTGGCAATTCCCCCCCCCCCCATCACCGCTCCCCCCTGACTTGCCTTCAGCTTTTGTTCATTTGATTTTTTTTTTCGTTAAGACGTTGAGCCCCTTCTCATTTAATCGCTTTAAAATGTTGCTTTTTCCCCTCCTGACCCGATTTTGCCCATTAGTGCACGGTGTGCTTGTTTCACCTGACGGACTGTTCTTCTCTAGCCCAGAGGTCTTCCTTTGCTCCCTAGCCTCAAAAATGAATCCGTTTTTATAGGCATTGACTCTCCTTGCCAGTCCTGCCCATCATACCCGACAATCACTGTTTCCAGGCTCTACTCACCACTAAAGAAAACTCTTCCTCAGCAGCGTCAGCGGTAGTAGGTCCTAAGGTACCAAGTGAACCACAAATAAACCCGACTGATTTATTCTTTTCGTGACCTAAATTGCCGTTCACACCCCCTCCGGATAAGTCGACGCTTTTCAAGCTTCATTTTTTTCCGTTCGCTGCTAAAGCTCCACAAGGCTTGGTTTTGCTGATTACGACCCCCCCCTTCTCTCTTGTTTGAAGTCCAATAGGTCCCTATGATTAAACGTCGTGTCCACGTACCCCCCTCCCTTTTTTATATACGACCTGAGACACCGCAGTCAATTGCATTCCTTAAAAATTATCCTTTGCCCAACACCGACCATGCCCCCACACTCTTGATACCCTTTGCCCACTGAAGACAACTCTCCAGTAGTTTCTCTCCTAACCCCTGCTTTAGGGGCTGTTGCTTTTCACTTAATTCCCCTCTTTTTTGGCTCTACCGCAACAACGGCCCTGAATCCGCCCCGTTCATTTTTTCTTGCCCCCAGACATTTTCCCCCATCGTCTTTTTGTTTTTTTTTTTGGTTGGATTAATACTACCCTTAGCCTTTTTTTTTTTCTATCGTCCTGCACAGCCATTTCCAGTTTCCCGACTCCAACCCACGAATTCCGAAACCAAATGTGAATTCACCTTTTTCCCGTCCCCTTCCCCTCCTTCCCACTTTGCTTAGACTGGCTTTTCCCATTTCGTTTTTATTCTCTCTTTTCTCTGTTAGGTTTAGTCCTTGACTTCTAGTTGGACCCCACCGCCCCAATCCCCCAAGTGATCCCTGCTTCTGACACCCTTTTCCTGTCCAACTGAGGGTACCTCTTTCTTTTCCTTCCTACTGCGCCCCTTATCGATAATGATTCACTCTCTGCACCTTGACCCAGATCCTGCTGATTGTATTGCGTAAGGGACCTCCCCTTCTTAACTAACCCCTCTTTGTTCAACGAAGAAATTAGAAGTCTCCATCTTATATGGTGTAACCCCGCCCCTCCGACACCATGCCCACCGACAGGGCTTTCACCTAGGCCTTATCTGCGCTTCCTGAAACTGTCCCATTTCCCCCACCCGCTCACACTTTTTTTCTTAGTTTGCGTCAAGAGTCTCAAATCTTAGGTTTAATTAGGCCCAGGGCGTTTTCTTCCCATACCCCTCCGGCCTCTTAGTCTTAAGTCAGACTGGACTTTTTTGCGCTAATTTTCCCCTCCCTACCCAACGATATTCATCGATCCCCATGTAGGCGGTTTCGAGGTTTGCTCCGCCTCGACTTCATCCCATGTTCATCTATGTTGGTCTTGCCTTACTTCGTCTGCTGGATCATGACGACTCTATTTCCTCCATACGAAGGGTTTTTGAGAGATCTCCTTTGAGTCCGGCTCAATCTCTCCCCAAGACATTGCGCTTTCTTGAGTCGTCTTTCGCCCCCCTCTCCCTCTCATCATTGTCTCCTCTCTATTGTTGTCGTTTTTACAATCGGATTAACTCGTCCCCAGACTTTTCCCTCGCGCCGCCGCCGCGTTTTTGGCCCAGCGACTGGCATAATCAATGGATTGGCGCCTGCTTTTTGACTCCCCCCCAAAAGTTGGCGCGGTTTGTAACATTCTTCCTCTTTTTTCTGTCCCCTCCTCCAGCTACAGTTTCGTTGACCAGTTTTCCCGCGTCAGTGTTGGTTCCCTTTTCTCCCATAATGCTGCGCGCGACTGAGTTCTCGTAACCATCGGTTGTTCGTGACCTGGTCGGTCCTTTCCCCCCGTGACTCAATGCAGACAGTTCTGGTTTTGAACGTTGAGCGGCTCTGCCGGCAGATCCGATAAGGTTGCTCTTCGTCTAGCGCACAGTCAAAGTTTTTTGCCTACCCCTTTTCCCTTTTTCGGCCAAGTTCAGCACTCCCTCTGATACTGTGACGTCGTTTTTGAGCCCAAATAGCCTCTCCCTCCCTTCTATTCCCCTCTTTCCTATACCCTCTCCTACCCTGAACCATGCCACCCTCACCTAACCACAATACACCATGTCTTTTCCTCCCCCTCCCCCCCCCTCCTTTCCCCCTACCGCCCTTCCTCCTCCCCCTCCTACCCGCGCCGTCTACCATCTACCCTTACACATCAACGCACCATCCCCCACTCCGCACATCCCCTCCCCTACCCCCCCCCCCTCCTCCGACCTTCTGAGCCCTGCCCCTCCCCTCTTTTCTTATTCCCTTTACCCTCACCCCACCACCCCCCCTTTCCGCGCGTCCTCCTGCCACCTCCCCCTCCTTCCCCCCCTCCTTCCCCCGCTTTCCTTCCCGTCTCACTCTACCCTCCAGCTCTCTTGCCCCCTCCCCCATCCCTACCCCCACTCCCCTTTCCCAACCAACCCTCTTCCCCTCACCTCCCCTTCCTCCCACCTGCCGAACCCCCACCCCCGCCATCCCCCCTCTCCCTATGCTTCCCCCCTCCTTCGCTCCCCTCGCACCCCCGCACTCCACTCCTCTAAGACACCCTCCCCCGTGTCTTCCCTCCCCCCCCCTTACCTTTCCATCACCTCCCCCCCCCCCTCTTTCCCCCCTCCCGATCCCCCTCTCAACGTCCTCTCCTCACTTACTGCCCCCTATCCTTTAGCCACCCCCAATCTCCTCTGCATCTTCTCAAACCCAGTAGGCCCTCTCTGCCATCCCCTCTACTCCCTATCTCCCACTGTCCGATATACCCCCCATTCCATTATCATCCCACTTTTTTTTCTTTCTCCTCCCTATCCGCCTGCACCCTCCCCCCCCACCCCCTCTCTCCCCCTACAACCCCCCACCCTTTTCCTTGTCCCCACCCTTCCCACTCTTCTCTCCCTCTCTCCCCCCCCTCCCTCTCCCACCACTCATGCCCCCCCGCCCCCCCCCCCCCCTGTCTGCTTACACCCCTTACTCCACCTCCTCCCCTTTCCCCTCCTCCCCCCCCCCTTCCCCCCCCCCCATGTACCCCACCGTCCTTTTCCCTTCCCCCTACACCCCCACAACCCGCCTTTCTTCTTTCTCCTTCTTCCTTCCGCCTTCTCCCTCCCCCCCCCCCACCCCCCCACCTCCCCCCCACAATCTCCCTCCCATTTTCCCTCCTCTTCCACCCTCTCTCCACCCCACAACCCCCCACATCAATCCCAACATACTCCCCCCACTTTTCTCCCCCCAACCCCCTTATCCTAATCTCACTGCTTCCCCTGAGCTCTCCCTGCCACCCCGCCTTCTCCCCCCTCCTACCTTCAGACACCCCCCCCCCTCCACCCCCCTATCATAACCACGTTCCTTTCACCCATTACCTCAGTCCCCCCCCTCCTTTACCCCGACAGCCCCTATCCGTTCTCCGCCCTCATAGCACGCTTCCACTCCACCCCACCCATCTTCCCGTTTCCCCCCAACCCCCCCTTTCCAAAACACCCAGTTCCCTGAGCCCCACCACTCCCACTCCCCTTCTCTACCCCCCCCTCTCCTCACACCCGCTTTCCCTTTCCCCGTTTTCTTCTCCCTCCTCATCTCCCCTCCCAGCTTCCTGTACTTACTGCCCCCACCAACCCTCCTCTCATATACTTCCTCCCCCCCCTCCCCCTCTATTCCGTTTTTCCTGCATCCCCCCCCCCCTCTCTTTCTTATCTGCTCTGCTGCTCCTCCCTCTCTTCCACTCCCATGTTCCCACACACCTCCCTCCACCTTCTTCCCTTGTCCCCCCCCCGACCCCCCGTAAAATCGCACTTGTCTTCACACCACATCTCCTAGTCCCATCTTATACTGCCCCCCCCCCTCCGCCCAAGCTACCCCAGTCCCTTACGAACCATTAACCCCCCCCGCCTCCCACCCCATCCCCCCCTCCTACCCCCCATACTTCACCCCTCCTCACTGCCCTTATTTTCTCCTCCTCACAACCCTCTCCACTCTTTCCCTCCACCTCTCCCTCCCTCCCTTTATCAACTCCCCTACATACCGTTCCTGCAACCCTACTCTCAACCCCCCCCACCCTCTACTTCACCACCCTCCGCCTTCAGCTTCTAAATCCTCCCCTCACCCTCTCCCAACCCCTAGGCATATAACATTTCTTCCTTTTCTTTACCCCCCCACCCCTTTCCTCTACCCCCTCACGTCGTTCATTACAGCTCCTTACTTTCCCCTTTCCCCCTGCACCACTCGCCCTACCACTCCCCACCCACTCCCCCCCAAAATTTCCCAAACTTTAAACCCCATACTCTCTATTATTCTTTACATCTTTCCCTTCCAACCACTTCTTTGTTGCCTTCCTCTTCTCCCAGGACCCCCCCCCGCTCCCCCCACGTTTTCTTTTCCTCCCCCCCTCACCCCCGCATCACTCCCCCCCCCCAGAGCTACCCTCCCCACACCCACACCCACCACACTTCTGTATTCCACCCATATATCCCTCCACTCCTCCCCTCCCACCCTCCCCCACCCATTAACCTCTCTCCCCCCCTCCCAACTCTTCCCCCCTTCCCCTCATCTCCCCTCCCTCTCACCTCCCCTCCCTCCTTCCCGCCCTTCTTCTTGTGTCATCTCCCCCCCACCTAATCAGTTTCCCTCCCCCCCCTCCCACCCCCCCCGATCACTTTTCTAACTCTACCCATACTTCTATCCACGGCCCAACCTCCCCCCCACCACCTACGTCCCCCCGCCCCTTCCACCACTCCCCCTATTCCCCCCCCCCGCCGCTTCTCTCCCCCCCCGCCCCGCCCTCCTCCTTCCTATTCGTATAACCCCCCCCTTCTTTCCCACCCCCACTTCCTCTCTCTCTTTATTCCCCTACCTCGTCTTCACCTCCCCCCTTCCCTCCACCCCCGCCCCCGCAAATTACGAAACCGACTGACCAGAGAGAGACACTTATTTGACAAAGCCAGTCTCAGTACCTCTCCTTCCGTCAAGTACAGGCGCCCCCACCGTGCTTCTGTGGTTTTATATAGGAGTTTGGGCGTCGTTTCCAAGGGAAAGGCGTCTCTCGCGAGGTTCCCCCTAGATCTTGGTTATGTGAACCTCTCTTTTTTTCCATGTGTCTTAGGCCCTATTTGGACAATGTCTTTTAGGGGTCAGAGGTTTGAGCCCCCACAAAACGCTTAGTCAATGAATGACCTACCAATCCCCCCCAATCACTCCTCCGTGTTTTATCTATCCAGAAGCGCGTTGCGCTGGTGTAAATTGTTGCAGTCGGTTGGCTTTCTTCTTTTGTGGTCTCCGGCCCCATTAGATTTGGGACATACCCCCCGGCCTCCCCTTTGTCACTGCTCGACAATTTACCCAGTGTGAGTGTTGACACCTTTAATGTCTAGGTACCTTTTTGTTAGAAATCTTCTCTACAATCTCGAATTTTTTTTTCCTTCCTAAGCCAACAAAAGAACGGGGTTTCTGTACGGGCTCTCCGTGGGAGGCGTCCTTGGTCTTTCCTCGGTCCTTGTCCTTATGAATGGGTCGTTTTACGGACGTCCTTCGCATTTTTTCTTCTCTGGACTCTTTTTTTTTCCCCTGTGCCATTAGCTCAAATCCCTGCCGCTGCGACCTTCGATTGATTTGCTTAATAACTTTTTAGAGAACTTCATTGCTTGGTTGGAATTACGGTCTCTTTTTCTTTCGCGATCTCGCTCATATTCTGTCGAGGTTTTAACTTTCGCAAACTATAAACCCCTGGCCTCGTTCTGATCATTTTGACCTCAGTAGTACGTTACCCAGTACGCCGTTTACTTTTCCCCCCCTCATGCACTTTTTCTTTTAAATTTGGCGTCCGCATGCGTCGGCGAATTGTCCCCACAACCGTTCTACTACACCTGGACGAGAGCAAACTATACCTTCGTTTTGGTTCGTTTTCTTTTCCGGCTACCGCCTTTGATTTTGGCCCCCTCCATAAAATTTTATCGCGCTCCAGTTAGGCTCCCCCAATGTTTTCCCCCCCCCCTTTGCCATTCATCGGCACTTTCCAACCCTTAATAGTTAGTTCTCCCGTTTGATTTATTTTTTTTCGTGTTGCCTTCCTTGGTACTCTCTCTATCGTCTTTCCCTCTCCCTTTTTTAACTCAGAAGTTCTTCGTGTATTTCGCCATTACTTACTTAGGGTTGTACCTTAATGCTGGTCCCCTTTTTTTCCCCTTTTTCCCCCTTCACCTGTGACCGTGAAGTTGGCCGTCGGGTCCTCTTTTTCACCCGCTTTTTGTCGCTTCTAGGTTCAAGGCCCTCACCCCCTCTTTAAGTTTTATGTTCATCGTTTGGACTAAGGAGACTTTTTCATTTCCTCCATATTGGGGTGACCTGTATTGGCCGGACTTCTTACGAACTTCACTCTTTCGATTTCCGACTTTTCTTTCTTCAAAGGTGATGTGGTTCGAGTTTTAGTACTCTCGTTTGTCCCTCGTTTTCTCGGGCTTCTTTTTTGGTCGATGATTCGTGTAATGATCTGCACCTCTTTCTTACTATTACTTCCGATGTGTACACTAGAGGGTGTTTTTGGTCCGTCGTACTCCCTGTTTTAGGGATCGCCATCTTTCTCTCCCTTCTTTTCTTTTTCCTTTTCGGGGTGTAGCGTTTATCTTGCCTTTCCATCCCTCAAATCCTTACCTTCCTCCTAGGTTTTCGTTCGACAATAGCTGTTCAGTTTCCCTTCCTTTTCTCCTCTTGTGCTCCTAAAAGTTGGGCCCTGGTACGGTCAATTACCTACCCCCTCTTTTTGTGCCGATTTTTTAGTTAAAGAGTTGAGTCAATGGGACGATGCCATTCCTCTCTTTTCTTCCCCTTTTTTTGTTATCGATCTTATTGCATTCTCGAGATTATAACCATTATCCCCCACCCTGTTTTTTTTATTCTGTCCGTCCCCGTCTTTCCCCCAATGTTTTCTTTTTTGTCAACCGTATGGAGGGTGACTACTTTCCACACGCGATTTGCGAACCAAAAATCCGTCGTGTTCCGTTTTTTTTCTCCTCTCCTCTACCCCGCGCCCTCACCGTCCACCGCTTTTTTCCCTCTGAGGTCGTTCCACCTTTCCCCCCCTTCACTTCTTCCTCACCCCCACCCCCATCTAGTTTGCAAGAGGTTCTGATTCCCGTCCCTGCACTCGCCTGTCTTCCATGGATTAAAGACATATCCCCCCCCCGATCCTCCCCTCGCTTCATCCGTCTCTTTGGGGAGTGAAAAAAGCCCCCCCATACCCCAATGGTGCCGAAGAAGTTCGGGACTCGATTTCCTTTGAGAGGCTTTGGTTCCTATTTCGCGACCCTCCCCCAATATGCTCAATGCCACCCATATACTTCAATAGTCCAAAATCATCCTCCTCCATTTTGTTTTGAGCCGTGAACCCTCCCCTTCTCTCTCCCTACTTTTTTTGTTTCACCCCTTCTTCCCCGATGCCCCAGATAAGGTTCGTCCGTACGTTTCCTCTATTTTCAACCCTTTGGCACTTGGCATGGGTGCTAACGCCTTCCTTCGTTTTTCCTGTAATTTATGGTTTTGCCTTTCTTTTCAGGCCCCTTCTGTTTGTTAACAATTTCTTCTAAAGACGATGTTCGTTACATTAAGAGTCCTTTTTTTCCCTTCCCCCTTCCTATTCCCTTTTCAACTTCTTTACGAAATTCAAGGCTTTCTGCTTGGAAGTCTTTTTTTCAACGATGGTTCATTTGGATCATTACATACTGGAGCTGCCCCCTCTTTTCCCCCTTTATAGTAATTAAAACGGTCCCCTTTCCCTACCCACCCCCGCGCCCCCCTCCCTCACTTGAGCCCCCGCTGGTTTTCCTCGATGACCCTGTCCTTTCTTGTGAGCAAGTAGCCCTACTCTCTCCCCGCCTCCCACAGTTGCGTCAACCTGAAGAAGCTTTCCCATGGTTCAACGTTTTTTTTGTTACTGCGGCTTTTTACCCCAGAACGCCTTCCCTTTTACGGAAATGAGACCCGGTTCGGCCCTTGCTAGCGTTTTCCTGCGTCCTTTCCTCTCTCCCCAGGCGCCGTCATTTAAAAAAGACCCTCCTGGAAACTCTTCCTCTTTTTTTTGCAGCCTTCCACACCCGCAAGTCTTCATGCTAATTTTAAGCCCTTTACTTCTCAGGTCACACGTTACTTTTTCCCCTCGACCTCGAGAAACGTTCCTTCCCGACTTTCGGCCCAAAACAATGCCGGTCTCCCTTGCGAAGATTGACCCCCCCAGTCCCCGCCGCTCAGTTTCTACTATTAAAACGTGCTTGGTGTTGTCCTTCCCCCCACTCGCTGATTTTTTTCAAGCCTCTGTACTCTGCACCACCTTTTGTCCACGCACCACGGTGAAAAGTTTTTTAACTTTTTTCGTGACAATCAATTTTGTTTTCCCTGATCTTCCCCTCCCAAGACGAGCCCTGTTGCGTCCTAGAACCCCCCCCCGCACCTGCAAAAAGATGATAACCCTTCCCTAGCCACTCGCGTCCGTTCATTTCAGAGACCCCCTTTGCTATCGGGTGTTTGTCTTCCTTTTCACTATCAAGAGTTTGCTACTCTGAGCTTCCGACCTTGTTTCCCGGGCAGTTTTCTGCCGCACCCTGAAGCGACGTCCCCTTTTTTGTTTCCTACCGACCCTTTGCGAGGTTTTTCTTCCCCCCCTTAAGAAATGGGACATTGTACCCGACTCCCCCCAACCCTCCGACGCCGCCACAACCTGTGATTCATCTTTCCCTGTCTTTCGATGCTTCCCTTTGTCCATCTTTGTGCCTCCTCCCTCTTTATAGTTCGGTTTCGTCATTGACCCTATATTTGGATAACCCCCCTCCCTCACCTCTCAAATTGATCATTTGGGCTTTTTAAACTTTCCTGCCAACTCCTTTCGTGTGTCGCAAGCTTTTGTCCTGTTTTCCTCCAGATAAGTTTTAGGAGCCCCTTAAGTAGACTTCAGCTACCTTTTCCTTTCCCACAAGTTACCCAGCTCCGTGCTGTCTTTAGCTCAGTAACGTGGAGGCTTGACGTCCCATCATACCTCAACCCTGTTCACGAAGTCCCCTTGTCTCCTCTCTCTTCTATCGTTGGTCTCTCCCGTCCCCTCTTAACCTGCAAAACGCCGGCTTTTTTGTTACCCTTGAGTACTTTTCTTTCTGTCGTTCACAATTAGTTTTCCGAATTTTACCCCCCCACCCCAACCCCTCTTTTTGCCGTTTCCCGTCAAAGCCCTCTGCCACTAATGCCCGGAACCTTTTTATCCAACAAGCCTTCCTGCTTTACATAGTTCCCCTTACTAGGTTGGTTTTCGCTATTCGCCCTGAAAATACACCCCTATTCTAGACTACCTGTATTGGAGTCTTTTATTGGTTTTTCTCAGATAGAATCACCTCCCCTTCCTTTTTGAGAGTGAGCTGAGGAATGTGTTGATTTTCCTTTCTCTATCTCCCTCAGCCCTTTGTTGTTTTGAGCTCTTATATTTTTTTTTTTGGTTTTTTCAATTTCTTTTTTACACTTTTGTTATTTCTCCCGGCCGTTCAAAACTTACTTCAGAAACGACATGCTGCTGTCTTTCGTCGTCGTCTCCCCCCCTTCTTTCAGCGCATCAATTTTAGATCGAGCCTCTCTGTATTTTTTTTTTTTCCCTCGCCCCTCCCCCGTCCACTTCCTTTTAGCGCTAGATGCAGAGTTGTGGGTCCTTTCCCTTGTCTTCATAACCATGATTTTGCGTCCTCGCTGCGAGACGCCTGTCCCCCAAAAGTTTTGATTTCTTTTTCCCTCTGACTCTTGTGCCCGTCCGCCGATTTCGCCCTCGTTTCGCCGGTGAAGTGTGTGATCGGGGTTTCTCCCCCCATGATGAGCGAGCCCGTCTCAGTTTCTTCGTGACCAGCCGTGGAGTTATTTCTTTGCTTTTTCATCCTCCCCCCTTGCTCATCAGAAAGTTTTTGCTGGTCCTGTGTTTCCTCGGCTTTCTGAAGGCATATCGACTTTCAAGGGGCTTCTTTCAGGATAGACTCACCGTCCCAACGTGTACCACTGACCGACTTTTTAAGGAACCGGCTCCAGTCCGCTGATAAACTTTTTTGATGGTCTGTGAGTCCCCCCCTCGCAGGCAAAGGACCTCCAACCACTTTTCCCCCCCTTTCTACCAAATTTTGAGAGACACACTCTTTCCCCCCAGTATACATGTCCATCGATTCACGTTTCCCTTCGTCCCAGGTGAAGGAAAGGTTTTGTCTTTTACGGCTTTTGGGGCGTCTTTTCACTGGTGTTAGTTTATTTTCCCTCGACACCTCGCGGGGTATTTTCCACCATCTTATGTTCCCATGGAGGAGTAGGAAAAATGTCTTATTCGTTCACTCGTGCTCGCAAACCATTTTTTGTGGCAGAATTCACTCCTACCCCCAATCAAAGAAGCGTTTCCGCTCTACGCGACTTTTCTTCGTTTTACCTGCGTCGTTTTTTCCTTGTAGTTTATTTTTTCTAGCGGACACGGGACGATTGGTGCTTACTAAATTCCCTTTTAACTTCGGTTTCTCCGGCTAGCTACACTTTTCAAAATTTTTTTGTTGAGTTTTACAAGAGTTTAATGAAACACCCGTTACCGATTGCTTCCTCTCCCTCCGACGTGGCCTATACCCCCAACCCCCCCCAGCCTTTTTTTCGTGGATCAGCTCAAGTGTCGACTGTCTTTCTAGGGCTGCAACTTGAGTCCTCCTTGGTTTTCCCTCCAGGTGCTATAGCATGTTCTTATGCGTTTCTGAGATTTTTTTCAGTCCCTTTGGAAATCGCCATCGTTCCGCGACTTCCGCTGCAAGACTCTCCTTTTCTTCGCCCCTATTTGTTTGGACCTTTTCTTGCTTTTTATTCTGGAAGCTCTTTTTCTTCCTCCTGCGCCTATGACACAACCTCTTCGCCGTTTTTCCTTCTTTCCGGATATCCCACTTTCTTTCCAGGGGTTATATTGCCCAGGTAAGTTTTTTGTCAGTGGCAACCTCTTATGCCCATTTGAAAGCCCTTTGCTCTCTGAATTCTGCTCCCTTTCACCAACGTATAATACAACTGGTCCTAGTAGTTCCCTTATTCGTTCAAGTTTTGCCTTTTTTCAAGCTTTTTCGTTGATTGGTTTCAACTCTTCCCCATTTTGATTAGAGCCATTAGACTGATAAAATGCCCATCGTTGACGCAAATCTCCCTGGCAACCAGCTTTCCTTCGTCTAATTTTGTTTCCATCCTGTGATGTTTATGCCATTCTCAGTAAGTTTCCCCTTCGGAGCCTTTCTTTGACGATGCCTTGGTACCTACTCAGTTTCGTGGGCTGCCCCCCCTTAAGATTAATTAACCGGCGTTCTGGTCCTGCTCTAAGTCCCTGCCTCTTTTCTTTTTTTTTACTTATCTTTTTCTTCCCTTTTGGTTACCGTGATCGTGTACGGTTTTCTCTTTTTTCAACCCCTTGCGCGTTAACTTGCTACAAAAGAGTTTTCCCCTGTCCTTTTTCTTTGGACGAGCCTTGAGCTCTTGGTGGCCTTTTCCTTTTTTTACTTTAACCCGAGTGCGAGACGGATCCTCGAATACCGACCTTTTGAACGATTTTTCTCTTTTTCTCTTTTCGCCCTTCTGGAGGCTAGTGGGGGGTGTCTGATATGTGGTCTTTTTGCTTAGTTCCCTTTTAATCCATGTCCTTTGTAAGTCTCCAGGATCCCACGCTGGCACTCCTGGTGTTTTGGTTTTTCCTTAGTCCTAACTTTCCTCTCTCAATATTTGGCAGGTTTTCAGATGCTTGTTTAGCCTTGAGCTTTCCTTCACCCCTAAAGGACTTCCCCGGGCAAGCTGGTGTCTGCCAATTTCTTTGTCAAAGGAACTTTGCAAGCTTGTGATACGTTACCCTTTTGTACTCGTCGGACGTCCATTTCCTTCAACCAGGGGTTCACGATTTATATGGAGCAGGTGACGATTC
>Ga0179593_1471021_pt1 | contig 13141 bp, 13 predicted proteins | sample CZODoug2_1_08_16_FD_185931 | JGI IMG/M metagenome (GOLD analysis project Ga0179593, IMG submission 185931) | Vadose zone soil fungal communities from Angelo Coast Range Reserve, California, USA - CZODoug2_1_08_16fungal (PacBio error correction) | ecosystem: Environmental > Terrestrial > Soil >... | reverse complement strand
CCCATTTGCAAATCTTTCGGCGCCCCCCCCCCCTTTTCCCGATCACCGACGTTCTCCCCATTCGAAACCAAGCGTCTGTGAAGCCTGAGTGCTGGAAGGCTGCTGAACATATGACCGGCGGATGACCTTTCTTCCTGATCGTCGGCCCTTCTCTTGTAGACGCTTTCTTAAGCCTCGCACCCTTATTGACCGGGTCACGACATCAATCCCCCCAGTGGCTGGTTTTTCCTTCCTCGCCTCCTGGCAGACCGTTCCTTCACTCTTCCTCTCATACCTCCCCCTTCACCTTCACAAGGCCCCAGAAGAGGGGCGTAATCCCCGATCATAAAGACTTTCCCTTTCCCCCCATCCGGGTTCCTTTCTCCCGGAGAGATGCAGGCATAAGAATTTTGGGAAGACACGCCGCGGGTCTTACTTCTCTTATGATATCTTAAGCATACTCGTCCACAGTCCATTAGTCCCCAATCTTGTCCTAGCAGCGTGTATATCCTTCTTCGTAATTGAGCTCCACCCTGACTTTTTCCCCCAGGTTTTGTGTTTTTTCTTTGCTCTGTTTTTTCTTCTTTTTTTTTTGTTTGTTTGTTTTTTTTGTCTGTTCTTGTTTTTTTTTTTTTTTTTTTTTTTTTTTTTTTTTTTTTTTTTTTTTATTGGGGACATCCTTTCTCTCTTCAAGTCGCAGGTCCGTAGGCGTCGGATTCCCATCCGGGATTTCTCCTTGCCTCTGGCCGGAACCCCCTTTTTTCCGGGCCATCAAATTGATGCGAGTCTCCCACCTTCTCCAACACATTTCCTTCCCTCCCGTCTATTTTCGAATGTAAGACCCTCCAGAGAAGAAACACACCCTAGCATTGGCTATATTAGCGTGATTTCTTACTGAAGTTTATCATAAGCCTTCTACTTTCCCCCCCATTCATTCTACAAATGACCCTTTTCCATGTTGTTCATCTTCTGGCCTCCTATAGGGTGGATTTAGTTGATGATAGAAGTCTCCGGACCGATCCCCCTCTAACCGCTGGTAGTGCATTTCCGCTCCATAGATTCCAAATGTCCTTCCTTCCTTCTTCGGTTTGAGCTTCCAACCCTTTTTCACTTTGTTCCTCTGCCCCCCCCAGACATTATTGCCCTTGTTTAGTTGGCCGCCCTCCTGCCGCATTCTTGCGACGTAGTGAACTCGAAGAATCGCACCCGCTTTCCTTTTTTACCACAGTGATTCCAACCCCTTCTCTCATGGACCAACCTTTGACGAACTTGAATTCGTTTCTCTTTTGTCATATTCCCCCTTCCTGCCTGAAGTCGACGTTTCACCCTCCGCCCCCCCTTGTCGCTCCTCGAGACTCCCCCGTTTTTTTCAAACCCCACCCCTTTTTCACTTTCCGGCATTGTCCTACACATTTTTCTTTCGTATCCCCCCAAAATTAAGGTGGATTTTTAACCCACATCTCCCGAATTGAGTTGATCCGAGATCCTTTTACTGATGGAAACTTAGGCTCCTCCGACAACTCCCTCTCTTCCTTCGGTCTGTTCCTTAAATATCGTCATTAGTAATCACCCTCTCTTTTCTTCTGAGGCCTATTACATACTTTTTTGGAAGCCTTCAGTCTTATTTTTTCGCTTGAGGACACATCATAGCACTTTCCTGGCAGACTGTTGTGAACTTCGTCTCGGATCCCTTTCCACTGTTCGTCCCTCGCCTTTTTCGAGACGCTTGCTGAAGATAGATCTTTAGGGGTCGCGCTATCTTCGTGAGTTTGGGCCTTCCGCTTTTTTTTTCAGCACGCGTTTTACGCTCAGCCAGTAGCGTCTTCCCTTTCGCTACAGGTGCTTCTTCTTATATGTCCTTCTACAAGGCGTCTTCCCAACTATTCACCCCCCCGTTTTTCGTTTCCCATCTCTCCTCGACGCTTCCAGACTTCCCATTCTTTGTCCTAACGAGAGCCCTCGTGGTTTTTTTTGTTCTGTCGGATTGCACCTCCCCACAAAAACTCGCGTGTACCCTACTCCTCTATACAAATCGTTGTCCCTTGCTTCCCTTTCGGCCACCCTAATCGAAACACCTAGCCACGGTGGAACGATTTGCCACACACGCCAATAACTTAATATGTCTGGACATTGGGATTTCATATTCCCTTCTCTTCCTGTTGTCTCCTTTCTCCTTGACATAGAGCCGGTCTCTTTTCTCTCTGGCCAACTGGGCGGCTCTGACCATTGATCCCATTCGCCCTTCTGATCAATATTTTTCAACTTTCTCTCTCTCTTCACTACTCGCCTTTTTTTTTGAGGCTTTGAACCTCTCTCCTCTGGCGCGCTTTCTCGAACACCACTCCCCTTTGACACACCCAGTTACTCCACTCCTCCCCTCGTATTGTGTCGACACTTCCCTTGTGAACTTGGGATTGTTTTTCTATCTCCTTCACCGTCTGAAGAAATTCACCGGAATCTGCCACATCCTCACAGGCCATTTGCTTAGTATCCCGAAAAAGCTTCTTTTTTTTTTTGGCTTTCATCTCCCCCCCTTAACAACCTAAAACACCCTAATTTATCCAAATACGTCATTTTGCCAACCAGTCCAGCCAGCTATCCCGCCTGGTAGAGATTGTACTCCAGACAGCCATCTAACTTCCGCTGTATAGGGTCTTCTGTCCCTCTTTTTTTCCCAAATTTCCCTGTGATGTGGCGAGGCTTCCCGTACCGTCAATATCAATTAATTGACTCTTGGGGACTGAAATCGCTATGGTGCTTGCGGCCACTTCCTGGCCCCGTGACCCCTTTTGTCCCCGGCCCCAAACTTTGAATAGAAGCCTATCTTTATCCGCTCCTGTTGTCTTCAACAGACTCTATTTCCTTCTTTCTGTCTACGATCTATTTTCCAGTACTTTGGAAGCTCTCAGAACGACGTTTTTTCCACCCATGGTTTCCCTGAATTTTTTTTTAATACCATATTCATTTTCCTACCATTGAGTCAATCTGCGAACCGGGCCACCCTTGGAATCCGGGCAGACTTTTTCCAGGTCTAAGAGTAAGTTTGATTCCCACCGATGTGACAGGGTCCTTTTGGTGAGCTGCGTCCCTCATTGCAATCAGGTACCCTCCTCTAGTCCAGATTCTTCCTCTCTCTTTCTCTAGGATATTCTGATACCAAGGTTTTTAGACCCTTTTTTCAACTTTGGAGCGACAATTTCCGTCCTTCTTGGTGTTTCCGTTTACCTCCGTCCAATTAATATAAGGATTAGAGACCGGCTTCGGTTACAACCTTTCGAATTAATTCCCGTTGTTCCCCATTGATAGTTCGTAATGTCCGTCCATTATTCAAAATTTGCTTTTCTACCCTATCTTCCTCTTTTTTTTTTTTCCGTCACTATTTTCTTTCACCCATTACTTATCTTCGTAGTTTCAATACCGTCGTCTCATTATGCTTCTTTTTTTTGCACATCCCAACTATTCCCACTGTCCGGATATTACGTGGTTTCTCTATTCTAAGTAACAAATGGCCACATGTGATTCCGACCCTTACCTCCCCATTTGCGCGCTGGATGCGAATTCCGTATTTTTATCTCATAACAATTTTTGACTCAACCCTTTTCCCTTATTCCCGCTCCCTCCATTAAAGTCCGGTTCCCTTTAAGGGATTTTGAAAATTCTTTTCTTGGAAACATGTTTCGCAGCACTTCTGTCCGTCACCTTCCCATCTTCCCTAGTCTCCCGTTTTATGAAGTTCTCGTTTTACATCCCTCTTCCCTTGGAAGGGCCGCCTTTCTCTCTGTCGCAATCATTTAGTCCATTTCTTCCCGATTGTTCTGACCGTGCAATTTCCTTCTTCCTCCCTACGTTTGACCCGTTTCTTCTGTTGAGTACCCCAAGCATTTCTGGAAAGGAAAGTTAATCTCCCACGTCGGCCGAAGGTCGTTCCTTCCCTGATTTTGTCATTCCTGGTCGGTGCAGCCGGATGAGGAATCCCTCTCCTCGATCCATTTCGCGTAATCCTCTTCTTTCCCGTCCATTCTGCCCCCTTCTTCAGATAAGACTCAGCGCCCTCCATAGTGTTCTCCAATATCTGATTTGATCTCTTATACCTTGCCCCGAGTGAATTTTGTTAATTCTCGCGGGATCATGTTCTCCTCCGTAAGTCCAGTTCTGACTCCATTCGGCGATCTATCCTCTGCTTTTTTTGATGGGGAACCTTTCCTTCTCATTCTGTTTTTTCTTTCACTCGTCCCTACCCTTAGACTCCCCGCAGTGGACGACCTACAGCCATTTTTTCCCCTCTCCTCCTCCAGACACTCGCACCCTTTCCCAGCCTCTGGTGGTCATGCTAACGTCTTTTCCTAAAAACTCTTGGCCCTCCTCTCTTGAGTTGACCCTTCTCTTTTCCTCTCCGTTGTTTTTTTCCATCAATGAAATCCGCCACTTCCAAGAGGTGTTTTTTCACCTACGTCTCCTTTCACGTAAAAAAACTTTAGGTAGTCAGTCTTGTCCTTCGCCCCCTTTGAGTGTAAACTCTCTTGCTGGTTCCTGCCTTCGATCCTCTCTTCGAAGAGGTGGATGGTCTCCCCGCGGACACCCCTCTCGAGTACCACCGCTTTCCACCCTAAGGTGCGCTGGTCCACAAGCGCCTTTACTTCCTTCCATCGCGTTCCTTTCAGTTTCTCTAAGACACTCTCTCTCCCGGGAAGCAAGAAGGGCCGTTAATCCGATTTTCCTTCTTAGTCCTAACCTTCAGGATGGGCGAATTCAATGGCTCTTTCTTGGTCCCAGGAAGGCATTCATAAGGATCTGCCTCCCTCCTCGTTTTCCGTCTAATCTACTTTCCGTCATTACGGAGCCCGACTCGTTTCCCCTCTTGGTAGAGCAGGTGTGGTAAGGACTTCCTTTCTCATCATCAGCTGGTTGCCGAATTGTGGCTAGTACTCAAGCAAGGTCCCCTGTAGGCTGCTTACTTACTTTTGATTCCCTCTGAAGAGTAATCCCCTCGTCAGGGTCCTTATTTCCCGAGACTTCGGACCAACAGGCCATCCGTCCCGCTTTATGTAGTTTTAGACCCTTGATCCCCGTCTCCGTGTTTGAATGGTCTGATTCTTCCCCCCTTCTCCTCCTCTTCGACTTTTCCCCCAGAGCATTCTCCCAAGTCCCCTTGAACGTGACATTCTGTCATCCGTATTGTCTTAATATCGTATTATTTTTGTTACTTCTTTGATGTCTCCCGCCGTCAGATCCCCTCTTACCCCTCCTTCATTCCACCTTTCTCCCCTGGTGGATGAATTTTTGGTCAGAAGCTTCCCCCCTTGTTACCATTTGGTTATCTTCCTTAGAGCTCCCCCCCAATCCGGCCTCTTCCTTTGATCTTTTCTTTCAAACTCACAGCTCTTGTCAGCTCCTTTTTCCTACTATCTCTTGACCACCCCGTTCCTTCAAGTAGCGGGAATTTTTGCTGTCCCCCAAAAACCCTGGCTCAGTTGCAACTTTTTTTCCTTGCCCTTCCCAGCGGCTAGTTTCCCCTAGGCGTCCCCGGAATTTAGAAGTGTTGACCTCCTCCCCGTCGCATTCGCGATGCCAGTTACATCCACCCCATCACCTCTGTGGACTTTTTCTCTCCCCCTTTTGTGATTTTCGTATCCCCCCCCGGTGACTTTTATCCTGGCATATGCCTCTTTTGAGTTTCCCTCTGCTGTATATGGCATTTGACGGATTGTTCCCCGTTCAGTATCTCGCCCGTTCCCTATTCCGCGTTAGGTGAGTCTCCCCCTTCTTCTTCTTTCCTTCGACACCGCTTACGGATGCTTGAACTATTCCATTCACGTTTTGCACCTTTTTAATTTTCCCGCATCTTCCTCTTGGACTACAAATCCTCTTCAGCACATTCGTGCAGCCTTGTGGAAACTTCTGGTCGCTTCCTGAACCACCTTTTTTGTTTCCTAGCTTCCCCTAGATCTATATTTGAATGGGATCGCTATTCGGCTTATCTGAGCATCTTTTTCCCTGCTTACGGATTTCCCCAATCCCCGACCTTCCCTATTTCGCGTCTTTTCCTCCGATTTTCCTGATATCTTCTACGAAATTCCAGCGGGGGCCGACATCCCCATCAAAAACGTTCCCCATTTGTCCCCCCCCACCCGCGACCCCTGCCGCCACTCCTCTCCGTTGTCCGCTACCTTTAAGCCCAGTCGATCTCCAATTCGTAGGTGTTCTGTGTGTTTTCTTCTGATTTAGAACTGTTCTACCCCGGCCCCCACTCTCTCTGTCCCGGACCGACCATGTCCTGTCGGCCTTTTCGCTTGAGTTGACTTTCTTAGTCCACTGGTGAATGGAGACCCGCACCATTCCCTTCCTTCGCGCACGACCCCTTCTTTTCTCCGCGTCTCCGGAAGGCTCTTCGCTTTTTTCTTTCGTTCGTCCTTTTTTTATCGAAATGGGGATCGTCCGGAGCCCGTTCGTCCATCTCCATACATCAATCCTCCGTTTTTAGAGAGAGCTGCAACTCTTCACTCCTTGCGCCGCGGTACTTAATTCTATCCCTCCCCCCCCCTTCACAAAGTAGTACTAAAAGCGTAACCTCCTATCTTTGTACCTTCCCAGAGTCTTTTAGGAAGGCAGGGTCCTGTCCGTACAATTTTGTAACTTCAATCATGCAGCTGAACATCGCCCCGTCCATTTGTCGGGCGTCTGAACCCTCTTCGATTGGTCTGGAGTCTCCCCCCTTGATCCTCCACCCCGCTCACATTCGACCCCCTACTCCTTTCCAGCTACTTGCGACCCGGTGGTCCTCATCTTTTCTTCCCCCTTCACGAAGGCGTTGTCGATGGCGGTTTCTGTTCCGGCAAGGTTTTGGGGCTCATAAGGTGGCTGTGGCTTCGAATTGGCAGGTTACCGGCATTTCTTGTTCGTTATAAAGTAGCATCCTTGATTTGACCACTACAGTTTTCTCATCGGCTCGTGTGGGACCTGCGGCAGTTCACTCTCCTCCGCGAATTCTCCTTCCCCAGCCCCTCGTGCTCGCATTGCTTCCCGATTTTCTTGTCACTCTTTTAACGGGAAGCTTTTGGAGTACCGAAGTACTTACTTAATTTTGCTGAATCGCCGGTTTCAACTTTGCTGCGAAGTACCCTGCCTGCCTTTTCCCCACACTTTTGGCATACTGCGCCTCGTTCATTTCTGTGACTCCAGTTGATTTATGGAAATACAAATAAATTCTGTCACGAGAGGGGAGTTGTCTTCTTTGGTCGCCCCTTCCATCCTTCAGTTTACAAACGCCCTCAGTCCCAGCTCTTCGCCTCTTTTTCTAGATCCCTCGATCTGCACGGTCACCTTATTTTTTTCGCCCAAAAGGTCTCTTTTCCTCTGGATGTTTCGGTACTCTTGCCACCTGGCCTCCGATTCTGCGACCGGCTTAGGTTCCCCAAAAGCTCCTCATGTTCCCCCCAATGGAAAATTCTGAAGGTCCCCTGCCCTCCCTTCTAACCCCCCCTTTTTTTTGCGTTCCTCTTCCCGGTTTTTTGCCGCACGCTGTCAATTCCCCTAACCTCCTGAGAGGAGTCGAGTTCCTACCTTCGCGCTTCCATGATCCTTCGGAGGGCGGTCGTTTGCCACACCTTCCCCTATTTTTCCACTTTCAGGATTGGGTTTTTTCTCTGAGTCTACAATTTTTTTTTTACCAAGTTTGAACTTTTCCTCTCCCCCCGACCCTCACCATCCTCCCTTTTGAGAAGAGATGGAGCGAATCAATGCCGCGGTAGATTGTATTGTAGTAGTCGATTTTGCATCCCCCGACTCCACCTATGTGGTTTCGATTTCCCTCTCAAGACCTTCCTTTCCACGCCCGTTCACATTGGCTTTGTGAGAATTCCTTGGGTCCCCCTAGTTTTTCCTTTTGCTTTGATTCCAAAGGATGTAGGAATCCCGCGTCCCATATCACCATACTCCACCTTTGAGTCCCCCGTCATGCTCGCTCACATCCATATTCTTTTACGTGGCTTGCTTTTCTTCTCTCGTCTTCCTTGTCATCAGGTCCTCCTTGCTACACTGGCTTCCTTTCGTGCATGAAGCCTTCACTGTTGACTCCTACGCTTTTTCTCCTCATTGTTCTCCTCTCCCCAGTTCGAACGACGTCAGCCCCCTTTGGCTTTGCAGAAGAGCGGCCGATGTGATGATAGCGTTTCGATGTCCGGAAGCCCGCGTTTTTGCCTCCTGATCCCTCCTGGCTTTTCACCTTTCCTAGCATTTTCTCCTGCCTGTGCCCATAATCCTGGCTAAGTTCTCCCCCCCCTCCTATCACCCAACGATATTGCTGATAGATTTTTATTAACTTCAGGGTTCTTTTCCTTGGCTTGCTTTCGGTATCTTTATGCTTAGTGACTTTTGACGTCCCCCCGTCCTTTTCTTCTTGCAGCTCCCTGGCTTTTTCCCTTATAGCCTTCCCCTCCCGACGGTGTCGGGAGCTTCCATCAAATCTAGACCCTTTTCGACCCGTTGTCTTTCCGCAGCCAGCTTGCTCGTTCCTTTCTTGTGCGTCCTAGCTCCTTCCAGCCCTCCTCTACCTTTTAAGCTCTTTTTTTTCTTTCTGTAGTTCATCTTTCTGAAGTTGTTAGAAGACACTTTGCTTGATTCTTTCCCTATTACCCCCTTTTGTTGTTGCCTATATTATTCCCCTTCCAAAACTTTCTTTCCTTCCTGCCAGCTCCCCCCCTACTCAGGTGGTGTTCTTCACCGACTTTTTTTTTCTAAACCCTGCTGCTTTTCCGGTGCGATGGCTTGTGAAGGCTTGATTTGACCACTTTAACGCGCCTGGCGGCTGCCCGTAGGTCCTCCATGATGCTTCCCTGAGTTTTGATGGGACTCGCCCCCCGAACCACCGGGTCAACCATCAACAACAGTCTGTTCACTCGGCTCAGATTTCCTTTTCCCCCACCTCAGGGTTTTTTTTGCTGAGCGCTCTCCCACGCTCACTGCTCTCAAGGGTCTACCAGGGGCGCAATCCTCGACCTCCGATCTGTCTCCACATTTGCAGGACCGGTGAATTCCTCCCCTTGGAGCTGATGTTTTCGCCAGGTCCCGGCATCATGATTGTAGGTGGCGGTCCCCCTCTTCCGTCCAACTTTGGATTGTTGTGGCTTCCGCGTCCGGCTCAACTCCCCCGAGATCCTGACGCAACATCTCTTTCGAGCGATTCGTTGCATGCCGGACGTTTGACCACCCAATTCCTTGTTCTTTCAATAAGATGGGGACGAAGGGCTCGTTCTTCCTCTTTCCTGGCAACCCTTATTTCCAGACTGCTGAGAGTAATGATTCTAGTCTCTACCCAATCTTTCTTGGCACCCCTCACCCCGGATTGCGATCCCGCGCAAACGTTAGCCCCCCCCTAGGCCATCCTTCCCTGAGATTTAGGGACTGTAGCGAGCTCTTATTTTTTGTCGTCGTTTCTATGGTAGAGTGATGTGACACCAGACTTTCCTTCCAGTCGTTCCTGTTTCACTTTTTACCCCTGTTTCCCTTGCCCTTCGTCGTACGTTTCTTTCTCTGGGAATCCCCCCGAGAGGGTGGACAGCTTGATGTTTCTTTCCGTTCAGACTCAAACCTCTACGCAATTGAGTGCTTCCCATCGTTCGCAAGGGCGGTCTGAAATGTTTTGTTCATTTTCTTTTTCACACGTTAAATTTGGTTCCTTGTTCCCTCGTCCAAACCCCCTCCGTCTAGAATTAAAGTGTAGAGTTGATGTTGCAAATAAACCCCTGAAGCTTTTTTTCATGCGGCGTCTTTCCCTCACTCCTTTTTTCAGTAGTAGCTTTGACTGGTTCAGAACATCTTGCGTCACACAAACGCCCTTTCGATCTGGGTAGAGTCCCACAAGCAATTTTGCGCGATAGTGAGGGCTCCGTGACACTTTAGGTCACCTTCTATCGGTCCTGCATTATCCCGTAGGTACGTGTACACCTCCTATCGTCTTTACAGCGCTTCTTCATTTTTAGCGAACTTCAAAGAACTTCACCTCTTCGAATTGTCCGAAAACTGTTCTCGGACCCCCCCACCACTCCGTGATTTATCGATGAGATCGAACATATTTCTTGCGAGATTATTAGGCTTTCACTCGGGCGACTCTCCTTTGCAAGTCATGGAAGAATTTGACACGTCTTTTTCAGTGAGGCATCTCCCCTTGAGTCATCGACATCCCCCGATTCACGAGGCGGCCGTATTCCCATACCGTTGCTCCTCTCTCAATTTACATAAGAGAATTAAGGGTTTTTACCCTAAGACCTTTTATTTCATCTTCCTCTTCATCTTCGTCCGTTTTTTTCGCATCTCTGTAGTGAATCTCTATTTCGAGACGCGTTTTATCCTCGCTTTCTTGATTGATCGACTTCTGGCATCGGCAGAGTTGCCCTTTACGTTTGGTTCCCACTGCACCGATTTTCCGACTTCCTCTCCGCTGCTGTCCCTGAGATCCGGATGGCTCTTGAGACGAACTCTGTCGTTCGTTTTCTGACCTCTGCCATCCACACCCCCAACCTTCCCTTGGCCCCCGGGTCCGCCTTGCCGCCTTTTCGACTTCCAGCTCCTGCCCGATGACACACGTCCCGCTGCGACCGCAAGGCATATGCCCCCACTTCTTGTCTCTGTTTTCTTCGTGTCTTCGCACTGTGGCGAAAAGACCCCCAAGACTTTGGTGCCATCCCCTTTCTTTGGTTTTTCATGTCTTCTCAGTCTGTCCTGAGTTCGTCGCCCCCCCAAAGGGAATCTATCGCCACCCCCCCTTACAGGTCGCTGAATCTTCTGTGTCGAATGGGTCAGACAATGAGCCCTTGTTTGCATCTTACTGTTGTTCCCCCTTTTTTTCTGGTCTCCCGTTCTCCGTCCCGCGTTCTCCAGGCCGCCCCGTCCATCGTTTCCATCCTTTTCCTCCACCGTTCTTTTTTTGTCGACTCGAGGTTTCAAAACAGAGCGCGCCGGTCTGCCGTCGGACGGCGCCCTTTTGTGATCCCGACACCCAGGGACACTTACGTCCAAAGCGCCCGGTCTTCGCTCACGCTCCTTGACACTGTTGTTCGACGCGCCGCGGATGTGTCCCTCATTGTTTCAAGCGTTCCCCTTCTTTAACACAGGCTCCGGCCATTGGCGGGCGTTTCCCCCCAAGGGTTTGGGTTTTTTCGACACAGGGCTCTCCCGTCCCGACTACCACACAGGAACACCTGAAGTCTTGCGATCTGCTTGCTTTTGAACAATCGGCGCCTGGTTCCCTTCTTAGGTTTTTCTTCGCGTCGATGTCTCCATTTTCGGAAAGGTTTTGGGCCAATCTTCAAGGTTGTTTCTGTGGAATGGCGAATTCCGGTCCCCTTTCGTGATTTTTGCCTAGTCGTCTCACTCCCACCTCCTTGATATGCGAAAGCCGCTCAGGTCTCAATGGTCCACTTTGACGGATGGGGAATCCGTGGCAGGAAAATTTTATTTTTTCCCCTCAGCGATCGCTTCAAAGACGCTTGTCCTTTTTTCGACTGATTCTTCCGCTTTAACTTTTGGGGGTCCTGCGCGAGACTCTTAAAAGTCAGTGCTGCTTTTTTTGAATTTCTTTCCTTTACGCAACGGATCTTGAGCTGCCAGTACAGATTTTTTACCAAAATTTGACAACCTCCTCCTCGTCCTCGGATGTGACTTGAGATCCCTCTTCGTCCATCCACCTCACGTCTTACCTTCTTTTGACTGCTTCCCATGCATTGTCCAAAATTTGCCATACCTTTGGACCCCCTCGCAAGACTTTTTTTACCTCCCATTGTGTTGTCTCAATAGCCCGGCCGAGCTCCACCCTGAGGATACGTCCGTGATGTCTACCCTTGACAGAGTGTTAGTTCCCCTTCTCATGTTTCGTTCGGTTGCGGACGTTAGATCAACTGTCCTCGCTTCTGCGTCCTGCTTCTTTCAACAATTTCTACCTTTTCCGATAACATGATCCTTGCCTAGGCTCCCTGAAGGCTTCGTCCCCCTTTTTTTGACAAGCTCTTCGCAGTTTGGTTTTCCCGCTGTTCTTACTTTCTCCCTACTGGAGAGGCTTCGAGTTTTCCCTACATGTTCCCGTCCCCCCCCCATGATGCTTAATAGGCGTTCCGTTTGTCTTTATCCAACGCGTCCGGATTTCCTCTTGGGGGCTCGGATACAATAAACCCCCCATCGCCCTGGACGCTCAAATGACAATGACTGCCTCCCTTTGTCCTCCTATGGACGGACCCACTGCGCGGTAGTATGGTTGATATTCGGCTACGTCGAGTTCCCATCCTACCCTACCTTGCCTTCTACAGTTTTTCCAAGACATCATTGCGAAGGTTTACGTGGTGTGTTGAGTATTCTCTGTTTACACCTTCTCCCTGTGTTCAACCCGCTTTCCCCGTACATTCCACTGGTCCCCATCTCCCGACTCGTGCTCTTCTTCTCGTTTTTTCCAGGTCCCCATTTGAGGATGGGACTATTTTCAACTTTTGAGCGAGGCTTCACCTGTTGGCGCCCCACGTCTTGAGGCATATTGCCTTTCACTTTGTCTAAGCTCAAGAATGTAATGTAAGCCGACGTGGTTCCCTTTTTTTTAGTGAGTTACTCCCTACCTCCCCCCCCTTACGGTCCTTTTGAGACTTCCCTTCTGACGAAGGCCGAGCAAGCTCTCGGTACTTTTTTCTCAGGCCTTCCCTTTGAAGAACCGGCAGATTTTTTTTTTGCCCAGTTTGTGTCTTCTTGCGCATGTAAGACGTTCTGCTGTCGGTAACTCCAATTATTTCCTCCCGGCCTGGCCCGGCTCATTTCGATTTACAATGTCAAGCCCCTTGGTCCTTTCTCCCCCTTTTAGATTTCTTCCACCCGATTTACCTTTTCGAGCCGGTGTCTGTTGGGTAGCGCTTTCATTTCCAGGATTGTGCTGGGACGTACCCAAGTTTTCCCGGCTTTTCGAGCTTTACTGCTTATGGTTATTGTTTAGGGTCATGATCTCGTTGTTTTTTGTTGAGCCCCCGCTCTTTTGGCATGCCATACGCAGGCCGCACAGCCAGCCGCGCGTTCCCTGTTTTTCCTCCCCGCGCCTTCATCCCCTATTCAGGTCCCTTGCCAGACGAGGGTTTTTTTTTAATGAGACTTTAGGTGTTAAGAACACATGTTCTGCGCCGCCCGAAATTGCTTG
>Ga0179593_1355119_pt1 | contig 13141 bp, 11 predicted proteins | sample CZODoug2_1_08_16_FD_185931 | JGI IMG/M metagenome (GOLD analysis project Ga0179593, IMG submission 185931) | Vadose zone soil fungal communities from Angelo Coast Range Reserve, California, USA - CZODoug2_1_08_16fungal (PacBio error correction) | ecosystem: Environmental > Terrestrial > Soil >... | reverse complement strand
CGGCAGGTCGTGGTGGCCCGGGAAGCGTCGGCGTTTCCCATTCTCCCTTTGTCTTCTGAACCGTATCGTCTTTGCGACAAACCTTTTTTGGGCAAGGTCCCTTCGTCCCCAGATGCGCGCCGTGGGACCCCAGGGGATTCGTCGTCTTATCGACGCCCGCCTGCCGTTGGCACCCTCTAGGGCCTCGGCCGCGACGTGACAGCTCATTTTCCCATCGGCTCGGTTTTTCGTCTCTTTCACTAGAGGACAACCAGGTAGCACAGCACGTTTTTCCCCTTCGGAAAGTCGATACCCATGCAGCGGCCCTTTTTGCTGACCCTTCAACTCCAACCTTCCGCCTGAGAAGTTTCGAATGGTCGAGGATCCCCAGTCCTGGTATAACGGATATCACCGCTGTGTGTTCGCCGGGCAGCTCTGGTGGCCTGTTCTTATACGTCGGAGGGTGAAAGCAGATTTTCCCCCCACGGATGACCTCAGCGGCCGTGCATGAAATCGCTGGGCCTCCCCGGCTTCGGCGGGCGAACGGGTGCAATGCACTGGATTGCTCCGCTCGGGGAGCACCAGCTCGGATTTTCCTCGGGATATCTTAGTGCGTCACCCCGACCCCCGGCTCTCACCGGGTTTAGGCCAGGGTATGTTCCCAGGAACGCGACACTTTCAACACCGGGGAGTATCGAGCGGGTGTTGATGAGAGGAACTCGGCCACTTGACTCTTGTTCTTCATCGGACCCGTCTTTGACCTCCACGAAAATTTCTTGGCGCGAGGCACCTAGCGCTGAACTTGGCAAATCCGGCCCGTACCCGACTTCATGCGGTTGGTAACAGACGGGGGCTTTCCCTAACCGACAGCGGCGGCGAGCAGCATCCCGCCTTCATGGAGGTGGCCGGTGAGTTGTTTTGATGAAGAGGATCAGTTCATCGGGCCTCAGCAGACACTTGTGCGAGCGGTGGTGGTGGCCGTAAGTCAACGGAACAGCCCCCCTTGATATGGACGAGCTCATCCCTTCCTATGGAAAGAGCCGATGGTCGTCTTCTACGGGCCCCATCCTATTGTGGTTTTCCTGTAGGCGCCAGTTGAGAAAGTGGTCTTTTTTTTAGCTGAGCAGAGAATCGAGATTCCTCTCCGGCCCCCGGCCGGCTCGAGCGCATGATCATTTCAACACGAGCAATCTTCTTTCTAGTGGGAACTTGAGCCACTGTACTCCGCGGGCGAAGCTTGGTGATACGCCGAGCCCGTGTTCCACCATCAAGTTTTGTGGTATAAAACCCGCAGCTGCAGCTGCCGAAGCCGCGCCTGTCCTGCCCGAGCGGGAGTCTTTGGGGACGAACCCGGGTGGTATGAACGACAGCGTCCGGGGGATGCCCGCCGCGAACCGGCGCTGGTCGGGGAGTTTCTTGACCTCTTTCTCTCGAACCACCCGAGGGTGTTCCTCTTTGGCCAGGGCGACGTGGTCCACGGCTTTGGACGCCTCGCCCAGGTCGGCACCTTCGGCCGCCGTGCACGGTGAGGTTGGACATGGTCGCGACTTGTGACCACGTCGGCTCTTGCGTTTTCCCGTTATGTCAGCGGAGGAAGTAAGGCGGTTGATTGGACAGACCTTCCCCTCCAGCGATTTCGGGCGGTTTTCAGATTGTAGGCGCCGTCGGCGACCACGTCGACCGGAACCCCTGATCGAGATTGCGGTTCCCACGCTCGTGGAGTAGGCGTGTTTTTGGGCTGCATGGGTCGCGGGCACTTTAATACTCCCCCCGCAGGTTGAAGTTACCTGAGACCCCTTAGTGAGATCGGCGGAGATCTCACCCCTTCAGATAGCTGATTTGTTTTCTTGCCGTCGAGGGGTCCTTTGGGGAAGGTTCGCCGTTGACCACCCGGTAGGTGACCGGGTTCTTTCATCGACCCTCGACCGGACGGTACCAGTTCGCCCCGGACGAAGGCTTCGCGGCCACACTTTCCCACGGCTCTTTCGTACTCATACCCCGCGGTCAGTAGGCCGCCGGTGCCATGTCTGTGGTCTTCGGTGGATGGAGCCGTGCCTGCGTATTCATTTTGGTCGATCTCGTTTCTTGTCCATCAGCCGCCTTCCTTGGCGTTTCCTCCAAGTTTCAAATTGGGCACGGATTGGCCGCAGCCAGTTTGGCGACTGGCGTCGATAGGCATGCAGAGTTGCTACGCTCCACCCGGTTCAGTTCCCGTGGTTGGGCCCTACCGTGCCCGGAGCTGAGTCCATCAGGGCCCGTCTAAGCTATCGGTGGGTTGGGCCCCACGTCGAGGGGTGGTTCTGGGACGCAGGGGTGGCAGTCGGCCAGGCATGCATCTTAGAGGGTACACGTCGGGGCAGGTGGTGCCCCCGCGTCACCCCGGTGTCCTCTGCGTGCTCCAGCCAGCATGCCCGTTGAGGGGCTGCGATTTCCGACCGAGGGAGCCACCGGTTTTTTTTCCCTTCATCCTCCGTTGTTTTACGGTGTGCCCCCCACGGTGTCGGTGTGCACCAAATAGCCGGCCTCCTCCCCCCGGGCTATGGTTTTGGAGCACGCCGAGTCCCCTCGGGGTGAAGCGGGGGGAACGTTCATCTACCTCGATGCATGGCCGAATGCGACGCACCCTGCGTACGGTCAACCACCGCTACGCTCCCGAGAGCTTAGACGCCTGAGGCGATCTCTTCCGGGGCCCGGGAGACCCTTCCCCCAACCCACGGACGCTGACGTGTGGAGGGACGGCTGCAGGAAGATCGGTCTCAACCGAAACGGGCGGACAACTTGCCCAGGCGGCGGGAGGCCGCCGCATTCCGATGATGGCCATTCACCGACCGGCGCCGAACCCTCACCGGCAGAGATCAGCCCCCCCGACTACACGTCGTACATGGCCACGGCGGCTACAAATGTAGGGCTCCGACACGACGCTTGACATGCCGCAAAAAGTGGCCGTAGGTGGAGAAGCAGCCTGCGCGGCCGCTGGTGAGGCGCTCGTCTTCCGGTAGCAAGTGGGCGATATGCGGAGAACCCTTTGTCAAAGGCGACGAGAGCGAACTGCCCTTCAAGGACCCCTGTTGATCCTTTGCCCCATCGTAGGTTCAAGAAATTAACCGGTGTCGCAGGCTTCACCTACTGCGGGGGGAGTCCGGCCTCGAGGCAGGACCAGGCGCCTAACGAGCCTACCAACGGCGCTGGGGCAACGACATTTATCTTATCGGGTTCTTGGCGAGCGTCAATCACGGGTGGCGGCCTAAATCTGTGAGGAGACACTGCTTGAATCCGCTTGAGTAGGCGTTCCCGGATAATTCGCCGTTTCTGCATCGGCCTCGCGAGCCGACCTGTTCAAACACTTCGAGGGTACAGAACCCTCCGTGGTTTTGCACGCGGGTCCGCTTTTTGCCGCCCAGTTGTGGTCCACCGGGGACCCTTTCTTGTTCGCCCGGCCGGCCAGAAACAACCGTTGTTCGATCTCGATGTAACGACAACCTTCAGGACCTCGTTAGCGTTTCCGCCTTCCGGCGGCGGACCACCGGGAGGGCGTTCCTGCGAGTCTCCCCCCCTGTCGTCCCGACCAGACTCGACCCCCGCTTTTACCAGTCGGGGTCGGCACGTGCTCGTTCCGTCGGGTGGTATGGACGCACCCCTGTGTGCGTCGTGGCTGACACCAAGTTCTGCGCCTTTATTCTTGTGGCCAGTGAACCCTGACGAGGGGCGCGATGGTTGGAAAATGTCGGCATCGATCCCGGGGCCGGGAGTCGACGGTCGATCTTCGCAGCTCCCCCCTATCCCCGCGCTAAACTGGCCTCAGCCGACCCCCCATCTGCGTGATGTCGTCATCCCTCGTTTCGGCCATCCCCGATGTTCCGGGAGTAGTCCATATCAAGGAGGCTGCTTTGACTGACCGGTCACCCGACCGCAACAACCGGGGACGTCCGAGGAACTATCCACCCCCTCGCTTGCGACCGGACACAGTATGTCGATAGCTGTTGCCCGCCGCCGAGCTGGGAGGGTACATTACTCCCTTTATGTACCCGCGGATTGAAGGGTAGTTGGTGCGGAGTGCCTTTGAGGCTCCCTCGCGGTCCTCGCCCCCCATTTTGATGATGTCAAAGAATTCTGGTATCACCCCCTCCGTGTCAAGAAGGCCAGGATGTGGCCGAGTTCCTTATAAACCACGCTGCCCTGCCCGGTTGACGGGGGGCGAGTCGCCCTTGCGTCCGACCCTGGCCTCCCTGTGCGAGCAGGTTTCGTCCGCGGAGGTTCTTCGAGAAGCCGATCCCGATTTAGCTGGGCCCTCGACCGTGAGCGGCAGACAGTGTTAGCTGGCACACCCGGTCCCGCATCGCCGGTTACCAGATACGATTTCTGCGACGACCAGCGCGCTGGTCCGTGGTCCCCAGAGCTGAGCCTTCTACTTCTCCGGAAAACACCGTCGATCTGCCGGTGTTTTCATGGTGCTTTACTCCCGGCCTGGGATTTTTCGACATGACCACTCTCAGTCGGGTGCCGGGTGGTTTTCGCGTACCTCAAACGGGTGACCGGCTGCTGGTATCGACCCACACGGTTAACCAATATGTTGATGTTGACAAGGGGCCGTTTGTCGTTCGCTTTTCTCGGATGCCCGAGCCTATTTCTTCAAGGCGGGGAGCTGTACCCTCTTAGTGGACGAGGCGCCGTGGGCCAGAGAATGCGGGAGGAGATTCAGATCCGAAAGGCCCCCCGGCGGGGTCTGGTCATCGGCTGCGCCCGTGATGACCAAGAAGGGGTCCAGGACCGGTTGGCCAATGTGTCTTAGGCTTCTTTCCTTTCGTTGGCTGAAAGCGAGGTGGTGATCGGCCTACCCGGCGCAACCATCGACTTAAGAGGCCGGATTCTCTCTTTTCAACAAGTTTGCAGAGATGTCCGGCCGCTTCGATGGTGGCCCTTGTGGGAAGGCAGAGAACCTCGGGGGCCGACACGCCATTTTTTGGCGAAGACCGAGGGTTGTCCGCAAAACGGCCACCGCCCAGGGGTCGTAGGTTCCCCTTAGTGTTCGGAACGCCGCACGATGACCATACTAAGCTGCGTCGGCGTTCTTCTCGCCGCCCGCGCGTCGGACCCACGCGAGGTCCTGACCCGAGACGGTGAACCAGCCACCGGCCCCTTTCCCCGGCTCGGTCAGCCTGTCGCTGTCACCGTACTCGTTTCAACACCGTCCCTCTGCGACACAGCCACGGGTTGACGGTCGGTACGCCCGGGGCACGTTTTGGCCGGACGACCACCCGGCACCCGAGTTTTTTGCACTTATGCTCGATTTTTGCGAGATCCCAGTGGGCCGGGAGAGGAAGGTAGGGCCGCGGTGCGCCACGGCAGATATGGACTGTTCCGGAGACAGTAGGTGAACGGCAGCTGGACACGTTGCCCACAGTGGTCGGCCCGGCCTGAAAATTTCTGGGGACTCGGCGATTCGCGGAGTTACTAGTTGCCTTAACTGGATGCAGCGGTCTGGTCGAGTAGCCCCTCTCTTTCTATCGGGATCGGCTTACGGAGCGTTTCCTCGACGAACCTGTAGCCACCGGGTTTTCGGTTGATCCGCGCGGTGCACTCGTCCCTTGTCACCACCGGGCAGTAGAGAGGGTGGTTGACTAGAGGACCTCGAGACACCCGTCCGGGCCCTTGGCACCAGGATGTGGTGCTGGACCTTTTTCACCAGTACAGTTTGCCCTCACCGGCAAAACTTTGATCGAGCACCCAGAGGACCGCTGACTCGACCAATTAGGCACGCCGTTCATCACGCGGGTGTCCCTTAAAAGGTGGATTGGAAGTTCTACCGACTTCCTTCGTCGGCGCTCATGCAGCATCAATTCATGCGCGCGTTGAATGTGGATACGTTACTCGGGTGGGACGTCCTTTTTTTTTTTCCGGGGTGGGAGGGTCGCGGTTTGGTGGCAAGCTTCAGCTCAAGTCCAATCCATACTTGTACGAGACTTCCCGGTGAACTAGGAGATCCGATTTTTTCTACGGCCCAGCACGCAGTCTGATGAGGCGGCCATTTTCCTTTTTTCTCGGAGATGTTTCGAAGTTCCCCTTCCGACGTTCTAGATCATACAGCACAGTCCTTTTTTCGCTTTCGCTCCCTGATCTTTATCCACCCCCAGGACCCTAGGCAGGGTTGGAACACGACCGGCTTCAATGTTGATTCCACCGCAACTTGACGACCGGAACACAAGGGTGGTCGTTCACCATACCTTTCTCGGTTCTTTAGTCCCTGGAGCGTCGTTGCCGCCCCTCCCTTCCCTCTCTTAGGTCTCTGGTCGGGCACCGAAACAGTTTTGCGGAGACTGCGGTGTAACGCTTCAGCTCCAGTCGTTCTTGGTTCTTCTGAGAGGCCGTCTCTTAGAAGTCAATTTGTGGAATTTCTTTCTTCTACGGTCTCTCCCTTTGTTGTTCCCGTGGGGCCAGGCGAACAGCCGTGGTCCCGTTTTCTATAGCCCCGGGCGGAAAAGTCTCAAAGCATTAGCACGACCCCGGGGAGGTTGGAAGGTCGAATGTACACCCGGAGCAGTAGAGAATGTGCCTTTTCCCCTCAGTCAGGCTTATCCTGGGCCTTCGCGCTTACCGCCAAGTATTCACTTTTTCCTCGCGCATGTAGGCGCGGACCGGGTATGGACTCACCCCTTACCCCTGCTCCGAAGATCACGTTACATGGGAGTCAGTCTTGATGGCGGGTTTTCGCTTTCCTTGGGAAATCCACCCTGAGGTAGTGAATACCTGCGACCCGCGTGGTCATTATGAGTGCTGCTTAAAACCGTTATGTGGGTATAGCTACGACAAGCAGGTGTCTTCTCGGTTTAGATTCTAGTAGCCTGTGCCCAACCAAGTCTTCTCCATTTTTATTCAGTATAATCGTCCAATTGCGACCGTTCTATTGGAAAACTGCGCGCCCGTCAGGATGGAGACACTCTGTCTCCCATTTTTCTTTGAATGGTAAGGCATTCTTCTCAGCCTCCAGTTGGCGTTTACTAGAGTGCTGCGATTAGCGTCTTTTCTTACTTCCTGTAAGGTGATTTTTTCAGTATTCTTTCCGTCTATTGCAATTCTCTTCCACTAATGATTTGAGGCCCCCTACTGATGGAATCTATGGCCGCTCGGATGCGACTTCCGCTCGGATGAAGCAGCTCTTTTTTCCCTTTACGTGTCAGCTTTTTTTTTTGGGATTATTTGGTCTTTAAACGATCTGATAGGGACATAGGGCTTCTCGTTATACAGGGTGTCTTTTCCCCCAGTGGTTTTTCTGGTTACGAAGGTTTTTCTTCATTCTTCAGGCATCCTTAGAGGAGATGACGTCGGCATTTTTCCCATCTTAAACCTATTTTTTTTTGTCCAACCTCTCCCTTCATTTATTTTGAACCCCCTGACCTTGGTTTATCTACCTATATTTATCATCCTTTTTTTTTTCTATCCCTTTGTGGCCAAAATTGTTCCCACATTTTTATGTCCTTCCTCAAGGGGCCTTTATTGATTGAGCGCCTATTTGGTTAACCGCTTCCCCAGAAGTTTTCTCCTATTGAACTCGGCTTGTGAATTTCCTCTTTTTCATTAGCCATTTCCCCCCCCGCCCGGTTTTCCCCCCCCCCCTAGAGCTCCCTAATTTACTGATTTACTATTTTTCTTAGATAGGTTCCCTTGTCTTACATCCCCTTCGTCTGAACTTTTTTTCTCACATTGCTGTAATTCCCTTTATTGACTTTCCCCCCCCCCCCAAAAAACACCTCCCACAACAAACCCCAAAACACAAAACCACCCAACACCCCCCCCCCACCCTCACACCACAACAAACCATTTTTTTTCTTCCATTTTAACACCCCCCCACACCAACCACAACTACAGTAAGACTTGTCTGCCCCCTCGCTTTTCCATTTTTAAAGGGCGGCCGACCTCCTCCTTCTGCAGGCTGCTCCACCCCCCACTACGACCCTACGAAAATTCCTCACTTGGATAGCCAAACTGCTCTTTTCTACCTCGAGTCGGTATCCTGTGCTCTTTTCAATTCCGAGGCCCCTTTCCTCCCCCCTCACGCAGTGGCCAACGCTTGGACGCCTCTTTCTTGGTAAGGTTCCCTTTTTTTTTTTCATTTCCCCGGTCGGTACTTGGCCCGTCCTTTGCCCCTCAAAAGCTTCACCCCATGTTTTTCCACCGTAGACTCTCCTCAACCCCGTCCCAATATTCTGACCACCTGTGCTTTCAGATCCCTCTATTATTGGGTGATGTTCCCCTGAAGCAGATCTTCTTTTCCTTTTTTTCTTATTTTTCCTTTTTGTATTTTCCTTTCCCTTTTCCTCGCGTGACCCTGTGACTCAACTAACAGCCGTATATGATCTTTTTTCCTTTTACTATTAGGATAAGGGTTTTCCCCTCTCAGTTTTCCCCTTTTTTAGCCTCCTCTCTAGCTGAGAAAGACCCTTCTTTCCTCCTTTCTTTTTCATCTCGTGGGGTCAAGTTTTTCACGTGTTGGGTGGGTTTGGCGGGTTTGTAGGATCCACCTTGGTCTACTCCCCCCTTCTCTAGGATGAAATAGGCATCCTTTCCCTAAGCCTTTTTTCCACCAAGATGTATCGTCCCCCATTTCCCCCTATTGGATTTTCTCTCGTTAGGTTGGAGACTTTTTTTTTTCCCTTGGTTAGTTCGGACGTGTAAAACTTAGCCCCCCAAACCCCAAACAAACACCCCACACCACCCCCCTTGTTTATCCTGGCTTTGAACTTTGACACCCCCCCTGGTGTTCGCTCCGAGATGGGACCCGCACCCCCCCCCTGTTTTTGACCTAGTACTCGACAGGTCCTCTTCCTTCTTCCCCTCCCCTTATTGATCTGACTTATTATCCGTTCTTATTACGCCCAAACTGGTTTCCCCCCTTTAAGTCCCCTCCTTCCCCTGCTATTTTTCATTCATGGAGGCCCCCCCTTTGTAAATGCTTTATGCTCTTTGGTGTTGATTAGACTACCCCCGTGTTTCATGGTTTTCGTGTAGGCTCCAATTTCCTTCCCGGGAGTCTTTGGACCTGTGCACCCTGTCTGGAGGTTCAGTACTTTGGAGCCTACATTTTCTAGCATAGAGACCCTTTGCCTTTTTGTTGGGATCCTCTATTCACACCCCCTACACCCCCACCCCCCCCCCTGCCGCACGGCGAAACTTCTTTCCTCCTTTCGACTTACTGCAGACCCCCCCTTTTTTTGGCCTCGATCCCCCTTTTCAATCTTCTTCCTTTCCCCCCGCATTTTGTCTGACGTTCCTCGTTCCTTTCTCAATTCTTTTTGCTACATTTGATGCCCCGGTCCCCCCCCCCCCCCTAGCTCCCCCCCTTTTCCTTCTTCTCCATTTGGAACTGATCTTACCTCTCCTGGCTGCTGCCCCAGCCATGACCTTTAGATGATGATTGGATTCCTCCTTTGGCTGTTTTTCCCCCTTTACACATTTTTTTCACCCCCTCTTCTTCCTTTCCGCGTCGGGGTTTTTGTCCGGATGTGCCTGTCTCTTCCCTATGTAATTTTTTTTTTCATAGATACAAAAACATCTGTTTCCCTTTTTCCCCCTACCCTGTTCCTGCGGTTTTTCTCCCCACCAGAACCTTTCACATCATTCCCCTCCTTGTGATCGAGTTTTTATAATAAAAACCTATTTCTCCCCTTGGGTTTGCCAAGGGGGGTAGATTTTAAGCTCAGGATAATCTTTCCCTCCTTCCAACGGTTTCTCTACTTGTTCGTAGAGGTTCTTCCTATCCCATCGATCCTGAGCCCCCGCTTTTCTTTCTCTGGTTTTTTCAATTGAGATTCCTGTTGTCCGTTTCCTTTTTCTCAGCCCGCTCTTGTTTTCTTCATGATCTTTTTTTCTCGGCCGTTCGTCCCTATCGCGGTCACGTTCTCTCTGCGTTCACCCCCCCCTATACCTTGCAAAACACCCTCCCCTCTTGACCTTTGGGCTCCCTCCCCTCCCCCCGGTGCCTCCCTTCCCCTCTCACTGGGATCCTTCGAGTCGATGTTCACAAAATCTCAGTCGCCCCTCCCCCCCCCCCTCCTCCCCTCCCCCCCCAGCCTCCCACAGGTGGAAGGGTTTTATTTTCCATTCTTCATCCCCCTTTTTTCCGGATGGTGGTCTAGTCCCCTACCCCTTTCCCCACCCTTCTTTAGTTTTTTACGTTTTCCCTTCAGAGTTTTCTTTGATACCCTGCTTCCTATCGATTGTCCGCAAGGTCGTGAGATGGTCCCACTTTCGTTGCACGAGGACCTGACGTGTTTCTTTTTGGACTTGTCTCCCCCCTTCCCTCCTACTTGACAAGGAGGGGTGGTCAGTTTCATCCTTTCCAAACTTCCTTGTCATAAACATTTCCCCTTTTTCCCCTGGTGGGTTTTGTCCTCTTCCTCTTTTAGTACTCAACCTTTCTATTGTTTTCATGTCTTTTTCGTGTGTCGGCTTTTTCCACTGGGACCCCATCCTCTTCAGCCTTCCTTATTCATTCTTTCTTTTTTCCCTCCCAGTTGCTTTTTTGTTCCTATACTTCATCTTTCTCTATGGTGAAGGGGTCAAGTCCTTTTTTTTTTTATCCCCCCCTCTTGGGGAAAGCCACTCCCTTTTGGTTTAGTTGACCGTTCCACCTTTTTTTGACTCCCCCCCCTTTGCCACTTGTCCTTTTAGGAAGTTGTTAAGTTTGTCCTCCTTTTGGGTGTTGGGCTTTGTTTTTTTTGACGACCGCAGGGGCAGTGGTTATTTCTAGAAGACCGCTTCCGTTTCCCCCTTCTCGGGCCTGCCCTCTTCCCTTTGTCCCCCGAATAATTCTTTTTTCCCCTCCGCTATTTTCTTCATTAAGTCCCTCTGTTTTTATCCCCTAACGGTTACCCCTGCCCTTGCGAACCTTACTTTTTTTAAACGTTTCTCTTCGTAGTATAAATCCTCCCTTTTTCCTTTTCACGACTGACCCCCACGACTTCCACCGCAACCAGGCCCCGACTTCTTTTTTGTTTTTTTCCTTCGCTCTGTGAACACATGGTAGAATCTTTCCTTTTGGACAAACGGAGTGCACCTCTGGAGGGAGCCCGGTCTATCTTGACGGTTTTGCTGAGAGAAGTAGGAGTCCCCTTCCGTTTTTTCACCAGTTTTTCTTTCGTCACGGCCCTATGAATCGATATTGCCCACTCTTCCCCCTCTTCTAACCTGTGTTTGGATTCTGGATTGCGCTTTTCCCCTTCTAGGAGCTCTTCGGAGTAGTTCTAGGTTCTCCCCCCCCCTCATTGTCTCTTCTCATCGATGAACAGTCTTCCTTGTTCCTTAGTCCTTTTTCTTTCTACTGCTTTCCCTCTCCCCCTTGTCAACTGAGTTCTCTCTGTTTTTCTGAAGGCCCCTTCCATCTCACCTTCTTCCCTTTTTCTTGACCCTTAGTTTTCCGGTGGTGTTTCTGTCCCTCTTCCTTTTACTCCACGAAAGTGGGTTGTTTTTGGTACCACGCCCTCCTTCCCTGTCCCAGGACTCCTCAAACCCGACCGACTTTTCATCTTTTGGCAACCGCCTTTTGACGGGTCCCCGCCTCTTTTCCGGCATCAATACTCTTGTTGCTGTTCTGTCTCTTTTTCTGTGGATTCAGTTTTTTGACGTCCGCCGGAAACTGTTTTTCGGGCGCTTTTTTTCTTTTTCAGAAGGACAGCCCCTCCTGATCTTCATCATCCCGTCAATCTGGATGGCGATCCTTTTCGAGGGATCGACGCTGCACGTCAGTTTTCTGCTGAGTAGGTCAGTTGAGAAAGGGTACGATGTTTTTCTCTCAGTTTGTCTTCAAGATCTGAGACTCGTTCGACCTTTCCCTGATGCTCATGATCTTATCCCACCTCGGAGCCATCCCGGGGTGCTGGCCCAGACCTTTTCCTAATGTTATCCTCACGCCCGCCCGTACCAAATGTGGTTCCACCCACCACTCGGACGGTGGAGACGAGAATGGCGCAGCTTATCCTCCCTCGTCGCGAGCAGTTGAGTCTTTTCGGGACCTTAGTTTGCGGAGACTGCCGGTGCTTCCAGATTCAGGCGCCGTCCGGGGGATTAGCCGCCGCGCAGTGCGTCGCCCAGAGGTCGTGGAGGTGTCTGACCATCTCTCTTCCCCTGACTTTGGTTAATGGTTCTCGGCCCAAGGTGCGCCCACAGGCCGGCCGGTGGCCCGCCCCTCCCAGGTCACACGCCCCGTTTTAAGAACGGGAGGGACCATTGTCTCGCGTCCACCGTCGGCTCGCCTTCGCCTGGCCGATGAAAGTCGAAATCGTTGCCTTTTTTGCGTGCTTTCAGACGCTTCAAGCGGTTCCCCGGTAGCGAGATGTAGGCGCTTGCCCCGGGATGCCCCGTCGACCGCTAACCCGGATCTAGTGTCGCCCACGCGGGAGAGTCTTTTTCTTGATTGGCCCTGGTTCCTTCGAGGCCGAGGCGAACTCCCCCCGCGTTTGTAGATTATGGACGCGACACTGGATTTGCTAGGCGTCGTCATTCACCCCTTCGATTAGTGATGGGGGTCGCGCTCGATCATGTGTCCTTGAATTTTGGTTTTTTTTTTTTTTTCTTCAGATCGTCGCCGTTGACCACCCAGGGTGCGTTTCCGATCCGCCATCTTGCGACATGGCCCGGGACCGCCGCCACGGACGAGAAGGCGGCGGCGTCACCTCTTGTCCACGGCTCTGCGGGGGGGTGGGTGCGTAATGTTCGCATCGGAGCTCGTAGCCCCGGTGTTCCAGGTACCGCTAGAGGTCGCGATCTTTGCTGAGCCGGCCGGTGATTGATTGCGGCTGTCGGTGCTGTCCCCATCAGGCATCCTGCTTGGCGGCGGCGCCCGTTCCCCGCCCTGGCTACCTTCGTTTGGCCGCACTCGGCGGATCTGTTTTCATCGTCCTGCCCCCGTCCGCTCCACCCGGTTCGTTCCTTGGTGTTGGGATGTCGCCGACGTGGTGGAGAGGAGATCGGCCATCAGTGCAGTTCCGGGGTGTCAGTAGCTGTTCCCGTTAGGTTTTGGTTGTGTCAGTCGGTCCCTTTTTTTTCCTTTCGAGGTAGATTGAAACCTTCGGTGTTGCCCCCGCGTTCACCCCCTGGTGGAATAGGCGGCTCAGCAAACTCCAGCGCGTGAGGAGGCATGTTGTTTGCACACTTCCGTGGGTTGACAGGT
>Ga0179593_1271119_pt1 | contig 13141 bp, 12 predicted proteins | sample CZODoug2_1_08_16_FD_185931 | JGI IMG/M metagenome (GOLD analysis project Ga0179593, IMG submission 185931) | Vadose zone soil fungal communities from Angelo Coast Range Reserve, California, USA - CZODoug2_1_08_16fungal (PacBio error correction) | ecosystem: Environmental > Terrestrial > Soil >... | reverse complement strand
GCCTTGAGTGAGTCCTTTCTGACAACCCTTCTTTTCTCTGCAGTCCAAAATGGCCACGAAACGAAAGGGACCCGAGTACAGCAATGCTGTTCTCTTTTTTTCACGTTCCTGAGAGGGCTGTGCTGAAAAATCTGCGGATTTTTTAGAGATCGGGTTCCTTCGCAGTTTCTTCCCCAAATTGGGGATCGATTGGACTCCCAAACCCGCCCTCTCGATCTCGCGAGATTCATGCGAAGTAAATCCCCTCAGATTTCATTTGTTTTGACGACTGCTAGATTGAATAAAAATCTGTGTGGATTTTTTTCCTTTTTTGTCCATGCTTTCACACGTCATGAGCCTTGCCAGCTTCACCTGGTAAGGCAACTTTTCCTGGCCCGACCACCCGCCACTGATAAGGCAAGGATGCGTGTTTCAGGTGAAAGGGTTAGATGATATTTTGCCCCCTCGGAAGTTCTTCCGAGCTGATTTTCCGGTACAGTCTGTTTTGTTCGCGTGAAGCTTCTCCTGCGTCCGCTATTCAGACTTCGGAACATGATGGCGCTAGGCTTGAAGGTTTTTTTTCTAGCTCCGCACAGATCGTCCCTCAGCTACTTTCTGGATCTGAGTGACAAATGAGTACCAGGTGTCCGGCCTTCCCCCCACTCGTTCTTCTCTTTCCTAACCTGTTCGTAACATAATGGTGTGTCTTCTTGACCACACCTCTCTTCCTTTTTTTCATCTCTGATTTTTTTCACAACTGTTCTAGGAGCCCTTTTTCCCGCCGAGAGTCTCAGGAAACCAGTACTTGTACGCAGATTGCTTCTCTTTATTCTTCGTCGCTTGTTCTTCCCCCCCACCTGGGAGCTCTTTCGACCCTTCGGTAAACCGTAGCGCATCTCTTTTTCCATGACAACGTCCTGTCTTCTCTCTTTTTTTTTCGTCGAGTCATCTTGTAAGTAGCGGTTTCATCCAGCTCGGCCCTTCCAGAACATGGATGAGAATAGTTAAAGGCAGCCTGAAACCAACTACTGCCCTTCTTAGTAGATGCTGTTTCTCCCTCCTTGCGGTACGTTTTCCTCTCTTAACTCTTTGCCCTCTTTTTTTTCCCAAAATCACTCAAGTTTCCTTCAGCCTTGATGTTCTTTTTGCTTTCGTGCCTATCGAGGTTATTGAGGGCGTAGGTTTTCTGACGTAAAACTATCAGCCATAGAGACCCCTGCAGTCCTCGCACGCTAGCCCGAATGATTTTTTTTCTCCTCATTCCTTTTCCCCCCCTCCTTTCTCGAACCATCATTGCTGTCCGTTGCCCTTTCTTCGTTTCCATTTTGAGCTCCTTTCGCGCCATAGTGTCTGCATCTCGTCCCAAAATCCACCTGGTTTTCTCTTGTTTTGATGTTTTGCAATTAATGTTTCAACCTATTCACCAGCAGTCGAGTGTCCTTCCGATGATCGAACATTTACCGTCGATCGCTATACCTCTGTTTGGTACCCCCGTCCGTCGAGTGATATTTTCCTTTCTCTGATCGTTGCCTTACCCCCCCGGTGCCATCAACTGCTATTTTTTTCTGAATGGTGGTCCCGGTAGGATTCCCCCTGTTTTAATCCCCGACATGATCCTCCTTAAGACTTCTTACGACTCTTTGGAGAAACAAGGGTTTGCAGGCGTTCCACTCTCATCTCGTACTTAACGAGGTTGTCGTGCATCTTGAGTTCTTCAGAGACCTTTTCATGCACCTAGTCCGCGTTGTAGGTTCAGGTTTTTCCTTGTTGGAAGGACCGTCTCCCCCCTTCCTTTCGTTCCATGGTTTCTCCCCATGCCCCTATTTACGGTTTTCGGTCCATCGCCGCGTGACGCTAAGTTGTTTTCATCAAGAGCAAACTTCCTAAGTTTTTCGTACCACCCTAGCTTGGGTCTCTTTGCTTCCTTTAGCACAAACAACCATCGTCTGGCGCACCTCATGACTTTTTCCCTCCACTCCCTCTTGAGTTGACCCTTCCTGAGGCGGCAGATTGAGCTTAGTCTCCTAGAACCCTCATACATATTTCGAGGGACCTTCCTCGCGATCTCTTAGTAGCTTCTCCCTACGATTGCTAGAGCGCAAACCGGCTGTGTATCTCCCCTTCCCAATCACCTCCCACTATCTCTTTCGGGTAGTCAACTGGTGACCTCTTCCTTCCATCGTGAGCTTAGAATATTAAAATCTTTTGTCCACAGCTCTCATCCCCAGAAAAGATTTTAGGCTGCTTCCCCCCTCCGAGGGAAGTTTGCGTCCATTCCCGTGTTGAAATGTTAGATGTTGGACCTGGATCTCGGCAATTGTCCTTCGGAAGAGTTCGCTGGGACTTCTCTCACTGTCCCACCTTCTTTTATAGACGCATTTGCATTGATCCCTCTGCTTTACACTATAACAATTTCCTCAGCGGCGATCCTTTCCTTTTCAACAGGTGTCTGTGATTTCGTCTGTTTCATCTTTTTCCCTAATTTCCTTCAATTCGAGCGATTTCGCGCTTAGCTGACGCGGTTTCATTCCTAGGAATAATCGCCTGTTTGTTTGAATCGCGCCGGCTAATTGTTTGAGGATCAGACCCCAATCGACTGTCAGATATTTGGATCAGCCTCCGATTCTCGCTCTTCTCATCGGTCCGCTGTCTTCTCTCCCCGGCACCGCCTGCAATGTAGATTTTGAACGATGCCACCATGTTGGTGTGAAGTCGTGAGCCCCACGGTTTTTTTTTGATATCCTTTTAACCCCCCATCCCGGTGTGTGTATTTCTGACACGGTTTCATAAGGTTTTGTCAATTAAACCCTGCCTGATTCTCTGCATTCTCTGACCCTTCGGCTTCAGGGTGTCTCTCCATTTAGGGTCTCTTCAGCCCCGATAACGGTCTTTTCCGAGCGCTTGCCCTTTGTCTACCCCCAGGGAATATCTGGTTTAAGCTGGTTTTTACCCTTTCCACTTATAGGAATAGCGGATCAACGTCGGCCTGGTCTTCTATTTCTGACTGCGCGCAGCTACGCGCTTCATCCGATCCTCGTCTTTGACTGACTTTCTTATGCACCACGTCTCTTTATGACATCCTAGAAAATAAACTGGTTTGACTAACCTTGAGTCCCAGTCTTTCCATATATGGGAGACTTGGGTTTGTCTTCAAACTCTTATTTTCCATTCCAAATCATTCCCATCCCCCCCCGGTTTCCTTCCTCATTTTTCCCTTAGCAAACTATACAGCCCCAACCGTGCTGACTTTTTTCCGCCTCGGTCTCACTTCCCCTAATCATCACAATTTTCCGTTTTGACCTTCTGTTTTGTGCCCAGCTAAATCTTTTCTGAAGTCTTGTGCGAGCGGTTTTCTCACCTGCCCTTGCTTTGAAGGAGAGGAGGCGGTCACTGGTCCTCCTCATTTTCCATGCCTTCTGATTGTTAAATACTTTGCGGTGCCTTGGAAAACATGCTGAGCCCTTTTCGTTGGATCTCCCTATGAAAGAATAACAAAAATGTTCTCATTTATATAGCCCATCTTCCCCCCCAGCGTCCTTCCGTTGCGTATTAATCAGCGGCACTATCTCATCCTACTCTGAGTTTTCAGATTGTATTGGGACTCCCCATTTTGGAGTGAGCCATGTATTGTTTTTTTTCCCTTCGTTCCCTTCCCCCTTCCTTCTCTGCCTCTTCACCATCTACTTTCCTCTCTACTCCCGTTCCTCCTCCAACAGCGTGTTATGTAATTTTTTAACTCAGGATTAAATCTTGAGTGGTTTTCTCACCCAACAGTACTGAGGGATTCAATTAACCCCCAGCCAAATTCCTCCTTCTTACTCCTGTGCAGTCTCCTAGTGTCTCGGACCATCACCCGCTTTCAGTCCTCTTTTGAATTTCCTTTTGAGATTGTGACACCTTGCACACCCACTGTTGTGTCGCACCCGGTAGTCGTCGGTTCTGTACTTCTCATGTTTCGTTGGCAGTCCTCTCTCTTGTGCCAAATTTCTTACTTGCCATTCGCCATCCCCATTCCCTTCATTTCTTGCACCTGGCTTGTTCCCCTTCAGGGTTGGAAACACGAAATACTAGCGTCGGTTAGCCTCTGATCTTTCTTTTTTCTGATCCTCTTTTCCCCTGATGGGATTGGAAGCACTCAGTCACCTTTCTTTCTTCTTTTGGCAAAAGTCTCCCCCGTGAGAAACACCGCACATTTTTGAGTTTTCTGATGATGTCACACTATGCGATAAAGCGAGCGCCCTGGAACAAAGGCCATTTCCTCCTTTATTTTTCGGCCCGTGCTTTTACCGCATAGCTGGTGTGCGACCAATCATGCGGCTGTTCTCCTTTAGACAGGGTTCTCCCTTTTTCTTTCTTTGATAGATTTGACATCAACCTTCTCCCTTCTATCTCGTCTCTCTTATTCTGTATCCCCCCTTCCTTCAGCTGAATGAACTACTGCTCTCGAACAACTCTGGTTTTTTTCCTCTTTCTCATCTTGCAGAGTAGGAGATAGAAGTCAACTTGGCACTTCTCCCCTAATCTACGATGAGATAATTTTCCCCTTTCTGCTTGTGGTTGCAAGGTGCTGTTTTTCTCCTTTTCCCTTTTGTGTCCTTAGGCGAGCTGTCTCTACCGCACTACCCCAGAGAGGCTCGGAGCCGAGCAGAATCTTTGCCGCCTTTTCCGAATTTTTGTCGAAATCTGATGGCTCCTTTCTTTTTACGAATTTGTAGGGTAAGTTGGTTGGATCCAATAAGTCTGATATGGCTCAGCAATCCCTCGCTGACGGGCCACATGTTCCTTCTCTGACCACTCTTCTCGGTTAGCTTTATCTTAACTGTTCACTTGATTGGTTCTACCGTCATAATCTCATCCTAACGATTGTGTAGATCTTCTTCTTTTGATCACTTCTTTCGATCCTTACGGTGCCGCCGAGAGTTGGTCAGCAGGCGAGATTGACCGTCCTCTGCTTTTTTCTTCTCCTATTTCGCGCTATTCCTGCTGTGTGAATTGGACACTCACCTTGGTGCTGAGCTCTCCTGCGACCCTTCTTACCTTTTTTTTCTCATCGTCTTCGGCTTTGCCATTTTCAACTCCTTGCTAGATTTTTTGCTTCCGATCGTAAGTAGCTGTTTAATACTAGTCATTAATTCCTACAATTTTCCCATCGATCGCCCCCTCCTTCTCCCCTGCAACCGTCATCATTTTATATCATCGTAGAGCGGTGTTTTACCCTTTCCTTCGGTGACGTCTGTCTAACTCTTTGACGGAATTTGTCTGAAACCTAACCTACATTTATTCGCCTAGACGTCGTTCCTTTTCCTGAGTATTTTCTTTCTCTTTCTCGTCTCTATCTTCGGCTGAGTTTTTTTTTTTCCCCTTCTATCCGCCAATTTTTCATGAAACCTGCGAACTCTGCCCTTCCTCCCTAGCTTATTTTTCGCAACCGTATTATTAGTTAAGATGTCTCCCGACTTCCCTTCTTTCGCCTTCGATAATTAGCGCTGATTCATAATTCCTCCCCATTGTGTGTTTCTCTTTCTATCAGGACTGTCTCCTTTTTTTTTAAAGCAGTTTTTGAGTGCTTTTCTCCATTGGTTAAACGCCATACTTTTTATATCAACTATATTTATTCTTCTCCCCGGCGAGTTTCTGGTTTTCTCATCTAATGAGGTGCCATCAAGTGAAGGGTTGGCTTTCCTTTCCCTTTGTCCTCTTCCCCAAAGTCTTTTGCTACCCGCATGACTTAATGATGACCATTGCCTTCTACCTGACTTTGGGTTTCCCTGTTTTGCAGGCGGTAACTTTTTCAATTCCACGCGTGAGCCAGGGTAGCTTGCTATGTCCGAGACTTTCTCGTCCACATGCGTTTGTCTTCCTTTTGGCCCTTTTGGACTGAACCGTCCCCTCGTCCTCGTCAGGGATTTTGATTCCCCATCCTATTAATGAACCTGAGTTTCAGGTCTCTTTCCGCTTACTTTCAGGAAGTGAGAGTTGAATTTCGGCGTCTTCTTTTGCGTACCCCCTTTCTGGCTCTTCCTTTTCGACAACCCCATTCCTCTCGGCGCCTCATGCATTTTGTGTCTCACTCTATTTTTTAAGTGACCCCAGATCCTCATCGCAGATTCGCTGAGTCTACGAAAGGACCCTCTGATCCGTCCTTTTTTTTTTATCCCTTCCACGTCTGTCCAAGAATTTTGGTAGATCCGAAAAAATGGTGGTTCTTTACTCCAAAGAACTCTCGTCCCATTCTTTTAGACATTTTTTTCATTTGTGACCAGCGTGACAAGCCCCTCCTCCTCTCGCGTCAGATTCTGACACCCGCGCGCACTTCTTAGTCAAGATTACGGCTGTTCCCATCTTTCTTGGCATCCTTCTCCCGCTGATTTGAGTGAGCTTGGCAAAGTCCCTCTTTCGCTTAGAGGGTCTGGATAGAGTTCTCAGGGAGATGCTTTCAACCTTATTTTCTCCTCCTTTTTTGAAATCCCCGAGTTTGCCCCAATCTCCCCATAGAGAAGTTCTCCAACCGCCGTTTTTCTTCTGTTCGATAGTTTTTTCTTTTTTTTACTTCCCGCCGTTTTTTTCTAATGCCGTCAAGTACTTTACCCCGCCCTTATTTCGTTTTCTTCTTGCGCGTGCGTCTGTTCTTTTCCATAAGCGCAAGGCGCGGGTGAATTCTGTTCATTTTGCTTTCGAAGAAATAGGAAACGTATGTTAAATGTTGAATACCGAAGCACGAGCTCCAGGAATAATCGGCCTGTCCATGGCTTCGGCTCCCCTGGACCCACTCGCCTTCAATGTCGAGTCCGCCCGGCATTTTGGTGAATGCGTAGCCCCTTTTCTCTTCGTCCTCTCTTCTATTTGCTTTCTGGATAGTTTATTTAAAGGTCATCAGTCGTTTTGCATTAAAACAAATTTTCATCTCATTCTACTACCCGTCTGCTTTTGTCTCCTCCTCCATCCTCTCTCATTTTCGAATTTCGTTTACTTCTCTTAAGTTAGTATCTCACCGTGTTCATCGGACTATACCCTTCTATGGGGCTGCCGACCCTCCCCCATTATGGCCTATTCCTAAGTAGGAAGGTTTTTTCTTATTCTGTATCCTGGGTCCTCCTCCTCTCATCCGTTGTCTTTGTTTTTAATCCAGTATGAGGGCATCCCTCTCCGATGACATAATCTGACACTACCCCTTCTGGTTCACGCCTTCTTCCTCTCTTCTTTCCAAGATTTGAGTAAAATGGGTCATTTTCAACTTTCCCACATCGCTCCATCCTGTTTCCGTGAGCATATTCCTGACTACCCCCGTCGACTTTTGATTTTCTTTTCGGGCTTACCAAGCCCCTTCAAAATTTTGATTAAGGGCTGCACAACTTACTGCTGGGAATCGTACATCTTTTTGTTATGTTTGCTTTTTTTTTCGATCCCTCTTTGTCTCTTTCTTGCTGTCGGGCAAGATGGGCACCCGACTTTCCATTGAGAAAGAACTTGCAATATCTCTTCGTGTGATTGGTTTCCAGGTCTTCTACCCCCCAGTTTTTTCCGGCTTCCCCTATCCTTCTTCTTCAGGACTTACTGTCTAATTTTGCGCGGGGCCTCACCCTCCCCATTGCGTCCTTCCTTTTGTAGCTTCTCAGTTCACGCTGCCTGACTCATTTTTCCCTTCCCCCTAGGGTAATGTTACTCCTTCCCAAATGTTTTCTTTTCCGACCTTGAATCTTTGTTGTTGCGAACAGGACTTCTTCCCCACGGACTCTTTTTAGCGATTTCCCCCCTCGACTGTTCTCTACCTACTTCCCGTTCCCTTGTTCAACCGTTCGTTGTAAGTACCAGCCTCCGGTCTCTTAACCTGTTTCTGGTGCCCCGCTGTCCAAAAATCACATGACGTTGAGTTTTTTCCTGTTTACGGTTTCTTTCATTCAACACTAGCACTTCCCCTAACAGATTTACTCTTTCTTTGAGTTCTCTTGACAGAGTACTTGCTTGACGTCCATACACGCGTGAACTCTTTCGCTTATTGTGTCTCGCCTTCCCAACCCCTGTGTCGCACCATGTGTTCGTATTCTGCTTTAGCTTTATATATACTTAGTTTCACGGCTTGTTCCCTCCTTGTTTGCCAATTTTTCTACCTTGCTTTGCACTCTAGACCGACTTTTCCGTTGGAACTGGTGAGTCTTTGGCCCAGGCCTCAATCTCGGGTTTTTCAACTGCAGAGTTCTCTCCCTTTTCGGTCGCAGCGGAGTCACTCGAAACGCGTTCACTTTGAGTGGAAACATTTTCTGCCGAACTTTTTCACTTTGTGGTTCGATGCACACCCTAAAGGAGCGTCCCCCCCCCAAATTTGCCCCCGAAAGACAAGGTTGCATAAAATGAGTTCTCTGAGCTGTTTGTCACGACTGCGTGGTCGAAACATCATGCTTCTCTCTTACGAGAGCTAGGCTCCCTTTTTTTCCCCGGTCTTTCTCTTTGAAAAGAACCCCCCTGCGCGCGTAGCCCTTTTCTCTTTCCTTCGCGTCCCAGGCTGAACTCGCTCGGAACTTTCCAATTTGATTTGTTGTTTTTCATATGCATGCTAAATAGTAGTTACGGCACGGAAGGCCACTTCTGGACCACCGAATCTACGATGAGATACTTTGCCCCTTTATTCTTTTTTTCGGCTCCCTGCTTTCGGCGAGATGTCCCCCTTGGCCCTCAGGTTCTCTGGATTCTAAAGCTACAGAGGGTAATTCTGACTAACAAGCGCTAGCCCGCGTTCCGCTATCATGGATTCCGGAACATCGATGGCCTACGTGTACCCTTTTTTTCGTCATCAGTCTTCCGACCCCCTTTTTTGTAAATAACAAGCGGACAGTTTCCTTTTGAGACTACTCGTGTCCCTTAACCACGGATGAAGGATTTTGTTTACCATCTCGTCACCCTTTATTCTTTGAGCGACCCCTATGAGTGTGCGTACGACTCACCCTCCCCCCCTTCCTACTTGTTTTTGAGTCTCTTGCACGGTTAGCTCAAATGTCATTGCTCTCGAGAGTCAGGTTCCCACTTGTCACTTTTATCTCCTTCTTCGCTATCGCTTGTTTTACCCTCCCTTCGGATCTTTTTGCCTCACCTTCGGTGCCCGTATTTCTCGTCTTCCATGACAACGTCTGAATAGCGTTACCTTTGCCCTTGGCTTCCTCGCCCTTCTTTTTATCTTAGCCATCAGCTATTTTTCTTTTCACATTCGCTCGACGGGCAGCCTTGCACCGTGAATCTTATAGAATTGACTCCTTTCCTCTCTGCTCCTTCTCTTGCAACGGCCCTGTTTCCCAAAAAGCCACCTCAGGTCTCTCTAGCAGTGTTTTCAGCAGGATTTTTGCGCAGGATAATCTAGCGATATGTGGGTGTTGTTTTGTTTTTTGGTTGTGGTCTCGATCCCGACAATGTAGACCACCCTGCATAGCAGTCTCCTCTCTCCTCGGCTCATGAGTTTTCCTTTACACGTTCCACCTCCGTCGCGAAACTCATGCGTACTTGCCCTTTCTTTCTTCATTTGAGCTTTCGAAAGTTTGCCCCACTCCAGGAGGCTTATTGTTTTCCACTTGAACTCGTTGTCCCTCCTCCTGACCCTGGAACTCTTGATCGCTCTACACAGCGTTCTTTTACTAACCCGATTTCTAGTTATTACTTCCTTCCCATGATTTAAAAAGACCACGTGTTCACTGCTTTCTGTATGTCTCGTGAATGCCCGTGCAAGTAAGCTGCCCCGGGGTTGGTTTTTTTGTTTTTTGGTTTGTTTTTGTGTTTGGGGGGGGTTTTTTCTTTGTTTTTTTTGTGTGTTTTTTTTTTTTTGTGTTTTTTTTTTGGTTTTGGGGGGTTTGGTTGGGTGGGTTTTTTTTTTTTTTGTTTTTGGGTTTGGGGAGTGAACACCATGTAAATCGATATTCAGCTAATTTAAGACGCTTGTTTAACAACAGGGTTTTCTGGCGGTTCCTCCCTCGCTGAAGAGCATTTTTTCTAGGGCGTTCAGCCTGGTCTGCTTCACGTCTCGCAACTGTAATTTTTTTTCGGAAGGGGATAACGTTTTCCTTCCCCTTTCCCACAACCCATTCCCGTCATGCGATTTTGGACGCCGCACAACATCATTTCTTTTTCGGATCTCCGCGTTTCATCACCTTTTCCTTTGAAGTCGTCTTTGAGAACAAGTCGAGTTTGTGAATTCGTCCCCCGAGTCCTTGGGAAGGTATTCCCTGTTTTCCCCCCCAATTTCCTTCGCACCTTCCCCCTTGGCTCGAATCATTCACTTCCCCCTATTTTTTTACCTTGCGATGCGTTTGCAGTTCGTTTCTTCCCCCCCCTCTCCAAGGACTTTATGTTTTCTTGAAGGCCGCCGCGCGAGAGGCTCTGATTAGTTGCCCCCTTTCGATTTTCGATATCCTCCCCCCCCACTGGCTGGGTATTATTCCTGCAAACCCACTAGATATGTCATTCTTCTCCATGGGAAGGCGTTTTCCCCATCGTGCCGCCGCGCCCTTTTCAAATAAAGCCGTACTTTCTGAAACCCGCGAGCACCTCTGCCACCTCTCGTTCCTACGCTTCTTTTTTTTTCTTAATCAATTCAATTCTTCCGTCCGTTGATTTTGGAAGCCTCTAGGACAATTTTGCGGTTCAGATTCTTTCATTGACTCTTGATCCCTACCCCCTTTTGATGGAGCCCCGCCCCTTTGTTCTGAAATACCCGGTTCCCCCCCCCTTCACTATATTTTGCAAGAACTTTCTTTCGTAACTGTTGTTTGATGTGATTCTTTGCTCTCAGATTCGGTCCCTACGCTTCGCGATTGCTCTGCTAGTGCGCTCGTCCTCTTTCGGTCCCCCAGCTCCCTGCGACTTTTTTGAATCAGAGATTGTATAATGTTTCCCCCCGTTCTACAGCCCCCTTTTCTTCCCAGCGATATTTGAACACGAATGCACTGCGCTCTTACAGCTCCTTATACGGCTGAGAGGAAACCCCCCCTTGATTTTCGTCGCTGCGCAGTCCACGAAGCCTTGTACATGTAGTATTTTTTCCTCCTCTTTGCTTTGGTTTTTTATGAAGAGACAAAATGAGAGATCATTTCCTCTTTCTCATTTTGTTTTTCTAGAAGATACATTCGCATTCCGGAGTTGCTGCCCGTCATTCACCCCCCCCTATTTGCATCTTCATTAGACAGACCCAAGGAGGATTTTATTTGCTCCACTTCAATCGGTTTATCCGGATGTGAAGGTCGCTTTTAGCGATTGCCGTTCGTATTACAAATTTCCCTCCTCCGGTTCCGCTTGGGGATCGACCTCCCACACCTAAGGAATTCTACCCCCTTCGGTTTCCGGAGTATTTCCAGATGAAGCGGTTTCCTCTTCCCTCGCTCGATTTTGTTTTTGACACGTCGAGATTCTAACCTTTGATGACACTCAAATCACGATTCAACAGGGGTTGACTCACATGGCTCCTTTTGGCTGACCTTATATTTTTTGATGAATTGCTGGGCCCTGGGCTTACCAATTTTTTTATCATCCTGGTTTTGTCCGTGAGTATCTTCCCTTTTTCGACCTCTATCTCAAGCCCGACTTTTGAGAGGGCCCCCTTCCCCGCTCATCCCTTTCACCAGTTTTCTGCTGCTTTAGGGCTGTCCCGCTGCGGCTTGGTTTTGAACGCAACTTTTTCTTACTTTTCCGCGTCTTGTTTCAGACACTTTGTTGATTGGACTGGGAGCTTTTTTGGACTCTTGGCAAGCCCTCCTCCCCTTGCGACCGAATGACACTATCTTGAGGTGATTTGAAAGGCCGATAACTTTTGTTCTCACATCTTTCCTCTTTCGTAATGTTATCGTCTCGCGGGCGGCTCATCAAAAATCTGTCCTCAGTTTTTTTCGCGCGTTTCGCGAAAGATGTGTACGCCCCATTAGAGGACGTTATATTGAAGTGGACTCTCGCCACCTTTTTCGAGGTGACGCTTTTATGCTTTTTTTTTGCTAACAGGAAGCTCTTTCACCAAGGACCGTTTGTCTCGTCTTACACAACTCGACTTGATTTTCTCCTCACTCTAGCGTGGACCCGCGTTTTTCCCCTTACCTCTACCTTTAAAGTTCTTTTTTCCTCTTCCCCCAAATCCATGCCTATTTCTCTTTTGACGGTCCCACACGTAGCCAAACTCCTCACCTTGTTTCTTCTCTTTTGCGGTATAGAAAGAACGTGCAGTGCAGCAAGTACTTACACTGAGTGAGATTTTAGACGGCCTGCCAAACCTTTTGCTCCCAACTTCGTCTTTTTCGTAGATTCTTCTTCATTCCTCTTTATCATGGCGGTGTTTTGCCATCATCTGGGCCAATTTATCCCTGGATCCCCCATGACCAAATGTTTTCCTGTCTTTCCACGTGGTAATTGTGGAGTGCGGGCCCAAATTCCAGTAATCATCGCAGTCTGGTTAGTTATCGACCTTTGTAGCCAGCGCTCCTCTCTTTTCCGATTGCTATCAGCTTCTCTATCCTCCCTTCTTTCAAGAGGTGTTTTGGACCACAGTACTGCTCGTCACAGAACGCCTCTGTCTCCCCTCTCCTGTTGTGAGATGAGTTTCTGATGTCCACATGCGAGAATCTCAAAAAGTCACTCATTCATTGCAACTCATGCAATGAGTTCTGGCGGCTTGTCACGAATGGGGAGGTCGCCCCTCTGTTCTGCGAGCGATCATACTGCAGTTTATATTCCAATTTTTTTCCTCTCCATCCCCCAACTAGCACGGCGTTTTTACTATAGACTATCTTCTCACCAAATCCTTATCTTTAAACTACTCTTTCCCCCTCTTGAGGTGGCTTTTTTCAGACATGCCTTTGACCTTCTTTCTTCCGCCGAATTCCAATTTTTTTGGCAAATCTGGCACCCTCCCTTTTCTTACTTTGCAGGGTGAAAGGCTGCTGGTGTCTGAGATGTTCCATTCTTTGTCCACTTAGGGAAGCTCTTTTCGCTCCAGAGCTTGAAGCCGAATTCCTTCTATCCTGGCTATTCAGGATGTGTTCCATGTCCTTTCGAATGAAGAGCTCACCCAAGGTGTTGGTCAATCCCCCTCTTCCCTCGCCGAATCGACTAGCCAGACAATCTGCGGAGGGTCAACCTGTTCTTCCCTTTCTTTCTTTACCCACTTCTTTTCGTGCGGCAAGCATACAATGGAGAACAG
>Ga0179593_1612958_pt1 | contig 13142 bp, 19 predicted proteins | sample CZODoug2_1_08_16_FD_185931 | JGI IMG/M metagenome (GOLD analysis project Ga0179593, IMG submission 185931) | Vadose zone soil fungal communities from Angelo Coast Range Reserve, California, USA - CZODoug2_1_08_16fungal (PacBio error correction) | ecosystem: Environmental > Terrestrial > Soil >... | reverse complement strand
GCTAGCAGACAAAAGCCCCCCCTTTTCTTTGGGGAAAGGGCCAACTCCCCTCCAGTCTTCTGGGAAGAGATATCCCTCTCCCCTTTTCGGACTGGCATTTTTTGGAGGGAAGCCTCCAACCTAACTATCTTTTTTCCCCTTCATGCCAACCGTGTTTTTGACGCATCGTCGCTGGTGGCTTTTCCTTTTTTTTTTCCCCGGATACGTACAGAACCGCCTCCCCTTGTGTGGTGAGTCTGTATCGCGTTCCTTTCTTTTTATCGCCCATATTAACGATCCCCCGAAAACCCCCTTAGTTTTTTTTAGAATTCTTTCGGCCCCTTGCCTTCCAAACACCCAATAAAGGTGTCTCCTTATTCTTCCCCCCCCCCCTTTTTTGGTAAGCGAGAAAGCTCCCTTCTTTCACCGCTTAGAAATCGTAATAGTTTTCTGGTCTGAGAGAAGAGTAGTGTGCCCTTCCTTTTTTTTGGCTCTTCCCCCCCCCCGCCACCTTCCGCTGTAGCGGTGGTCAGCGAGACTTTTTTCCTCCCCCCCAGAAAGGTGGTGAGGGACCTTTTTTCTCTGGCCTGTTTCCCTCCCCTTCCACTGTTCGGTGCTAAAATATCGACTCCTTCCAGGAAGGCCCTTTTCAAGCCTCCTTGTTGGGGGTAGGTAATCTTCTCTTTTCCGAAATATTGGCGGGAATTTCCATGGCGGCCGATGACATGAAACCCTCATTGTCGGCGCAAGAAGATGAATTTTTTCTTTTTCCTCCCCCCCACGATAAAAATTATCGGTGAGTCCTGTCGCCCACGACGTTAAAACGCTTCTTTTCCTTTCTACCTTTTTTTGCCGCGCGTTTTTTCCTTTCGTGGAAAGCGATGATTGCCCCGTTGTTCCCTTTTTTTGTGTCCAATCCGGACGCACCCACGACCGCTCCACCTCCGAGGGAAGCGGCATCGCGATGGTTAACAATAGATCGAGTTTCCCGCTTTCAAAGCAGCTGGCCCCCCTACGTCGTCTCGGGAGATGAGCGCCACTTTTTTCCCTGTCTTCCACCTTACCTCGTGAGCGTGTGAGTAAACCTTCTCCAATTTCACATAAGGGAATAGCCCTTTCCCCCTGGTCTTTATCTTCTCCCTCTCTACCCTTTTTTCCTCCGCAGGTGAAGAGTCCCTTTTCACCTTCGTCATTATCGAATTAGCGGATGAATACGGTCCTCTTCCTCTTCAGTGCAGTTCCCCCCTCTCCCCTTTTTTTCGGATTCGCCAGCGAATCTCTCTCTTTCCCCTCCCTCTTTTTCCTTATATGCGGCTGGCGAAATCCGACCCCCCCCTTGCGCGGAATGCGAGCGAAGGTAATCCTTCCTTTTCCGTAGTCTCCTTTCTTCGGAAGGACGGCTTCCACCTTCTTTCCGTTATGCAGTTATGTCAAATGACGTCTTAGTGATTTTGGGACTGGATCGCTGTCTTTTCCCTTCTTGCCCCCCCTTCCTTTTTTTCAGACGTTCTGGTATCACCCACATCCTCTTTCCGGACGTGGGCGCGTGTCCCCTTTGAACGCGAATCTTATCAGATAAAAATCGTTTTTTTTTGCCTGACGTTACATTTTCCCCTTTCTTTTCCCTCTCACGTTGCCGCAGGATTGGACACACCCCTTTTCCTCAAAGGGGCAAATCATAGATTTCCTTTTCCCTTCCTGACACGCGCGCGCGGAAACATCCCATCCCCTTCCGCTTTTTTCTCTGCGTGCACTCCCTTTTCTCCCTCCCCTCCTTCATCACCGATAATGTATCGGGGAGGGCATTCCTCTTGGCGAGACAGGTGTTAAACCCCCTTTTTTTTTTTTCGAAATGATTAGGGCCCCCCCTACCTCAAAACACTATTCCTTTCCCTCATCCTATCAAGTCGCATGAAGGAGCTTCTTGATAAAAGAAAGTTAGAGGTCGAAATCCCCTTCTTTTTTAAATTCCCTAAGTTCGTTAAGAGGCCCCTCCTTTTTCTCTTGGGGTACTTTACTTTCCTCCTTCGACCAATTCGGGCGGCTATGTCTTCTCCTTTTCCAATATACGGGGCTTTTCGGCCCCAATGGCCCTTACTTTTCATGCATTGACCCCCTCTCTCCTTCTTTTGCGCAGGAGCGGCCTGAAAAGCCCCCCAGCAGTTGTTTTTTGCGGTCCATGGAGGGCATGCTCTTGAAGAAGCCGGAATGTTTTTCTTCTGTCCCCCTCCCAGCCATATCGGCGAGTCTATATGGCGATCCGGCGGTCTTTATTACATTCCTCAAAGATTCGCCTTTGGGCCTTGTTTTTTTAACCTCCCCCCCCCCCCCCTTTCACCCCGGTGTCAGGCAGCACTCTTTTCCCTTCTGATGCAGCAGGGGCCATAAATTTTAGTGCGGCAATGCCGACGCAGCCGATCTTTGTCTATGACCCCGACTCTGTTTCTCTTTTCACCGCAAGTAGCCCCAAAGCCTCCTCCCTTGCCTAGAAATATCTTTTTTTGAGAGAGATGATAGCAGAAAAAAGCCCCCCTCCCCCCCTTTCTAACTTTATTTCCCCCCCCCCTTTTTTCCCCTTCTTCTGGGAGAGGATCCCCTCCCCTGCCCCCACAGATCGGCCCGCGGCGGAGAATAGGCCTCCCTCAACTCTTTTCCCCATCTCGTGCATGCAAAGGTTGACGCTCTCCTTCCCCTTCTTTTTGACGAAAAAACACCGGCGCTTTTTCCTTCACATTTGATAAGGAGAATACTTTATTCCTCCCTCTGCCCGCGCCGATATTTCCTCGATCAGCGGAACCTCTAAACAATGAAGGCCCTTGTTTCCCATTTCTCGCCCATGCGGACAAAATGATGGTCTTTTTCTTCCGAAGCAGGTAAGACGCTCTTCTCGCCTGCTGGCGCTTTGGTCTTTTTTTTTTTTTCCCCGGTTGTGTGGAACCGCCCTTCTTCCCCTTTATACCGCCAGGCTCAGCATAGCCTCTTTTAGCCGGGGGTCAGCCGAGACTCTCCCTTTTGGACTTGTTTTCTGACACGAAAGGTAGGGCCTTTTTTTTTTTTTTTGACCTCGAACTGTTTCGAGTGCCCCAACCGCCGCCGGCAGAGACTTTCTTCTCCCTCAAGCTTTTTTTCCTTTTACATTCTGGAAGTTCCCTCTTCGAAATTCATTGCGGAAACCTCTTCCACAGGCAGATTCCCTTCCCCCCACTCATGAAGACATGAACCCCTGCCCCGATCAAAATTCTTTTTAGAGAATGATTCCCTTTTGCGTAAAGCACCGATATACCTTTTCCTTTGCGAGCGTCAGTAGATAGGGTCCTTTTCTCGCTTTTTTTTCCCCCCCCCCCACGTTGCCGAATTTTCAATTGACGCCCCTTTTCCCCCCCTTCAGCGCAGAGGGGCTCCTTGTTAACATAGCATCGAGGTTTCTATTCCGGTTGCCCCTCCTTTTCGCCTGTGCGCTGAGCGCAATAGTTTTTTTTTTTGAAACGTATTCCCCACCTTATTCGTCCTCTTTTTTTTTTCACGCGAATGCCAAAATTTCACTTTTTCTCCTGGACCACACCTTTCTTCTTCCCTTACAGAACTTTTTTTTTTTTTCCCTTTTTTGCCTGTGGAAGCGTCCTTCAACGAATTTTTTCGGATGATCGGGCATAGACACCCGCCCCCTTCCCCTCTTCCCCATTAAGAATAACCGTTGTTCCCCCTTCGTCCCTTCATCTCTATCTTTTCCTAATCCTCCCCTTTATCTCGAACATACGAAAAGGAAAATGGGTCTTCAAGGTTCTTGAAGATCACAAACGTCGCGGGGCTTTTTCCTTTCCTAAGGCGTTGTCCTCTTCTTTTTTTAAAGTGATTCCAGTTATGTCAATGAAGAAATTCCTTTCTTCCCCCCCTCCTTTAGTTTGGCCTTGCTCGCGGAAAAGTCTTTCTTTTGAAGCGGGGGAAAATGAGTACTCCTTCTTTTGGTCTTCCCCCCCCCCCCCTCTTGCTCACTCCTTGTGCGTTGGAACGCGTCCTTTGAAAGCGAATTATCCCTCCCCCCCTCCCCGCGATTGAATATTAAAAATCGGCTTTTTTCCTTTTCTGATCTACCCCCCTCCCCTACCAGGGCTGAAGCAGATTAACCCCCTTTTTTTTCCCTGATCCTACTCTGCTGTCATCTGACAAGGCTTTCCCCTTTTTGCAACGTGATAGAGGGTCCCCCAGCGTGTGAAATCTTTTTCTATGCCGTCTATGCCGTCATCCCTCCCGGGGCGGTGAAGGTATTCCTTTTGCGTTTTTCCCTCAGGGATCGGTCTCCTTTAGGGCAAGAAGAGTGTTCAGCTTTCCCCTCCGATATTTTCCTATTTTCCTTCCCCTTCCGATCAAGTCTGATGCCGGAGTTTTTCTCTTACACCAACAGTCGATCCCCCTTACACAGAATTTTCCTTGTTCCCCCTGTATGGCTATGGTGGATTCCTCCTTTTTTGCTACAGCGCCAATTTCGGGCGGCCTTTTTTTGGGTGAGCCAATATAAGGAGGCGGAGGCGATTTTCTCCCAAGAGCTGCCCCCCCCTCTTCCGAAGCGTTGGCGGAGGACCTTTTCTCTTTTCACGCCCCAGCAGTTGTTTTTTTCTGGGCTGCTGGTGTACCCGTTGTCTCCCCCCTTTTGTGTGAAGGTGAAGTTCCATGAGCGACTACTTCGCGAGATGGATAGGGCCCCTTTTTCCCCTCGCACTATTCCTCCCTCCCCTTCCCGTATCAGTGCCCCCGGAGGAGGGACTTCTTTTTTTTTTCGCCCCCTCCCCTTTCTCTCTCGTCAACGCGTGCTGCCCCCTTCCCTTAACAAGATGATGAAGAAGTTCCTTTTACCAAAACAGGATGGAGTTCCTTGCAGTCGTTGTCTTTAGTATCCTCTCTTGGATGAGAAGTAAGTGGAAACCCTTCCTCCCTTTGGCGGCTTTGTCTGATAGCAATATATATCTTTCTTCTGAAACCTCCCCTCCCCCCCTTCCTTTTTTTTTTCGACCTTCGGTGCAATTACCTTCCTTCCATCTTTCGATCTAGGTGACTAAAGACAGCCCCCCCGAATGGAGGTTCTTTCCTTGGCCGCAATCACGGGGGTTTCATCTCCCTCCCTTTGCGCATAATAGGGAGAAATTCTCTCCCTGTGTGAGTGACTTTCCTCACCCTTTATACGTCCAGCAAGAAGTAACTCTCCCTAGGTGAGGAGTTCCCCAGGACCGCGATCGACTTTCGATCGACAGTCTCTTCGATCATTCTTCTCCAGCGGCCCTTTCCAAACAATGCAGGTACTTTTCCCCTTTTCATCCTTTCTTCCTCCCAAACTGGCGGGGCGTTTCTTTTTTCGCCGCGCCAGGTCCCTCCTTCTTCGAACTAGTAATAGGCATGATGCGCCTCGCCGGTACTCCCTTTCCCGCCCCGGATCTTGGCCACAAATTAGATCCCTCCTTCGCCGCCCCGAAAATGGCGCTGTAGACGTTGTTTCCTCCTCCCTCGGAAATACAGCCAAGGTGGGTGCGGGACCTTCCCTCGTCAGTCCCCTCTTTTTCTGCCGTCCTTGCTGGCGACCTCGAACTGTTCTTCCCCCCGGAACCGCAAGGAGCGCCTTCCCGCCCGCGTGGTGGGGATAGTCATTTTTTCGGAAGCCTGAACCTATTTCTGTTCTTTCCCCCTCTTTTTCCTTGGCAGCGGAAGGGTCCCCCCCTTCCCCTTTTGCGGTGTGTGAAGAAACCCCCTCGGTGATGAAGGAATAGACTCCCTCCGACCTGTTCGTCCCTTTTCGTTAAAGAACCCCTTATCCCTTTTCCCTTTGATAGAGTTTCCAGTCGTAGATACGAGGAAAGCTCTTTCTTTTCTTTTTTTCCTTCCCAATAATTCCGCAGTTTCCCTCTTCCCCCTCAGCGGGCACCATTTTTCACGTAAGAGAATCTTTTCTTTTTCTTCCGTTTCCACGAGGTAACCTCGACAATAGAGGGTACGGGATAATCTTCCCCTTTCCTCTACGTTTTCTTCTCCATTTCTCTTGAGCGCAATAATGGTTTTTTCTTACCCTCCCTTCCTCCTTCGTAGAGCGTGTGATTAACCCCCAAATGTCTTAACCAATTAAGGGAATAGTCCCTTCCCCCCTCTCCCCTGCGGTCCTTTCCCTCCTTCCTCCCCCCGTGTGCAGGGGTGGAAGAAGTAATTCCCCTCTTCCTTCTCCTTCGTCTATGACTAAGGATTTTCCTTCCCTTTCCCATGGCTTACGGAAGGCGAGACATTCTACTTTTCTTTCCTCCCCCCCTCTCCTCCGCTTTTTTTTTTTTAGAGAGATGCGCTGGCGAAAGCCTCCTTTTTTTCCCCTGGCGCGGAATGCGCGCCTGAGGTAAAGCATCTTTTTCCCCTTTGGCTATTCCGTAGTCATACGCGAATCGATAATTTCCCTCCTTCTTCATGGCTTGACCACCCCTTCTTCCTTCGGACAGAAGTATCCCTAAGAAACTTTTTTCTTTCTTTTCAAGTCGGCTAGTGCCAGTATTTTTTCCCTTTTTTTTTCCCCTGCAGTTAATACAAAGATATACCCAACCCCCTCAGACGTTCTGTATAACCCACAGTATTGAGATAATCATCCCCCTTCTGCTTGTCACGCGTGCAGTCAGATTCTTTTTCTCCCTATGCAGTGTTACCATCGAGATGGAATATTCACCTCTGCTTTCTTTCAGAGGTCCTTCTTTCACTGACCCGATTTCCCAAAGGGGCAATTTCCCTTCCTCTTCCCTTTCCTTCTGACCACGCGCGCGCGGCAACAGAAGCACCTCTCCCCTGAGCAAGAGCGTGGAAAGAGTTTTTTCCTCCCTTCCCGTGATTGCCCGGTTTTTTTCACCCTTTTCTTCCAAGGTGTTAAACCTGAAGGGGCCTTTCCTCCCCTCCTCCATGATTTTCGGGCGAAGATTTTTCGACCCCCAACCACGCCTTTTTTGCGGCCACGCCTCTCCATCCTTCGCTGTTCAGATGAAGTACCTCTTTTCCTCCCAGTTCGAGGTCGCAAGACCTTCTTATTCCCCTACTTCGTTAAGAGGCCATTTTATTCCGTCTCTTTATTTCCCCCCCCCCCTTCTCATCTCCTCTATGTTGATGCCATGGAGAAGTATCTCTTTTTTTTCACTTTTCCTGCTTTCGGCCCAGCATGGCAAGAAGAGGCTTTTTTTTCATGCCTATGACAGATTACGACTTTTTTCTTTTTTCATTGACCCACGCCCCCTTTTTCGGGCGGATACAATGGCTTTCTTTTTTTCCAGTTTTCTTTTTTTTTCTTGGGAACGTTTTTTTCTGATCGCCTCCATCCCTCTCGCTGATTGGATTAGGAGGAATTTCCCTTCGCGGGGAGCGAGATTACCCCCCTGAATGTGAAGGAGGGAGGGAAGTGTGTAGTTCCCTCTTAGATCGCGTAACCCCCCCCCCCCCCCCCCCCCCCCCCCCTAACACTTTTCCCTTCCAGATTCCCCTCCTTTTCTTGAAAACACCGATGAGGGACATGTTCTCTTTTCCCTCGGCCGAGATGTGGGGAATGCTCCTCCCCAGAAGATGGGGATGATGACGTCCTTCCCAAACCCTTTGTTTTTGGCTTTTATGCTTCTCCCTCCTCCTCGTGTTGTGTGATATCCTCCTTCTCCCAAGCCCGCAAAAGGAGGGACCTTTTCCCCCTTAACGTCATTCCCCCATTTTTTTTTCCTCCATCCCCAAATCTAGCTTTTTTTCCTTTCGGTTGATCGGCTTTTCTTTTTTTTCGGGTTTCATAGAAAAGCCTTTTCAGTTTAAATCTTCTTTTCTCTTTTTTGGTGAAGCTTTTCTCTTTTCGGTGACGAAAAACACATTTTTTTCCTCCATTCTGATTACGGCACGAAGCGGTGAGTCTTTTCGCACGCTCTCTCCTTCTCCCGCTCCAAGCACGAGACCTTTCTTTCGGGCGATCATGGAGATCAGCCTTTTCCTTCCGGCGCCAAACAATGCCGTTTTTTTTTTTCCCCATACCTCCCTTTTTTACCTTCTTTTATTGCCCAATATGGGGAGTGGTTTCTTTTCCAAGTCCGCGAACGCTTTTCCTCCCCCTCCCCTGTCTTGGCTTGAGAGCAGAGTAGGAAAGGTCCCCCAAATACCTCCCTTTTTCCCCCCTCCATTTGCTCTGTTAGCGGGGACAGCTCTCCCCTTTCCTCCTTCCCCAGCACTGGGGGGGTGAGGGGACCCTTCTCCTTTCGTCAGAGAACGTTCAGTGGGCCTGGTCCCTTTCTTTTTCCCCTTTTCGGTTATCAAAATTAGAAGCATCGAACCTTCAGGACTTGATCGGCTGCGGAGTTTTTGAAATAAGAGTGGTGTTTTCCCTTCGCCCTTGCACTTCTTTGCAATAATTGGCGGAAACCTCTTTCTCCCCTGCCCCGGCAGCACTTGTCGAGAAAAAGAATTTCCTTTTTTCCCCCTCGGTTGACCTTCCCTTTCCTTTTTTTTTCTCCACGCTTCCCCAGCTCTGGAGCAATTTCCCTTTTCTTCCTTTTTGCGGCTGTTGCCGCGCGAGCTTTTTCCCTCCTTTTTTTCCTCTCTTCGGGGAGAGCGATGATTGCCAATTTGGGAATTTTTCCCCCCACGTAGTCCCCTTTCCCTTTTTCATCCTCTCTTTTAAGAGGAAATGCTTCCTTCTCCCCCTTTCTTTTCCGGGATAATTTCGCTTGAAAAAGAATTTCCTTTAAGCGCCACGTCGGCGCAGGGAGATGCCTTTAGAGATGGATTCCTCTTTTTTCCCTTTTTTCACCATACTGGCCCTTAGTCCCCTCTCCATGCCCAAAATCACTGGCGTTCCTTTTTTTTTTTTTGCTGTCGTCATTGACAAAAATTTTTTCTCCGAAGTCTTTCCCCTTTCTGCATCCGCCCACCCCTCCCCAGAGACAGTTTTTCTCAGTTCATGCGCGCATCCCGCGCCCTGAAGAAACAATTTTCCTTTTTTCTTCCTTCTCTTTTCATCATCAAAAAACTCCGTTTTTTTCTCCTTTTCTCTTTCTGACTTGATTCCTCTCTTCCTTCCCTCCTTCAACGTCCCCTGGGCGGTGGCGATGAAGTAGTTTCCTTTTTTTTTTTCCTCCTCTGACGCTTCCACCTGCCGGAGGCCAACTTTTCCCCTCCCACGGATCCTCTACGCCAGTGATTTGGCCTTTTCTCCCTTTTGGAATCTCCCTTTTCCCCCTTTCCCCTTTTCCTCCCTCCTTTCAGGTGGAAGACGTTTCTTTTTTTCCTCCCCCCGCTCAGCTCCCGGCGAAGACGTTTTCTTCCGTACTCTTGAAAGAGAATAGTATCCTTTCCCCCTCTGCTGCCTACTTTCCTCTTTGTTTTTTTCCCCCTTTGCAGGATTGTGCACCACAAGGATTTTCCCTTTCTCCCCCTGCAATCCATCGCTTTAACGAGCCCTTCCCCTTCTGGCGGCAAAAGAAGAAACTCTGTTTTCTGCACGAGTTATCCCTTTCAATTCCCCTGCCTTAATCCCCTCTCATGTGATCGGGGATGGCCGTCTTCCCCCCTTTTGAAATGCCTTGGCGCGAACAAGGTGTTCCCCCCTTTTTTTTTTCCGACATAGTTTAAGAAAATTCTTTTTTTTTTCCCCATGCTTTCCCTGCCCCCCCTATTCTTGTCGTCACGCGAAGCGCCTCATCTCTCCTCTTCGCGGTTCGATGCTTCCCGAATTTGATCCTTCTTTTACCAAGGACGGCAACAAAAATTCCTATTTCAAACCCCGTTCTTTTATTTCCTCGAGTTCTCGCTTACCCGGGCTACACGCTCCCCTTTCTGTTGCTTCTTTTTCTATGTGGTGGCCAAATATACGGTGCGTCTTTTCCTTGAAGAAGAGGAGATCACTATTTCTACGGTGTACGTCTGTACTTTTCTTCGGCCGACCACGACCAAGCCAGTGCGTCCTCTATCATGGCGGGGTTCTTTTTGCAGAAAGAAGGCATTGTTTTTCAGTATCTTGCATCCCTTTCGCATCTTCGGGGGTCCTCTTTTTTGTTATCGTAATATGGCGATAAGCCCTCTCGAGCGATGAAATCCTCCTTCTTGAGGTCCCCTTTCCTCCCCTTTTTTTTTCCAAACTCCTCCTGATTTTTCGCGAACAACGTTCTTCCCCTTTCTTTTTTATTCAGCAGGTCCATCAATGCTGTTCTATGAAAACACCTTTCTTTTCTTTTTCACAGCAGTCGGACGAGATGTGGGGAATGTCTTTTTCTTTCTTTTTTAGTGCCTTTTCCTTTCCCCCTCTGTGGGCTTTCTTTTGTCTGCTAGACATTCTCTCTTTTTTCTTTTGTTGAGAGAGATGATAGCAGAAAAACCTTTTCCCCCCTCCCCTTTCTTGCAGTGCCACTTAACGGAATAAGACCCTTTTTTTTCCCAAATCCGGACGTACTTCTTTGTTTTCCTGCTGGCATTTGAAGAAATACTTTCCTCTGATGGCCCTGCGCAACATCTTGGCAGAAATCTCCTTTTCCCCCCTTGGTTTTTTTTTTTGGGTTCCTTTCCCCCCCCCTGATCCGTCCCGACCCGCTCCCCCCCCTTTCCCAATAGGTGAGGAAGGTTCCCCTCTCCTTCTCGACGGATCGACAAGATTAAAAGATTTTTCCCCTTTTTTTAGGCGCTCATTCTCCGCGGAAAATTTTACCCCCCGGCGCCAAAAAATGCCTTTTCTCCCCCAGACAGACAGCCAAATTGGAGCTCCCCCCTCCTAAACTGCTTTTGTTTTAGGCGCGCAGCCCAGTCCCCTCCGCTTCGAAATAGTCCTATTCTTTTTTTTTTTTTTGGCGCCGCGTCAGTGGCCACCCCTCTCCTCCCTTTTGCCCCCCCCCACATATATAAAGAAAGGGCTCATATCTTTTTAATTGGCGCTGTAGCAGGGGTCCTCCTAGAACAGGACATACCTCCTTTTTTTTCGCCTGAGCGTCGTACTCCTCCTTCCTTTGGCTGGAAATAGACCCTCGGTTTCCCGACGTCTCGAAAACGAGAAGCTTCCTTTTTTCGCGTCCTTGCCGCCAGAGAAAGAAAGCGTTTTTTGAACCCTCTCTTTTCCTTTCCTTTTCCTTCCACGATGTAGGCCGATACCTTCCTTCTTTGTCGCTGCAAAGAATTTCCCCCCTTCCCTGACCGCCCACGATCACCTTCCCCCCTTCTTCCCTTCGACAATTCCACGCTCTTTTTTTGTCGTCAAGCAAAGATAGACGGTTGCTGTCTTTTTCCTTTGCGCGTGTCAGATGAAAGACCTTTCTTTTCTCTTCGATGATTGAACCTTGCGAATCGGCCCTCCCCCCCGACCCAGTTTTTCGATCTCCCTTTCCCATCTCCCCCCTTTAAGTAAGAGGAAGAGGGTCCTCTTTTTTTCCCCCTCGTTTTCCTATTCGCTTTCAAAGAAGAGAAGGCACCTTTTTCCACCTACACCACGCGTCTTCCTTTATTTCTTTTTTTATACCAGAAAGTCCCCCCCTCTCCCGTGTGAGTAACTTCAGGTCACTCTTTCCCCCATTACGGCATAGCAGAATTGCTTCACCCCCCAAACCCTGGGTCCGGTCTTCTTCTTTTTCCCCTTCCCTGTCATCACTTTCTGAATCCGGCATTTCCGCCTTTCTCTTTTAGCGTACTTATAGAATCTCTTCTTCGGCATCGCAACACAGCCCCGCTCTTTCCTCGAGTTTCTCCCTTGAATCCCCCCCCCTTCTTCTTTTTCCCTCCAGGCTTCGTCGCTATTTTACTCCCCCCTCCCCTTTTTTCTCTTTTGCTGGCGAACTCAACGAAAAAGGAGAACCCCCTTCCTTTTCTCTGCCTGCCGGTAAAGAAATATTGCTCCCCCTTTCTGCCCCTGAATTCGAGAAGGACGATAAGTCTCTTTTCAGTCCTTCTTCGGCAAACTTGATGAAAGTTATTTCCTCCTCCCCTCCCCCCTCTACGCCGTTATTTTGGGAAGGGCATCGTCCCCCTCTCGCAGTTTAACTTTCCATTCTAATCCTGTTTTGCCTGTACGTTTTCTGTCTCACCCAAAGATCTTTTTTTCCCCGGCGCTTGTCACGCGTGCAAGTAAGCTTCTTTTTTTTTTTCCTTTTTTTTATCCGTAACCTCGATGCGCTTTCCCGTGACCCCCCGTTTCTTTCTTTTTTTCGCTTTCTCAACTTCCTGCAGGATTGGACACCCCCCTTTCCCCCCAGATTCCCACCTTTCCTTTTCCGCTGGCTTTCATCTGACAAGCGCGCCTCCCCCCTTTCCCTTCCCTTGGTTTCCCTTTGGCGACAGGAACTTTTTCTTTTTTCTATAATGTGACGGGGGAGGTTCTTCCCCTGCTTGGCGCGACAAGGTGTTTCCCCCCCTGGAGGTCTCTTTTCCCCCTCCCCCCGTAACAATGATTTCGGGAAAGACCTTTCTTTTCCTTTACCTGACCCCCACCAAGATTTATTTCTTCTTTTCTCGACGCAGCCGATAAAAGTCCCTTTTTTATTTTGACCCCGAACAGTTCTCTTCCTCTTCCGAAACCCCCCACTTACATTAGGACTCCTGGTTCTCAAAGGTAAAGCCCCCTTTGGGGGTTTCCTAAGTCTTCTTCCCCTGCTAAGAAGCCCCCTTCTTTTTTCTGGCGGAGCCAATGGACCCCTTTCTCCCTTCTATCGGGACGGGAGAGAGTTTTCCCCCTCCCCCCCCCTTTTTTCCAAGACCAAGCCTCCCTTCCTTTCCCTCCTCTTTTTTCGGCGGACCTGGCTGCTTTATGACAACGAAACATCCCTTTCCGGATCAAAGGTGAGGCGAGGATTTTTTACCGAAATCTTTCCTTTTTTTTTGGCGCCGTGGTGGGAAAGGAGCTTCCTCCCCCGAGGAATAAAGCCCCGCTCTTTTTTCTCCTTTTTTTCTTTCTATCCTGCGATAGCGTCTTTATTTCCTATTACATAATAACCTCTCCCCTCCATGTGAAGGAGGAGGGATTTTTCCCCAAGACTAATACCCCCCCCTTAAACCCGGTGAATTCCTCCATTTTTTGATGATGCAGCAGGGAAATTCCCTTTCTAAAAACAGAGGGAGGCCTCCTGCAGACCTGGTTTTTTCTTCCTGACGGGTCTGAGAAGGAAGTTTCCCTTTTCTTTCTCCCCCCTCACCCTCCTCCGGTGGAGAGGCTT
>Ga0179593_1590848_pt1 | contig 13144 bp, 21 predicted proteins | sample CZODoug2_1_08_16_FD_185931 | JGI IMG/M metagenome (GOLD analysis project Ga0179593, IMG submission 185931) | Vadose zone soil fungal communities from Angelo Coast Range Reserve, California, USA - CZODoug2_1_08_16fungal (PacBio error correction) | ecosystem: Environmental > Terrestrial > Soil >... | reverse complement strand
GGGATAGCCTCGCCATGTCCTTGATCCTGATGGGTTTTTTGGAAGGAATTGTTCTTCGGCAATTTTTAAGCCTTTTCGTTTTTCCCCCTCTCGGGGGACCCCGTCAAGGTTTCTCGAGTGGCCCGCAGTTTCCCTTTCTCGGGACAATCGATCCCTGGTTCTACAGAGCACCATTTTTTTCTGTTGCCCGAAGATCTCAGACTTCTTTTTCCACTCATCCTTCCCCTTGTTTTTTGGTTTTTGTCGCTTTCCCTATTTTTGCACACCATCTTTTTTTTTTGAGCATTCCCGAAAATTTTCCCCTTGCCATGTTAGACGTGTCGTTTTTACCTGGCCGTCATACTCTTATGCGGCCCCTCCCTTAACCCCCCCCCGCTTTTTTTTCCCTCCCACCACCAGATTTTTTTTGAAAAACACGGCGATCCGTGCCTGATTTACCCCCCGCACTTGCTCCTCCTTTAATAAGTCCTTCCCCTAGTCCCTTTCTTTTTGAATTCATCCCTTTTTACTAATCCCTCTCTACTCGGGATAAGTTTTTTGGAAACACCCACTTTGTGTTCCCTCGCCCCCTTACTGTTCTTTTTGGCGCTTGCGTTTATAGGGTTTGAGTCCCCCCAGCATTTGGCGGCGTCGTAATTTTGTCCTTTTTTTTTCCTCGAACCTTTTGGCTTGCAATTAATACTTTGAGTGTCCCCGTTCGCCTCAGCCTCTTGGCGGATTTTTTTTGTGCTTTTCTTCTTTTGATTGCCACAACGTCTTTACCCTTCGACTTTTGTCCTCCTGTTCTGGCCCCCTATTTTTCACTTTTTCCCCAATGATCCCTTTGTCCAACTTTTGGCCTGACTTGTACACGAATTTCGGATGAGGTCCTCCCTTTCTTTTTTTTCACTTCCCCTACACGCTGCACTCTTTTTTTCGCGCATTTCCGGTTTTTTCCCTTGACCTTTTTCTAAAATTTCTTCCTTTGGCACCCAACCCGAACACAGTTTACGTTCTCCCCTCCGCGTTGTTTCGCGGTCGTTTTTGATGGATGTCCCCCTTGCCGGGAACCCCTACTTTCGTTTTTTTGCCTGGTCGATACATCCAATAGGTGAAGACCCCCAGTCTCACCCCTTCTTTTTCCTTTCTGTTTTGTACAAGGCCACTGAGCCGGAGTTTTCACGTATTACGCGTTTCTTCTTCCTCTTTTTTCACCCTGCAGACAAGCTCCAATTCCCACCCCAAGCGTGCAACCAACTTTTTTTTTCCCATTTTGTTTTTTTTTTTGCCCGTGTTCCACCAACCTTCCTGCCCTGTCTGTGGACTAGGTTTGTCTTTCGGGTCCCCCCCCCCGACCCCCCTCCCCCCCCCGAACAGCTGTTTTCCCTTCTTGGAACGGTTTTAAAGAGCTTCGGGCTTGCCCCATTTTTAACCTATTCTTTTTTAATGAGTCTCCGTGCTTAGCCCGTTTTATGCAAAACCCCCCATAGCGGACGATCCATCTTACATTTCCCGTAGTTTCCCCTCCTTCTCTCCCTCACCTTTGTGTACATCTAGAAAAAATTTCTATTCTATCTATTTTTAATCCTTACCTCAAGTTGTTTGGTTTTTTTTTTGCTTTTCATTTTTTCCTTTTTTGTTTTTTTTTGTTTATATTGGATTTTATCTGCCCTTTTGTTTTTTTAGGAATTTTACTAAAGGGCCCCACGGCAGAGATTGGTGACCTCTTTTGAGGCTGACTTGTTGGTACTTATGCTCCCTCCTTTAGACTTCAAAAACAACCCAATTTTGTATACCTTGGGATTTGAATTTTTTTTTTTGTTGGGGTCAGAACGTTCCGGGAGGTATACATCCCTCCCCTTCTTTTCCGAGTTCCCTTTAGTTTTCTGGCCCCCCTCGGGTGGATTTTTTTTTTTTGTCTTCCTTTTTTTGTTTTTTTCCTTTTGACCCAGTTTGTCCCTTTCAACCACCTGTTCAGGACAGTTCTTTTTTTTCAACCCTCCTTACCTATCTTCGACTTGTTTTTGAGATTGGGGCACCCTTGGGTGGTTTTTTTTTTTTTGTTCCTTTCTTTATTCGATTACAACTTAAGTTTACCCGGTGCCCCTGTTTCTTGGCAGAAGGCGAGCAGTCGTACCTTTGGGGAGTGGTTCCTATCCCTTTTTGAGGCCGCGAAACAACCTTGGGTTGAAAGGCCCTCGGCCCCGTTTTAGATGGTTTTTTCGTCTTTTCAACAGCTGTTTTATCTGTATTTTTCAGGCTTTTCTCATCGACGCTCTTCCTTTTTCCGCCTTAAGAAATCATAAACGTTGCGGGACACGTCGTTCCTCCCCGCCGTCTCTTTCGTCGGTGATGCACCCCTCTCAGCTTTACCAGTTCCCCCCAACTCTTCGTATGTTTACCAACATCCGTCCCGGTTCTTTTTCCCTTCCCCCAGCCGCGCTTTTTGGGCCAGCTTCGGAAACCGGACCGCAGGATCTTCTCGAGCTGACAAAATTTCACGGCAAGGTCCAATGCAAACCCCTTTTCGATCTGACCCACAAGCTTGTGTCCCATTAAAGGTTTTTGGGCCCCCCCCTCTATTTTTCGGTCCCTCACCGATTAAAGGATGAGCCCTCGCCAAGCAGGGAAGGCTGTTTCGCTTTCTTCCTCGACCCCGATCCTTCAACGCCTAAAGCCTTTTCTTTTTTCTTCGTGATATACAAACCAGTCTCCTTCCCGCCACCCCCCCCTTTGAGATTACCCTCCGTCTCCCTTTGCGTTTACCTGGCAGGACTGTGACCTTTTTTTTTGACCCTCCCTTGCCCCTTTTTTTTTTTTTTCCCCCCCAACTTCTCTTGGCTATTAGATCTGGTATCACATGGCTTTTCCCGTTCTGGTTCTTTTGGCCATGCACAAAATTCCGGGTGCAATCCTGTTTTTTTCATTCCCTCTCTTCTCTTTCTCTTGATGGCCAGAATGAGTCCTTCCCTTGGGAAACTAGTTATATCGGATGTTTTTTTGCCGTTCAGCGGGTCTTCCCCTTTTTTACATGATGGGTTCCCGCAATCATTTATGACGTGCCTTTTGGATCTTTTTTTCTACCTTTTTTTTTTGCATTTTCGAGGGCTCCGAGAGTGCTCCAGCCCCAACCCCTTTCTTTCTTTGTTTCTGGCTCCTCTTTCATCTTTCCGGGCTTTCGTTGTTTAGCGTGTAGAGTTTGGAGCCCCCCCCTTCCTGGTTTGGCGCTGTTCTTCCCTCAACCGGCCTTTGAAATCCCAGTCCTTTCCCGGTCTTTTTCTTCCATGGTCCCCTGTTTTTTTTGATTTCCCCTTAACCCCAGGTTTGTGCGAAACCCCACGCCCTTCAAACAACCAGTGCTGATTCCCCCACCCCCTCCTCCCTTTTTTTTCAGGGTTTTTTTCCTCTCCCGCGTCTCCCCCCATTCCCTTTCCTTATGCATGCCACCGCCTCCTTAATTCACTTTAATAATATCTATAGTCCTTTTCCCACATTTTCTTTTTTCCCCCATCCCTGTCTCATGACAGTGTAGAGTCCTTGTCTTTGGAGGAGTTTTTTCGTTCTCCCTCCAAATTGGCGCTGAAAGTTTTTCTCTGGTGTCCCGTTCTTTCCTTGTGACCACGATTTTTTGCTCAGGCGCTCAATTACGGCTTACGCCCTGGTTTGCTTTCGTTCACGGTTCTTTTGTGATTGTAAACCTGTTTTCAATTCGGACTCCCGGGTCTTCCCCCCTTCCACCTTTTTTGTTTTATGATTTGTTCTGGAACCGTCACTCTATCAGAGAACCTTTCGGGAGTTCGACGTGGGCCCACCTAAATTTTTAAGGTTGCTGCAGCCACACCCTGGCGACTGGCATACTCGGATTTTCTGCACTTGACCTTGTCGTTTTTTTTTTTTCCATTCCTGCACCACCGCGTTTTTTTTTTCTTCCACGCTACGTTGTTCGCGTTTGATGGCATGTGTTTTTGCCCTTGAGTTTTCTTTTTTTCTTTTCCGACCTCTAGGCCGAAAGGTAGTCGAACGCCCCTTCATTTCTCGGAACAAGCGGTGAGACTTATTTTTTCAACGAAACGTTTTTTGTTTTCCCTTTCTTTACCTTCTCCCCCAAGCCTACCAGTCGCAATACACCACCCCCATCTTTCCCCACCTCCAATACTCCCTCCTTTTTCCTTTGCCCTCCCCCGTTCCCCCCCTTTTCCCAATCCTTTTTCTCCCATAGTTGCTTCGCCCCACAAGATTTCAGGACCCCTTTACCGCGTCCACGAAACCAGCGTTACGGGCCCCTTTCCTCTTTTCTTTTTTTTTTTGAGCAACCCCTCCCCCTGTTCGGCGGATCCCCCTTCGCCTGGATGCTTGAAAGCGCGGGCCCTGACAACCCCACCCTTCAGTCCTTTTTGCATTTTTTTTCTTTTTTATTTTTTCTTGCTTTTTCCCCCCCAGGCATTATTAACCCAAAACGTGTTCCTCTCTCTCTTTTCACTCTGCGTGTTGTTTTTTCTGATTTCCTTTTTTCCCACCTTCCTTTGTTCTCTCCCTGGCGGGGTCTTTTACTGATTTTCTTCCAACGATGGGTGTTTCTCTCACCATACACTCCTGGGCCAAGCAATTCGATGCTCGGCGCTTTATTTTTTTGTAACCTCGTTCGTTTCCCGCTTTTTTTATCTGAAGGGACCCCAACTCTTTCCGGCTTTCCCCTTAGTTTCCTTTTTTTCCCCGATCTTTTTTCCCCCCTTTGTTCCGTTTCCCCACCGCTGGTTTCGTTTTTTGACCCTTTTTTTCCTCTTGTTTTTTGGAGCGCGACCAAGCCAAAGCCTAAGGTCACACAGGCCCGTTCTCCGAGCAAATGTTCGGGTTATGGATTGGCACCTTCGGTTTTTTTGGATATTTGCGCTTTTTTTTCTGCTTGGATTTGAATCTGCCCTTCCGCTGGGATCTCCATTAAATGGCCACTTGGCCCCAAGGACTTTGACTGTCGCTTCCTCCCTCTGTTTGATTGTTTTCCCGTCTGTCCTCTTTGAAGGGCAAAGTTTGCGGGGCCGGGCGTGTTTTTTTTTTTTTTCTATTACCCGCTTTTATCGCATCATATTTGGGCCCCCCCCCTCCGAAACTTCGAACGTTTTTCCGCTTCCCCCCACCTGACCCCCCTTTCTCGTGAAGTAAAAACCCGCCCCCCCTTCCTTTTTCTTCACCTTCTTGCTATTTTTTTCCGGCTTGGTGGTTGCACCCCTTGCTCTTTTTCTCCCGTTGACCTCAAAGTGGCACCTTTCTTCCCCAGTATTCCCCTCTTGGCACGTTTGCCCCCTTCTACCCTCTCTTTCAGTTTTTTTTTGAAATTTGTCTTTAAATTTCACTGCTCTTCTCTTCCCCCTCGTGGACAAGTTTTCTCCGGCAAACCCCCCCTCCCTTTATTTCTCCCTTGGGGCCGTTCCTTTTTCCCCCTTCCAAAGTCGCAGTTGAACACCAGTTCCCTTCCCCAACAGATCAGCCTCCTACTTTTTTCAAGGTGCCGGCCTTAAGTCCGAAAAACTTTCTCCGCACTGACACCCCCAAGATCAATTTCACGCTGCTTTTTTCCCTGGCCCTTTCTCCCCTCCTCGCAACAACCCCCTTTGAAGGCCCTGGCCTGCCCCCACTTGCCCTTGGCTTCCCCCCCTCCCCGATGTCGCTTTTTACCTGCAGACCCTTGATTTGAGATTTAGTTTTTCCTTTTTGTTGAACCCCCTTGTCTTGCCTTTCTCCTTTTCTATTTTCCTTTCAAATACCCACTTTGATGAACTTTTTTGTTCATGATCATGCATCTTTCCCTCCCTTGGTAAAATCTGGGGGGTACGCGGATTTTTCCACGGACCCTGCGGGTTGCTTTTCCCCCTGACCGCTGTCTTCTTTTTTTTTGTTTTTGATCCATTTGCTTTTTTTTTTTCCGGCTTTCTTTCTTTTGTTATTGATGGGCCTTCCATTTCTCCGGCCCCAGTCCGCGACCGCGAATATTTTTACCTTCTAATCCTTGCCGGTTTTTTTGCTCAGCGCCAAAACCTGTGATTTGGTGCTCCGAAGAACCTTTCTCTTTTTTCCTTTTCCCCCGTTGTTTTTTTTTGGTTTTGTGGTCTAGCTTTTCAATCCGGTTGTTTTCGCTTGTGCCTTTTTTTTTCCGAAACTTCCCCCATGCATTATTGCGGCTACCTTGGCCGTCTGATTGCTGCCCTCCTTCCCCCCCTTTTGAATTTCGCCCTTTTTTTTTTTTCCCCAACAAAAACATCATTCTCCACAACAAGACTCTCAGTGTGGTTATGTTTCATTTCCTCCTCTCCGCCCCTCCCCTCCTCCCTGACCTATACCCCCCTTTCTTTTTTCTCCCATGTACTAATAATTTTACTGGCAATGTTGACAACACAATCCCTGTGTTTTTTCCGTCCCCCCAACCCCTATCACTTGGTTCCCTCCTTACGCAAAGCTCATGGGGTTTGTGTTGCGTTTTTCCCAGCAACTTTTGGCTGTAGGCAAGTTTGCGTTTTCCCCCCCCCCCCGTTTCGTGACTTCCTTTCTATTTGTCCGGCTTGAGCTCGTTCGGTTCTTTTGCATGTTGCGACTTACTTTTTTTTTCTGGACTCGTCGGTGATGTCCACCTTGTTTTCACCTCTTCTTACTTTTTTTTCGAATGCCTTTTTCCTGATAAAGATGTTCTTATTTTTTGCAGTTGAACCCTTGTCACGGTCGAGAGTCATTTCGAGTTGCCCCACCTCCCCCACATTTTTTTGGAGTTGCGCCCCCCCCCCCCCCCAACTGCTCTCTTTTTCCCTGATCCCTTTTGGCCAAGGTTTTTTGTTTTTGTCACCACCCCCCCCCAATCGGAAACCCCCCTCCGTTTTTTACTTCACCCTCTGCGTTTTCCTTTTTTCTTTCTTCTTGTCCTTTTTTTTTTTTACACTCCCCCCCCCCCCACCCCACCCCCCCCCCCTTTTTTCAGCTTTCGCGTCCATTGACTTCCAGCGTTTCACTTTAATTCCCCCCCCCCAGTCCTCAACCATTCTGTCACGGCCGGTCGCCCTTTGCCTTTGTCACCACCCCATTTTTTTCCTTACTTTCCAGCTCCCCATTCCTTAATTTTGTAACGCTTCTCTTTTCCCAGAGCCACAAGCAGAAACCTCTCAAATCCCCCCCCACGCGTTTTTCCCCCCCCCTTCCCCCCCAACCTCCACTGATTTTTCTGGAAGTGTTGCCCCCCCAAAAACGACTGCCTGTTTCTTCTTGCCTTTGCTTCAGGCCCCACAAACCATTTCGACCCCTTCCTTCTCCCCCCAACTTTCCGTTCCTATGTGACCCGAGGCCTCGGAGCTCCCCAATTCTTTTTTAAGGTACGCGTATCCTTTTTCTCCTGGTCTTTTCAGTCCTCCTTCTTTCACCTTCCCCTTTTTTTTTTGTGAATATCTTTCCCCCTTTGCCCCCAATTTTCTTTTCGTCTTCCCATTGCGGGTGACCTCCGTACACAGCCGCATTTTTTTTCACCCCCCTTTTTACTCTTTTTCATCACGTGTTTTCTTTTTTTCTTCAGATCTTCTTCACGGTTCGTTGTTTTTTTTCTACATTTTCGGCTGGTTTTCCCACGAGTTTCCCGCCCTTGTTTTTGAATTTTTCCTACGGGCCTGTTTCAGATTCCTTTAGGATTGCTTTTTCCCCTTATTTTGTTTCTTCCCCTTTGGCCTCTTACTTTTTCTGATATGATTTTCCGTTCATGGAGATGTGGTCTTGGCCGCCGCTCTCTTCCCCCCCTTTTCCCTCTTTTCCCGTTTTTTTGGGTTTCCGTGTGAACCCGGCTTTTGGGTTTGTTTTTTTTTGTTTCTGTTTTTGGTTCTTTGCCTTCCCTCCTACACCTTTGCATTCAGTTGCGTGGGCACGTTCCTGTCGGACACCTCCTTTTTTTTTGTATCTCTTCTTGTTTTTTGCAAGATTGGGTTTTTGATGCCTTTTTTTTTTTTTTTTTTGGCTATTTTGGTCACTTTCGGCTTTCCCCATTCAGGGAATGGCTTTTTTATGGCTTGTCCCCGTCGTTCGTCTCGGGTTTTTGTGAACCCCGTCATTCAAACCCGTTCGGTCGTTCTCTGTCTTTTTTTTTTTTTGCTTTATCCGGTATCAGGTTGCTTGCCGCTCGTTCCAACGCTGAAGTTTAGCACCCAGTCCACCTCCCCCCTCCGTTGACAATTCCCAGAGGGTGACTTAACCAGGACTCCCCTTATGACCTTTTGTGCGTCTTTTTGGGGAAACCTTTTGCTTTTTCGCAATCTTTTTTTGCCATTTTGTAGAAAGTTCTTCCCAGAACTTGTCCTTCACCAACTTTCTCTTCAGGTCTCCGGCAGACCCCCTTTTTTTTTTCTCGCAGGGTCGTTGGCCCCCTTTTTCTTCCCTTGATATTTCTCTTCTCCGTTCCCACCGGTCCACCCCGGACACCTGCATTTCCCTTACCCTTTCTTTGACCCACCGAGGGCCCTGGTTTATTTAATCGGCCAACCTTTTCACGTTGTAAAAACAGTTTTGGACATTCCCCCGAAACACGATCTTCGTTCGGCCCCCTTGTAAACCCGTTCCCTTTTTCCCGCTTCCAAAAAGATCCTCTCCCGCCGGAAACTTTTTTCAGTCTGAAGCCCTGTGCCCCGCCGCACGCTCCAAAGTTCTGGCATGGCAACCACTCCGCCCCTTTTTCATTACTTTTTCCCGAGATCCGGTGGTTTTGGAGTCCGAAACCCCAAACCGTTGTTTCCTTTTTTTTCCCATTATTCCTTGATGACAGTCGCCGTTGGGTTTGAACATTGACCTTAGGTGGTCCCCCCATGCCAGGTTTTTCCCCTTTTTCATCCCCGGCTAGGCGGACCTTCCTATTTGTGCTTTCAAGGCAGATTGCACGGGATCGTTTTGTGTTTTTTTTAATTTTTTTTTTTTTAGTTATTTGACGTTCCAGTCGATGATGGGCCGCCATCATCAAGTGTTCCCCCCTTCCCCCGCGAGTCAGTGGCTTTTCCAAGGTTTATCCCTCCGGTGTGCTTTTCAGCCACCCGGTGTTGCTCCGTTCTTCAATTCCTTTCTCCCTCGCCTTTTTTTTGTGTTGTTGTTGATGGGTCTTCTTATCCATAATTTTTTTTGCCCCTTTTTTTTTTTTAGCCTTTCCCTTTTCCCTTTCGCGAGTTGCTTCGCACCTGGCGTTATACTCTTTGCGGCCCCCTCAACGAACCACGGCAGTGAAAAACACGTTGTCCAAACCCCATTGAAACACCAGCGTGACTGTCCATTTTTTTTATTTTTCCGTCCCACGCGGATATCCCAAGCTCCTTTGTTCTCCCCCCCTGCCATTTTTTCCTCTTCTTTTTAATGCTATACCCCTTTTCCTTAATCCTTCTTACTACGGGAAACACCCATCTTTGTGTTTTTCTCTCGATTATCTGTCCCGTTCTCCTCTTTTTACTTCTCCCATGGTTTGAGTCCAAAGCATTTCCCTTCCGTCCCCGGACCTGTTTTTTGCGGTATTCTCCTCACCATAGAATTCCCTCTTTACTTTTGCTTGGTTTGCGCTCCCTTTCGGTTCCTTTGCTGTCTTTCGCTTCCTCCCTGCTGTCTTTTTTTTTTCTTTCGTTTTTTCCCTTTGACCTTCCCCCACAGGCCTCGGTCGATCAAGAATGCTCCCATTTGCGTTGGACTGTCACGCTGTCGATCTTTGGAATCTCGTCTGATTTTTACCCTGCCCCCCAGCCTGGTGCGCTGGTTTTATATTATAGTTCTGCCCACTTTGCTCCCCTTGCGCACCGTGGGCTGGATCACCCAACGTGTTCATCGAAGTTTTACTTTTCCACGCTGAACTGGCGCTAGGTTTCTTGGTGCTTCTGTCCTGCGGGAGGCAGTTCCGGGTTTTTTTTCCTGCCCCCACTTTTACTTGCTTCCTCTTTTTGCACTTTTTTCTTCACGACAGTCGTTCCACTCCCCGCCGTCCCTTTTGCTTCTTCCCAACCTCCCTCTTCCCCTTAATTCCATTCCATTCTTGAATTATTTTCCCAAAGCGACCAGCCCCACAGTTCAGGTGAACCTAAAAAACAAAGTGCTCTCCCCCCCTTTTTATCCCCAACATTCCAACAACCCTAGTGCAACCCATCCAATTTCACCTCCCTTTATTTTGTTGAACTGTGTGGGGCAACCCTTTTTGTGTTTTGCTCCGGTGCCCTTTTCTTCCCCACACTTCCCCCATCCCACCCGCGACCGCCCCCAACCCGGTCTCCTGGGAAACTTTTTGAAGAGGCAGTGTGTACTCCCCAACCTCTTATAATTGAGGCGTGACGCTGATTGAACCCACAAACCCTGCGCGAGATATCTTCCATTGGACGCTTAGTCGTCTTCCATTCTGGGTTTTCCCCCACCCTTAACATGCAACCCCTTCTCTCCTATGAAGTGTCGATTTTCGACTTTGTTGCGTGTTGTGAGGAGTCTACCCTTTTCTTTTCAATTTTTGTTACTGTCCCGGCTTTGATGGAAGAGGCCCTTCCTTTCGGGACATACTTTTGGCGATTGTGTTTTTTCACTTAGCGCTTCCCCACGATGCTAAAATCCTTCATCCTAGATTCTATAATTTCTGTGGTCGGCAGCCCGCTGTCCTCTTCCCACAACGTTCCCGAAGTTCCCCTTGTCTTTTCTTGGGGTTGGTCTGGTATTGAAAGAGGTTTTTTGGTCAGCCGTCTCTCCACTCCCATTAATACCCACTTGAGTTTTTTGTGTTGGCCCGCCACGATGCCACCTCCCCCTTAGCTTTTTTTTTTGATTTTGGCACCTATTGGTGGTGGATTGCGTTGATGTTTGATTCCCCTTTTTTGAATTCGCTTTTACTTTTCCCGGTAGGTGCTACCCTTTTTCCGTCGAGCCGTGCTACCGTTCTCTTTCGGGGCGCGCTTCCCCTTCTCCCGGGAGGTGTCTTATTTCTTTAAAACGTCTGATCCCCAGCCTCGCGCATAGAAAAAGCCTCTCCTTTCTTCCGCACTCCCATTCTCCAAAGCAACTCAGCGTGGCCACGACCTCAACATCCCCCCTCCTTCTAGTAGTCCTTGGCGCTTTCATATTGTCCAGCCTTCCAAGGATCCTCGCAGTTTGGCTCCCTCCCCCACCGGGCTTCGCATTTGGTTTTCCCGTTTTTTTCAGTTTCGTACGTCGTGCGGTGACAAGGTTACCGGGTCCCCCACTTGCTTCTCAATTTTTCCTTTATTCACTCCCCCACCGGAGTGGGAAGGGACGCAAGGTGCCGTGCCGGGTTTCATCCCAATCTGACCAGTCCACCGACACAGATCCCAGGGGGGTTGCCACTCGGGGCCCAGACTCCGTGGTTTAGCCCCCCTCTGGTATCCGTCCAAAAGCTCCTTCATCACAACCTTTTTTCGATGTTTCCCTGTCATTTCATTCCAAAAAAAAAATCACCAACAACTTGGCCGGTAGCCGCCCTGTGCTTTCTCTGCCCCCCCTTCCCATTCTTCTATTCAACCTTCTTTTCCCCCCCTGTGTGATTTTGCACAAACCACCCACTCACCCCGTCCCTTGGTTTCAGCCTAGTGTACTATATGATTTCATGGCTGGATCAGGTTTCGGAGGGTTTTTTTTTTCTTTTCATCTAATTTTTCTTTTTTGTTGGGGGTTTGCGGACGGAGGGCTGGCTGATTTATTTCAAGCCCGGGCACCCGGATTGTTAGGGCTTTGGTTTTTTTCATTTTTGCTTTTTTGTTACTTCCTTCTGTCCTCCTGCAAATCCAGTATGAATTACCCGTGTGGAGCCGCCCATAATTTTGGTAATGTGGGCCTTTTCGCGCCTTTCTTTTTCCGTCCTATCGTTTGACCGCCTCTCTCTTCTTTTCCCCCGTTGTTGTTTTTCTCATAGCTTCTTTTTGGAACAAACACTTGGGGCGGCTGACCCGGCTCGAATTCCCATTTCTGGCTTTCTTGTCCTTTCCTGATTGCGTGGTTTTCCCCACACGTAACCGGGGCGACTGCAAACCAAAGAAGTGAAAAAACAGGAATCGTCCCCCCACAAACCAATGAAGTCCCCATGCACACCCGCGAGCTTCGCGGTCTCCCCCAGATGGGACATTTACTTAGCATGCCGCCGATACTTCATTCCATATTCCTCCTCTTGTTTCCCCCCCCATAAAACTCGTTAGTTCTTCTTCACTTCCATGTCAATTTTTTTTCTGGCATCGTCGCAGTGCATTTTGAGCGGCGTTCTCATCACCCTCTTTTTCCTGTCGGTCTGCGGCTTCTACCCCAACTAAGTCTTGTGCGTGTGGAATGATCTTTTTCGCAGGAGCCCAAGTGTTACTGTTCTTTATTGTCCCTTTTTGCAGCTCTGTTCTGGATTCCCATGTTTCAACTTCCCGCTTTTTTTTGCTTTTCTCCCGTTCGTTGTCTTATTTCAATTCTCTGCAATTTCGTTGACCTTCCACGCGAGTGGTTGGCATTTTTTTTAGTTCCTTGGGCAACCTTGACGCTGAAGTGCTGGTTTTTTGTGTCCGCCAATCCCGAGGTTGGCATCTGAAGTTCTTGCTTGCGGATCAATTTCTCACACGGGTTTTGTAACCCCTTCGACTTCTTTTAATTTCACGATCTTCAGTTTGTTAGGCGCTGATTCGGATTTTTCCTTCCCTCGGCCCTTTTTGGAGGCTCAGTGGTTTCATGCGACACAGTCGTTTTTCACTCAGAAACCCCGCGTGTCAACGTTACCGAGACCTTTTTTTCTGGTCACCTCCCATTTTCGAAGAAGGGGTCCCGCTTTCTTACTTGAGTCCAATCCTACTTCCAGGATCACACAGGTGAAAACAGCGCCCCACCCCCCCAGGCCAAAAATACCTCCCCATGTGATTTGCCATCCGGGGGTGGAAGTTTTTCCAACCTGTCCTGCTGTGACCTGAGGTGCCTTTTGGCCGGTCTTTTCCACCCACAGACTTCACCAGCGGTCCTGTGCTTAAGGTGAAGAGTGCCGGCGGAGGCCCCACAATTCTCCCCTGTTACGCGGTTTTCGCCTTTCTCCATGCGGAGCCTTTTTTTGGAAACCACACCATCGCTTTTTTTGAGTTAATTTTTATTCTTCTTTTCCCTGTCGTCGGTCTTTTCATCTGCGGGGGTGCCTTACAATTACCGACCTCCTAAGAACCCC
>Ga0179593_1293610_pt1 | contig 13144 bp, 18 predicted proteins | sample CZODoug2_1_08_16_FD_185931 | JGI IMG/M metagenome (GOLD analysis project Ga0179593, IMG submission 185931) | Vadose zone soil fungal communities from Angelo Coast Range Reserve, California, USA - CZODoug2_1_08_16fungal (PacBio error correction) | ecosystem: Environmental > Terrestrial > Soil >... | reverse complement strand
CCCCCCTTATGTTAAAAATCTTTTTCCTTTTTTCTAGTCCCCGTAAGCCCCTTTCCCCCTCTCCCTGCTTCGCCCCTTCATTTACTGTGTGTCAGGGTCCACCTCCTCCAGACCATTCGTCCTTTTATTCTTTTAAACCCCCCTCTTCTTTAGCAACCCACCTTCCCAATATTTTCATTCCCCCCTCCAGTGACCCCCCTCTCTTTCAGCGTAGGGCGCTTTCGCTCTACCCCCCCCTCCCCGCCCCCAACACCATAATTGAACTCATCTATCCCTTCACCCCCTGTCTAGCAAGCGAGCCTTTTTCAGAGCCCTTTCACTTTGCTTAGGTATCAGAAGATATATGGAAGCCTACATATCTCTTTCTTTGCCTTAGTCTTCCTTTTTCCACTTTTCTTGTAATTTCCCCCTCTGTTTTAACGTCTCTTTTACATTGTGTCAGTCTTTTTCCCCTTCCTTTACCACACTTCCCCTATGCCCCGTTTGTTCTCCATACGTCCTTTACTTTCCTCCCGTCTCTATTTCCCTCAGCACACTCAATCCTTGACATAATTATAAGTCTCATACTCTTGATTCAGTTTCTAAGTTCCCGCCACTCCAAGTGGTTTTTTTTTTCAAATATGCACAGCATCCTCATTGTCCACTTGACATGGTGTTAGTGGAACTCTTGGCCTTGCTGGTTCTCTTTCTCCTGCCTTTTCGGATTCTGTTCATGGGTCACCCAATCCCCTCCCGCCCTTCTCTCCTATGGGGGAGTTTCTGCATTATCCCGTGATTCCCCAATTCTCAGTGGTGTTCCCTCTCCATTCCCTTGTCTGATGTTATTTCTCTCCTAGTCGGCAATCCTTCCCAACTACTCGGTTCCCCTTACGTGGCCCCCAGGTTTAAATAGTCTTTTTTAGAGTATTCTTCTTCTATCTTCTCCAACTCGGTTCTCTCCCACCCCCTTCCCTCCTTTGTACCGTGGTATTCCTTTTTTACTCGGATCTTCTCTTCTCCCTCCAGTTTACGAACTTTCTTTTCCCCCCCCCCCACGAGCAGTCGGTACTCCCTCACAGTTTGTTACCCTTTCTTTCGTGTCTCCAGTGTAGTCGAACCTGCCCTAATTCTAGGGTGGTTCTCTTTCCCCCGTTAAGGAGTTTCCCTCCCCATTTTCTTCCCTGTTCAGCTCTTCCCAGTAACAGGGCCGTTCTTCTTTCTGTACCTCCTTCCCTACTGATTAAGGTAATTTTCTGTCCCCGTTCTGCACTAAGTGCGTTTTCTTTTTTCGGTTTCCCAGTTTTCCCCCACCTTCACCTTCTTTCCAATCTTTTTGTCCTCCTTAGAGATGTTTTCAGGATCCACGTTAAACTTGCCAATACTATCTTTCCCGACCCTCCCGATTGATATCCAGCCAACTTTCCCCATCCCCCCATCATGGCAAACATCTTACACTTTCTCCCCCATTTTAATGGTATTATTTCAGGGATCCGACTGTGACTAAGGTTCACCCCCTTTTTCACCCGCTCTTAGGAATAACCCTATCACCCTCCTCTTTCTTTGATTGAACGACCTCTCGCTCTTTTTACATCACCAAGCCCTCTCTCCCTTTTTTTCTTTTTTGAGTCAGATGAGGTCTTGGTGTTCTCCTCGCGCCTTTCTTTTTTTCCACTACCTTCCCATGCTGTTCTCCTGGTTGTCTCAGAAGGGCTGGCTTCCCCCCCCCCCGTGTTTTTTGGAACTCTCATCTATCCCCCGGTCCGAAGTCCATGTACAAGTGTGGTATGACTCGGTTTCGGTCTTCCCACTTCCTGGAATGTGTGTCCCCTTTTTCTCTTACCTCTCAACCGCGTCTTTCTTCCTCTCGTATGTACCTGCTGAAGGAGTTCCCCTTCTGCCCATCTTCCCCTTCAGTCAACCTCTTTTCCTTCTTGGACGATTTTTCCCGGAAACCCCCCCCTAATTTAGTTCAGACCTTTCCTCAGCTTATTACTCTTCTTCCTTTTTTATTTTCCAGCACTCCCTCCGGTCCCTGGTTCTTTTCTGCTCATTCCCCCAAGTCATAGCTTTTTTTTTTTTTTTTTATGTATAGCTCTGGGGTGGTAGGCGAACCCAACCCTTATCCTTCGGGCTTTGCTCGTAACGGGCGTCACCTCCCCCGGGCCCCCCCTCCTTTATGGAAGGTCGGTCCCTCCCTCCCTTTCCTCCCATTCCCCTGACCTTTCCTTAACCCTCATATATATCCCCCCAAGCCCTGACAACATTTTCCCTTCTCTGGGCCATTTGGGGAAACTCAAACGCTTTTTTCTCAGAGTTTATAATCAACTCAATACGTTATTTTTTCCCTTGGCCACGCTTTCCTTCTATTATTTGTAAATGCGGTAGCTCGGCCCCGGCCTCCCATTTCATTGCTTCTTTCTTTTCAAAAATGGTCTCTCCTGTTTCTCCCGGTCCTCTAAGCACACCCCCATGGTCTTCCACCTATGAGTCTCTTTCTTGTTTCTTCCTCCCCCTCCTTGAACCCTCCTTTCCCTTCTCCCGTGAGTGCGCTGCTCCCTCACTCTTCCACTCTTTGACACTCCCCCACCTTGTCCTTTCCTCCCCTTCAGATTCTGGCAGATTTTGGTCCAGTCCCCCCCCTTTCCTTGTGTATTATTCTTTCCCTATAACTCTTGTCTCCTTCAGTCTTCTGAGCCTGCGAAGTGTCAGGCTTGTTTTCTTTTAGGTTCACTTTCACGTTTCAGGCCCCATCCCTTCTTAGTGCAACAACTGGAATAGGATATGGAATGGTTCCCCCAGATGCCTTGAAATGTACCCTTCTTCTTTTTCAAACCCTTTTACGGGTGATCTTTTGTCACGCAACCCTGCTGGTCATGCCCCCCTTCCAGACTCTCTCTTGTCTCGTCAGATGTCCTAGGCCTAAGCCAACGGACTTTTGCTCTGCCAATGTAGATTGTACGTTTTTTTTTTCCGGGGCGCACTAGGCGTGATCTTATCGGGGGCGGCGGTTGGTTCTCTTCCCGTCCCTCCTCTCCTCATGAAATGGATGGGCCTTCCCCTTCTTTTTTGGTTTTTTTTTCCCCTTGTTTCCTTCCCCTCCCCACCCACTTCGGATCTGTTTTTTTCCTTGGGACCCTACCACCCCCTTCCTTCCTGTCGCCTCTGCTCTTTTCATCTTTTTTGCTTTTTTCTTTCACAAGGTGCCCCTTCCTATTTTCAACCCTTCTCTTTTTGCACCTTTTTTCCCCCCACGGTGAGGAGTTGTGAATCCCCCATTCCGCTCAAGTTTTGTTGGACTCTTGTCCAAACCTCCCATGATCCCCGGTTGTCTTTTTCTTTTGACTTTGCACCTTATAACCCGCATTTTCGTCACTCCTGCTTTTCACAAGTATTTTTGACCCCGCTACGCTTGGGATTTTTTTACTGTCTTTCTTCTTGTCCCATTTGTCAAGCCTTTCCCCCCCCCCCGTCTTTTTCAAGGGAGGGGCTCTTTTCGTCTATTTCTTATGCGTAGTTCCTCAAAAGTTTTTGCATTCCCCCTTCGTTAGAGGCCCCCTTTGTCCACTTTCCCCTTGGGTTAGTATAGCAACTTTCTCTTCAAACAACTTGTGGGCGTGCGACCTTTCTTTTTTTTTTTTCCCCCGTGCTTTCAATCCAATTTTCCAATCTTTGGTTTAGGTTACCGCTTTCTTTTTTTTGATCCCTTTAAGAGTGCCCCCCCAAACAACCTCCGCAACAGGGGTTTTTCTTTGATACCATGGCTCGCGGTGGAGAGTCCCCCTCAACACCACTAGCCCAATTGGCTTTCCCCCATGACTATTCTGACACTGTTCCCCCTCAACCTGCTCTTTTTTTTCCTCCTGTTTTGTGGGGGAGCGCTTGGCCTGATTAAATTTAATAATTCCTTTTACTCCCCCTCTCCTTCCTTTTTTTTACTTGAAGTCTCCCCAGAGAAACCACCTTATCTCAACTCTCCACACCTGTTCGCTTTTTGTTTTTTGCCTCAGTAGAAAGGCCTCCCAACCACCCCCTCAATATGTTTTTTGGGGTCCTCCCCCCACCTACACTGGTCCATTTTTCTTTTTGGTTCTTAGGGGGACCCCCCCCCCCACACCCGCCTCTTACAACGGTCGGTTTCTCTACGGATATCTCCCCCCTTTGTGGATACCTTGACCCAAAGTGGCTCTGTAATCTCCCATCAAACGTTTTCTCCTTACGCCTCCATACCCCCCAGATACCAAATTAACAGTACGGTTCTATTGCTCTTCTGCCATCTGTCGCATCCTCCTTCGGGAAAACCCCCCATACACCCGTTCTTCTTTGTAACCCTCCTCATTGTCCCCCTCCTGCTTGTCTCACCCTTTCTGGACTCCTTCCCAAATTCCCACACTTACCCTCCCCACCCTGTCGCCTGTTTCTTTTCCCCAATATCTCCCGGATCGTGTTTTTTCGTATGGTTTAATCCTACCAATTTTCCTTCCCCTTTTCTTTCACTTGCCACCGTGACTTTTTACCCTTTTTTATTGCTTTATCAATCGCAAATGACTTCCAGCCGCCAGGGTCTTCTGCCCTGACTTTTGAATGTTTTTGAATCTTCAACATAAAGCCTCGCCTGACCGTTTCTTACCATAACACACACTAGGGATCGTCCAACCCCCCTCCCCTAGTATCAATGACCTCCCCTTTCCCGAGTTCCTCTTTCTGTTCTTTTAGCTGACAAACCTACCCGCCCCCCTCACTCGCCCCTCCCCTTTGTCCTCCCTTCCACCACCAAATAGTATTCCTCGCCTCTTGTTTTTAGCCATCCGGGTTGCTTCATTCCTCTCCTAATACTGAGAAGCCCCCTCTCCTTCTGGTTCCTCTTTTAGTCCCCGCTTCAAGTTTCCTCCCTTCTGTCTACCCTCCCTTTTCAATCTCTTTTTTTACATGGTGAAAGAAGATCGTTCCCCCAATCTCCCAGAGCTCGACTCCTTTTCCTTTGTCCGCATCATTTCCTTCCTTCCCGACCCGCTCATCTTTGCCCCTAAGAACACTGCCGACGTAGCACTTCTCATTTTCTTTACTCAGCGGAGATTCCGCTATTTACTCTCCAATCCCCTTTCCGGGGGTTTATGCCCCCACTTTTCCCATTTCAATAAGGGTCCGTACACCATTTTTTGAGTGGCCACTATTTCCCTTTCTTGAACGCGCGCCGCATTGTATTTCCTTCTCTTCATGTGCAAAACTCCCCTCTCCCGCCTAGGGAATACACTGGGGGAGGTGAGGGCCGGCAACAACTTGATCCACATGCCCCCCTCCCCTTTGTTGGACAGAAGAAAGTTCCATTGATGATTTCCATTCTTCTCCTTCTAGACCTTTTCTGTACCCTTTCCTTCCTGTACGTGGACACTTTACAACTCCTTCTTTCCTTCCGGTGCCTACTTCTCCTTAGACCCAGTTTCTCTCTTTCTCCCCACTTTTCCCAGAGTCCTCTTTGTCCTGTCCTGGTGGCCTCTGTCTTTGATGGGTTCCTTTTCCCCTTCCTGCCTGATCAAGTAGAATGCTGGGTCAAATGTCCAAAGTCCACGTCTTGGGGAACCCCCTTTAGTTGTATCCAGTGTGTAATTAGCACGACCTCAGTCATATTGGGGCTTCCGCCCGGCCACAATCTGCCGAGAGCCCTCCAAAACTTCTTACTGTTTTTCCATGCCGGCCCCAGTTCCCCAGTTGCATGCGTACGTCTGTACCACTCACAAGTACTCTTCCTTAATGCTTCAGGTCAAGGTCTGCAACTAACCTTCTTCGTTGATTTGTTTCTTACTTTCCCCCCCCCCCCACTGCCCATATGACAATTATCTTTACTTCATAGATATTTTGCTCCCCGGGAGACCTCTACCACCAGGGAACGGCAGACCATGACCTTTATTTCCCCTAACTTCCAACTCCACACCATTTCCCGTGCCGGGTCCCCTCCAGTTTCCATCAACCCATTTTACATGGTCATGCCCCTTTCTATACCTCATTGGAAGCCTTTCCCCCCCCCCCGGTGGGAAACCCGCATCCTGTACCATGACTAAACCCCCTGCGAATCCTTTTTATTTGAGGATGTTGACCCATCATGCGAGATCTACCCCGAACCCCGTCCTCTCCCCTTTCTGTTTCTCCCCCCTCCTCCTTTTTGGGTCTTAGAGAGGCCTTTTTGTGGCTTTTTTTCCCCTCCGAAGTTACGGGTCAATCCCCTCAAAGGGGGGCTCATTTCGTCCACTCCCTTGGGGGAGGTTCAAAAGGTGTTTGTTCCTTCTTTGCATCTTCTTCTTTCCTTTTTCTCCTACCTTTTTCCCCGTGCGTTATGCGATGTGTTAAGGGCTGGGTTCATGGTACCTTTTCTGTTCCCGGGTTCGGCCATCTCGGTCTTGTCGGGCCCTCTTTCTCTTCCCCTAGGTATGATATTCCTTTGCAGTACCTTTTTCCTTTCTTCCGTACTTTACAACTCTTTTAATTTGCCGATGGTACCGTCTCCCCCCCCCATTTCACACGCACCTTTCGTGCAGCAGGCCACTGTCTCCTCTTCCTTTAGCTGTTTCCTCTGGCTTTTCTTCCCGACCCCCCTTCCCTGGATTTTCCTGTCGTCATGGACCCAGAAGCCTTTTTTTCATTTTCTCTCATTCTATGGGGGCGTTTAGCCACCCCCCCCCCCCCTCTAGACCTCCTCTTATTTTACCTTCCACGGTGTGTAAGACTCCCCCTTTCCCCCCAGCCTCCTCCTGCGTTTTACCCTCCGCTTCCCCCTTTGCTCATCTCTCTTTCTTTTGACTAAGTTCACCCCTTCCCTATTACCAACACCAGCCATGTACCACTTCCAGTCTCTGGCTGCGTTGGTGCACCTCTACCCAGAGGGGTCTATGTACCCTACATATCTCTCATAATCTCCCCCTACGTTTCTGGTTAGTCCAACGTTCCAACTTCCCAGGCACCTTATTCTTGGTGTAATGCCTTTCTCTGCTCCCGGTGCCTCAAGGGTCCTTTCCCTCGGTCCCACATGTTTTTACCCCTGTGTGGGATCACGGGGCTGTTCCTTTCCCCCCTCCCCAGGGATTGGCCAGAGTCTTCGTATTTTTTTGATTTTTTTGACAAGGAACCCATACCCCAATATGGCGGCGTCCTCCGGCTTGCTCTCAATGCAACGATTGTAAAAAGAAACCCCAATTTCCGTCCCCCCTTTTTCTCGCTTTGCAGATTGTTTTCCTCCCCCCCTTGTCTTAATCCTTGGGCCGGTGTCGGAGGGTTACTTCGTCCCAGATTGGGAGGGACCTAAGTCCTTTCTGGGATCCCTGATCCTTATGCTCTTGGCTGCTTTTTTTTCTCTCTCACATGATCCCTTTAATTCCTGATCTTATTGGCCCCCCCTTGTCCTCTTTCTTACCTCTTTTCTTTCCTGTTACAGATCGAATCCGTCTTGTTTTGCCCCCTTGTACCCTAGGCATTTTGTCTTTCCAACCGCTACTCTGGACCCTTCCCTAAAAACTTTAAGAGGTCTGCCTACCGGCCCCAATCCGATTCATATGGATTAGTCCATATCTATTTGATGCAGAAGCACAATGCATTTTGCGTCTAGAAAAAGTTCCCCTTACTATTGTCCCATTTCCTTTCTTTCCCCTAGGATTATATTTTTCGGAGGGTGTGTGTTCGAGCTCCCTCCCAAGAAATATGTTTCCTCCTTGTAAACCTGTGATTTGGGAATTTTTTTTTTCTTCAGAGGGGAGTGGTGTTGCAGAATCCCCCCCTCTTTGTTTTAATTCTCCCACTTTCTTGCTATGTCTGATGTCTGGTCCCTTTAACACCACCGAAAATCCTTTCTCTCTCACTTTTTGCGGCTTTTTCCTTTGAGTATGTGGGCTCCCCAAGGACCCCCGTTTTTTTTCCCCCCTCTTTTAACCTTTTTCCTCCCCACAGGACTTGCTGTTTAAGCTTCACTCTACCCCGCGGGTTTTTTCATATTGTGGCCCCCCCCCCCCTGCCCGCCCTTGTGTCTTTTTTCTTTTTCCTTTTGCCTTTTTTTGCACAAAGGACGTTATACACATCGTCAGGATTGTCCCCCTTGTTCTCTGACCCTTTTACCTCTGTTTAGTTGTTTTACTGAATCCTTAGTCCCCTTGCCCCCGCCCTCTCCCACCCCATTCTTTGATTTTTTCTAGGTTTTCGTTTCTTACGTCTTTCTGCCAAAAATTTTGTTACTGACGTGCTGTTTCCAGCTCCCCCCTTTGGCCCCTTCCTCCTCCCCATTTTAGTACTCCTTTTTCCTTTCCCCCCCCTGGGAAGAAGTCCCTTCTGGGGTTGTCCCACCCCTTTCTTTTCCCCATCAATTGTGCCCCCCCCCTCCTTGTGTGTATGCCAGAGCGTTTGGTTTTCTTTTTCCGGGTTGTCCAAAACAAACACCCGCCCCCCCTTTTTTGGTCGGTAGTGCTAAAGTTTGTGTCTCTTTTTCTCCCTTTCAAAACCCCCCCCCTCCTTCCAAGTGGATTATTGATATTCCCCCATGTTCTCCCCAGAGTTCTCCCTTTTTTCCCTCCTCCTCTTTTTTTTTGTGATCGATGTTCAGGTCTTTTCAACTCTTTTCCCCCCACTTTTCGATTGTTTGATTGATTTCGGAAAACCCTTACACTCTACCAACCTCCCCCCCCTGTCGCGCTTTGTTTTTTTTCCACTCAGAGCAGATGCAACCCCCCACATATAAATTTTGTCTCAGTCCCCAAATTTTCCTTTTTTGATCGCGGATTCCACCCCCATTTTAATTATTTTCACTTTTGTCTCTGCCCGTTGGTTTAAACCCCCCCCCAATGTCCTTTCACTGACACTTTTTGGCCTGCGCTAGTCCCCCCCTTTATCAACAATGGCGCTGCATTTCCCAACGGTGGCTTTTCCGCTTGACCTCCCATGTGTGGCGCCCAGCTGTAGCCCCTCGACTCCCGCTTCCCCCCCCTTAACATCCTTGGTTGATAGGCTGCATCTGTCGACCTAACTTCATTGAAAACTCGTAGGAGGGTTCCATAGAACTCTTTGCCACCTCCCTTGCTGTTCTCCACGTCCTTTTTCCGCCGTCGTCAAAGTCCACGAATTACCCCCTTGCGTCCGTGTGATTTTTCCCTTCGAAGACTCGGAGTTTGGTTGTGAATCTTCTCCCCCCACCCCCCTTGGAGGGAAATTGCCCTCTTCCCATGTTTAAACGGCATTTTTGTTTCGCCCCCGTGACAAGCTGAACACCGCTTCAAGTTCGTCAGACCGACTTCTGCCTGTGGGGCCCCTTTCCCAGAACCTACCTTCCATATCCGAATTTCTCTTTACAAAAAACAACTATGGCTTAGTGACCCCCCCCCCCCACCGAGCTATTCGTAAACTTCCCATCTACCCGTGCACGAGTTTTCAGAGTTCTGTTTTGTGAGCTCTCCCCCCCCTCCCCACAATTTCTCCATGACTATTGCCGCCCCCCCCCCCCGGTACCCCCATTTTATCACGACTGACGCTTGGGAGAGAATTCCTTTTTGACTCTCCTCCGCGATAGGAGTACTTCCACTCTCTCTCTGTCACCGTAGTCCTTTCCGTTCCCCCGTGCTGACACCGTCCCCCTTACCGGTTGTTCCCTACCCTAGGGAAAGGTGACCAGACCAGTCTCCGTCTTAACCCTTTCAAACTCTCCCATATCTACCGGGCTATGCGCCGGTGCCGGAAACGTTAGGTGCACGCCAACGCCTGCTGATCCTCATTCGTCAGGTTCTCCCCCCCCTCCTGCTTCTTTCTCCCAGCGCTTGTTTAATCAGTAAGTCCCCCCACTACCCACCTTTGCTTTTCGGATGCCACCTCCTTAACCAGACTCCTCACTATGTTTCCTTACCGTTTTTTCTTTGGCCCCAAAGGCTTGTCTGCGTTGCGCCTCCGCCCCTCTCCCCCGCTTTCCTTATGATGTGCCTTTCCCCACCCCCCCACTCCCCCCCCCCGGTGCCTCCCCATGGGGATTGCGGACATGCATCGTCATTTCCCCCATGCACCCTCCCCAGGTTTTTTGAATCTCAGTACCTTGCTTCTTGCCCTTTGTATCCCTCTCCTTTTTGCAGTTTTACCCGAACATTTCCTGTACTTGGCCACCTTTTTTTTGGTAGAGTCGGTTCTCCTCTTAGCATTACTTCTCCCCCCTCCCTGAGAGGTTTCCCCCAACACTAACATTCCTTTTTCTTGTCCGTGGTTTTTTCATCGTCTTGAGTGTTCCACTTGAAATCATCGCATGATTCACCTTTCCTCTGAGGGCCCCCTCCCCGAACAGCTTGGGGCCCCTTTTCTTGTCTCCAGTATTGCTCCAATCGACGTTAGGGTGGTGCCGCCCCCCTTCCCCCCCCTCGAATGATAGAACTTTTTACAAAAACTCTGCACTTGTCTTGTCCCTTCCCAGTCCACGGCGTTTTATCTCTGTAAAATCCCCTCCCCCTACTCTTCTCACTCGTAGCCCACGTTCTGCATTCTTTGATCTGTTGTCGTGTCACGTCCCAGTTCGAACCCTGACCAGAGTTGTCCTTCTAGCTCTTTTTCCCCTGAGAACACTTCATAAACATGTTCCAACTTACCTTGCCGACCCTACCCGGTTGATCTTAAAGACAATTCCCCACCTAGACCTTGGTCACCCTCCCCCCGGACACGATCATCCCACCTTGACATTGTCTTTGAACAGTGACGACATCCATGTAAGAAGTTCCCCCACCCATTTTTCCATCCCAAGTTTTCCTCTACCACTTTTTCTCCCCCATCATGATTTTCGGGACTGCAAGAGCCGCGATGTCCCAAGCCCCCCCCACTTCTTATACATCCCTGATCCCCTCGTTTGTTAGGAGAGCGGGTTTTGTCCTTTTGGCACTCGCGCTTTTACCTCTCCCTCAAGCATGATTTTCTCCTGTTTCCGGTTTAGTCCTCCTCCTGGCGGTCTTTTTCCCCGGGGTTGGGTAATTTCCCTTTCTTCATCTTTTTCCCTGGTCAGAAGACTGACCCAATTTCTCTGGATGCTTGGTGTCTTTTTTTTGTCCATGGACTCTTGTTTGGTCCATTGTCTGGATTTCTCACCGGTCTTGTCGGGCCTCGATATGTTCCTTTTCTTCCGCTGTTCTCATGTGATCCCCCATCTCTACTTCATTCCCCCCACCCTCTTTTTACAATGTGGTACGTGTACTCAACCCCCCCCTCCTTCCTTGGTTCTCACCTTCCTGAATGCCAAAGGAAGCCGGTCTTTTTATTCCGACTACTCCCCTGACATTGACTTGTCATGGAATGCCCACAAGGACCATTTCCTCCCTTTTGTCCTGTATCTCAGTCCCCGAGGGTTTTGGTTAGTCGCCCCCCCCCATTAGCTCGTTCTGGTCCGTCTCAAATTTGAGACACCCCCTTTCCCCCCCAGCGTTCTGGCGGTTCCCTCTCTAGATCCTCCCTTCTCTGCCCTTTCCTTTCACACAATCATTAGATTCCACCACCCAGCCCTTTAACCCCTTTTCAAGGCCTTTCATTTTGGTCAACTTTTTTTGTCCCCTACGGGTCTCGCTTTATCATTTAAGCCGCCTAACTCTTCCCATACGTTCTTTGGTCTTTCCCCGTCCCCCTTCCCCCTTGATTATTTGTAAATATCCTTTTGCTAGTGATCAAAGTCCCATCATAACTTGGAATAGGTATGACTTTCCCAACACCTTGTACGGGAATGGGTTTTCGACCTTACCTTTTTACTTTTTTTTCTACTCACACCCAATGGGAGGGCACCTCTTTTGTTAGTAGCGGGATTGGTGCCCAACCTGAACATTCTTAAAAGTCCCTTTCCTGTCGCGCAGTCCCCCCCTCCAGCCCACCTTCCACACTCCTGTCAACCCCAACCCCGTAATGCTCCCCTATTCTTCCTGCTCAGATGGTTGGTAAGACCCCAACTTTCCATTTGGATTTTCTGTGGTGTCACTTAGTTACCCCGCATTCTGATTACGGCGCCCGTTTATGTTTCGCCTCTGGATTTGCTCAGGTGTTGGAGTATGTTTTTTTCACCTGTCGCCGGTTTCCGGCTCCCCTTTCCGAGACTCCGTCCCCCCGTATTAACCTCTTAGTGGACTTTTTTAACGATCTAGAGTCCTCCCCCTTTCCACTATTTGATTGACACCCCGGTACTGAGAATATGTCCAGTCAATGGAAGCGTGGACTTACTGCGCCAGAGATATTGGTTACTGCGCCCATATCTGTCTGATGAAGATCCCCCCCCATGAAGGGTTCGAGACCCCCCTCTTTCTAAGCGGGGTTCTCCGGGGCAGGTCGTATGTGAATAGGTCTAGGCCTGCGGTGTGGGTTGACTCTCCCCCAGCCCAATTAACTTCTTGACCCACATGGCACTGTTGATCTTTTTATTTCTATTCTATGGCTTTGGGTGCTCCCCCATAGAGGTTGGTTACGCTGACCTTCCAATTTCCTGTATGCCCGTGTTTCCCCCTTCCCCACATTCACCTTCACTTTCTACTCCCATTTTTTTTCAGCTTGACTTACTTTGCCCTTAAAACCTGGAACTAGTTTTTGTAAAACCGTTCAGGGTGAACTTCCCCTCGAAGGAGGAGGTCAGATCCTGAATGATCCCCCCCTCTTTCGAGCTCTTTGGCCAACATCCCCAGGAGCTTTGTAGTTTTTTTTTTGACTATTCACGGGGCCTGCCCAGGTTTCACGTGGGCTAGTCTGGATTTGGCACCCTGCCGTTCCTCTTCCCCCTCAAGGGGGGGGCCGGTGTTACTGCATTTCGTACTGAGTCCATGGGCCCTCCTTTTAAAACCCTTTTTTCTTGAATGGGGATGCTTTTTCTTCTCCTTCTAGCGTTGGCAATCCCACCGTTTCCTCCTGGGCTGTAGCTCCACCGTGGCCATTCTTCCACCTGTTTAGTTCGCCAGGATCCCCCTGTGCGCCTCCTTTTGTTGTTTGAACCCCCTTCTCTCAGAAACCCCCGGACCCTATTTTCTTCGTCTGCCCGAGCTTTTTTTTTGGCGTCTTCGATTAGGGAGTTGCCAACCCCCCCCCCCCCCCGCAAACAGGTGTTGAGGTAGTTTTGATACAGGGTTTGATCTGTTTCTCCCTTCAATCCCCCCCCCAATCCTCCATGTCTTCCAAATGATCTGAGCCCTTATTCCCACATGAG
>Ga0179593_1564847_pt1 | contig 13145 bp, 14 predicted proteins | sample CZODoug2_1_08_16_FD_185931 | JGI IMG/M metagenome (GOLD analysis project Ga0179593, IMG submission 185931) | Vadose zone soil fungal communities from Angelo Coast Range Reserve, California, USA - CZODoug2_1_08_16fungal (PacBio error correction) | ecosystem: Environmental > Terrestrial > Soil >... | reverse complement strand
CTTTCGTTCAAAATAAAAAGCTTTACCTCCGGAATGTACCGGTTAGCCAGTGGACACTTCCTACTTGTTGGGGCCTTATCCCCGTTTAGATCAGACCCTACTCACATACAGCGCTGAAGGACTTGGACTTCTCGCCCTCAAACACTTTTTCTCCCCGACTTTTCGCGCCGCGGTTCCGTGAGATCGAGGGGCTTTTTTGCGCGTCATCGGGTTGCGCGGGCGTCTCTTCCCTTCCCCGAAAACCCTCTTTTCTTTGTTCCGTCGGTTAGCGCCCTCTACCCTGCCATACTGGTCCGATTCTTAGTCATAAACAAGGCCCCTGCATGGAGACAATGCGGTGTTCTTCCCTCGTCTTTTTCTTGGAAGGAAAAGGTCTGGCGGTACCTTCCCCCTCTTCTGAGGCTTTCGCCGGCTTGGCTTTTCTTCTTCTATAAGAAAGTTTTTACAGCTTTGGACTCGAAGGAAAGCTTGTTTCTCCTTCATCGCTTTTCTATAGGGATGAGGAACGAACGGTCCATTTCTCTAGCGATAGCCCAGCTCTTCTTGTTTTGCTCCTTAGTCTTATTATCTTTTCCTTCCGCGACCAGAGAAGATGTTTTCCCTCCAGATTTTCACCTCAGCAATAATACGTTCCGTGCGGCATTCCCACGCCTTCTCGATGTGGATCCTATCATGAACTTCGCGTATTCCTCTTCTTTTGTCTTTGCATCTGGGCTGTGAGCCCGAGAACGGCCATCGCAGTTTTCATTGCTACGTCTTTTCCCTTTCCAAACTGGCTCTCGTAAAACCTTTCTGTCTCCCATTTGCACCCTAAAGCGTGCCGATGTCGTTCTTCCCCCCCGGCGAGAAGAAAGCTTTTATCTCCCCCTCCTCGCTGCCGATAGCGGCCCCTCGTTTCTCAGGCAACAGGATGATATGCTTTCCCATAGTCATGAGCCAGGACGCCCTCTCGGCATCTTCTTTTTCCTACAGCCCCATCTTCAAAGCACGCTTCTCTATGTCAGGAGAAGACGGCCGGGCGCCCCCTTCATACGATGCACAATGTATCTCTCCTCCTTTTTTTTCCTTTTTTGATTTCAGCAGTTCCTTCTTTTTTTTTTCATATAGGCTCTGAGCGCGATCATGTATCCTTTTGGCGTCATCCTCCCCCTTCCTTCAAGCAAGCACCATGGACGGCTTATTAATGGTGAGACGCTTCTTTTTTTCATTCTTTTTGTAAGAATTCATAAAAATGGTTGTTAGCGAGTCCCCTCAATTATTCCTCTTCTTTATTGGTCAAAACGCATCGTTTGGACCCGCCGTCCTTTCCGCTCTCCGAGCTCCTCCCCTTCTTTTGGTCGCTTGGCAGCGCCTTGGCGCTCTGGCTACACTTCAAACTATCGACCGATTTTCTTTCGAGAGCCACGTTCCCCCCTCCTCCCTCTTCTCCTATGGTGGCCCCTCTCCCCCCCCAAAAAATTTTTTTGGTTTAACCAACCCTCCATCTGTTTGCACTGGTCCGGTCAGTATCCATGTGCTTTTTATGACAGTCGAACTCCCTCCCCCTTTGAAGTGCTTTTTTTTCCTTCCCTATCTGCACAAAAGGCCTCCTATGAATTTATCATTTTCTCCTGGTGATTATCCGGGGAGCGCAAATCTCCCCATTAGCGTCTACGTTCAGTTTTTCCCCACCCCCTCCTTCAGGAGTCTTCTTTTCTCCCGGTCTGCATGATCACACCTCTTCCCAGTCCTGATTGGTCATTCCCGGGTCTCGCAATTGCGGTTTATGCAAATTCCCATTGGATAAATACCAGGCCCCCCCCCTCTCTTTTCTTAATTTTAGTGGACCCCCTTCCCTCCCCTTTTTTATCGGGATCGACACTGATCTTTGATTACTTCGACCCACGGGCGAGAATAGCCCTTTTTTCCACTCGGAGCTTTTCCCCCCTCCCTCCGCCCCGACGGCACCCCTCTTTTTTTCTTGCCGTAGTTAGGATGCAAAAACTGATTCCCGCACTTCCTTTTTCTGTTTCCCCTATTTGACGAACCGGTTTTTGCAAGCGCCTCCTCCCAGGAAGAGGCTAGTGTATTTCTTTCATTCCGTTGTATTGCCCCCCCCACCCCCCTTTTTTTGATCATTCCAATAAACTCTCGACGGACCTTTACACAAGTATCATGTCCGTTTTCTGCTTCTCGATAGGCGATAGATTTCTCCCCTTAATTCATATGTCTACTTTCTTTTTTTTTTCTTGCAGCGGAGACAAATAGCAATACTACTTATGGTAGGAACCATCCTACCCCAGGACACACCTAGAGATAGATGCACACATCGTCGTTTGAGGTTGCGCGTAGAGAAAGCCCCCTTCCATAGTAAGCCCTCCTTTCCACATTCACGAATTGGCAACATGTGAAATTACCCAATAAGGCCTGAGCCCTATCCAAGACATCCTGCACAGTAAAAATTGAACTCTCCTAGTTATGGGCCAACGTCTTTTTACTTTTTTACGGAAGTGCCCCTCTCCCTTTCCGAGACCCTTACGGTCCTATCCCCTAACAGAAATTGAAGAAAGTGGATAGATATAGAGAGATGACAAGATCCTTTAATTAGGCATGGAAGGCCGTATTTGTGTTCTTTTTTTATATTTTAACCTTTTGTTTTGTTTTGTGTTTTTTTTTTTTTTTCTTTTTTTTTTTGCAAATTTTCCCCTCTTCCCCCTCCAGCGGAAGTCGCTTCGAGCAACTGCCCCCGCGGTGTACCATGGTACCTAAAACAGATCGAGTGGAAAGTGTTCTCCACGGATCAGGAATGATTCTCGACCCTTCACCTTTCCCCTTTTTCCCTGAGGGAATGTTCCTCCTGGCATGGCTGAACGATGTACCGGGTCCTCTTGAATGCTTTTCCTGACAGAAGATTTTTTTTCCGATGACTTGCCGACTTCCCCTCCTTGCAATTTTTCCTTTTTTTCCCACCGCTTGGATGCCTCTTTTTTACTCAACTTTCAAACCGTGTTAGGTCACACTCAACCCTCGCGCCAGAGACGACTCTTCTTTCCCGCAAACGGACCTTTCCTCCCTCTGTACGCTCTCAGGAGAAAACCTCACCTCCATTTGTTTTTTTAAAATAACGGACGGAGACCCTCAAGACATAGAATAGCCCTCTTTTTCCATTCCTTTTCTCCTTGCAACCCCCTTTTTTGCGCATCAGGACATATGACTTTTGCCTCTAACTCCCAACACGGTGCAATGTCAGCGGGTCTTTTTTTGTCCCGTCAGGAGCTTCCCTTCTTTTGGCTAACACTAAACTCTGGTATGTCAGTCAACTGATTTTGGTCGCTCCGATAACTTATTTATCTCCGCATGTTCCCCCGTATCATAAAGACATCTGGAGGTGGTGTTCTTCGATGGCCCACCTTGGCCAGTTGCGAGAAAACGAAAAGGGCCCCGCAATAGATGTGTGGTTCTCCCCAGAAGATTTTTTCAATGAAGACCGCTTCTTAGGGAGCACCCTGAGTCGGTGTGTTGTGACAACTGCAGTTTTTATATTGTATGGATAGATCATCTTTCCCCCTCTATTCTTTTTTTTCGCTAAGTTTTTCCTGCAACAGTGAGAACCATGTCCCTTTTTTAACGTCTCCTTTTGCGCAGATATGTCCTTTCTCACAGTCCACCATTAGAACCTTTCACTTCCTTAAGAATCCTCCTCCCCCCCCTTCTACGGACCGGACCATTGCACAGCGCCTTTGTATTAGTTACTGGATCAACTGGTTTGTACAGATCGGCCACTGCGCGCCTCCCGCAAGGCGGCTAATAGCGACCCTTTTCCCCGCTGTTGTCTTCCTCTCTGCTCGCCAAGGCGCTGCAAGACGGCCCCTTTCCCCGCGTCCTCTAAACCTCACGGGATTGGCCGGAAGTGATCGTCTCATGAGTTGGACATGACAAGTTCCCCCCTCCCTTCTCCCCACCGCGATTTCATCTTTTTCCCCATCCACAACCATTTACCAGAAGCGACTCCCCCCTCTCCTGTTCCTTCCTTCGAGAGTCTCCATGATCCACAGACCGAAAAATGTGCTGTCTTGCCGGGCGCGTCCTCCCTGGACAGATAATGAGCGCTTATTTCTTCTCCTCTTCAAAAGCGCTTCTTTTTCCCTTCTCCCAATACATCGCTCGATACATTTTCTTTTTCTCGGGAATTGTCTCTTCCAGGGGACAGCGTTAAATCAGAGAATCCGCGAAAGGTCTCTTTCTTAACAGCAAGAGCCCCCCCCCTCTCTTTTAATGGCGTCATGGACTAACCTTTACAACCCCTAATTTGATAATGTGCTCGGCGTAAAGGCTTTCCCCCGAGGAGTCGGAATTTTTTCCCTCCTTCGAATTTCCTTCCCCTACCGGAAAGAGGATGGTCATGGCCTCTTACGATCTCCCCCCCCCCACCTAATGAACATGCCGGGACTTCGATTGGAATGACGATGACTTCTTCACTCCCCTCTTCGATGGGTTCCCCTTCCAAAGTACCTACGGAATCTCTACAGTCAATCCCTGTTTTAGACTGCAGCCGGCAGAACCTTTTAAAATAGGGCGGAAAAAGTGCTTTTCCTTTTCTTATCTTGGTTCCCATTCTTAGCCTCCTTCCCCTTTTCCACCCGACGAATGATCGAGAAAGCTTTCTCCGTGTCCCCCCACTTAAGAAAATGGACACCGTCGTTCCCCGATGAGGTTTTATTTCTTTCCCATAGGAAACCCCCTCTTTGTGCCGTAGAATTTCTTAGTCCTAAGGCCCACAATCGTGGCAGAGGACATCTGAGCAGCCCCCCTTTTCTTCTTTCTCGACCCCTACCTTTTCCCTTACGACAAGCCGAGGATGAAGACCCTTTCCCTTCACATGTTTTATTTACCCATCCACGATTCTGAACGGTGCGCGTTAGCAGCTACCTTCCCCCCGTACTCCCTTTGTGCGCGGCAAGCTTTTCTTTAGGTGATCTCCAGAGCGATCTAACGGACCCTTAAACAGTTAGGAGAAACCTTTTTCTCTCTTGTTGTGCCCCTCTTTTCCCACGGACGTAAGAAGCTCTTGTTCCTCATCGGTTCTTTTTGACGTAGGGCGACACAACATTTGATGCTTCTTCCTTTGATGTACTTCTTTTCCCCTCTTCCGGGCGGCTCCTCGTATGTGTTGAGTTTTCCCCCGGAAATGTCCATCTATCTATTTTCCTTTTTTTGAGGAGAGATTGGCCTCCTCAAAGCCTCCCTTCAGCAAAGGAGTAAGGTTTCTGTCCCCTCTTTGCCTCCTTGCCCGCAGCATCAAATGTTTAAGAACGAAAAAATTATCCCCCTTCCTGTCCCCCACGCAAAGCTGTTTCCTTGTTATGGGTAGCTCCCCTTTCTCAATTTTTTTCCTTCCTTACCCGACCGAGGAAGGTTTCTTGAGCGGGCTTTCAGTTCGGGTTTCTCTTTTTCGTGCCACGCTTTTTTCCCCCGTATTAATTTGAGTACGTCGGTTTTCTTCCGATTAATCGGAAACAAATCCCTTCCCCCCTTCAGCTCTTGGAGAGCTCTTTTTCCCCACCCCCGGTTAACTTTTCCCGCGATGTCTTTTTTATCGCGTTTTTTTTCGTTTCGCCTGAGTAAACGGGATATTGCTCCCCATTTTGATGCAGGAAGATGTCCCCCCTTTCTCGTTAAACTATTGTTTAGGGGAGAGACGAAAGGTGTTTGCAACTCGTAGGCCAAGATTGTTTCTTTCTTTCATTACTCCCTTGGGCCCATTGTATCTTTTGTTCCATTTCCTTACGGTTGGGAACTCCCTTACGCGATCTCTTTCCCTCCTCTCCCCCTCCTCTCGGGTCTTTGTGCGGCAGAAGACCCTCTCGATGCAACCGCTTCCTGCCCCAAGCATTTAACCATTTTCCTTTTAATTTCTCCCGTTCAGGCTGGAATGAAGTCTTTCCATCCGATGTGACGGCCCGCTTTTCCACTTGATGAAGTTGAGCTTTCCGCCCCAGAGCAATCTTGCCTTCTGTCTTCCCTCAGTCCCTAATCCTTTTTTCGAATTTCGCCGATGCGTGCGTAGCCAAATTTTAGTAGCCCAGTCATGACCAGCACGCGTGCTCTCTTACCGTTCCCCGTGCACGTAGTGCTCCATCGATCCTCCGCAGGCAGCATATGCGCCGTTTCATCCCGAAGCAAACCCTTCTAATTGTTGTCACCGAATGAGCCCTTCCCTCCAGCGCGGCTGGCCCCTCCCTTTCAATTTCCCCACTGCATTACCGTCGCCGAGCCGTTTCTTGTAAAAGATGAAGCCTCTTTTCTCCCTCCTCTGGAGGCTCTCTTTCCTTTCCCTATGTATGGGGTCCCTTCGCATTCTCAAGCTTCGGTGTGTGCCTCTCCTCCTGCTAATGATCGGTCCGGTCTTTTTTCCTTTTTACTTCCCCTGCGCGCTAGCAAGCCTCCCTTGGGCGGTCGTAGCTGTCCTTTCCCTTTCTTTCGTGATTACGCTAGAATTGGTTCTACCGTGAGAAGTTTCGCTCTTTTTTCTCCTCATAAATTTTTTTTGCCAAGCTTAACCAGAGGTGATGGTGGCCTCCCACTCGAGTCCGGCCGTTAAGGGGTAAAACGACCTCTTTCAATTCCGGTCAGTCCCCCTTTTCTTCTCCCGCGAACCTTCTCTCCCTTGGCAGCGCCTTGGCGATCCCTCACATTTCCCTTTTCTGATTACAATTTCCGCTGGAGAGCCGCGGCTCTCCTCGAGGAGAGCAAGGGGGCCGATCCCCCCATCTCGTTCTAAACCCAAGTGACTTCTAACGTCTGTGCAATTTTCTCCGACTCTTTCTTCCCTTCGAAGGTTTGGTGAAAGTTCTAATGGTGACGGTTTCTCCTGAAAAAAAGGAGCCCTCCTTTTCGCGATTTGATGTTCCTTTGGGGTGTTACTCCTTTCCCCTTTAGTCTATTTTTCTCTCATACCCGTATCGCTTGACTTCAGGGTAAGAAACACTTGGTCTTTTTCTCCCCCCCTCCGAGGTCTCCCCTTTCCGCTAATTCTGGAAGGATACTTTTTTTCTGGGATTAGCTTCTAGCAATCACCTCCTCGCGACATTGATCAACTCCTTCCTTTCGTTGTTATGAACTCCTTTCCCCTTCGGTATCCGGAGCTCGTTTATCCACGTTACTGAAGATCCTGATACCCTGCGTTAGTGTGAAGCCTCCCTTCCCGCTCTTCGTTCCAAATCCTCCCTCCCCCCTCCCACCGTATGGATATGCCGTAGTTTTTTCTTTATGCCCCGCTTCTATGCAGTCCAGGTCCCATGATTTGCTTCGGCTATGCCCTCGAGAACGTAAGGGAGAGACGCGCCCCTCTCTTTTAGTTGATATTTTTTTCCTTTCTTTCCTTTTTTTTGCAAAACAAAAACCCCTCCATACTTTCCCTTGCACTAGAGAGGACATTGCGCAAACCTTTTACAGATTAGGCACTGCCCTTTTTCGTCCCCCGGTTTCGAGCCTTCCCTTTTCCCCCCCCCCGACGGACATGTTTTTTCTATTGACAATTCTCCCAAGCGGTGATAAAGCGGATTATCCCCCCTTGTGATTTCCCCCTCATCCTCTATCAGAGAGGAAGATCTTTTTTCATGCCCAGTCAAAGGGTAGGTGCGAATGTCGGAAAGCGTTCCCCTTCCATCGTCAGCCAGTGGCCTTGGTTCTTTTCAAACCTTTTCTTCCCCCCGACTTTCTAGAATAAGGCCTTTTAATAAGTGAAAAGTCACACCTTTCCCTCTCTCCCTCTCTCATCCCTCGTTGTTCCACTTCTTTTTTTTCGAATTGCAGTTTGCTCGAATTTTCCCATAACGAGGTGGCGGTCGAATCGGCGGCCGACTGTCCCCCTTTTCGCATTGGAATATCGTTCTCTTTCCTCCTCTTTTTTTTTACTCTGAGATGCCACTTCTTCCCTTTGTTTCTTCGTCCTGCCGATTATGACTCTTTTAAGCCTTCAATTACTATCTGCCCTTCTCTCCACCGCCTCCATTCCCTCCCCCTCCGGTATCGAAAGGATCTTTATCCCTTTCGAGCACCTTCCTTCCTACACGGCGCGCCACATGTGCCACATTTCCCTTTCGACCTTTCGGCAGTGCTGAAGAGTACAGGGAACGCCCCGAACTTGAAAATATTTTTTTTGGTTTTCCTTTCCCTCCTTTCCTGACTTTGGTGGTTTGGAATTTCCTTTAACCGTCAAGTTCTGTTGACCCGATGGATTGAGATGGTCTTCTTCCCCTAACTTTTTTTCCCGTCCGTAGGTCACAATAGGCCCTTTCCTTTTCGCTCCTACTGTGATCTGTCGCCATCGTGCACGAAACGGAATTTTTTTTTTCCGTCAGATATAATGGGGGGCCACCCCTCCTTCTTTGAATGACCCCAAACTCCATGGTTGTTTTGCAGTCCTTGTCCAATAACATAAAACTTCCCTGAGTTAGAGCTCTCCCTTCTTCCTTTTTTTCCCCCCCCCTTTTAGTCATCTTCCTTCTCCTTCATAGGGGAATACCGGGGGAAGATCCTTTCCCCTACTTTCCCCCCAGTGTGCCGGGCGGGATGATGTGGAACTTTTTTCTCGAGTGCGGGAGGAGGCTAACCTTTCCTTTTTCTCGCACTTTTGTCTCCTTCCCCAACGTGATTGCTAACCCCCCCTTTTCATCCTCCTTTACCCCACCTCACCCCCCTTTTATTCATAAACGACCATTTTTTCTTCAAGGTAGCGATGACCCCTCTTCTTTTTCAAAGCAAATTCTATTTCTGCAAGCCCATCGCTGTGGTTTTCTCTCTTCATCCTGGAAGCCCAGAAGTATTATGGGCTCTATTATGCAGTGAGTGTTTTCTCCACCTGCTCCCGCTTCTTGTTCCCGGCTAGTCCTCTCCCTTAACTGCCCACAGTGCAGAATATCATCATGATCCTCTTCCCTCCTGTGAAGATTTTCTCTCCCCAACGAAACGTCACCCCCCGTTTTTAACATACCCGCTCTAAACTGCAACCAATTTTCCACATTGAAAAGACGTTCCCCTTTTCCCCTTTGTATTTCCCCTCTTCCCTTTACGATCGGCACTCTTTATTTCCCCTCGCGGGCGGATACCTAGCGCCTTCCAAGCTGGTGCGCGTTGTTCGCCAAGTTTTATGATAGCCATCTATGCCAAGAGGACCTTTCTTGTCCTCCGACGGCGCGCGGAACGCGAAAGTTATTTCAAAACGATGCGTTTGACCTTCCTCTCCTCGATTTCTTTCCCCCCCCTACTTGTTAAGTTGGTTTTTATGTCCTTTTCCAGAAGCAAAAACACTGCGACAAGATCCTTCCCCCTAGAGGTCTCAATGTCCTTTCCTATTACTCCCCTTTCCCCTCTCCATATCTTCTTCTTGGCCAGTTGAGCGCGTATTCGACCACACTTCTTTTTCCTATCCACCGCTCAGATCATATATGAGCGCGCCTGACCCTTCCCACGGAAAAAGAACACTCCCCCCTACCCATTTTGACCTCTCTGATATCCTTCTGCCCTCTGCTGCTCAGCGTAAAAAGCGTCTTTACCGGGTTCCTGATGTCCGCGACGACGATAGATGCCTCTTTGCTAATGAGGATGCTCCCTCCCCCCCTTCTCCCTTCCTACTACGGTTTCTTCTTCTTCCTCGGCTAGGTCCGTTCTTGAGCACCTCTTCAGGCGTGAAGATCGGTCTACGACATCTTTCCATGGGAGAAGACATTTTTCCCCCCTCCTCTTTTAAGAACATCATCTCCTTTACCGTCTGCGGCTGAGGCCTTTTTCCGCCTATTCTCTTGGGGAAGACTACACCCGCAGGCAACCAGTACTCCTGGAGAGATAAAGATCACAGCGACGAATTCTTTTTCTCCTTCCTCGGAACGGACCCTTCGGGCACTCATGGTAAATAGGGCTGGGATCTCTTTGCTTTACCCCCTTCGAAACGCACGAGGCGAAACCCGATCTCTAAGATTGGAGAGCTCACTATTCACCCTAATACCTCCCTCTCCACCTATACGGACCGATGCGGTTCAGGCTATCCGCCTCCTACCTGAGGTGGAAGAGACTCTCCCATCCCTCCTCCCCCCCCCTTTATCGGCGACATTCCGGAACCTCCTCCGTCATTTTTCCTCCCCAAACCGTTCCCTTCCAAGCAGAGGTGTCCTCTTCTTTTCCCCCCTGAGTCAAGCTCTTCCAGTGAACCCCTTCTCCCCCTTTTTTCTGGTGAGTTAGAGGGCGTCGAGATCTTTTCCGGAACCCAATTCTTCCTCTTTTTTTCGGTGTGCGACGTTCACCTCCTTTCCCCCGATGACGCGAATGGGTGATCGTCCCTACTTTCATGCCTCGGGCGCGAAAAGCTTCGAGACGGTGTTTGAGATCTCCCCTCCCTTTCCCAGAGCTCCTTTTTTCAAGAGACGGCGAAGTTTTGGCGACATCCAGTGCTCGGCCAGTCGGTCACCGTATTGGACCGACCTTTCCTCTTTTCCTTTCAGACTGGACGTTCTTTTGTATAAACCCAACTCTCGTATCTACTCAGTGGGTGTTGTTTTTTTCTTTCATTAAGGGAAAAATACACCTCATTCCTTAGTAGGTACCGCCCCTGTCCGGGGTTCTAATAAGTGACACTGCAGAAGGGGGCCGAGATTTTCCCTTTCTGGTCGAAAAATGAGCCATCCTCCTACACCAAACGCCATCTTTTCTTTCCGTTATGGTTGCGTCACCAACACCGCCTCTCGTAAGACTTTCGAGAAAGATTTTGATTTTCTCTTGGATTTTCCTATTCAGGTGCTGTCATCGGGTTGAGCGTGCCGCGCACGGCCTTGTTTCAGTAGGTTAGCGCGATCCCTCCCCCTCCCTCCTTACCGGAAGCCTCTTTCCTCTCTACAAAAGGTTCACTTTTCCGCGATGGTCCTTCCGCGGTCTTTACCGCTCGGGCAGGAAACGGTATGTCGAGTCATTGCAGATGGAAGGAATTCCCCTCTCCCTATTTGGTGGCTCCTTCTGTTTCTGGTGACGCGCTGCAACTCTTCCTTCTTTTTTCCTCTTTCTAAGTACCGCTCGAGGGGGCATGTATTCCCTTCCATTTCTGATTAGGTTTGGCACGCCCCCCAGTTCTCGATAAGGTCTCCTGTTTCTCCCCCCCCGTAGGCGGCGAAGAAAGACCCTCGTCACGATCCTATTCGCCCGATTTTCCCAGTTTTCCCTCCCACCTTTTCCGTTTCCTTCCCTCCTTAACCCTTCTCGTGTGATCTTTTCTCTCTGCAGGACTGTTGCGCGGTTTTCTTGAACAGCGCCTTTGTGTCGTAGCCTCCGCAGGCCGCTCTCCGCATTTTGCCCGGCCTATTCTGTGGTAGCAAAACTGCCTTTTCCCATAAGAACCCTCCCCCCCGTGCGATTGTACGTCCGATTTTTCCCCGAATCATGCGTTGCTCCATCCTCCCGCTAGACGACGCCTTCCCCTAGAAACCCCTGCTCTTTTTTCTGCGCATGTTGTTGCTCTAGGAAAGGACTCTCCAGAGGCCTTTCTTTTTTTCATAGCAAACCTCTACCTTTTTTCTTCCCGTTAGCGGACTTTGAGCTACTGCCGTGCGACAATTAAGATCAGGGCCTCAGAGAAGATGAGTATGGATGTTCTTTCTTCTCTCCCTCGTGGGAAGGAGTTCTTCTCTTTCTCTTTTCATGATCGGGCCGGGAACGTCTTTGCACTCCCGGCGTCGTGATGTCATGTGTTCTCCTCTTCCTTCGGAATTGGTTAGATTAAGTATTTCGTTTCTTCTTCCCTTTCCTCATGAATTACCTTTTTTTTCCTCCTTCTTAACAGAGTTTTCCCTTCGAGTCTTTTTGGAAAACGCATCTTTTCCGATAACTTAAGGTAAGCGAGTCCTTTTCCCTGAGCAGAGAGAGTGTTGTCTCTCTGGTCGGCTTGGCAGCAGCCTTTTCGCTCTCCTTGAGGCCAACATCCGTAACCAGCCCTGCTAGGTAGCGCAGGGGTCTTCTTCCTCCCCCCCCTTTCGCGGCCTCTCCTTTTCTCTTACACCTAAGTATCATCGTCTTCCTCCCACTGATTTCCCTTTTTGCCTGTGTCCGGTCAGTTTTTTTCCCGCGTGATGCCGTTCGAACTTCCTCATGTGACGTTTTCTTCTCTAAACATATCTGACCTTCCCCTGCTTAATGATGAAGGATCAGCTATCGTTTCCCGAAGGGAGCGCAAATCCTCTTTCTTCTTTTCTATAGATACACTCATCCTCTAATGCAGTTGTCAGCCCCCCCGTCCCTTCCCTGGTCAGGACTCTTCCCATGAATTGATAACGCCTATGCTCCTCTCTTCCTCCCCCCCCCCCGAGAGGTTCCCTTTTCCTTCCCCTTTGCGTTCTCGCAACTAAATTTCATCTTTTCCCTTTTCTCCTTTTACCCCACTACTAATCCATATTGTCGGTAGATAAGGTTATGTTCCTTTCCTACCACCCGGAGCGACCCGTCCACGTTCTCATCCAATCGCACGGGGCGCGAATATCTTCCAAAAGAGACGAGCTACTCATCAACATCAATCCTTTCCAGTCTCTTTTCCTTTAGTGAGGCAAAAACCTGATATGACCGCGGTCTATTTTTTTTCTCCTGCTATGACGAAACGTTTTTCCTCCCCCTCCGTAATGTAGAGCTCCCCTTAGTGTATTAGTGAGTTTAAGGTTTTTCCCTGATTTTTTCCACACTAAATCTTGCCCTGATTTTCTCCGAATTCTTTCATGTAAGTTTTCGTGCCTTCCCTCCCTTTTCTATAGGCCCCTCTCTTCCACCACCGGCAAGGACTAGTGTGACCCCAAGTCGTTTTTTATCTGCACCATCGCAATCAAAGATGTTTCAAACAGAACTTTCCTCTTCCCCCCATTCATAATTCTTCCTCCTTTTCCTCCGATGCACCTCGTCGTCTATGTCATTCTTGTTTCTCCTCTGGTAGGTACATCGTCAGCCTGAAAAATGCCGAATTTGCAACATCCCCTTTCTCTTTCCGGAGACTCCTCCGGTGCTCTTCAAGATAATACTGCCCCTTCCCTTCCGTAGCTTCCCCCCTGGATTGAGGCATGTTCCGAAGGCAGTTCCTCAACTCGCGCAATAGCTCTTCTCCCCTTTTTCAGACTTCCCCCTTTCCCCTCCTCAGTGGC
>Ga0179593_1311346_pt1 | contig 13145 bp, 18 predicted proteins | sample CZODoug2_1_08_16_FD_185931 | JGI IMG/M metagenome (GOLD analysis project Ga0179593, IMG submission 185931) | Vadose zone soil fungal communities from Angelo Coast Range Reserve, California, USA - CZODoug2_1_08_16fungal (PacBio error correction) | ecosystem: Environmental > Terrestrial > Soil >... | reverse complement strand
GAAAACTCTGGCGTTTTTGAACCTCCCTTTACTCCGTACCTCCTGCATCCTTTTGTATGATCCCTCTCTTTATCCCCCTCGTTGTTGGTGAAGTCCGAGTTATCCCCTTGACCCGGCTTGTCAGTTTTTCGTCTTTTTTTGAGAAATTGACAACTGAGTCTGGGTGAAGGAATTCAACCAGCTCGACGGTTTTCCATTCTACGGTCCCCGCCCCCCTACATGCCGCGACGGGATTGATCAGTTCCGATTCTCCCCCCTTTGATTCGCTTCTCAGTTCTCAGAGTCGTTTCAGGGGGGTGAGTGACTTAAGTTGGTACGCGCTGCTTCTACTTCTCCACCTACCTCTTCCCATAGAACTGCCTCACAATACTAGTTTTTTCCTCCAGCGACTTTCCCTGCGTTCTTCCCCACACTGTTGGCTTCCTTATGACTTTTTTTTGAAGACAAAACTTTTTCGATTCCGATCGTATGACTTTTCCCTCTGTAAGCTTCCTTCCCTCGTTGGTTTTTAATGCTCGCTCCTATCGGCTGTTCACTACCCTTCATCTTTTCTAGTGTTCCCCCTGTTCCTTGCGCCTCCCTCTTTAACCTTCAGAGAGGAGTATTAGGATAGAACCCATTCGACTTGCCGTCGATACTCAGCTACCCGTCGCTACCCCCTTCCTTCTTGCGCCGCTCTTTCTGCTTTTCTCTAGGATCGAGCAGCGCGGGCTCCTGCGCATGCACAGAAAGCCCCCCTGCCTTTTTGCAGCAAGGAAGGAAATAAAACCCCCTGGAAACGCCGTTCGAAGAGCATTTGCCGGAGTCGACTCCTTTTCCAAGTCGTTACCCCTCTCCTGACGTCCGATTTTCTCATTTTGGCCATGTCGAGCATTTACCCCCCCCGGTTCCCTCTCAACATATGGATCGTTAAGCGGACTTTTCGTAGATCGTGACTCTAGTTTTCTATGTAAAATTATTTTTCTTCCGCCCGTCTTCCTCCCTGTCCCATACCGCTCCACATCTTCCTACCTCCCTGTGCGCCCAGTTTTTCTCCTTCATGTATTTCATTGATGATTAAAGACTGGGGACGTCCCACATGCTCGTGTTTGTTCATCTGAGTTTCAATTTGCGATTCCCCACTCTCTCAGTGCAGATCTCCAACCACCTTAAGGTGCGTTGTTCCGTTGATAACAATAAACCTCCGCGATCCCCCCTCCCTCGGAAAGCTAAGGGTTTCACCAGTCATCGTCCTGCCGTCCCGCCTCGAAACCCCCGGCCTCACTCCCTTTTGCCGTCTATAATCATCCCCGGCGGCCTCTACTTCCGGTTGAGTATCGTGTCCAGAAACATGAACCCCCCGTTCCATGTCCGGACTCACTCTCTTCACCATTTTTCTAGTTCTTCATGGCCCCACAGCCTTTCCCCCCACCCGCTACATCCCCCCTCCCTCTCCCCATCCTAGCCCGCGCGCGAGATTTACGCGACTCTTTCTCAAGAAAAGTTCCCAATCTCAGAACGGACTTTGTTTTTTTTCAAATCCTTAGTCCCTCAATAACGTCCGTATTTCGATAGAGCCTATTGATTTTTCCGGACCCCAACCCCCTTCTCCCCTGCTGGTGCGGAAAAGTCAGACGAGTGCCTTCTCATTTGTTGATTTACGACCTGGATAGCCTGTCGTTGTTGCTAATGTTTGCTTACCGGTCAGGTGTTCCTCCTCCCCTGACGACTTCGCTTTGGATCTTGAGGAAATGACCTAGAGGGCGTCGTCTCATGAAAAGGGGGCGCGCACTTTCTATAGCACGACCCCTCGAGTCCTGATAGGTGAGGTTCTCTTGACCTGAGCTTACTTAGAGGGAGCAGTATCCCAGTTTGAGCGATGACCTGTCCCCGTCCCCACTCCAATTCAAGAGCACCCTGATACGATGTTAAGGTCCTTCCCACAATCTGAAGAGCGCTCTGGAAGACTAAATCACTTCGCTGGGATGGGTCCCCTCCTCTTCCTCCCATGTAGTTTTATCCCTAATCGTGAGTTTCAGTGGATCCCTGGTTCTCCCTCAATACACGAAATGTTCAGTAAACCCTTCTGTGCTACTTCGACTTTACCTTTCACTCAGAATATCATCCCTTGTGACTTCCTGAAACGCTGCTATCTCCTCGTCTAAGTTCTTGATCTTTGAAGAATAGGTATCAGGTATCTTCTTATAGCTTCGACGTTTTTTGGTTTTAGAGTCTTTATCCCCGATTGTTTTGACAACGGCCTTCTTCCCCCCGACGGGTCTTCACTAGTCTGGCGTTCCTTTGATCTTCACAATAGATCGGCGTCGAACCCCACTTTTTAACCTGGTCTCCGGCCTTGTCATTTTCATTTTCAGAGCTGAAAATGTCCCCTTGGTCTTTATAACCTTGACTCCGGTAGGACCCTGAAAAGCCAGACTTAATCATGTTTGAGATTTCTCGACCCATCCTTCCCCAGGAAGGATTCTGCTCTTAGTTCTCTCTCCGTACCTTTTCCCTTCCGGCCCTCTTATCCAATTGCGGAGAGGTACTTGGCGCTGTTGTGGAAAGCCCTCATTTCGTGACTGCCCTTCCCTTCCGTTCGACTCAAAGAACGTCCCCCCGGATCTTCTTTTTCTCTGTCTTAAGGAGAATCTCCGCCCGACAGCTTCTCCGGTCCACGTCCATTAGCTTTACGCAGATTCCCCCTTTTCCCATTTAGCGTCAGTCGTTCACCCCTTCCCGTCGAACGAAGATTTAAGACTATGTCCGGCGTTATCCGCGATGCTTCTTCGCGCTCTGACGTTCTTGGTAATAGCCCCCCGTCCCAGCTCCTATACTTTTTTTTTCTTCCCACATCGGGCTTAATAGAAACGTCTTCAGAGTGTGTTATGTTTTCCAGTCTCCCTCCCTCTGACCCTGTCTCCCCATCTGCGTTTTCTGTTTTTTCTTTTAAGTGTCGAAGCGAACCTAGGTCCCCCTCCTTCTTGTCTCCCTTTTATGGAGGAGACGTAGATAGTTTCGGGTCGTACTATATGGAGCCCCGGCGGTTTTTTTCCCCTCCCGACATGACCTTTTGATTTTTTTTTACATGATTTCTGACGGAAATGGCCTTGTGCCGTTTCTTTATCACACCTCAACCGGAATGCATTTGTAAGAATTGCTTTCTGAGCGCGCTAGTTCTTCGTGGCTCTGGGGTCCGGTTGAAATGGGAGCCTACGTACCTTGGTGATAACCCCCTTCTCCTTTTGTCGGAGCTGGCTGAGTGAGGGTTGTCCTGAGAAGGTTGGCCCGGCCTTGGACGCCCTGGCTTTCCCCCAAGTGGTCTTTCTTCTGCGCTCGATGGTTTATCCGGGCACGTGCTCTGACACACCCTTCTTCTGTGCGCTCCTCCTCTCCCCCCCAGTAGTTAGTCATCTGGAAAATGACCAAAACGGGGCCGTCGCTTCCTGGGCTGGGACATGTCTTCTATGGGTTCTACATCGTGAAGTGAAATGTAGCCAATTCTTAAGCCCTTTCCCTGTTTTCCGATTAAATACTTTTTTCTTCATGGTTACATATCGATGTCTTTTAGTCGACAAGAGGAGGCCTGAGGGGTTTCTCTAAGGGTGGATTCGAACCAGTCAATCGCCGGCAACCTCATCTCTTCTGTTTTTTTTTTCGTTAGTTTTTCTTTTCCTGCTCTCTTTCACCTTTTATGTTGCTCTGGGATGTCTTTCCGGAGCTTCAGTTTTTTTTTCCCCCCAAAAATAGAAGATCCTTCGACTCGGGATCTTTAACCGAGGACAGTGTTCTCAAAAGGTTCCTCTCCCCCCAGGAGTCATCGAATTTTTTCTCTTTTTCCGATCATGAAGATTCTCGTCTTTACGCGACTGCAGGGGGCCCAGAAACGCTGCCCTGTTTTTTTTTTTTTTTTCGCTCGTTCTCTCCCCTGATGCTCGGCCTCTCTGCCGAGCTCCGCCCGCCTTACGATGCTCTCATTTTATTGCAGTGTAAGGTAACTTCGGAAGGCTGAAACGTTTTTTGTCCGTCTCTCTTTCCTACCCCCCCATGTGTCCACCTGCGGGAAGACCCGTCTGCGCAAAGCTTGGGTTCTTTTTCCTCTCCCTTTTAACCTGTAATTCTGTAGCAAGTAATTTACAGCAGGATTCCCCCTTCCTTCTGGATGGTATCCTTTTTTTGACGGACCCCCCCACCCCCGTTCCATTTTGTCTAGCACTGCTCACCTCCTCCGGTCTATCCATCTGGACTCGCAACAATCCCTAGTTTCCCCCCGTCGTTTTCAACTTTGACCCGTTCGATTCTTCCCCCCGCCTTGCTAGACCTTTTTTTAATTGATCTTCCCCCAGTACTTGCATTTTTTCCCCGAAGTTTGTCTCCAAGAAGGACCCCATGACTCCATCCCCCCTGCAATTTCCTTCCTCCCCCCGTTTCTCTTTTCCCCTTGCTGCATGGTCAGTCCCTTTTTTCTCGGAGTTAGATGAGCCAACTTTCTTGTCTCCACCTCCCATTTGGCAGTCCCGGTGAGGGGAATTGTAAAACTCGATCATGACGGTTGTTTGACGTTGATTTACGGCCTTTTTTCCTCCCGTAGCGTTTGCGAATTCTTGGAGTCAGATTTTGATTAGTGAGCCTTATCCGATCCTTTTCCCCTTTCTTTGGGTGATTCTAAGTGAGGGGAATTCAGGCGAAGGAATCGCTGTCTTGCGAATTATTAATGGGCAACCTCCCTACCCGTTCAATGCTGACCCGCTTTCGACCGCAGATCTAACTTCTCCCGTAAAACACATGGTGATTATCTTCCCCCCCCGAATTTCCCGTATCAAAAAACGTTGTGCCTTCTTCACTCTTTATGCCCCCGGCTGTTTTAGCGGATTGCCTTTCTTTCTTTAACAATGCCGAGCTCGCTCTGTTATCGGTACTTTCTCTCCCCCTTTTACCATTTCATTTTTCTATAAACATGAATTCTGAGGTCTGACGACCAATTATTTCCTCTTCTGGTACAACCTTCGATTGCCTTTCGTAGCAGGCTACCCCGCGCTCCATTCCTCGGTTTATCCTCTCTGAGTCTTCTTTTCTCTCTTCTCCCTAAGAGAGAATGAATGGATTCCCATTTTACCGTCACCATGTGAACACTTCACCCCCTCCCCCCCGGAAAAGCACTTCAACGGATCGCATATTTTCAGGCCTATTCTTACCCAGGGGGAATTTCTACCACATCCCACGCCTCGATGTAACTTTCAGGCGCCCCTGCCTCGCACCGCTGTCCTCTGCCTTTGTTCGTCTACTCTTGCCTTCTAGGTGGCGTTACTTGACGATCGTCAGCCCGTCTCCCCAGTCCATCCTTTCTCCCTATTCAATGTACGCTCAGAGGACAGGGTTCATCCGTATTCAAAGGGTTATGCTGTCAACTCCTTCCCCTTTTTCCTCCCTTCTTTTCTCCCCTTTTTTTCCCCACCCCACAATTTTCCCTTCTTTTACCCCTTCTTCCAAAATTCCCCAGGGCTCTCTCCCACTTTTTACTCTAGTCCAATTTTTTTGACCCTCCCGCATTTGCCCTTCATGCCACACTTTTTCCGCTGAACCGCGCACTCATCACCCCTTTCCACGCGTCTCACTAACCCTCGAAAAGGAGAAGTTGGGTGAACCCTGTGTATCGTCCCGGATCAATTCAGTCCCGCGCCCCTATCGTCCTTCGCGATCCTCCATCGACCCGGCGGTCCTGCTTATCGTATCTTATCAGCCCCTGAAACCCCTTTCCCATTTAACGGCAATGTCGAGGATAAAAGGCATAGTCGTTTTGACCCTATAAAGGAATTGACCTCTACAGATACACCACCCCATCCTCGTTCTCCCAGACCGAGCGACGCGGTAAGCCGCGCTTCTTTATCCTCTCCACTACCAACGGTTTGCAAAAAGCAGAGTGTTCATCATGAAGCACGGACGGGCTCGCTGCAATTTCCCCCCCCCACACCCTAACCCCTTTCGTCCTTCTGTCCCCAGTATTCCTCCTCTGTTTATGGGCGAAAAAAACATTCTCGGTCCTTCTTGATACCAAGAAGCTTCAAGACGCGCGCATTGTCGCAGGCTCTTCAGTTCTCCGATTATTTCTCCTCCGGGCCGGGTCTTTCTTTTTTTTGACGTGCTTCTTTCTAAGCGTTCAGTGTTCAGCGACCTGCCCCTATATTTTTTTATGATGCGTAATCGAAAATAGAGTTAGTAGTATTTGTACCTGACTATGGCGGGCTTTCCTTATAGATCACTACAGCACGGCGTCTCCGTTTTCCGTTCTCTTCCTATTTATCTGCATTCATTCTCTCCATTAGATTCCTCAACCCCCCCCTTTCCTTCCCCTTTTTTTAGTTCCTGTATCGCTTTCGGAAGGCCCCTGTTGAACTCCTGCCTCATTAAATCCTTCTCCTTCGCTTTGTAAGGGAAACTAAGCCAGTGCCTTCCATCAGGCGCGGATTTCCATTTCCTCTAGTTCTGGGGGCTAATGGGGGCCTCCCTTTTCTAAACCGAAAGGTGCATTTCATGCTCGAAATGTGAAACCCGTTTTCATTTTTCTTTTCCGACCGACTCCCCTCCTTTTTTGTACCTAGACCGTCTGCGCTCGACTCTCTCGTTTATAGCCCGACCCCCTTTGCTCCCTTTTCCCCTTCCTTTCCTTTAATGACCTCCGACGGTTTGTTCGAGAGACCAGTCACCCTGTTCCGACTGCCTTTTCCGGAAGAACTACCCCCTTTGAGCTCCCGATTTCTACAGTCACCCCCTCCTATTCTCGTAGAAAATTTCACCTGTTCTCCTTCCCGGTATAAGAGATTATTTACCTGAGTAACTTTTGTTTTCTTGAAACTTCGCCGTCCATTTTTTTCCCATGAAACGACCCGATCTTATAACTCCTGCTGGCCTTTTCTTTATCTTCTTTACGACTCGACAATGATTTATGATTAAAGGAAGTCGTTCGTTTTGAATTTAGTTTTTCCCTCCGGAACCTTAGTTGATTACCCTCTGGTTCCTTTGTCTTTGGTGATTACCGCATCTACCTTTTCTGATCCAATCTGAGAAGAAAGAGAAGTCCCCGGTCTCTTGATGAGCCCGGACACGTTCCTAGCGCATCACGGCCTCAATTTCGTCCCCAACCGCCGCTTACGGACCCAAGAAGAATCCCCTAGATTTTTCTCCGCCCCTCTAGCGTCCTCCCTCTAACACGACGAGAAATCGTCCCCACGAGTTCCTCATTCTTCCCCATGAGGTCAAGTCCTCTTTTCGACGACCAACTGCAGTTCCCTCGCGTTTCTTGTTTACCCCCTCAAGTCCCTCCGATACTTTTTTTCCTTCCCAATAAAGTCCTCTACCTATTATGAGTTCTAGTGAGTTTTTGGCCGTTTTCCCCCCGCGCCCCCTTTCCATTATTGCCTTGAAAAATGCGTTTATGGTCTTTTTTTCCGGATGAGATAGACATCTGAATTAACGCTGGATGGTGGCTATTTCGGTAAGGCGTGATTTCTCTCGGCATTTCCTTAAGGTACATTCCACCGATATGACTTTTTCTCCTAATGATGATGACGGCTTCCTTGTTAGTTTCTTTCTCCTCAGCACGTTCTATTAAGCAGGTGCGATGATATAGACTCCTTTTTCTTTCGTCTCGGTTTCGCTTATTGGTTACTTGGCGACGACGTACACTTTTACCAACATAGAATTTTGTTTTATTCTTTCTCTTTTGGTTGCTGGCTTTCACCGACGACCGGCCAAGGTTCATGTGCGATCTGATGCCTCTTTTTCTCAGGCGTTTTTCCCCCTTTCGGTCAACTTTCCCTTTTGGCAGTCCTTTTAAGTGACCTTAAGAATGATGCGCAAACCCGGTTCCCTCCTTTCTCTACCATTCTTAGTGGGAATTGTAGGCGGAAAGTTTTTTTACTTTTTTTTATAACATGTAGGTTTACCCCCACCCTAAGCATGATCACGAAATGGCCGCTTTGCAGCTTTCCACCTTTTTTTCTTAATTGGTCATGTTCGCCTTCCCTTCCCGGAGACCGGCTTGGAGGGTAGCGAATGGGAAATTTCGCCTTTTCATCTTCCATCTTCCCGGGTCCCGTTTAACGGTTTCCGGGTTGTTCCTATTCTTTCCCCCTTTTGGCTAGGTGAATAGGCAGAAATGCAAATTACCCCCCCTCCCCCGACCCTTCTTTTTTTTTGGGATCTTCTTCCCTCTGGAACTGTTTGCCGGTCCGGTTTCCCCTTTGCCCGAAAGGGCACGCCCCGCCGGTCTTATCGGCACGTTGATGTTTCTCGCATGACCTTCTTTTCCCGTAACCGATTTTTTCCCCCTTGTCAGGTGCGAGAAGTCTAAGGGATAACGCCGGGCATTTTCATTAATCCCACCCCGATATTCTCTTAATGAGCCCGAATAATCCCTGTGTCTGGATTCCTGGTTTTTTCTTCGCCTCCGGAGAAACCTTTTGAGGGCTAAGGAACCTTCCCTGAGCCATCCCCTGTGTTGCTCCGTGGAATATCCCTTTATTTGAGCCACCTCTCGATTGTAGAGTTTGTGCCCTTCGTTTTCTACCTTTATGTGGTGCACTTCTCATTTACTCCGTCTACTTCTGGTAAGTGCCCGAGGCCCTCCCCCCCCTCCCCTCCTTAGAGTCCCCCCTCTAAGAATGAACAGGGTCAGTATCTGACTTCCCCTACCTTCGGCCCGTCGTTGTGAATGGACCGTTTCATCCGATTTCAACCGCAGCTCGAGCCCTTTTAAGAGTCCTGACCAGATTCGGCAGGTCCGTTTTCTTCCCCCTTTTGCTCAACACCACCTTACCCCCATCCCGCGCGTCAATTTGACTTTTTCCGATATTTTCTCATCTACTTTTTGTGAGGATCTCTCCCTTTGCCCGCGGATTTCAGGAAGGCAGTCAGGATTTCGGTGACTTCCCCCCCCCTTCTGTCCCCCTCCTCCCTGGTGGAATACACTTCCCCTTCCAGGCGTCTTGACAGGAATAGAGAGACGGTACAGTTCCCTCAAGGTTCCTCCTCGCGGGTTTCTTTTTACTCCTCCTTTTCGACCCTTACGCTGAGCAGTGGTCTCCTTGAGGGGTTCGTGCTCTTTTTTCATACCCTCCCTAATATGCGCTGCTGCCCATGTCCTTTTTGGGCATCACCGTCCCAGTCGAGGCTGAGAACCCATAGCTTTGCGCAGCTCTCTTTCCCAGATTTTCCGAAATTTTCTTATCGCATGCAAGTCTGCGCCCCCAACAACGTTTCTCCCTTTTTCCGTTTTTCATTCTTAACTTCCCTACCCCCCTGGATCTGGATAGGTAGTCTTAGTGAGTTCGGACGTATAAATGCCGCTCCTATATTTATCGGAGACGCTTTTTCCCTTTCGGTCCCCTGTCATGCGGCCCTTAAGGCTTTTTATAAAAACGTCGATCTTGCCCTTTCCCCCTCTCTCAGGTAACCTTTTACCGCGCTCCAATAGTTTTCTCTTCCTCTTCTTCTGACAGAGGACGGCAGTGATTGACGGAGAAGCTTGCTTCCCCCTTTTCCCCGCCCTAAGAAGAAGCTCCAACCGGACCCGCCAGTCCGGAAGATTCTTTTTTTTTTCCTTTATTGGCAATGGTACATTTATAAAAAAGCTCATCCGCCCTATGTATACTTTCGCTCAGGCTTACCCAATGCCTCCCCGTATTTCCATCCCGCGGCCCTTCGCTCTTCTTTTCAGGTGTTTTTTGTACCCTCTCCGCTGTTCGTACCAAGTAGGAAGACATGCCAGAAAATGTTCACTCTCCCCATTTTCCGTTAGCGTTTTTTGCGCATTCTTTATTTTTACTTCTTCTGACCCTGGGAGAGAAGAGCCACCCCTTCTATTTTTGTTCCGCGGACATGGGCCGGAACGAGCGGCTCGAAAAATTTGCCCCCACTCCCCCGTTTGTCGGTTGGTAACTTCAGCAACTCGCGCCTGAAATCCCAAACTTTCGCCCCGGGGTCAACTTTCATCTCCCTTTCATCCCCTTCCCCCCTTCCGCGAACCTCCTCACTCCCCTCCTCGACGATCCGACTCAGTCCCCACTCTTCTTCTCAAGGAGGTTTTATGTATAAATTTTCCCTGCACACCGCCATGTCACTTTGCCTTCAGCTCTTCCCCCCGGTCAGTCTTGACCCCCCTCACACTTTCTTGCCTCCCTCTCCCTGCTCAACCGCAATCCCTCAAGCTCTTCTCTGTAATTCCGCGCGGGAGTATCATCTCCCCCTCCCCCTCCCCACGCATATTCCCTCGCCCCGGAAGTGCCCGCCCCCCTTTGCAACCCCCCCTTCTTTTTTCCAATACACCAATCTTATTTACCATTGTCTATGAGGACTATTGAGTTCAGGAAACACTTTAATCGAGATTTTCCTTCTGAGCCCCCCCCCGCGTCAGACGAGCTCCTGGCAGTTTCGGTTTCTCTTTAGCGGCCTGCTGGGGAACCCTTTCTTGCGTATCGTCAGGTTTTTTGTTTCCCCCGACCGCTTCTCTGTTGAATGGTTCTCTTCAAAGAGAATCGAGGGAGTCTTCTGTCCAGGCGAAGCTTCTTGGGACCCCTCCCCTCTGCGATCCTTTCTTCCGAGGACTTCCGGGGGCGCGTTTCTTTACGTCTTCGAATGGATGCTCCGATTACTTGTTCCTTCTACCGATTTCTCCCCCCATTCCCCTACCTCTCAATCTGGGATACTCTTTTTCCCTTGAAGGCACACCTGTCTTCTTTATCCTGGACGCAGCCACTCGCTTGATTTGTAGTTGAAACCGCCAGAAGATTCACTACTTCAGAGGATTCATTCTTCTTCGTGTTATTTCTCTCCTTTGCCCCTTTCCACCCCAAGGCAGTCCTCCTCTTTCTTCCCCTTTTTGTATCCGATTTTGCTTAATTTTCCATGCCCGCTCGCGCGTTTTACCGATCGAACGCCGACGAGAGTACTTTCTTCCCCGCTCCGTCCCTTGTCGCACTCCCATGGATTCCTACCTCCTGTTTTTTTTATAGATCTTTTGAATTTTCTGACGCCCGCCTTCGTTCAGAGCTAAACTGACTTTCTTTTCGTTTTCCCCCCCCCGTTTTCATGACGATCTCTTTCTTAGAAAAACACCCCCAACCCCTTGGGGTAACCGGCGCTTGGTCCACATTCATAGCAGATCTGAGGTGATGCATGGAGTTGTTTCCCTCCAATGGCGCCGCCCCTTTCGGGCCCCCCTGAAATTCTCGCCTTTTCTGGCTTGAGCGGCTTTTACTTGACAAAAATCGCATTAGAAAGGATTTCTGCTTCCCTGCTTAGATTAAAGGTGGGAATTAAGGACCGATTTCTCCCTATTGAGGCATCTTGACTTCTTGGTGAGACCTCCCTCTCGACCTCGCTCCGTGAATCTTTTCTAAATCCTAAGCGCCTCCCAGACCTCTACCGTGAAACTTTCGTCATGATGGTGATTTCTCTACCAGCTCCTTTGTCCCCCCCATAAGAAGAACCTCGTATGTTCCCTCTAAAGACTTAGGTAAGTTTCTTCCCATGACCGGATTGCCCATCCTCCTCCAGCCTGAACCCAGTACTTTCGTTTAGAACTGCCCCCCCCTCTTTAAGAGGCGCAGTCTTTTTTTCCCGTGCTTCTTTTGTCTCCGCAGAAAGATAGTTTGTCCTTTTCCTGGCTCCTCGCATAGCGGTCCCTATTATTTACTTTGTTTTCCCTTCGTTGCCGCAGAGCCACTTCCTGATGACAGGAAGGAATATTCTCGTTTTTTTTTTTTGAAGTGAGAGAATGCGTACCTTTCGCGCGGGGTATTTTAGGTCCCTGATATGTTCTTTTCTTGCGATGGGGATGGTGATTGTTTCATCCCCCCCCCTTTCCCCTGCACATGATCTAGCGGCCCTGCGTTTTCCTTTTTGTTTTTTTCAGATCCTCACGGTACAGGCTTTCGTCTCCTGTCTTATTTGGTGAGTATCTTTTTTTTCAGTGGTGTTAGCTGTCTTTCCCCTGATCCTCCGATCACTGTTTGATCTTAAAACCTTTTCTTTGTAGATGATGGCTCACTCTTGGGTTTGCTCTCCCTTGGGAAGGCCTACGGTTCCCCAAAGTTTTCTCTTGCTGATTGTCTAATGCTCCCCCCCTTGATTCCCTGACCCCTCTAATGTAGCTATCTGTCCCCAGGCTTAATATACTTTCCCCCTTCAAGGTGCCCGCCCGTCTGCCCGTCCTGATCTAGATCATGTCTTGTTCACCGGTCTTAGGGGAAGAAATAGTAGCCTCATCGCCTTCCCCAAGCCACGTCGACCCCCGCGATGAAGTCTCCCCCCCTACGTGTGCGATTCCTTTTCCATATCTTATGAACGTTCACATTCTACAGGAGAAGAGGAGGAGAGGTTGATAGCAGAATTTCCCTTTTTGTTTGTCCCTTTTCGGCAATCTTCCGTTATTTCCTGTTTGGCGGTGTTTTTGAGTTACGTCTTCTCTTCCCCCCCCATTCCTGTTGATATTGATGCGGGAAGACTCCGGAAAAGAGCTTTCTCGACCTCGATCTTCAGTCGGTCTCTCTCACTCTTGTTTAAAAGGTTCTGCGTCTCGCCCCTTTCAAGATTCGAAACTTTTTTTTTTTTTTTTTTTTTGGGTTTTTTACGCTCCTGCCTCTCTGTCGTCGAGTTGAAGAATGAAGGAATTCCTGCTCAACCTCTTATTTTTTCCCCCAGGTGCCGAGTATTATATCGCTCATGGCCGAACCGGATCACTTCTCATTCGAGACAATCTTTTTGAAGTACGGCCTTTTTCCTTCCAGCCCTCACAAGGGGTTTTTTCTATAAGGACCCTCATTGCCCGATCTTCCCTTTTTCCTTCGCGATTGCCGCTGCGCTCCATCCGGGGATTGTTTTTAGGCCTGTTCATCTTTACACTTTCTGTTTCTCCATAATATCATGACAGAGAATTAGTATTTTCTTGTTATGGCACGGACTTTCCACCTCACCCCCCGATTCTCGCTCATGACTCAACGTTCTAATTTTTCTTGTTGCAACCCCCCCCTTCCTCCTTTTCTTTTCTTAACTGACTGTATAATATTTCCTTAAACAGCATGACCTCGGTTTTAACCCTCCCCTTTCACCCCCAGGCCCCTTTCTTTGACCGATTCCGTTTGAGTCCCCCTCCTTCCCTCCGCGGTCAA
>Ga0179593_1515042_pt1 | contig 13146 bp, 11 predicted proteins | sample CZODoug2_1_08_16_FD_185931 | JGI IMG/M metagenome (GOLD analysis project Ga0179593, IMG submission 185931) | Vadose zone soil fungal communities from Angelo Coast Range Reserve, California, USA - CZODoug2_1_08_16fungal (PacBio error correction) | ecosystem: Environmental > Terrestrial > Soil >... | reverse complement strand
CAATGGTACCCACCCCCTTTTGTTATGTGACAGAAAGATTTCTTTTTTTTTTCTGCCCTTACGGAGGCGGCCGGTGATATCCTCTTTTGCCTCTCCTTCCGATCAGGCCCAATAGCGCTTTCCCCGCGTTTTCGGCTTGTTGGTTCGGCCCCTCGAAGTGCGGAGGACTCGCTTCTTTTTTACCGCACTTGACGTTTTCCTTGTTGTCTTCCCATGAGGGGGAGATAAATCTTCATTTTTCGGGGGGGAGAGTTCTTCAACCGGCCCTCAAAAAACCCCCCCCCACCAACACACCCCCCCAACCCCCCCACCCCCCCTATCCGCATACCAGACTCCTTTTTTTTGTTAGGTAACAGTGTAACCTAAGTCAATCTTTTGTGCCGCCCGGTGACCTTTTGGGTGCCTTTTCTTCTGGAATCCTAGGCATGAACGCTGCTCTACCGACTTCCTTGTTCTCCCGAGGATTTGGACGGCAGCCGTGCTCTTCTCTTGGCAAGCCAGTCTACATCGCGCCTCGGACACGGATGGTTTTTCCCCCTCTACTAGGCCAACTTTGGCAGCGACTTCTACATGCCCCGGAAGAGTTCATCTTCTTTCTTAGCTTCCCCCCCTTTTTTTTCTATCCCTGTCGTGTCACATCGTTGGCGGCGGTCCTTTTTCTTCCTTCGATGAAGGAATGATTTGACCTGCGACAGCATGCTATCTTTTTTTGGCTCTCCCCCCCCCTTTTCCTCCTGTCTCATTGTGATCGCTCAAATAGACTTCGGGTCGCGTTTGATCTTTTTTCTGATAATCGGAGCGCATGTAATTCCGGCCTTCTTTAAGGTCGAGACGTTCGAGGAGTCAGCCGTTTAATCCAGGATTTCCGACTTTATTCGTCGAATCATATTGAGGCCTGAGTATGCCCTTTTTCTTGTTCGGCAATAAGCATTCTCTTCCGCCCCCGTTCCCGTGGCTTCCTCTTCGGTCAGGGTCTAAAGTCCCAGAACTTTTGTTTCGAGCAGTTTTTTCACTTTCTTTCTTGAATTTGCGTCCGATTCTCAGATTATTGTTAAGATAGAGTCTGCGTTTCCCCCTATTCCGATGTTATTTTTCTGTACCCATCTACTTAGGCGAATATACGTCCTTCCTTCCTTTTTTTTTATGTGCCTCAGCCCCCAGCTTGTCCGACCTGGGAACCTTCTAGGAAAGCTCTTCACCCCCTTTTAGTAGATTTTTTTACTTTTTCTTCCCCTGCATGGTATTGTGTCACCTAATATTCGCACTATTCCACTTTCGTCCCCCTGTGCCTTCCCTCCCAACATTCCTTCCCAACTCCTTTTAAGTCGTCACCTGAGTGTGGCTCAAGGTTTTCCCCTCTCAGCCCCTCCCTCTCTCTTTCCTCGATCTACAGCGACTTTCGTTTCTCTTCAACCCCGACAGTTTTTTGCTTCTGGCGTCTTCCTTAATTTGGGCGAGAGCCCAACACGACGAAATCACCTCATGCCTCATTTATAAATCGTTAGCCAGGCCATGTCCCTGTTATCCTTCGGCTTCAGGAGATGTCTTTTGTTTCCCCGTCCCCGCATCTCAATTCTGAGGTGCTTCCTGAACTTTTTTTTGTGCCCAGTCAACTCTTTTCTCTCACTTTTTTTTTTCGAGATTGAAGGCCGTATTACGTCCATGGGCCGCGGGAAGGGTGAGGGATTAAACTTTCCGCATCGTCCTTGGACGCCGCCCGACTGTCGAAAGATGTAGTCCGTAGAGGATGTCGTTCTTCGAGGTCGGATCTGCCTTCTTTATCGCCCCCCCAGCAACTTGACTTTCCTTCATCCACAAAAATTCTTTTTTTTATCGGCCCCGAGCGCTGCTCAAGCATGATCTTGGTCGCAAGGCTTGTCTCGTTTTTTCCCTCCCCAACAGGATTTTACGCGTCTTTCCCGCAAGGCCGATAGTGTCCCGTCAGTTTTGTACCTCCTAAAGCGTCTCTTTTAGATAGGCTGGCGAAGGTCTCGATGATTTTGCACCACCTCCCCCCGGCTCGAAAAAGGCCAAAACAAAAAAGGCATCTACACGTCATCGAAAATAGTGCATTCTCGCCTTTTTCTCTAGGTAACCCTTCTCCCCATTGAATTCGACTTTCGCGTATTAGTGCAATAGAAGGGTAAGGATTTCTTTTCACCCTTTTTCCGATTTATTGGGAGGACAGTATCCTTTGTTTTCCCCCTTTTTTTTCTAAATACTTCGTTTGACATTCCCTTGCCGCTTTGCCCTCCCTCACCCTACAAATTCCATACTCCCGGTGTCAAAATCGGTCTTGGTGCTCCTTCGAGCTTATTTTCCCCCTTTAAGGTCATTTTCCTCCTAGGAAGTCCTCCGTTTTACTCTCGGTCGAAAGGAAGGCTTCCAGTTGACCGTACTTGTTCTCCCCGAGCATCGGGAACGGACTCTCTCTGATTCCACATGCGCTCTTTTTGACGAATCTGCGCCGCTAACTTTCTTTTTTCCCCTCAGTCTCTACGTCTTCTTCTCCTTGGTGCGACGTTTTTTTATATGCTGGGCGTCCCCGCCTTCCTTCTCCGTTTTCCTTCCCGCCCAAAATGCTGCCTACCAGTTTTTTCTTCGGTTTATATCACCAAAAGGATTCTCCTTGAGCAGATGTCGCTTGAAAAGATTTCCGTGCTTTTTCGCTCCCCATTCCCCTTTTCTCGTCGATACCGGTTTTTTCCCCCGTCGCCTTTGGCTCTTTTTTCTGTAGGATCCTTCTCATCTTTAAAAAGATCGGTCAATCAAGGACCTTCTTTTTCATTTGTTCGTCAGCTTCATTGAACCCTTCTCTTTATAGAACTGATCCGAAAAAACTCCCCTTCCCCCCTTTCGCACGAGGTCTTTACGTACGACCTGCTATGTCTTCTCAGTGGTGCCGTGGGTAGCGAGAGCGGTCCTCTTTTTTTATGACTTTGCTTCAACCCTTTTTCCCCTTTTCCACAGTCCCCTTTTTAGATTTTTTTCCCTCTCGGCATATAAGAAAGGCGGCTTTTTTCGTCAAAACGACCCTTCGTTCCCCTCTTTCGCTGTCCTTATCGGAGGGATCCGCCCTCTTTTTTTTCCCTGCTGGAACAAGGGTTCTGCCTGGTGCGGGCTATTTGCATTCGGGATCTCCCGGCGGTTCACCAGAACGAAATATTCCAGGGGTCTCGCCTTTTCTCCTTTTTCCCCGCTTCTTTTTTTTCCTCCCCCTTCCACAACCCCCGACCCTTTTTCCCCCGGAATGCGGGTTTTCTGACCGCCAGTAAGTTTTTTTTTTTCTGGCGTCCTATGTTTTTGGCCTTTTTTTTCCTCCCATACAGGTGGGGCGGTTCATAACGAAGGATCCGCCGCCATCACCATGACGGACAGTTTCTTTCTTTTTCGTACACTTCTGTCGACCCCCTTCGTAAGGATTTTACCTCCCCCCCAGGACTTTAGGATTAAAGATGTTAAGCTTTATCATCTTCACCCCCTGGCATTGCTCCTTTGTTCAAAAGAACGACACCTTTTTGCCATCGGCATTTTTTTTGAAGTAAGGCGAATTCCGTCTCTCCAACGTCTAAAATTTTTTTCGTCGCGGGTCGCCCTTTACAGTTTTTTTATTGGAACCCTTATTTCGCTTTTCTTCTCGGATGAGCCAGAGTGCGATCCGGATCCTCCCCCCGCTTTTTTTTGACACATGACGATACCCCGCCCCTGAAGAGTCCTTGAGAGAGATTGTCCCATACATCGCTTTTTTTTCCGCTCAGATGGATTTTAAGCTCTGTTTGCGGTTTTTTTTTTTTTTCCTGAATATCGGACGAAGCCTCTTGCGAATGTTCGATAGTCGGTGCGAATCAGACGTCGAGAATGAGACAGTATTGTCCCTCCTGCGATTTCGTCCCCCCGTTTTTAACACCTTTCGGCGACGATCCCTGTTTTCCGGCGCCAGAGCCCGTACGCTTTCTCGCCCCTTAGCGTAGCAGCTTCCTTCTTTTTTTTGAGCCGCCGCATCACTCACTTTTTGCGCAGTTACTTCCCTTTCCCTCCGGTGTTGTGTTAGAGTCTAACGCCATTTAGTTTTTTCTTCCGCGGCTAAAATTCGGGCGTAACGTTTTTCTATTTGCGTGGCGGACATCCGCTTTTTCGATTTTTTCTCGTGGCTTTTTGAGCGTGTCTACGATAGTTTCGCTCGAACCACGGCGCCATCCGCCTCTAGTCTTGAAAGACTTGAGGTTCTCTTTTTTTCCTTTGGCGTGGACACCGGTTCACTATCTCCCGGTGAGATGCGATTTAGCAATTATGCCTTTCGTATCTATGATGCGCCCTGCTCATTTTTTCTTCTTTTCTTTCCCTCTTTTCAGCCCCCATGACGCTCTCTGTTATGCAGTCCTTTTCTCCTCCGCCCAGCATTATGCGTGCCCTTGTTTTTTCATCCATCGGTTTTTTGGATCGGAAGGCTCTGGATTAGAGTGCTGAAAACCCTGCCGAGCTGTTTTCCCCCCCTCCGGCGCCCCTCCAGCGGCCCAGCGCTCCCTTTTTCCTTCCGTTTGCGTCTTCGCGGTGCGGTTTTTACTTCCCCAGGAAGATGGAAAATGTCGCCCTTGGCGGCGTCAGCCTGACCGAGATTTTTGCATTTTTTATCAAGAATTCAGCACCGTGCCTTTTTTTTTCTTTGTCCCCTCTGCGGCCCGCTTTTTCATGGAATAAAGGTTCTATTTTTTTCTTCTTTTTTCCTTTTTTCCGGCTGGGCGCCCAGTTCCCCCCCCTGTCTTGACCAAACCTTTCACAGAACGCATCCTGAATACACACTTCTCGACTTCTTTCCTCTTTTCGGTCTCACCCCTATTTCGCTGTGGTGTTTTTCTCTTTTTTACAACCAACGGAACTGGGCCCCTTCCGCAGAGCCCACAACTTTTTTTGCGTGATTGAAAGATTTGCCACGCCATGCCCGCGCTTGATTTTTTCCCTTTGATAAGACGCGTAGTCCCCCTGGATACTCTTCCTCCCCCGTCTTTTTTTCGCGCTTCCGGTTTTCTGCTTGACATTCCCGACCCTACTTTAGTCCGAGCTTTCGCTCTGCGGATTCCTTTTCCCCTGTGCGTAGATCAGCGGTTTTATTTCGGAATCATAATATTTTTCGGTCCTTTCGCCCCCTTCCCGACTTCTTTCACCTTCTTTCGATAGGTGACTGTCCTTTTGCCCGTCACGGGTTTTTTCTTTTTTCCGGGTTTTCTGATCAGACCACCACTGGACACTAGTTTTGCATGAAGCTGAAGTAGCCCACTTCTTTTCTCCCGAGCTTTTTTGTGCCCTTCCCCTGCTCCGGTGATTTGCGTGCGACCTATCCCTTCCCCCCCCTTTCTCGCGCGGAATTCCGGCCATTTATGCTTTAAATAGGCCAGTGGGTGGGGTTTTCCCAGGCACTCTTTTTTTTTCCATCTTCCGTCTTTCCTTTGGCGCCCGGACAGGAAGCCATCCTTGTTTTTTCCCCCTGCGTCCGTCCATCTGGTATGGAAGTTACTTTTTATTGTGGGCATTCTAAAGTGGCGTTCGACCCTGCAGCATACTTGCACCCCCTCGGGAGCTCATGAGTCTGGAGCACACCTTTCCTTTTTTCTCTCCCTTCTTGATACAGAGAGTTTTCAATTCGTTAAGTTTCCTAGGACGTTCGAGCGCGTTCGCAGATTCCAGACTTTTTTCAGGCGACATTCAGGATTTTTTCCGCTGCGGCCTTCCTCCTGGAGGAGGACAATACGAATGCTCTTTTTTTTCCGGGGGCGATAGCTGCGTTTGCACCGATTCCTTTTTCGATCTTCCCTTCTTTTTCGCCTTTGAGGTAGAATGTTTTTTAAATTTTGCCAGCACGATCCCTTATCGAGGTCCTCGTCCATATACCCCTCCTCTTCTTTCTGCCGTAGATCTCTTGAATTGCCAGAAGCGAACCAGACGAAGGCGTGAAGGAAGCTCGTCTACTTCCCCTTTTCTTTTTCTTGGTCGCCTACAACGTTTAGCCCCTTCCTTTTTCCTTTTGTCCCCTTTCTTCCCTATCATTCTCTTTCATTCGACAGCCTGATTTCTTCCTTGGTGCCGCTACCATTGCTTGATTCGTCTCCAACAATTCTCCACCGCCTTTGGTTGGAGTAGGTCCTTACTGAGTTGGTCTTAATTTGTCACTTGACTTTTCCTTTACTTATTTAGTCGTCGTTGAGAGCCACTCCTTTTTTTCTTCTGTAATTGGTGCGGGCAAATACAGATTCCGAATCCTTGTTTTTTATGATTCATCCACGCCTTGCAACCGCCGGGCTATGAACCTCGTCCGCCCCTCGGATTTCCTTTTCGTCCATCACTTTCCCGAGCCTTTTCCGCACACATGAACCCTCGGTCATCCTTTCCCTTTTTGTTTGTTGAGAGAGCGCCCTCTTAGGACTCCCACATTTTTCTTTTTCATGTTTCCCCGCCCCCGCTGGGGAGAAGGGTAGGTCCGAAGTAAGCCTCCCCTCATTAGGGACATTCTCTAGACCTTGACCTGGTATGCCCGATGAGTAAAGATGGATTTTCCTCTTCAGCCCGGATTCCTTAGGAAATCTTGATTTTTCTTTATAGACACCAGTTCCAAGAAACCCCACTTGTCCTCGCTCTGCGATCTCCCCTCCCTTTTTTTCAATGGAAGGCGCACTTCTCTTGTTTGGGTTTTGGGACTTTCCCCTCTTCATTTCCCCACTTCATACAAGGATATCGCTTCCAGTGGACCAGTTTTCAGAAGACATCCCCCTTTTCCCGTCCCCGGGTAGTGATGTGTCAAGGGACTCTTATGTTCCCATACCATTGGAAACGGAGGTCCCCCCGTTATCTTTTCCCCCGGTTTCATCTTTTGCTATGACCCCAATGTTGAAATCATGACCCTTTCCCTATTTGCCCGCTGACTTTTCTTTTTTATGGCAATGAGTTCTCGCTTTGCTTCCCTCTCTCTCTTGAAGGTGCTCCCACCTTTTCTTTCGCTCTTCAAGAATTTCACCTGTGACCCCAAAGCTCCCCCCTCCTTTTCTCTCTGCGGCTGCGTGACTACTTTAACTTTCCCTTTTCTTGACGCAGGGAAGATATAGCCTGCCGATACCTCTACACTTATTTTGTGCTCGACGAGGCAGACTCACTTTTTTTTGACCCGGATTTTGTCGTTGTCTGATTCTTTCTTTTTTCCTTTCTGATGAAACGACGCGTTGCGTCCTCCCTGAAGCCCCATCGCGCTTCCATAAGAGACGATATATACGCCCCTCTTCGTCCCCCATTTCCCTTCGCTCCTGATATATTATAGACTTCCTTTCTTTCCGTCTGTGTGAGCCCTTTTCTCATCCCACTGCTATTTATGAATGAAGTTCCTCCGCATCCCCCAATTGAAGGACTCGTCCGCAATTGTTTCTCGCAAACAAGTCCTTCCTTCCCCTTGCTGATAGATTTTTCCTAGGGCTAATGTGATTTTTTTTCCCACTGGCATCTTTCTAGATCCAGTCACGGCTCCGTCTTGCTGTTCAATAGGATCCCTTCGGCCAAAGCTCTCTCCGTCGACCGTCTGGACCCTTGCTTTTTCTTCCCCACTATTCTTGGATGAGGACTGTCTGCAGGAACAACTAGTTCCCCCCACTCTACTAGGCTCCCCCTTTCCTCTCCTATCTAAGGGAACAGGGTGTGACCGCTCCGATCGATGGGGACTTCCTCCTTTTATTTAACGTGCTTTCCAGTTGAAGCACTCGCACCTTTCCCCTTTCCCGGTCATTGCCGCCAGTCGTCCTCTCGGCATATTATTTTTGGGGGTTTCCGCCCCTCCCCCTCGGGAAAGAGATGCCCAATGCTATTCTTCTTTTCTGAATCTTTTCGCAGCATTTCGGAGAGTCATCCCGGCCTAACCTGTGTGAGATGCCTTTTCTATATTCCGGCCGGTTCCCACTCCCTCTTAAAGGGACCAGTTTTTTTCGGCTAGCAAGATGTGGTTGTGCTTCCACCCCCCCTTCCGGAAGTATGGTGTCGCCTCGTGCGAGCCTTTCCTTGTTGGTTTGGCCGGCCTTGTCTTTTTCCTCACCTTTTTTGGGTCGCCCCCTTTTGCCGCTAAATAGACAGGACCTCCGTGAGCTTTCTCCATTCCGGTTCTTTTTGGCGAAGAGTTGTTCTTCCCCCCCCAAGCCACTCCCGGACTCCAGCTCATTAATTTTTATCCTGTAACAATGCCCATGGTTTCTTCCGCGGCTACGGTAAGGTTTCCGGAATGGTCCTTCTCCTTTTACTTTGCGCCGCCAAATTCGGATCACGGCGCCCCCCTCTTTTTTCCCTCTGCGTGGCTTTGCGAGCCGATGTGATGGACTATCTCTCACTTCTGAAATCATCCAGTTGCTGCTGCCGCTGTGACATATTGCTCCCCTTTCGAAGAAGGTCTTAACCCCGTGAATCTTTGCTCCTCACTCGCATTTGATTCTTTCCCAGCTTTCGAGGACGCGCTTCTTCCTTTTGACGGGCTAAATCTTCCCCGCCGCTCCTTTTTTTGACGAATAGTGACCGGAGCGTCTACCCTCCTCTCGAATGCCCCGCGATCTGGCTCTCTAGATCTGGTTGTTTGCCCTTGTCCCGAAGAAGAGATCGGACCTTTTTTTTTTTTAGACCCCCCGCGGTCGATGTCAGCCTCCCCAACGCCTGCCTTTACGCCCTCCTTTTCTTTTTTTTCGATCCCCGGAAACGAGTGGCGCCTATCTCTCTTTCTCTCCTAGTTTGTTAGATCTCTTACCTTCCTTGCTTGATGCGCGGCCTAAAAAATTATTGCGTTCCCCCTATTTTTTCCTTATTGGGGACATCGACCGCGTCTTTTTTCGTTCTTTAAACAAAGCGTACGCTCTTTGTCGGTTCTCTTTTTTTTGCAGGTGTTTACCACGGAAGCCAAGACCCGCTTTCAGTACAAATAGGATTGTCTCTTTCTCCCGGGTCCCTCACTGCCCTATCTTTTACATTTCTCTATGCGCGTCGATATTTCCCGACTGCGTCATGTCCTTTGGGCGAAGAAGAGGCGGCCCTAGTCTCTTTCATCTAGCCGTGATGGTGACAACCCCTGAACTCGCGTAAGTTGCCTACTTATCCCCCCCTCTCTAGCGATCTTTATAACCTGCGGTTTTTTTTGATTTTTTCTCGCGTGCTGTGAACCCCCCCTTTTCTTATTCTGGTAAACATCCGTTTCCGATTTTTTTTCTAACTCTCGTTGCGCGTGGAGGACTTTTTTGAGGGGCCTATTTCCCACTTGGGGCCGCAACATGGTTGGCAATGTTCGTTTTCCTTTTGGTCATTTTTCGCTTCATTTTGCCAAGTCGCCTTCTACTTGCAATTTTTTTTTCCCCTCTTCGGCCGAGACCGTCCCCCGAAAACTCGCCATCTTTTGTCTTTTTTTCTTTTCCTCCCCTTTCCTTTGAGGCTCCCTTTTTTTTCCATTTTTACGGTTGCCTCCACTGGAACCGCCTTCCCCCCCCCCTCCAAAACTGCAGCTTCCCGCTTCTCCCCTCTCCTGAATAGTTTGCCCCCGCCCTTCCACGCCAGCGGGAGTAGTAGTCTCCCACAATTCTGTGCTGTGCCCGCCCTGTGGACCCGAAACCTTTTGCTCTCGCCCTCTATGGCGGCTTGATTTTTCCTCTCCGGAGCCCCCCTGCGTCTCCCCCTCTCTCCCGGCAATAGCGCCGTTGCCCCAGAGTTTTAAGGCGGGGGGTTGTTTTTCCGCCCTATTTCCCATCCGGCGTTCGCGACGCTTTTTCTCTAAATTTGTGCGTCACGGTTTTTTTTCGCTCACGTAGAGCACGTTGCCCTCAATGGCGGGGTCGAGTACCCCCCTTTCCCCTTCTTTAAACCTTTCCGTCAACGGAGGTATTTCCAGGTCCACCTAGGTGACCCATCGTGCCGAAAGGGTTGTTCTTGTTTTTTCTGATTCCTCCAAGAACATAGTTTCTTGATCTGTCTTTCTTGTTGTAGAACTTTGGCCGAGCTTTTTTGCGGCCTACGTTTCCTTCTTCTCCTCTTTCGATGCAGCCAGAGCCTTCCAGTTCGATGGACCCCGTCTTCCATGTATAGAGTCTCGTTTAGGTCCCCCGTGGTCGCTGCTTTTTCCCCCCTATAATTGCATGACCTTTCCGCCCCCCTTCCGCCAGCTCCATCCCTTTTGCTTAAAACATCGGTCTTCCATCTTTTTTAATTCCCCGGCCCTCTTCTCTTCCTTCCATGACTGCCCTTGAGCCCGATTGGGATACTGTCCAGATATTTTCTCCACACCCTCCCCGCCTCGCCGGGTAGATGAGTATCCTTGATCCCCTTTTAGTCGGCCGCGAGATTTCGCGGATAGCGCCTAATAAGGAATGCTTCAGGGCGTTTTTCCTTTAGTCTCTTAGCAGATCTCCAGCTAGGGTTGATTTCTTTCTGCCGATGATGCCTGCCCTTCTCTTCTTTTTCGCTGCCAAAAGACGTTTAAAGTTCCTTTTTCTCGCTGGCTCTAGCTGTCCTTTTGTAACGTCCCTTATTTCCTTTTCTTTTGCTCCCCGTCGATTCCCCCGGTGGCTTGCCTGTCATCTTTCTCTCGATTTTGAATTCGTACAGCCGTCGCTTGTTTCCCGCGGAGCTCTCTTGTCGCTCCTTTCTTTTCCCTTATTTAGTCGCGTCGAGTCGAATATCTCGAATCTTGACTCCGTATCGTCACCCCCCTTTTATAGGCGATTTTTCTTTCAACCCCGGTGACGTGCCTTCCATCCTTTTTTTTTTTTTCCACTATACATTACGCCTTCAGCCCCTCCTCCGCGCCATATGCTGGATCACACCCCTTATGTCCCCTTCTCCTCCTTTCCCTTTAAGTCGTCAAAATTCATGCGGTTTATGCACGTGAAATTCATTTATTCATATGGCGGAGATTCTCCTTTCGTTTCCCTCAGAAGTTTTGATTCGGGGCCTTCTTTCCTTGTATCCATTTACTAGACCTTTTTTTTCTTCATCCTCCGTACTCCTGGTCACTTCGGCGATACGGAGTGACTTTCCCCCCTGATTTTTACAATTTTCTACTAGCGGTGTTTCTGAACATCCGTTTCAGGCCCATATCTCTCTTTGATTCCTCTTTTGTTTTTTGATTGATGGCCGTCCCCGCTTTTTTTTTTCAATCACTCGTTTGTCGCCTGTGTTCTTCCCAATGAAAGCAATCTTGCCCCTTCCCGTCCCTCAGAACCCGCGGTCATGCCCCCCTGATTTCTTTCGATTTTTCCCTTTTCATTGCATGGAACTTTTCCGATGTCCCGTTCTGGTTTTTTTTTTCCCGTCTTCCCGGGCATCAGAAAACCAATTTTCCGCTTCCAACGAGGCGATGATTTCCTCCATTATCCTTCTACTTTTCTCTTTTCCTTTCTGACGCGATTGGCATAGACCACCGCAGGAATTTCCTTCTCATGCATGAATGATTTTAAGGTTTTGGTCTCAGAACTCACTTCTCAAACCTTGACGATATTGCCTTTCGAAGGAGATTGGAGGAGTTTTTTGCCCCCATTCCCTTGGTCCTTCTTACAAGTCCTTACAGTTTCTTTTTTTTTCCCTAGCCAGCTGTTTGCATATCTCAAGGCGTCCTTATAGGCCTTTGCTTCTTTTTTCCGCGCTTATGGCCAACGAGGTTTCCCGGTTAATTATACGATCCCCTTTCAAGGTGCTGATGATTTTTTTCCGCTGCGATCGATGACACTCTTTTTGAACCTTGGCCATTCCCCGTCCAAAGCGCACAGAACCTTGCATTCCTTTCCATACCTCGTTGATTTTCGGTTTTTTCCTATGCCGCCGCTGGTCCCCCCCCTCTTCTCTTTGATCCGCATGTCCCCCATTCCTGCACTAGGCCTCGGTCCCTTAGCTCCTTTCTGGAAGCCGATGTTATCTGCCAAGCGATCGGTGTCCCTCTCCCTGAAGCCTAGTATCCCTGTCCTTCCCCTATCTCCCCCGAAGGCTCTCCAAGATAAGATACTCCCTTCCCTACTATTTATTGTGAGATCAGACTGCCTTTCTCACCACGCCTTCCCCTTTTTTCCTCCTCCTTCAGAAAGGCAGAAACGCCTGATACCCTTTCCCTTTTTATCTCCACAAGGAGGCTGCTTTTAGCGCTGTTCCGCCTTTTCCTGTTGATCTTCTTGTTTTCCTGCCTTTTCGTCTCTCCCCTGTCTCCACTCATTCCCTCTTGGAAGGATGGCTTCTTTCCCCCTCTTGATAGTATCCCCGCTTGCCGGGGACTCACGGACATGGCTAGTAAGATGTCTTCCACTTTCCCAGCCCCCCCATCGACAACCCAGTTCTTTCCCGGTTTTTTGTAGGTACGACCTGTCTCCTCATGGACTTTTTGGAAAGATTTGGTATCAGAGAGTTCCCTCCCCCCAGGATTCTGATTCACCTTTCCCTTCTCTCCCCTTCCACAGTCCTTTATATGCGACTTATTCTCCTACGGAATATATCTTTTTCCGCAAAATTTACAAGACCGACCCGCGTTCCCCCCCCCCCTTTGGCTGATAGAGGGCTTTCCTCTGTTCTTCCCTGGTGGTCTTACCCCAGGGTCTTTTGCCGGGTCTCCTCTGGGATAGCTGCCTTTTTTCCTCCCTCATCTTTCTGGGGCAAGTTTTGGTCGAGATCTTTTTTCTTTTCGGTTGTTGTGCCTTCCGTCAACGGGCCCCGGTTTCGCCGACATCTTCTTGCTTCTTTTGTTTGGTTCTTTCTTTGTATGGGTGTTTTCGTCACCTTTCGTCTTTTTCTGCCTCCAAAGACGGAGGCCCAATCCCCCCTACCTGACTTATTTTTCTGCTTTCATTTTAAGGTTAGCGGCGCTGTTTCTTCCTTTCAAGGAGATCAAGACCCAAGTTCCGCGCCAAACCTTCCCAACTCATCGGTCAGAAGCTATGTAAGTCTTACGACTCCCCCCTTTGGGCCATTGGTAATGTTACCCCTTTTTTGATAGGCACGCCTTTTCAGACCTGCGCACCTTTTTTTCGGCTCGGGCCGCTGTCTGGCTCACCTCCTTGTGGATCGTACGCGTCTTTTTTCATCCCCGTCTTTAATCAAGTTCTCTCCTTGAGCCTGGCCGCTTTTCTTGACATATTCCCTCTACCACAGCATCTGCGCACTCATTGA
>Ga0179593_1349649_pt1 | contig 13146 bp, 14 predicted proteins | sample CZODoug2_1_08_16_FD_185931 | JGI IMG/M metagenome (GOLD analysis project Ga0179593, IMG submission 185931) | Vadose zone soil fungal communities from Angelo Coast Range Reserve, California, USA - CZODoug2_1_08_16fungal (PacBio error correction) | ecosystem: Environmental > Terrestrial > Soil >... | reverse complement strand
AGGCATAGGCTGGCTTTTTTTTTTCTTCGTCCCCGTCGGCCTGTCCTTTTCCAAGACCCGACGGTTCATCATCGGCTATGGCAAAGCAAAAGGTTGTGGTGTCCATTCTGTACTAGTTCGGCCTTCCTTCGCCTTGGACCTCCTGCACTCCACTTATTGTGCAACCCTATTTCAACTACCGTCCCACTCCTTGCTCCCCTCATTTTTTCCACGATGATGACAACACTTAGGCTAGGGCGAATGTTGAGTCGGTTTGTTTCGACGAACCAACCTCAACACGCTCCCCTTCGGATGAGCTTGGTTCCCTCTCTTTTTGGGTCTCTTTTAACTGACTCTTTAAGTTGTTGCCCAATCCAGGTTTCCTTTTCATTGTATCTTCCTCTTCCCCGGTTCACACTTCCCCGTCACTCCCTCTTCCCCTTGCCAACGGTCCCCCACAAGGCAGGTGCTTTTTTTTGGATATTGAAGGCTTTCAGTTTTTTCTCGTTGCATAACGTTGACCTTCTTTCTGCAGCCTCAGTTGCTTCTCTCGACTCGGTTGACACAATGCTGACATTCTCACCTGCAAGCAACACCGAACTACACCTCTCATTTGAAATAAAATTGACGAAGTCAGTGCCCTTTCTTTCCATGAATTTACACGCTCACGAGCTTTTCCCCAAATTGTACCACCCCCAGATCAGACCTTGGTCCCAATGGAGTCACTAGCAGCCAACGGAATTGAACACGCGTTACCTCATTGAATCATCTACCCCCACGATTTTTTTACGACCCCTCAGCAACAGAAGTCGAGCTGCACTTTTCTGGCCCCCCTTTCCCTCCTTCACGGCCTGTTCAAATCCCTTGGTTTTCGTAGGAATTCACACATCGGCCTCTATGCAACGCGACTATGTGCCACGGATTCTGATTTAACTCAGTTCACCACTTCCCACGATCACATCCTTGCTGCAGGCGCCCAGTTTTTCGTAACCCTTTCTATTTTACCCTCTTCCATCTCTTCATTCGCCCCACCCCCTTCACGCTCCAAGCGTTGAGCCGCGTAATTCCCGAACCCCCTTCCCTCAGGGACTTGACTGCACCCACCCCCTGCTCGTACCTACCCGACTGCAGCGAGCCTCCAGCCCGCGTACAGCGTTCTGTTTTTTTCTCGTCGCGATTTACTGACCCCCCCCCCCTTTTACAGGGCGCACCGTTTCTCCGTGGATAAGGCGACCTCACTTCTTATACAATGAATTCTCTCAATTTTCCCCCAGAGCTTGAGAAATTCCCCATCAGCACGTGCCGGCTTCTTTCTCCGTGCGACCGACGCTCGGTTAATTGGACCTCACTTTACTCCCATGGACGACCATTGGTCCGCTTTGACGATAACACCCATTTCGCAAATATTCCACACCTCTTGACTGCCTCCACTTAACGGAAGGACGTCAGCGTTCCAGCAGGTTTCTTACCTGTTTTTTTTTATTTTTGGTTGATTCGAGACTTTTTCGCTTGACCGTCACCGGGCTTGTGTTGTCAAACTTAAATACTAATTTCATATTTCCCCACCGATTTGGTCTCCTATGCCTTCTTTGTGCATCGAAAACCCTCTTCCCTTTGCCATTGTTTTTGCTTAGTCACTCGATGGACTCGACGCCACGAATTTTCTCCGGTTCGGGTCGCTGTTTTGATCGACATCTCTCCCCCTGCAGGGCCAGACTTCAACGCGCGGGCCGCTGGCACCTGAACAATCTTCTCCCTTCCCCCCCTTTCGGTTTTTTTTTTTTGTGATCCCTTATGTTGGGCGTTCCATCTTCCTCGTCCTCATTTTAAATTTGCGCTTCTTTCTTTTATGGCCGAATAACTAGTGCCCCGCCGCCGCTCTCTCCCTATGGGTCGTCCCGCCCTTTACCGGTGACGAAGGCTGTTGACCCCCCTGAACAACTGGTGGGCAGGCCGTCTCAGTTCTTTGCTTATATTGACTGTTTCATAGTGGCATCTCTCGGTTTTTTCCTTTGATGCCGTTTCGTCTTGATCGTTGGTGCGCGTTTAGATTGTAAAGTTGCGAACACCTGAAGACTTTTTCGCTATTCTCCTTTTTTACCGTCCGCGCCTCTTTGACAGTTCTGGAGTTTTGTCCTTTTTCGAGACTGCTGTGTTTGATAGTTCGCCCCCACCCCTGTTGGCTATTAGCCCCTGTCCGCTTTTCCTTTGTCCCCCCGCACGCTTCACCTTAGTGTCCCAATTGCTGGACGCACTTTTGTTAGGTTTCCCTTAGGCCTAGATCGGGCCGTCTGGCCTATTGTCTTTCAATTCCAGGATTTTCCCCCTATGAAGCTCCTTTTTTGGGACTCCCTGCTTGTTTTGTTACGGGTCACTACTCTCCTAAGTTTATCCCGTTTTTGTTGTTTGCCAACTTTTCTAGATCCACTACTCTGTCCCTCCTTTGTGGTCCTCTGTGCGTAGTGTCATTCCCCCTGAGCTCTTTTGTTTTGCTTTCCCTTTGTGTTTAGACGTTTTTCCTGAGCGAGGGCTCCCCCTTCTTAGTCTTTCCTTTTTTTCCTTCAGTCGTGATACTCAGATGCGGGTATCGACTTTTTCGACCCGGTGCCGCAGTTGGCATTTGTTCTGTTTCTCTGTGCCTTAGAGAGTCATTCCTGTGTTTTCACGAATAGGCGAGGGGCAGGGCCCTCGTCGATGTTGAAGTTCCCCAGGTTACCGTTCTCATCGCCTTTCTGGCTTTTCGTTAAAGTCACCAACTTCTGCTCTCCCGTCGTTTTTTCTTGTCTGGTGACGTCACGGTTTGCGATGTAGTCCTGTGCGGTAATTTTTTCTGCTTCTTCGGTCGTGTAGCCCCTTAATTTTTTCCTCTTTTGACAACTTTTGGAACAGCTCGTGCGTCTGTAAGTCCTTTTGCGGCCGTACTTGTCTTTTGTTCTGTTGTATTTGGAGTAGTATCGTGCCGTGTAAGCTTGACCGTCCAGCTTGGTTAGACATCCTCTCAGGTAATGCGTCTCCGTTTTTTTTGGAATCATGATTCCTATGTCCTGCCATCCCTCACCACTTCCTCCTGCCCTCACGACTAACGCACCTGGACGGTGTCCAGTGAGTGATTGTCGGACTTCTAGTTTGGGACACCGGCCTTAGATGCCAGCTCCCCTGGTTTAGTTCACGATAAAGATGCCTCTGCTATGCCCCAAGCTTCTCTCCTAGCTCTATATCTGTGCGTTTTTTTTTTGGTCCCCTCCTGCCCACTTACTCTCTTTTCTATCGTGTCCCCCTGCGACCAAGGAGTGTCCGGTCGTATTGAAGAGGTTTCCTCCTTTCCGAGTATTTTTGCTGATGGGTCCCCATGGCACTCTCGCTCTCTCTTGCCTCTGTTAAACCCTGCCCCTTGTGCATCCTCCAGCTGATGACTTTTTCGGTCCCCTGCGCTTAACGACCCAGACAGCTAGCGGTATTCAGATGAAATTTTGGAACCCGCCCCCCCCCCTTTTTTTGTTTTTTTTTTTTTTGGGGGGTTTTTTTGGGAGGTTTCTTTCCGATTTCGTCCTACCCGGTCTCGAACCGTGTTGGGTTCGGTCGTGTGGTTCCTTTGGGATGTCGAAGCTCTTTTCGTCGAACCGTTCATTTCCTAAGTTCGGTGTTACCGTGTTTTAGTTGATGCAATGTCTGCTTCTCCGAGTTGTTGTGTTGGACTGACTGCTTCGATCGCATTATTGTTGACACTGGTGATCCCGAGCTTTTTGTCCGTTTGATCTTCCTTTTTGAAATTCCCACGGTTGAATCTTCCTCGTCTTCCACCGGTGCCCTGGGTCGCGACGGTACTTGTATGTAGCTGATATGGTTTTGCTTCGATCAGTTTTTCCCGTATGCTGTTCCCCCAGTTTCACTGAACGTATTCTTTTCTCTTCGGAGTTCAGGCCAGGTTTTTTACGTCGGCCAGAGCTTGAAGTGATGTACTACGGTAGTGTGGCCGAATCTCTCTCTTTTCAATAAACGTTGAGGGTTGGATATAGTCTCTCACGCCAAGCGACTCATCACCTCAGCCCGCCTCTCTTGACCGAAAGTTGTTTCTTACGCCGTTCCCCCTTCCTGATTTCACTGTTCTGTGGGTTCACTGGCCACTCTGCTTAGAATATCCAAGGTAACCCCCAGTTGTGCTCAGCCCCTACCCTATTCTTTCCCCGTCTCGAGTCCGTGAACACGGCTCGAGCTCCCACCTTTTGTTTCTTCACTTCAGTCCCTTTTAATTCTCGATTCACTCCGTTCAACTGATCGTTTTAACGGAGCTACTCCTTCGTTCACTACCAACGCGTTTCCCTGCGCCATTTTCTGCGGCTTCTAAGTTCAAACATCACGTTCTCATAATCAGCTTCACTGTTCTCCGTCCCCCCGCTCTTCTCTGTACCGCATCCATCATGTGCCACATCCACACCCAGTTCAAGTTTCCAGTGGACGTTCGTACCTCGTCTGTTTTCCTCAGCGGTGTTCTTTTCTTTTTCATTGCTTGAGGGCAATCTTCTTCTTGTCGTTCGGTTAAGTCCCTTCCTTTTCGGGACAGAAGCCCGAGTCATAGGAGATTTCATCACTACCCCTAGTGAGGTTCTCCCCCTCTTCGGGACCTGGAAGGCTCGAGAGTTACTGCCCCATTGGAAACTTTCCGCCTCCCCCCCCTTTTTCTTTAAAGGTGACCCCTTCAATAATACGAAAAGCCTGTCGAGTTCTTCGATCTTACTTTTTCTTTTGCCTGCGATTCGTTTAACCGCAAACCTCTCCCACGTCTTTTATGTTTTTTCTTGATCGAGAGTGAGGATTCAGAGTGGCATCTTTCTGGTCCACGCACCTGTCGCTCCTTCTTGCCGTGCCCCAACTAGTCCGACATTACCGGCCCCTCACTGCAACTGCCAGGTGATAGTTCGTTTTGGTATCGATTTTTTTTAAAGTGTTTGCGGTTTGCATTTTCCTACGTACTTCCTTTTTCTTCTCCCGGACCGGCTTACAGGAGCTTTTTAGTCCTCCCTGTGGATTGCAACCTTCACGCTTACCTCTACTTCTTCTGAATTTTAAACCGTCCGACCAGTCGGTTTTTCCGCGCACTGCGTCAACGCACCTCTGATTCTCCCACCCACTGTCCCCCTTCCCGCTGCGCGGTTCCGGGATGAGCGATCCCTCCGTTTCCCAACACGTTCATGTTGAACTGACACCAATTCTTGATTTCACCCGCAATCCCCCTCCGTAGACGAGCCTGTTTTTGCCCCTTTACCGCGCGTGACGGTCTCATCCCCGGGTCGTCCGGTAAATGTTCCCCCCCCGTGTCCAAGCCCAAGCGGATTCTTTCACCTTGAAGGTCTCTCGTTTACGCAGCAAACACTCCCCCGATCACCAATGCCGCTTCCTGGCCGTGACCGATGCTTTTTGTTCCCCTAAGCATTGTTGCAAATACTGACGTTCCCCTGTTCCCTCCTGCCGCCCCTCACTCAAGGTCAGGGGTTTTTTTTGTTCCCCGATTCCGACACTTACTCAGACTTACATCTGAACAAATATTCTTCCCCCACACGACGGGAGGAACCAACTCTTGGACGTTCCTTTTTCTTTCCGATACGGCCCATTCCGTTTTTTTTTCTCTCTCCGGTGACGTCCTGTTCTCCTGCAACGGTTTCATCCTCACACTAATCTCCGGCAAGTTGACCAGCAGCTGGCATCCCTCCCGTTTTTTTCTTCGTGTCTCCCGTCGAACGACCGGCCTCTCAACACGGACGTCGCAATTGGCCCAGGTGTCTACCTTGAAGACCACTTCACGCTGTGGACTTCTCCCCTTTTCACCTGCATACCAGTTTAGACTATACATTCAGATTTCGAAATGGTTCCATCTCCTCAAGAATTTTCCCCAAGGATGTCTCCTTGTGCCATTCTAGTCGCTGACCCTCTTCTTTGTTCGCGTCCGCCGTTCTTTGGGTGGGGCAACCCCCCCCTTGCCTCCTGCATCCCTCGGCCTTTTTCAGAATATCCGGTGGACGCTATCCTCACCACTTCCGACGGCTTCCCCCCCACCTTGGTTATCGTCTGTTCCACTTTTCTTGTTCCTCTACGACTTCCCGACGTTTTATAGCGGCTGGGGAGCGGTTGGGCTCGGCTTTTCTTCCAGGCGCTTACGAATGTGAAATTTCTACTCTTTCCTATGTCACCTTCGCCACCCCCTCTTTGCCTCGTTTTTTTTTTTTGATAATTTTTCCCATGGCCTACCTTTTCAAAATCGCCGTGCTGCTATCTGGCCCCGATCAACCAGCCTCACGCGAAGATATCGATGGGAGTGGGTTTCTTGAGTCCACTTCTGAACTGTGCATACGAGGTTTCACCCTGGTTGGGCTTCGTCGTCATTCTTATCGCTTGCCTCCGCTAGGTGCATCTCTTTCTTTGGCTCATGCTCGGTGTATTGCCGTTTGCCGCCTGTTCGGTCATTTACAACCGCCTTTCGCTCGTCGACTGTGTTCCCTTTGGGTTTTCTTTTAAGACCCCCTTGGACTTCGCATTCGTTAAGTGGTCTCCGGATTCGTTTCTCCCGAAGTTTTTCTTCGTTGCAGTGGTTGGCAAGGGAACCGTTTTCGTGAATGCGACGAAGTGTTCTCCTTGAGGTTCCCTATCTCCTTCTTTTCCTGCCTGTAGATTTTGTTCTTTTTTTACAGTTATGCTCTTTTCGTTCCCAGTCTGACCTTTTTTAGAACGTTTCACCGTTTTCTGTGAATTCGTTTGAGCGTGTGGTCTGGAGCTCTTTAGAAACCTAATCCTGTTAGGTTTTTTCTTTTCTTTCCTTTTTTCCGCAATTTGTTTTCTTTTCAGTGACCACGTGTAGTGAGCGTTCTTTCTTTCCGGGTGTCCCTTCTGAGCGTGCCTTGGTGACGGCATTCGTGACCGTTTACTATCTTTGTCTCTTTTGTCGCCCCTTTTCTTTAGTGTGCAGTGGTGATCGAGGACTTTTCCCCTCATGGCCGGTGTCCCCCTTAACTCGTCGGGGGGCAATTTCCTTACGATTTCTTTACAATCTGCCGTCTTTCCTACAGTTGGCTCTTTCGTTCACGGTCTTTCAACCTTTTTGTGCGAGTGTTTATGTTCTGTTGATTAATAGTTGTTCTCCTCCCTCATGCGGTTTTTATCTGAAGGTTCCTGGCTCGCCCGGAAACATCTCTCTTGAGGTGTGCCATTTTTTTGACCTCTCTTTTTTACGTCTGCGACTTGTAGGTTTCGGCTTCAGACGAGGTCGTAAGGGTTCTTTGACTTTCCCCTTCAAGCACCTTGGTTCGTCTTTCCTCAGTTAGGCCTCGAACGTGTTTGCACAGTATCGCCACCACTGGACGCCAGGACCCCCTTCTCCAACTCCACGCTCGCACGTGGCCTTTTGGGCACTTTCGGGACTTCTCTGGGGTCCCCCCTTCCAGTTACGTCTGGAGCCTAACGAAATTTTTTTTGTTTTCACCTTTCACTTGTCGCTGGACCAACTTTTTCCCGTTCGCCTCCCCTAATCTCCGATGTGAGCGTGTTGTTTTTTTTTTTTTTTCTCTTTCCTTTTTTACGTTTCCCTCTCACTTCGTGAGTTTCAACTTGCGACAAGGCGTGGTCATTATGCCCTCGGGTGCACTGATTCCGATGTGATGTCAATGGCGCCTTTTTACTCGATCAGTGCCCTTAGTGCCCCTAAACTACACTCCCGTTTGCTTTTTTTGTCATGAACTGGTTTTGCTGGTCCACTCTCGGGTTTATGTCCCTACCTCCAGCGGCTCTTCCCTGTACCGAGACCTGTGGCGGTAACTTTTGGGAATCCTCGGGTCGCCTGACCGTTTCTGCGTGCCTTTTATTTTTCGTTGGCTGGGTGGGCACAGCTGTCTTGATTTTTGTGTTTCCCGTCGGTGAATCTTTTCCTTAGGCTTTTTCGAAAGTGTTTCCCGTCTTGTGAATAAGAATTCCTCCAAGCCGAGTTGGTTCCCTTTCAATTTACGTGCCGCCTTTTTTCCCCCGTTTTTTCTTTCAGTTAGGTGATCTTTCCGTTTTGTTTTTCCCGTTCCGTCAACTTGCTGCAACGGTTCGAAGGCGCTCCGTTACAGTTTGGCGTGTGACGTGGTCATGTTTTAGTTACGTGAGCCCCCTGGTGTTTCCGGGTCTGGCGATCATGATCGTTTGACGACTTTTTTCCGCTTTTCACACATGTTCTTGAACGGAGTCGTTTTAGGGACCTTCGTTGTCTTATCCCAGGTTCGTGGCACCCCGGTCGCGCTGCCGGTGCTTTCCCCTTCTATTGTTTTCCCGAATTTTCCCCTCCCTTTTTTTTTTTCGCGGATTCGGCAACCACGAAAGCGCCCCCTTCGACATCACCGTCAGTTTTTATAGTGCCAAGAACAAGACCAGCCCAACGCCGCCCCCCCCCCCGGCTATTGTCCTGTCCTACGGGAATTTTTTCGGTCTCCGTCATATCTATAGTCCCTCCGGACAACACAGTGCTCATCCACCTCCCACCGATCCCTTTTTTTCCAGCACGAAGAACGGCTCGCCCGCTCCCGTTTCGTTCATAGTCCCGCCCCCCCTTTCACTAAGCCATTTTCCTACCCTCCCGTTCACTATTCTTTATTAGAAAGATTCCAAGTTTCACTTTCACAAGAGGTTCTTCTGTTTTTGCCTTGAGTCGTTTTTCGCACCAAGCGCTTGACCCAGCATACGTCGCATGAGTACCTGTTCTACCTTACCAGAGATGAAATCGACATCTGCTACAGACTCCCCCCTGACGACCCTACACTTTCCAGAGTAATTTCCGTTTCTCCTCTTCTTTTTCCCAGCGCGTTTACGCCACTTCCGTTTCTCAACGTGCATCGGTCTGGATTTGTTCGGGGAAGTAATCGTTTAACTTGCCAAGACAAGGGTCTAGCCCACCGATTCCCCATCCACCTACCCCCTTTTCTTTTTCCGTTCGGGCTTCACTAGCGTCATTTTTTAGAGCGCTAGGCGCCTGTTTGCCCTCAGCGCAATCGGACATCCTGATGACCCCTCCTAATTACCAGGTCCGGAAGTGGTCTTAAACCCCCTCTCGTACAACGGCGCGCAGTGGTCCTCTTGTTCGCACGAAAAACCTTCACGTAGGCTAGCTGGCTCTCTCTAGTTTGATTTTCTTTACTCTTTACTGGTCCTTTTTGTGGGGTCGCGGGAAGCGCCCCTTCGTTTCCCCCAACTTCCTCCTCCTCCCCGATTACTAACTGGGAACAACGGCCCTTTATCTTTTCTTGGACGTTTTGATATATTTGCGATGGCTTCCCTCTACGACTTCCTTTTTGGCTTTACCTTGAGGCATGCCGAACAAGGCTCCCGCTCTCCTTCCCTTGCACACTTCTCCTTACTGACCTCTCACCCGAATATTTTTTACGCAACTGAAGTACAACTCTCACGATGCATTTTTTCTTTTTCCCACCATGGAAAACTCCCCAGAGTCTCGGTTAAGTTGTTCCCCCGACCTCCTTCCATCTTTCATTTCCCATCAACCCCCCAAGACGTTCGAACAAGCCCCCCTCAGTTCGCTCAGAAGTGTGGTCTTTACCGATATTCTTGAGCCCGCCAGGTCCCGGCTGTCTCTTTCAATGTTCCCAAAACGTTGGTAGGAAGCCCGCCTAAATATCACGTGTGATCCTTGACTCTCCTTCCTTGAACCCATAGCCACCTCACCACATGACAAGCTACCTGCGCCTCTTGTTATTCTTCGGCAAAATTGTCCGTGGTACGATGCCCCTTTACCCCGCCTGGCTCACGAAGGTTTCTCCCCTCTTGCCCTGTTTTTTGAACGTCCCTGTTCACGTGCCGGAATTCTCGCACCCCCCCACCTGATCTCGTACGTACACGCCGGTCCAGCTCTCCCCCACTCTATTGTTCTCTTTTTCTGGCTTCCACACGCTCCCCGGGCCAACTCTCGATACCTCTCTTTTTCCCCATCGGTCTCGTTTCCACGTCCTTTTAATCAATCGAACATATCTTTCCCATTCCATCGTTTCAGCGGTCTGTTCCTGCACCGAAGTCTACACGGTTTCAATGACCTACACGTTTTTCACTCCGCCCCAGGAGCTACAGATCACACCCCCGTCCGCCCTAAGCCACACATTCTACCTTTTTTTACCTAACCATGCCTGGTAATCCGTCTCCGGTTACCCTTCTCTTCCTACGTTGACACTTTGACTCGCTGGTCGCTTTCCTACGGCTCGGTCGTCCCCCACCCCTTCCTATATTTATCGCTGCCAACTCGCTCTCCTATTCCGGGCCTTTTCTTTTTCCGCACCATTACGGTTTCACCCATTTCTTTCACACCTCGTCGTCCCCCCTGTCGATTGTCTCCTTCTCCACGCCTTTTGGCCGGTGGGCTGTTGGATGGCTGCAGACGGCTTGACACTTCGCTTTGCCGTGGCCGACGCAAATCCTTTTCCTCCCCTTGGTTGTTAGAGTTCTGTTCTCCTTTTGCGCTCCCTTTCTTTCATTTCACTTCTTTCCTTTTTTCGACTTCCATCTCCCCTTAGCTTACCCTTGGTCTTGGTGTCGGACCGGTGCCCCCTCTTTGAAGAAACCCCCATTTTTTTAGGTCCCCGAGATTTGATGATCAGGATAGGCGTCTCTGCTCTTTTTTGCCGATACTCCTTTTCTTTTCGTGGTTTTTTGTTCCCGCGCGTCTCTTGCTCACAACGTGCTCTCGTAGTTCTCTTCTAGTGGCCCCACCTTATTTCGCATGACCGGTAGCATGTTCAGTAGTCTTTTCGCCTGTTCTTCGGTTCGCCCCCCCTCCTTGTTTTTTGAGTGTTAGTTAGTCGTTGTCTTCCCTTCTTCCGGCGCTCTTCTCCCCCCCTTGCCCGTGTCTATGTGATAGACGGGTGCTTTTGGTCTCATTGATGCCGAGTATTAGTGGTCATTGACCTGTCTTTTCTCCCTACTTGCCTCCCTTTGATCGAGGTCGCCCTGTTGAGTTGTTGTTGCTTATCTTCGAGCGAGAAGAAGCTGTCTCTGGTGGTATCCGCTCAGTGTGCATTACGAAGATCATGGTGGTTTTCGTGTTGACCCCCACTTTTGTGTCGCGGCTCCGGCGCGTTTCCCTTTTTCTCTTTTTCAGTCGTCACCCCCCCCCCAACCCCCCCACCCCCCCCCCCCCACCTCCTTTACTTCAGACTTTTTGTACTGTACTTTGGTCCGCATCTGGTCGCATGTCAGCTTGTCATTTTTCTTCTTTGATGGGGCCTTGTTTTTTTTTAGTTGAAGGTTTCCCCCCCAGGAATTCTTTTTTCTTTGATTTTTAGGATTCTATGGTGAATGTCCCCTTGTACCTTAGTCTGCGACCTTTCTTTTTCCCGTTCCGTCCGGAAACCATTTACGTTTTTGATGTTTCTTGTGAACGTAACCGGTTTATGGTCGATGTCTTCCCCAATGGCTTTCTGCCGGCGTCTTCTCGTTTCCCCCGCTCTCTGATTTTTTCCTTGTTCGCTCGTGTAGCGGTTACGTCGTTTATAGAGTCGCTGGTCGAGCGCCGGTGTGGCTTTTTGACGAGGTAGTTATTTGCCGGTTTGCATTTTTTACCCCTTTCAAATTCCCTTGTTCGCAGCCTCACGGAATCCCCTCGTCCCTGCTCTCCTCTCTGTTTTCTGGCGATGCCAGTCCCTCCTCCCTGACGCCTTTTATCTCCACCCTCAACTTAAGCACGGTTTTTCCTTTTAGCCGTTCCTGTGTTCGTTCTTTTGGGTTTTGCGATGTACGTTCCAGACCGTAGGTCCTTTTCCCCACCGTAAAGTGACATGGCCACCCCCACTTCCTCTCGACACCCCCGCTCTCTCCGCCCCGACTCAAGCATTCATTTTTCGCGTTTTTGAGGTTCCTTTAAGCACCCTCTGCCTTCGTGTCCGAGATATTCCCCCGTACCATTTCGTTTCTTTATTTATTGGTACTCGTTTTCCCCTGCTTTTCTATTTTTTTTGATTTAAATCGTTGAGCTTCGGAGCTTTGGGGTTTTTTTAGCGGGGCTTTTTTTGGGTTTGCGTGTTTTTGGGGGGGGCGGCTTGGCTGTGGGTTGTGGTGGCGGTGAGTGGGGTGTTGGGGTTTTTGTTGGGTTGGGGGCTAGGTTTTTTTGTGTTCTCTGTGTTTTTCGGGGCTCTCCCGATCGGTGGGGGGCACGTCCTTTTTGTCTTAGTTGGTTCTCGGTTTTCGTCCCCCCGCGGGGGGTGGGCGCTTTTTATGGTTTTCTGGGTGGGTGGGGGGGTGTGTTATGGTGGGGGGGTAGTTTTTGGGCGGGACAGGTTTTTTTTTTGCTGGCGTTTTTGGCTTTTCGCAGCCGCCGCGGGGGCTAGTTGTTTGTTTTTTTTCGCCGGTTACCCGGCGCGCCCCTGACCTTTTTACCGGTTTTTTTTGTCCTCCCGCGCCGGGGGTTGGCTGGGGGTTTGTGTGTGGGGGGTTCCGTTTTGGGAGTGGGCTTGGGGGGGTGGGTTTTTGTTGTGGGGGGTGGGGTTTTTGGTTGGTTGGGGGTTGGGTTGGTTTGGTTGGTGGTTCTCTCTCGTGCCGCTTTTTCTCCCTTTCCCTGTCCAATCCCGGTGGTCGTTTGCATCGCCGAGACTTGCCCCCCCTTCTTGTTCTTTCCGGACCGAAATTCCTCAGAGGTTCACGATCCCCTTTTTTTACCTGACCGACGCTGTGAGACCCGCAGAGGGGTGTTTAACTTCCCTTTTCGTTTCGGGTCGTCTGCTGTTTTTGTTGGCCCATTCTGGTGTTTTACTTTCTAACAGGCAGCTTCTCGACGCGGCTGGTCGACAGTGAGGGAACCCCTTATCTTCCGCATGCCCCTGCCTCCGTCCCTCTTTTGACTTTATTTCTTTTTCTTTTTTAGTTATTTTCTCTGTGATTCCCTCCTATTCTTTTTTTTCTTTTACGCGTGATTTTCCTTTCGAGAGCGAGACTTTTCTCAATTTTCCAAGGGTTTTCTCCCCGGTAATCTTGTAGGTGATCAGCCTGTTTTATTGGTCGATTTGCTCAGCATAGGTTGACCCTTGACGCTGCCTCCACCGGTCCCTTGACTCCGGTGGTCGTGCCGAGTTTTGGCTTTTGATTGTCAGGCCAGTGTTTTCAGCTTTCCCATTCTCAATGACCCCCTTTTCTTTGTACTTTCGTTTTTAT
>Ga0179593_1342274_pt1 | contig 13146 bp, 14 predicted proteins | sample CZODoug2_1_08_16_FD_185931 | JGI IMG/M metagenome (GOLD analysis project Ga0179593, IMG submission 185931) | Vadose zone soil fungal communities from Angelo Coast Range Reserve, California, USA - CZODoug2_1_08_16fungal (PacBio error correction) | ecosystem: Environmental > Terrestrial > Soil >... | reverse complement strand
TTTTAGTCCCACCCCCTTTTTTTTGGGTTTTTTTTGCAACTCCCCCCGTGGTTAACTGTTTCGTTCCGCACCCTTTTTTGGTAGTTGTCTTCCCTTTTTTTGGAGCAGAGGTTTCACTGTTAAAACAAACCCCAACCCCAAAAGGCTGTTGCTTCACTCCCCCTTTCTGGCTTCGTGTTTTCCCCAGGAAAAGGCGGTTCTTCTCTTTTTACCAACCCCACGTTTTGCTTTTTTTTTTCACGTTAAAAAACAACTGTTTCGTGTGAACAAGCTGTAGTTGTTTCCCCCCTTCCCTTATCAACCCTCCTTCAGGTTGGCCTGTTAACCTTTTCCAATCCTTCTTGTCACGGGATTATGTTGGGAAGGTTCCAGTTGGTTGAAGAATTTTTTTCCTTTAGGGGGGGCGAACAGGGCTTATCCCCCCCCCCTGACAGGCGGCGGTTTAGCAGGGTGGGTGGGTTTTGTGCTGTGTTTTTTTTTTTCCTTCTTTTTTTTTTTTTTTTTCTTGTGTGTTTTGTTTTTTTTGGTGGTTTGTGGGTGATTTTTTTTTTTGTGTTTTGTTTGTGTTGTTTTTTTTCGATTTTTTTTGGTGCCTTGTGTTCAAAGGCCCCAAGGGGGGTCGATAAGGGGGAAAAACAAGGGCCATCAAACCCAAAAACCCCCTTTTTGCCTTGCGTTTTTTTTGGTTCTCCCCCACCAACCTTTTTCCCTTTTGGTTTCCCCTACGGAACTCCTCCCTTTGTTTCCCCTTTTTGGACGTTTTTGGGTTTGTGCGGAAATGACTGGATGAAACTCTGGTTTGGTTTAACCTCTTTTTCACGGGGGTTCCAATCTTGGGTTTTGTGTCGTGGGGAAGCGGTCCCTTCAGTTTGCAGGGGGAACGTCAACACACACTTGTTCCTGCCAAATAAGCGGACCCACCAGTTCCCCGGTTGCCCCCCTTCCGATTTTTTGATGGCCTCTCCCCCCAAACACACTCACACAAACTCTGTTTTTCCTCTCCTTTGGACAAACCGTTGTTGCCTGCTGGTCGTTCCCCACGCAAAAAATGTCCGCATTCGCCCGACTTTCGGTTTTCTAACCCCTGGGTTGTCGGGCCCAAAGTTTTGTTACCTCCCAAAATTGTGGGGGTTTGAACCTGGTTTCTTGTCTTTGGCTTTTCCTGGGCACACCCTGTTGCCCAAGCCCCATTTATTGTCCATTTTTTTCTGTTGGTTTTTGGTGGTTGCTTGTTGCTTGAGATGTGGGGGGGGATTTGTTTGTTGTGTGTTTGTTGAGTTGACAATTCAATTTTCCCCCCTTTTTGTCTTTCTTTTTTATCGGTGGGACCTTTTCGAACCCAAGGCCCAGGTGTTTGGTGCTTTTTCTTTTTTTGTGTTTTTATGGGGGTTGTTGGTTTTTTGTGGGTTTGTGTGTCACGAATTTTTTGGTTTTGTGGTGTTTTTACTGTACCCCATGCCTCCCCATGTGAATATGGAAACGTTCCCGTCAACAAAAACCCCTTCACCCGTCACCCCCCTGTGGCCGTGCTGGGTCCCCCCCCTTCCCCAAGGCCGTGCTGGTTTATGGTTTTTTCGGGGCCGTTCCTGGCCTTAAACCCCCAACCCCCTTTTTCCCCCAGTTTGGAAGATCGGTTTTTTGCGGCCTTACGGTTGGCAGTTGGTTTCCCTTTTTTTTTCTCCCCGTGGTTCTTAACGTCTTTTCTTGAACAATCCCCAACTTTTGCCAGCCGGAGCCCCCTCCTTTTTGCTATTCGTTCCCCCTTCCCGCAGCGGGCGGTTGGGTTTGTTTTTCGGAATTCAGCTTTGTTTCCATTTCCCACCCCCAGTTTTTGTTGTGATGAATTTTCCGGCCCCTTTTTCTTCCCCCTGTCTTTGTCGCTTTCTTTCCAGGGCCGCTTCCTCCCTTCCCCTTCGCCCTAGCATTCCCACATTTGCCGACCCACTTATTAGTTGTCGTGTTGGCGACTTTTCACGCGGATTTGAGGGCCCCCATGCTACAATTTTCTTTTTTGATTAAAGTGCTGTGTTTCAAAACTCCCGGTTGGCATACCAACCCCTCGTCGGGTTCGTGTCAATTTTCCCTTTTTTTTCTTGGCATTTCCCCGCGGGGCACTCTGTTTCCTGTACATTGGTCGAGGGTATTTTTTCCCTCCCACAAGGATTGCTTCGGGCTTTCCTGGAACCATCTAAGAAGTATTTATACTGTGTCCTTTTTTTTTCTCTGTTTCAGTGGTGCTCTGGTGTATACCTCTGTTTTGCCGTTTGGGGGACCAGACGTTTTGTCGTCCACCCCTCGTGACTTAAGTCTTGCTTCTTGTTATATGCTTTTGGGGACCTTTTGTATGGTTCGTTGCCCCAAAGTTTTTTCCTCACTCTTTGTTCTGGAACGGACATCTGTTCGTTCCGCAGGCCTTTTTTCAAAAAACGGCACTTTTGACGGTTAACACGGGGACTCGCAACTACTTTTCGTTGGTTCCCCGAGTTTTTTTTGGGGCCCTTGTTTAGTTTGAAGCTCATCCCACGTTTCTTTTCTCACCCCCCCCCCCACGTTGTTTTTTCCCCCCCCCCCCCCCTCCATAGCCAACCCACCCCCCCTTTTTTGGGGGCGGTCAAGGTGTGTTCCTATCTATTTGAACCTTTAACCAAGCCTCTTGTGCAAAAAATCCCCCCCCCTTTGTTGGTGCCCCCCACAACCTGCATTCTGTTGGAATTTTGAAATTCCGTCACATTGTCCCCGGTAACTTCAGGTTGTTCCCAACCCTTATTCTGTGATCCCTTTAACATCAAGCACGACAAAAGTAATGAAGTTCTCCCCCTTTCTCTTGTTTGTGATTGGGAGGAAAAGAATTTTTGGGTTTGGCCCCTTTAGTTACAAACTTCTCCCCTTTGCCTATGTTATTGATTCCCCTTCTAGCTTCCACCTCCCCACCATGATGCGGGTCTTTTCTTTTTTTTTGGTGAAACCGCCCCTCCGCTTTCAGGGTAATTTTTTTTGGTTTTGTCCGCAACCCCGTTGTTTTTCCGTCTACCCCATACCTTGATTTGGTGTCTTGTTTTCCTTTTATTTTGCCCTTTCCTGTGACCCCCTTACTTTTACGTGTGATTCCAACCCCCCACACAAAAGTTGAGTGTTTAGGATTTATACCCGAAGTGGCACTTATGGTATGCGGAGATTTGGCGGTTACTTTTTGTTTCCGATTCGGCGGTCGTGGTTTTGGGTACCACTAGGATTCTGTTTTGGTCAAACCTAAGTGAGGCACAGGCCAGTCCTCAACAAGAGCAGGTGAAAAAACCCGTATATGGGGGCCACTACAAAACCCACCCCGTCTCAAACCCATTAACTAGCCCCCTTTTCCTTTAGGGTCCCCCCCGGGACACCATCCAGTGTTGGTGGGTTAGGTTGTGTGGTGTTACCTGTTTTATACCCACACCGTGGTTGACCCCCCGACACCTTTGGTTAGTCATTTCCCCAATTGACCCTACACCCCCTCCAAACTGCCCCTGATTTTTGGGCAAAAAGTTGGTCCGGTTTCTTACCTTTATGGGTGGCTCTCCTCCAACACTTTGTTGGCGCCCTTTCTTCTTTTCCCTCTGGTTTTTTTTTTTTGTTGGGTTTTTGACACCAATTACTGTTGTTCGTCTCACAGGCCCAAAAACCTTATCCCTTCCCCTTTTCACCAAGTGGTCTCCTTTCCTTTTTTTCGGAAAAGGAAAACCCCTGTGATTGGCATGGTTCCCGGTTTGAGTGGAGGCATCTTTTGGCACTGTTTCCTGGGTACCTGCATTCGTTAACGGCCCCCCCGCATGAGAAACGTACCCCTCGTGTGATGTGTCTGATTGCCCCCATTGCGTCACATCTTTTTGACAAAAAGGCGTCCCCGTGAACCCCAAGACCCTTTGTCTCCCCCCTTCCCAAAAAAGGTTTTTATTACCTGTTCTTCCCCCGTGGCCACCCCCGTTCCCCCGAACTTGAGCACACCATTTCTCGGCCCCAAGGAATGTTCTCTCTTGCGTGCGAAAAAAAACGTCCGTATGTCCCCCAACCCCTGGGGCGTCCTGGTCCCTTTCGCAACATTTTTTGACGGATTTTTACAAACCTTCCACCCCTTTAACCCACCCACTCGTCTGATGGGGGAAACCCCCTCTTGCTGAAGGCCTTGGGGTCACTATCTTGTTGTCCGCACTATCAAGATTCCTGTGATTCTTCCAAAGTGGTTTCTTTTTCCGCATGACCACCGCTACCCAAATTCCTTCCTTTCCTTTTGGCAACCCCCCTCTATCAAAACCTGGCTTGGGTTGTCGCCACTTTGCTTGAATCCCGCACAACTTTAATTTGGGGGGCTGTAGAAATTCCACAAACGGTTCCTTCCCCCCCGGGTTTTTTCCGGCTTTTTTTTTTCCCCCCCGCAGAAAAAAAGGCCGGGGGTTGACCCCAGTCCCCTGTAATATTCTGGGTGGTCCTTACCATTCCTCAGTGTGGGTCATTGTCAACCCCCGCTTTTCCTTGAAAGCTATAAGTTTCCAACTTCAAGCTCCACCCAAAGACGATGATTTTTTTCTTTTCAGTGGTGATCCCCCAGCCGTTGTTTTGGCCGTACCGCCTTCTGACGTTTTTTTTGTCCCCCCATTTACGTGTGTCCCTCCACTGCGTTGATGGCCTTTTTTATGCAGTTGCGTTCCCCATCTTCTTTTTTTTTTTTCCTCTCCCTTCCCCCTGGTTGTTTTTGTCGGCGCAGGACTTTTGTCCTGCCCCTTTTCTCGCATCATAACCCGCCCAGTGCCCTGGAAAAACGTCCTTGTTGTTTTTCTTTACCGTGCTGGTTTTTCCGAGTTACCCGCCCCCCCTTGCTGTTAGTTCCCGGAACCCCAAACCAACCTTTCCTTCAGCTGCTGGTTTTTTGGGTCTTGTACGTTTTGTCATTTGATTTAGTTCAGGCCTTCCCCTTGTTTTTTTTTTTTTTTTTTTGGCCCCCCTTCAAGGGTATTGCTTTTTTTCCCTAGAGTGAACTTTTTGGGGTCCCGGCTTTCTGGTCTTTTCCCGCTCCCGTAAACCCACTGTGGCCTGTGCTTTTTCTTCTTCCCTTTCCAAGGGTGAGGTCTTTCAGTTCCCTTTTTGCTCTCCATCTGCAGTTTTTTTGAGTCTGTCAACCCCCTTCCCCTCTATTACTTCGGTAGTATACATTAAACCTTTTGTCTTAGCACTATTTCTCCATCTTTGTTTTTTTTTTCAAGATTTCCTCCCCCTTTCTACCCCCAACGGTTTTTTTTTGCATTTGGGTTTGCCAGGGCTTTTGGGTTTTTTTGTTCCGGTTTACGTCGGTTTTGTTGCGTGAATTTCCGCTCTTTTGAGGGTCCCTCTTCACATCTACCACAGGGTCCTTGTTCCCGTAGCTGGTTGCCTCACACCCTCTGTCGCGTGGGGTTGGGGTGAGGGGAAAAATTTTCTCCCTTCGGGTTGGTGGTCCCCCTTTTATTCACGTCCGTCTTCCACCATCTTTTAGCTGGACTTTAGACCGCACATCCCCTGTTGTGGGTTCTTGTCCTTTTTTGCGTCCAAGGGCACTAGGACCACCCTTTTCCCCTTGCGACACCCCCTTTCCTTTCCATGGCACCAGTTCTAACTTCCATGTTTTCGAAATTCACCTTCCTCCCTTTTGGCTGTCCCCCCCGCAGAAAAACCCTTCTTTGGCGCACCCCAACCACATGCCCCGCAGCAAGGGTTTTCGCCCAACCACCTTATGGGACTAAAGTTTCTGCCCACGATTCATTTCCCCTTCTTGTCTTTGTATTTTGACCCTTTGCCGGCCATGTCTACCCCCCCGTTATCCCCCACCCCCCCCACATGCGGCCGGTGGACCTCGTGGTAGAGTCGTTATTCTGTTTCTTCGGAGAGTTTGGTTTTTTTTTTTTCACTTGGCCCCCTTATCTTTTTCCCCTTTCTATTTCTCTGCGGTGCCCTAATTAGTTCCCTTCCGTTTTCCCCACCAACCCCTGCTGTCATCGAAAACCGTGACCCTTCGTGATTTCGCCTCTAGTTCAGAAAATCCACTTTTTTCCCCTTTCCACGGTTCCACAATTTTTCCCTTTTCCTGGTAGTTGTAAAGGCAGACCAAGTGCCCCAGTTTTTTCCAATCCCTTCTCTTTCCTTGTCCTTGAAAACACCTTTTTCCAGTTTTGCCCCGTCTCCTGAGTTCTTCTTTTTTTTCGCACCCCAACCAGGGAGCAGCCCATCATCTTTTTTTTTTTAAGCTCCTCCTCCGCCCTCTAGGTTGGATGGCCCTGGTACCAAGACAAAAAACTCCATGTTCGGCCCATCCCCCACTCCCGGAGGTTGAAATTTCGGTACATGCCCAGTCCCAACCCTGGACCATCTCGGTTTGTACCCTTTCCCTTTTCATCTTTTTAGGTTATTTCCCCCCCCCCAGGCTTTGGTTCCCCACCGAGGGGCTGTGTAAACCTGTTCCCAATATATTTTCCCCCCGTTCCAGGTTTTTTTTCTTTTTTTTTCAGGAACCCCCCACCCACAAACCCGTGGATTCACAAACAGGCAAATGTTTCCACCAAAACCAAGGAAAAACCCAAACTTGGTTTGCATTCCCCCTTTTTTTATTCTTTTCCTTTTTCTTGCGTTCCCCCCTTCCACTTTTAGCTTCCCGAAATCCCATTTCTTGCATACGTGGTCTTTTCCTTTAAATGTTTCCCCTTGCTCCTCTCCGGGGGCCCGGAAGATTTGTTTTACCCCGATCATTCGGCTTTTTAAATGCCCCCCCCCTCTTGTAGCAACCGACTCCTTTACACGTCATTCTTCTTTTCCCCCCACCCCTCGTTTTTCAACCCCCCCTTGGAGAAATTATTACCACCAGATTTTTTGCTTGAGTCCAATGTCTTTTCCCCTTTCTTATTCTCCCTGTTGGTAGACCTCGGGACCTCCCAGATTGTTCAGAGTACCTTCCGACGCTTCTTTTCCCCTTCCCCCGGTGACACCTTCAAAAGGTCCGTTTTTTCCCCCCAGCCCACCTCTTGTATCATATGTGTCCTTTGATCCCCTCAGAGCTCCCTGTCGATTTTCAAACACCCTCATATACAGGGTCTGGTTTTCCTTGGTGGTTCCATTTTGGTTTTCTATCTCCGTCCAGTCTTCTTTGATCTCCTCCTTTTCTTTCCAATTCATTGATATTGGCCCCCCCCCACATTTCACCCCATCCTTTTTCAAAGGTTAGTCCACTGCGGGTTCAACCACGCGTGCTGTCGGTTTTTGGTGGGCCTATAGGCCTTAAACTGTCTTCCTTTTTTTGTCAATTTTTTTTCTTCGGAAAACCCTTTCTTCTTTAAGGAGTAAACCACAAGTTCTGGGCCCGGTCTCTTCTGCAAAACCCCCCACATGACTCAGGAATTTGTTTATCCCTCCACGTAACTCTTCTTTTTTTCCCATCCTTGTGGGTGGCTTGTTGTATGTTACCCACTTCTCCCCTTGTTGTTTGGTACTTTAGGTTTTCGTGCCTTGTTTTCAGTTCTTTTTACGTCCTAAAAACAACCGCTCACCACCAACCCTTTCTTTCGTTTCGTTTAATTTGAGGACTGTTTCTTCGTCCATCCCCGCTTTGATACCTGCTTTTCCCTTTGCAAAACTTTCTTGAAGGCATCATAACATCAATTGGTGGTCGGTACACCTTGTTTTCCCCTTTCCCTTCCCTCTTTCTCTTTTTTTTGACCCCTTTTCTTTCCCACGGTTACTGTGTTCTGTTTCTTCCCGCTTTTGAGTTGTTTAACGGTTTTTCCAATCTGCCAAACCATGCTTTCCAGTTTGGTTGTAGTGCTCATTTCACCCCCCCCATTTCCCCCCCCCTCTTTCCTTGTTTTCTTCTTTATCCTTTTCGTATTAAAATGGGAATTGCCTCCCCAGCCACCGTTTCTGACCACACCCGCTTCATTTCGTTTCCTACAAAGGTTTGGGGTGGGGGGTGCCTTATCAAGGGCAAACACCACAAACGGGCCAACTTGTCCCTGTTTTCTTTTCGGGGGAAGATTGTCTTCCTCCAACTCCCCTACCTTTTTTTCCATTGCCCCCTTTTTCCATTTTTCCCCTTTGTGCCATTGCCGTACCGCCGGATAACCCCCCCTGTTTTTCCGGTGGTCTGGACTCTTTTCCTCTCTTACTTTTTCCCCCCCCTGTTCATAGGTTGTTCCTCGGGCTTTTTTTCGGCACCGCATCATTCCTTTTCCCCGGAGTTGGCCCCCTTGATCAGCGTACACCCCTTTTTCTCAAAGGGGCCTTTTTACGGGCTTGCATGCGGTGCCCCTCTTTACGTCCTCTTAACTTGCTCATTTGGTAATTTATGTTACATTAAACTTTTCCCCATTGGCACAGGGGGGGGGGGCCCTCACCCACAGTTCCTGGTTGGTTTTTGAAAAAAACATTTGTCCCTAAAAACGATCTCTTTTCTTTTCCCTTCCCTCCTCATTTTTTTGGTTGTTGTTTGCCCTTTTTTTCTTCTTCCCTTAGTCCTCCCCAAATTGGGGTTTTTTGGCCAAAAATTTCCAAAAGGGAAATGGGTAGGTTTCCTCCCCCGTTCTCAGAATGGAGATCCCCTATGTTTGGGCTGGGTTCATTTTTTTTGGTTTTGACCACGGGTTACTTTTGGGTAAAAACCCCAGTGCTTCAAGCCTGCGCTGGTTCCGTTCATATTGGGTCGTGAAAAGTTAACAGTTTTCTTCTCCTGCACCCCCAAGCAGTGCCCAGGTAAACGGTTTCCGGTGGGTGTCATTTGATTGATCAAAGGGCCCTCCGGGCAATTCATTCTCAGGTTTTTTATCCTTATTGCTTTTTTTTTTCATGTTGGTCCCCTCTTTGCGTGGTTTGCAAACGGCGGCCTTTTATGGGGTCCTGACCCCCCATCTTTTCTCCAAAAAAAACCCCCCAGGCCGGGTTTTTTTTTTGGGGTGTTTGGGGTTTTTTGAGCCCTTTTTTTCGAGATTGATTGTTAATTTTTCAAAGTTTGGGCTGAAAAGGTCCCCCCCCCCGGGACATCCAACCCCCAGGGAATTTGCGGTTGGTGGATCCCCCTTTTTCCTTCCCGGGGGGTATCCCTACTCTTTTTTGAGTCACAGTTTTCCTTTTTTGGGGTGGTTTGGCTTGATACGGTGTCAGAGGTTTTTTTTCGGTCCGAATTTTTTTTCAAGGTTGTTTAAACTGCGGTGGGATTGTTTTCACGGACGCCCGGCCTCTGTTGAACGACGAAACGTTTACCTTCCCCCTTGCTACAAAACAAAGGGGGTTTGGGGATACCCATTGGGCTTTTTTTTGGTTTCGGGTTCCACACAACCCCCCCCCCACACCAAAAAAAGCGTTTCTTTTCACCTTTTTTTGAAAGATGGTCCGTTTACACGCCCCACACACCCAAACCAAACAACCCAACAAGCGGACCAGTTTTCCTCGCACCCTTCCCTTTTTTGTTAATTAATTTCGATTCACGACCCCCCCAAGGTGTGTGTGTTTTTCCCCCCTAAATTTTTTGCCGTTTTGTATTTTTCTTGGGCCTTCCCCACACCCCCTTTTCCCCAACCCCCCAATTTTTTTGGGTTCCCACCTTGTTGGAGGGGTTTTGAATCCCTTTGGTTCAATAAGCAGTCTTTTATGGGTGGGGACCAATCACTAAATTCCCCGCAGCTCTAAACCAATCGAAACAGGCACCCCCTGTGTTTTGGGTTTGGAGCGTGTTTTGTTTATGCCCCGCCAAAATTTGTTCCTTTTGGGAAAACTTTTTTTTTTGACCAACGTTTAAATCTCCCCCTTCCACCCTGTTGCCAAGGAGGGTTTATATATTAACCCCCCCCAAGGTTCACCTTTGTGTAAAAAGCATTTCTGGGAAGTTTTTTTAGGTTGACTCCAACCCAAATGTCCGTTGTGATTCCTTTTTTTGGTGACCGGTTGCTTACGGTCCCCCCCATGGTCTCTGGGTGTTCATATCACCCCGACATTTTTTCGCAGACTCCTTTTTGTTCCCTCAGTTGATGTTTATGGGGGGCCCTTGTGGCAACACGCCAGTTGGGAGTGGTAATCCCCCCCTTTGCCCCTGGAAAATGTTTTCCCCCCACAACCCCTTCTTTCCTTCCATGCTTTTCCCCCCCCCCCCATAGTTAATCCCAAGTTGGGATATTGCTGAAAATCAGCCCCTTCTTCCTTCTCTAAACGGGCTCCCCCCCCCAACCGTCCCTCCCCCAATTATGTTAGGTTTTCCCCCCGTGGCTGTCCGAATCCGTTCTCATTTGTGTCTTCCCCTTTGCTCCCATTCTATTCACCCGGATGTGGGCTGTTGACCCCCCCCCCCCCGGTTGAGGGGTGGTTCTCTCCAAAAACCGATTGGGGGTTCATTGGGCTCCCCTTGTTTCCCCAATCAAGGCTCGGGGTTTGGGGTTACACGGCGGGCCCCCAACGGGCCCCTACTTTTTTACTCTTTTAGGGTTTCCTACACCTTAGACCCTCCCCGGGTAACATTGCTCAGTGTTTCAATTGTATATTGCGGCCGTTTTTCTCGTGGGTGGACTCCGATACGGGGTTCCTCTTTCCGTGGGTTCCCCATACCCTCATTTCCCTTTACTCCCCCCCTCTATTATTATGTACGACCTAATTTTTGCCTTTTTCGTTTGGAACTGGGTAAGTCTGGGAACGGCCCCAACCAGTCTGTCTTTTTCCCCCCCCCCCCGGATTGTTGTCAAGGGCCATTCTAGCAGATAGATATTTGCTGGATAAAGGACCTCTTTTTCCCCCACGGTTAGTCCTCCTTCCCTGGAAAAAAGAGAGACCAACAAAACAGACCAATCGCTTTTTGGTTTGTTACATGCGTTTGATTTTTTTTTTCCTTGTCCGAGGAGAAGTTTTAAACCCCCGGACTTGTCTTTATTATAAAACACCTTTTTTGGTTCCCCACATTCTCCCATCAAAATTCAGCAGTACCCCCCCCCCCCAATTAAGTGAAGAGGGGGGTTATATTGTCACAACTTTTTTTGATTACCCCCCCCAGGGGGCGTCGGGCCGCGGGGGTGGGAGGCGATGTTCCCCCTGCATATTTTTTTTTTCTGCGTGTTTCGCGACCAGGGGTTTTCCCCGAACGCGAAAATGTCCCCCCCCCAGGGGGGTTGTGTGGGGGAAGTGTTTTTCTAATTTGACAGCATCCTCCTCCTATTCTTTCCTAAACAGACCCGGTGCATCACAACCCTAAGTTGTGCCTGTCCAGTCTCAACCCTTTCAAGAGGTGTTTGTGGGGCTTTTTGTGCTTTTTTTTCACACCAAACTTTTTGGTTCTTTTGTTTTCACCCGTTGTCCTCCAGCCTTATTGTTGTTTGCTATAGATTCCTGATTAACTCCCCAAGATTTAGGGGGGCTTTTTTGTCTCTGTTTCGGAGTGCCCTCCACATTACGGCTCTTCATTCAACCCCGTTCTGGAAAAACGGGGATGTTTTCCTTTGTACATATTCTTCGGCAGTTCTTGGGGGTAGTTTTTTTCTTATGGGGAACATGCTTGACACCCCGTTACCCTTTTTTTCTCGGTTTTGGAGCAACACAACCGAGGTGATGGTTCTTCCCCCGTAGGAATGCCTGGATGTTTTTTTTCGGATTCCCCCCCTTGGTCCGGTTTGTTCGTTCCTTTTGGTTCGTTGTGGAACCCCGTTTGTCTTTGGGAACAATAGTTGACGTCCCCCAGCCCCGGGGGCAACCTCAAACAGGCTCAGTGGGGAAACATGATTCGGGTGCACCCCCCTTTTTTTCCCCAACCCCCCCGCGGCAAAAAGCTTTTTGATAACGTTTCCTTACAGGCCCCCGGTTCACCAGCCGATGGCTAGTGGTGTTTCACTGTTTTTTTGGTAACGTACCTGGGGATGCATCCCCCTTGGATTCAACAAAACTACCACGCCCAACTTTTTCTCCTATCTTTGGCAAGCTTTTTTGCATCTTTTTTTTTTGGTCCAACCTTTCGGGGCGTCATTGGTGGTGGGGGTGGGTTTGCCCCTCCGTTGTTCGGCTGCCAAAATCAAATGCTTTTTTAAAGGTTTCTGCGGAAAAAACAACTGTTGACCGTTGTTCAGGAAACATTTTCCCTTGCTGTTTTTTTTTTTTTTTTGGTTCCCAGGTGTACCCTCAAGGGTGCCTGTTTGGGACGGACTTCGCCCTTTTTTTTTCTGTTTTTTCGTCCGGCGTTCAACACCGCGTGCTTTCCACGGCCATTTTGGTTGCTTCTTTCCTTTTTCCAATTGACTCCCAAATCTTTTTTTTTTAAAAAGCCCGGTTTTAGTTGTGGAAGTTGAAGGGACCCGCGTTGGTGCTGCAAGCCGCATGTGTTTTATTCCCGGTTTTTCAAACTGCACCCCGCACCTCGGAACCAAGGTTTGTATGTTCCCTTACTTTCTCGTGACCCACATCCCCCCCTTTTGTAGGAAATGTTGCGGCGCGGTGCCCCAAATAGGCCGCTGTCAAAAAAACACACCGCGCGTTCGGCCATTTTCCGGGCACCGTTTGTACTTCCCTCCGTTTTACAATTTTTTTGCCCCCACGATTTTCCCCCCCCCCCATTCTGTCTTTGAAAGGCTTTTCCCTGGGATTTTCTGGCAAGATTAGATTCTTGCTCGTTGGGAAACCCCTGGCCCACCTTTCATTATGCTAAACCCTCCTCTTTCCACTTTGGTTTTCCCAAGGCGGCCCCACCCTGCCAGGTCTGTGTTTAGTGTTTGCCCAAAACCCAGCTTGGGAATTTCCGCCACCCCCCCTTGGGTCAACAGGCCTTATTAGACTACAACGGAACTTTCCGACCACTTTTTTTTTTTGGATTCACCTTTCTCCGGTCGTGGGGTTTTTTTGCCAAAAGTTTCCATTTTATGGGTTGCCCCTTGGGAAAACCCATCCCTTGGTTTACTCTTTTTGGGCCCAACCCTCTTACTTTGTGTGGCAACGCTAACTCCCCCCCAACCTTCCCGATAACCCCTTCTTTTTTTGGTTTGTCAAGTTTTTTTTCCTTTTCTAAGCCGTTTGGCGCGCGTTCCCGCGCGGATTTTTTTTTTGTCGGGCACACCATAGGGAGCTTTTTCTTTTTCAGTCCCACCTTTGCCCGGGTTATTTGAATTCCCCTCTAAGTTGGTAGTTACCAAAATT
>Ga0179593_1496035_pt1 | contig 13147 bp, 31 predicted proteins | sample CZODoug2_1_08_16_FD_185931 | JGI IMG/M metagenome (GOLD analysis project Ga0179593, IMG submission 185931) | Vadose zone soil fungal communities from Angelo Coast Range Reserve, California, USA - CZODoug2_1_08_16fungal (PacBio error correction) | ecosystem: Environmental > Terrestrial > Soil >... | reverse complement strand
CTTTCCCCCTTTTTGTGTTTCCCTTCGACCCTGGGGATGATGTAGAGTTGTGATTTTACCCCCTCCTGTTTCGATGCCGTAGATTAGGAGACTCCTTCCTTCAGCGTCCTTTTGCTAGCCTGTTCAAACTTGCCCGTTTATTGAGTTTCCATTTGATGTTTTCCCTTTTTCCTGCTTGGGACGGTAGTGCTTTCCTCTTTATGAGGCGATGTTTGGAGGAGGACTGTTTTTTTCTGCCAACATGTTTACCCCCTCCATTCCCTTGTTTGTTGTTGTTCCTCCTTTTTCCGAACCCCATTTTGTTCGTCCCTTTTTTTTCCCCCACTTGGCAGGTTCCTTTTTTCCCCCCCACGTTTGTTTTCTCGTGATGGTTCTTCGCTTTTTTTCGTTCCTTATTGTTGGAAACTTCGCGCGTCGTCTAGAGTTCCCAGGCATTGATTTACGCTTCCCCAACAATGACCGTGCCCGGCGCCGGCTTTTGTGAGTGTATTTCCCCCTTTTCGGGCTTTCCTCGCCGGCGATCGTCTTAATTTGGCCGATTTGTCACCTGGGAGTCCTTCTTTCCGATTCTGGTTAGTTTCTCCCGAGGACCCTCTGCCTGCGTCCCCTTTGAACATCCGAGTGACGATTATTTCCCCCCCTTTGCCGTCTCTTTTCCAGCGGAGGTACTTTTTCCCACCTGAAGTTTCGTCCTTCCCCCTCTTTTTTTCTTTTTACACCCTTTCCCTTTTGACCCCCTTCTTCCCCCCCTAAACGAGCTCCCCCCCCCCTTTTCGGTTTTCTGATCCTTTTTGACTTCCCTTCGGTTAGATTTTTTACCGGGTTGGATTCTCTTTCTATTCCATTTTCTTGTCCCTTGAGTTTCCTCCCCCGTCGATGATTTTTTTTTTTTTCTGAATTTTGACCAGATGTCCTTTTTTTACGACTTTTTTTTAACCTCTTTTTTTTTTCTAAATTCACATTCTCCTTGAACTTGTTTTACCCTCCCGTCCAATTTTCCCGGTAAGGTCTTCCCCTCTCCCTTCGTTGTAATGTCTTTTTTTTTCGGTACCTTTTATTCCCCGTTTTTACCCAGTGCCCCCTTGCGGCGTCTTTTGAGCAGTCCATCCTTCTTTTTTTTTTGTCCCAGTTTGAATTCGACAAGGCGTTGACCCCTCTCGGTTTCTTTGTGCTTTTCTCGGTCTGGGTCTTTTCCCCTCCTCCTTTTTTCCTTTCTCGGCAATGTTATTTCAATGATTTATTTCTCTTTCGGTCTCGACGATGTGAGGTTAGTGTCTCCCTTTCTTGAAAACCCCCTTCCATACCACCCCCTCACCTCCTCCCCTCCTCCGTCCGTTCCCCCCTCTCCCACCCCCCCAACCCCCCCACCCCCTCCTAGTTCCTTCCCCGGCATCTCCTTCACCCACGTTCTATTTTCCTCCTTCCCCCCGCTCATTCCCCGCACACCCCTCCTCCCCCCCCACCACCTCTCCCTCTCCCCCCCCCACCCCCCTTCCTCCCCAACTCCACCCCCCCCCCCCTTCCTCCCCCCCCGTTCCCCTTCCCCCCCCCCACAGCCCGCCCCTACTTTCTATCTCCTCCGCTCCCACCCCCTCCCTCCCTCGCTGCATATTCCCCCCCCCCTCCCTCGACCACTACCCCCCTCACCCTACCCCTCTCTTTTGCTCATCACGCCCTCCTCTTCTCCCTCCTCCTGTTTTTCTATCTGCCTACCAACTCCTCCGCCTTCAACCCCTACCTCCCCCTCCTACACTCCCCACGTTACGCCTCCTCCCCCTTCCTTCTTCTCCTCCTACATGCCCCATACCCTCACCTCATTCTCCCCCCCACAACCTTCCCCCCCCCCTCTTTCCCACTACTCACCCCCCACCCTCTCTCCCTCCCCCCCTTTCTCGCTTCCCCCATTCCCCCCCCAACACCCCCCCCCACTCCCCCCCACCACCCCGTCTCACACCCCATCCTCCCTCTCCCCCCCCACCACTATCCCGACCCCCCCTCCTCCGCCCCTGCCCCTCTCCTTCTACCTTCACCACTCTTCCCCAGCGCCACGCTCCCCTTTCCCCCCCACCCTCCCCCTGCATCCTCCCCTCTCTCCCCTCCCGGTCTCCCCTATATCCACCCTATGCTGTTCCACTCCCCCTCCCATCACCTCTTGCAACGCTACCCCCCCTCTTCCCCCCCCACACTCCATTCCCCCTATTCCCTCTCCTATTTCCTCCTCCGTCCCCCCTCCCCCCCCCATTTCCATCCTTCCTTGCTGCCCTCGCCCCCTTTTTCCCTCTCCCGCCCCCCTTCTCCCTCATCCTACGCCCCCCCCCCCCCTCCCACTCCCTCTTCTCCTCCGCTCACCTCGCCTCCCGCTCCCCTCTCACCTCTGAAACTTATTTCCACTCCTTCCCCCGCCCCCTTATCCTCCCCCCCCTTTCCTCCTAATTCCACATCCCCCTTTCATCACCCCTCTTTCCCCTCTCCTCTTTCTTTGCTCCCACCCTGATTTTTCCCCTATATCCCTCCCTTCCTCATATCCCACCTCCCTCGTGTCCAGAGCCTTCCTCTAACCCCCCCCCGCACCCCCCGCTCCCCACTCCGTTTCATGCCACCTCGCCACCGCCTCTTCGTTCCCCTTTTGCAACCTCTCCTCTTCCCCGCTCAGTTCTCCTCCTCCTTTCGCATTCTCTTCGATTCCCTGCCCCTCCGCCCCCCCTCTTTGGCTTCCTCCGCTCTCGCCCACACTTGGCCGTTCTTCTTTCTCTCTACCTTACTCTACACCCCCCACACACCCTTCCTCCCCCCTCCCTTCCCCTTCCCTCCAACCCCCCTCTCCCTCTTATCCCCCCCCCCATCTTTTCCCCCCCCTCGCCCTCCTCTCCCCTATCTACCATGTCCTCTCTTGATTCTGTGCCCCCCCCCCCTCCCCTTCCTCCATCACTAACTCCCCTCATCGTCCCCCCCCTGCACACTGCTCCCTCCCCCTCATTTTTGCACCCCTCTCGCTCTCCTCAATTTCACCTCTCCCGCCCTCCCTCTCCTCTTCTCACCCCACCCCTTACCGACCACCCTCCGCACCCCATCCCCCCTCCCCTAGCCGTCCCCCATCTCCACCTCCTATCATTTCCAATCCCCGCCCATTACTCTACACTCCCTCCCCTCCTTCCCCCCCTCCTACCTCTCGTCCTTACCCCACTCCTCCACCCCTTTCCCTCGCCTCATATCTCCGCATCCGGCTTTTCATCCGTCCCCCACAAATCTCCCGCTCTCTCTACCCTCCCCTCTCCCTTTTCCCCCTCCCCCCCCCCTCCCTCCCCCTCCCCCCCCTTATATACCCCTCCCCCCACCTTCGCCTCCTCTCCTTTTTCGTTACGTCTCTTTTCCTCCACTCCCCACCCTTCTAACTACCCCCAGCTCACCTCCTTCACCCCCCCTAAATCCCCCACCCACCCCCCCCCCCTCCCCCTATTCTCTCACACGCCCCTCCCTTTCCCTCTTCTCCCCCCCCCTTTCTCCAACCCCCCCTCCTCTTCCCCACCCCCTCCCCCTTACTTCCCGCACCCCTCCCTTCACCCCCCCACCCCCATCCTTATACCCAGTCCCCTTCCCCACCTTCTCTTCAAATCCTCCCACCCACCCCCCCATTACCTTCGCCTCCCTTTCCCACACCTCAATCTCATCCCCGTTTTTCCCCACGCCCTCTGTGTCTCTCTTCCCAATACTCGCCCACAACCCACACACCACGTATTTTCTTTCTCCCCCTCCACCCACCCCTCCCTCTTTCTCACCCACGCCTTACCCCCCCCAGCCTCTCTTCCTGACTCCCCCTCTCATCAAACCTCCCCGACCCCTTATCATGTCTCCCTCTCTTCAGACCCACAACACTCACCCCTCCCCCCATACCCTTCCACCCTCTCCCCCATCTCTCCTCATCCTCCCTTCTCATCCTTACTCACTTTCTCCTCCTCCCCCCTTACCCCACATTCCTTCCCCTCACCCCACCCCTCCTTCCCCCCCCTCCATTCTAATCACCCCCTCCTACCCCCTCGCACCCGCACACCCTACCCCCCTCCCTACTCTCTTCTCATCTCCTTGTAGCCCCTTTGCCTCCTTCGCCTCCCCACCATCACCCCCTACCCCCCTCCATTAGTCGCCCCCCCAGCCCTAATTCTAACGACCTTCCCCTCCCCCTCTCATCTTCCTTCTTCCCCTCCTCAGCCCCCCCTCCCCCTGCCCCCATGTCCCCCCCCACCCCCTCCCCTCCTCCCCACCTGCCCCCCTCCCCACGCCTCCCCCCCTCCCGTCCTCTCTTCCGCTACGCTCCCCATTCTTTCTCAAATTCCACGCTTTCCCCTCCCCCTGCCGTCCCACCTCCCCCTTTTATTTCCAACAAGGCTCCCCCCCTACCCCCCCCCCCCCCACACAACTCCCTCCCCCAACCTCCGTCACACCTACGCCACCCCCCCCCCCCTTTCTCCCCCCCTCCCCCCTACTTCCCCCCTTTTACCCACCCCGTCCTCCCCATCCAACCCACCCCTTAACCTCTCCCGCTCCCTTTCCGCCCCCCCCCCCCCCTTCTCCCTCCTTACCGCTTACGCCTTTATCACCCCTCATCTCTCCCCCTCTCCGCTCCAGTTCTACCTTCCTACTCCCGCCCCACTCTTCACCACTCCCTATCCTCCTCCCCCTCCCCACCCCCACGCCCCCCCCCCCCTTCTTCCCCTCCCACACCACCTTTCCTTCCCCCCCATCTCACTTTTCCCCCCCTCCTCGCCCCTCCTCCATTCCCCTTGTGTTCCCCCCGTCCCCACTCCCCCCCCTCCCCCACTCTACCCTATACCTCTCTCTCCCCCCCCCATCCCCACTCTGCACACTACCTTTTTTTTATCCTGCTCCCTGTACTGTGCCCCCTCCTTCCCCTCCTCCGATCCCTTTGCTCCTAGCCCCCTCCCCCATCGGCCCCCCCCCACCCGCCCCTTCCCTCTAACCCGACCCCCTCTCACCCACTCCTCCCCCGCCTACTTTCCCCCCTCCCATCCTCTTCCCCCCCCCCATACCGCTTCCTCCCCCCCCCCTCTCACTCACCCCTCTCGCCATGCCCTCCGACCACCCTCCAGCCAACCCCCCTCATCCCCCCCTCCTCTCCCACTGCCTCTTCACACCCTAGCCCCACTCTCTCCCCTCCCTTGTTCCTCCTCTCCCCCCTCCTCCCACTCCTTCTTCGATTTCCAGCCCCTCTGCTCCCTCCCCTTCTCCCACCTCTTCCCTACTTCCCTCTCCCATCCTTTTCTCCACCCCCCCAGTTACCCTCTCCCCTCTCCCCTGCCTCCCCCCCCTTCCCCACCCCCTCTTCTATCCACCCCCCTTCCCCCCGCCACCTTTCCCCCCCGTCCTCTCTCTCTCCTTTCTCCCACTCCTCCCCCTTAACTCCCAGGCGTTCTCCCTTATACTCTCCCCTTCCTGCTCCCTTTCTTCACTTTTCCCGAGGTTTGAAGTTGTCCGCTGCTTCTCAAACGTTGCCGCGTGGTCTGGCGTGAAGGGCTGATTTAGCATTTTCTCCCCTGCTTGGTCGGTAGGGATGTTAGGAGTACCTTTTCTTTTCTTTTTTCTTCGCATCTCTGCTCCTCCTTAGTTATCTTGCGAAACCTCCGTGTGTTCCTTTTTCTTCTCATCGCAAAGCTCACCGAACCCTCACTTTGGTAGATGTCCTCGCTTGTTTTCCTCTGCCCGTTTAGGTAAAGCCTGCCTTGACAAATTGGTCCTTTTAGAAATTCTGAATTTTATGTCCATCGGGAGGACGGTTTGCTTCTAGTTGCTTTCCCTGGCTCCCTCTTTTGCTTTCTTCTTTCACATTGTTCTCGCTTGTTCCCTTGTATTGTGGACTATTCAACTCCTCAACCCTGGTTGATTTCGCCGTCTTACTGTGTTCTGCGTCTTAAGGCGACCCCCCCTGGCCTCCCAACAACGCCGACTCCTGAGCCGTGTTCTATGTCCCCCCGATTTATGGAGTGAATGAGAACCCCTTACTTATTAGGTGATCCCTTTGTTCGTCACAGTCCCAGACTGACGTGTCTTTTGACTGACCTCTTCCAACTTGAGAGAGGAAGGACTGTAGGTCTTGAAGCATTTTGCTCTTAGTAATCTTTCCCGCGCTTGAAATCTTGTCCCCCCCCCGCTTTGGAAGGACCCACTCTTGGTCGAGCATCGCCCCGGTACGGTAACACCCTTCTCATCGTCGCTGTAAGGAAGGCCCTGATAGTATTTTTTGTCTCCGGGCGAAGTTCCCTGTCCGTATGACCCCCCCCCGGAGCTCCTGTGTCGTTTTGCCCTGAAGGTGCGGTCTCTTTTGTCGGGTTGAAGAATTTGATTTGCATGTACCCGATTCTTTTGTACCTACGAATCACCGTCTTGAACCTCTCCCCCATCTAATAATCCCCAAGTGTTTTTTTTTTTGTAGAGAGTTGCCTGAGGGTCCACAACTTCTTATGCCCTGACCCCGTGTGGTAAACTGTACATCACCCTTATACACCCACTTTTTGACCCCGAAGTTACCGTGCACCTTCTTCAACAAGCCCCCCCCCGGGTCGTCTTTTCCTGTGCTAGGACCTGTGCTTCTCCCCCCCCCCTTCAACTCTCTCTCTCTGGCAGACTTGGTGACCTCTTCAAGTCCTGTACATTTGATTTTTTTTGTTTCAAGCTTTTTTGCATTTTTTTTACCCAACCCTTTCCTGGTCCTTTCCCTTAGTGCGGCTATCTTCCGTCCCCTTTTGGCAAGGAGCGCGACACCTTGTCGATTCAGCCAGGCATCTCCCTCTTCTTTTGATAGGACAAACCTTCCCTCCATCCACTTAATCCACCCTCACACCTACCCCCCTTCAGGTTATTCCCTCGCCTGCCCTATGTTTTTTCCCTTTTTTCTTCACCCCGCCCCCCGTTTCTTTTTCGGCCGAACAATGAGTTGACACGCTCCGGGGGTCTTTTCATTTCCCGGCCCCTGCCATTTCCCCTCTTTTTTTCCCCGCCGAACCCTTACTTCTGCCTCTTGCGTAGGAACTTCTTCTTTTCCGCTTTGATCCTCCCCTCCTACCATTGCCCTTTTCTCCCTTGACGGACATCCCCCCCCAAACGACACAAAGGGTTCCCCGTTAGCGTTTTTCCCATAACCGTTCCCTTCCCTTTCCCTTGGGAGTCCTTTCCTGTGCCCTGAGCTCTAGGGATTTTTTTCCGGCTTTCTTTCTTTTTTCAACGTTGACCAGGAATCCCGGCCGCAAACGGCTCCCGTTTGGCTTTCCAACCCTTTGCCCCCCGGCGCTTCCGACCAGGAGTGGGTTTACCCACTTTCTGGTTGACATCCCCCCAACGTTGTTTTATGCGAAATGCTCCCCCCGCGGCTCTCCCCCCCCTCTTTTTCGCATGATTTCGTCGGCCCCCGTATCTCTACGCTCCGTCCCCAGAACGTCCTCCTTCAACCCCCTCCAACACCTCGACCTTTCCCCCTGCTTTAAAACAAAACTGTAAAATCGCACTGATTCCTTTTGATCATACGTCCGGTCCGTTCGTTTTTTGTGCAGCTTCCAGTCTGCTTCCGGTTCTGACTCCACCCTCCCCCCCTCACAGAGAGGGAAGCGTTACTACCTCTATGTCCTCGTTTGGTCCCACCAAAACGCTTCTTTATGAAACCTTCCAAAGTCCTACCTACTGAAAAGGCCTTGCAGACATTCTTCCCGACAACAATTTCGATGCAGCTTCCACCTCTGACTGGCTTATCTCGTCAGGTTTTACAGTTCATTTCGACTCCTCTTCCTCCCCTTCCACAACTCAATGTTCCTTACACCCCCCCCTGCTTACTTTTGGTGTTCCAACCGTCGATGCGCTTACGAGCAGGCGTTCCCTGGTGGGAAGGTTCTTTCTGGCATCGTTCTGAATGTATTACCCCCCAGTAATGCGTTCCTTAACTAACCCTCCACTTGCATCCTCTGTCCCCGCTTTTTTGCTTTCCGTTTTCGTTACTTTCCCAAGAGAACTTTCGCAAGCCCAGCTTTCCTTCTCAGCTTCCTGGCTTCCCCTCCCTTTTCCCCCTTCCCATTTTTTTGTGTTTTCTCCCTCTGTTGCCTTATTTTCGTCCGGTATTACTTGGCCCTCCGGTGAATACTTTGGCCTTCTGGTTTTTTGTTCTTTCTTTCTCTTCCAAATGACTCTTTTTTCTCCCCCTTTTCCCCCCTGCCGTTAAGAGCTCCCCCCCCTCTCTCAGTTCCCCTTACCACCCCTGTCAGGTCGGACTCCACGATCGACCCATGTCCCCCCCCCCCCCCCCTGTGAGGACCCTCTTCACCGTCCTCTCCTTCGTGCGCGTTTTTCAATCAGTTCCAGTGCCTTCGACCCGCTTTCCGGCGGAATTTTTCTACTCTCCCGACCATTCTCGCGACCCTCCAGGCCTCTCCCCCCAATTTCCCTTTTGCACTGGCCGTTGTTCCCAAATACCCGGTTCCCGGGGTTGGGGTGGTTCGACAACCTCCCCTTTTTCCCTGTCTCCTTTTGTTGGGTAGTTCGAATCGTACTCAAACTGCCTAATACATCAGTCCCCTCCCTCCGACGCAAGCAATTTTCACATCTCAACCAGTATTCACTAACGGGGCAAGTTCCCCATAGAGTCCTGCCTTCCCCTTCCTGCCTTTAATCCTCCTTCTACGTGTCTCCCCGCGTAGTAAGTAATCGTTCCCGCAGGTTTCTCTCCCCCACTCCCTGTGAGACCTTTCCCATCTCCCGCTGAGAACCTTTCCTTTCTTCCTTTTCTTTCAGCTTCGGCGTCCTCGCTGGTTTCGGGGGCGCTTTCCTCAACTTCCTCCTTGTGGTTTGGTGTTGACATGGACTTCGTCCCCCGCATCCCTAGAAGCCTATTTATTCCCCCCTTGATGCAATGAGGGCTTGCGAGTCCCCCCCGCCTCCGAACTCGTCCAATCGATGGAAGTTTCGATGCGTGCTCTCCTTTTTCTTTATGTGCATTTCGATATGTTCAGTGAACATTGTCCTTCCTCCCTCTTGAAGTAAGACCTGTTATTCGTCGTTCTGGCGGTGGGTTTTTTCCCCAGTGATTTGACTTCCCCCCTTTTTGTGACACACACACTCTCCCAAACCTTTTCCGACGGTAGTTACCTCCCTTCTTTCCTCACTATACCTTTTGTGTTTTTTCTTCTTCGTTCTGCACTTCCTTTTTTTTTTTTTTGGTTTTCTGGTTGAGAGGGGAAATTTCTGGTTACTTTTTTCCCCCGAGGTCTTGGACCCAGGACCAAGTTTCTTCCCGTGAGCACAGGTATTTATTGCAGCGTAGTCTTCCCGTTTCCAAAGTCTGGTCGATTCCCCTTCAGTCCACCTGGAATATTCTTCCCCCCTTCTTCGCCCAAATGAATGGTTTCCCCCAGTTTCTTCCTGTCTTTCTTTTTCTAAAGCTGATCGCCCCTTCTTCCCTTTCCATCCGTTTTCCCGCCCCCACTTCTTCGTTCATGCCTCTCTTCCCCCATGTTTCCCCGATGACTTATCCATCGTCTGCGGCCCTTTCAGCTTTCCATCCCCCCTTCTTTTCTTTCCACCGCCACACGTTTGGCAGCTTTGTAGACTATTTTGATTGGATGGGCTCGGTTTCGGTGTGTTCCCTCCCCGGCGTGTAGACGATGTATCCGTGCTTTTTTTTACCTCATTCTGGATTTGTATACGGCGACGGTGCCTCTTAGTAGAGATGATCCTCGGACACTTTCCTTTTTTTCTTTTATGCCCCCATTGGGTTGTACGGTTCGTTTTTTGGTGGTTTTCCCCGTTTGTGTTAAGGTGAGAGTTGGAGTGCCTCTTTGAATTTCGGACCTTTATCAGGATTCTCCCCCCCCCCCCCCTTGGTTGACCTCACCCTGCATCCTTTTTTTTTGTTTTTACTACGAGTCAACCCCTTTTAAGATGGCCTTTTCGTGTTTATAAGTGTTTTGTTGCTCTTGCTGGTCTTCGCTTTTTGTTGCGCTTTTGATTTCTTGACCTGTCTCGTTTTCGTAGAGAGTTTTTCACCCTGCAATGTTTTCCTTGGTTCCCCCCATGCAGGGGGCTTTGTCTGACTTTTCCCCATCCCTTCCTCCCTTGGACCCTACGTCATGTGTGACCCTGATTTTTCCCCGTGCCGTTGGACGAGGTTGCCCTGCGGAAGTTTTTGTGGTTTTTTCCCCCCTGAAGGAGTCTTGTATCCCCGGAGCCCCCTCCCCTGCTTCCCCGCACAAGACGTGCGTCCTATTTAAGTCAACAACCTTCAGTAGATGTCGGTTTCCCCACCCCCTAGTCGGTACTCTTTTTTTTCCCAGTAACCGGCGTTTCCGGTACCACTGATCTCCATAGTGATTCACGAGGTTATTGTTTTTTTTTAGTGTGCCGTAGTTTATATTGTTCCAGGACAGTCTCTGCCTAGTCTTTTTAGTTTTTGAACCCTCCGTACTCCGCCTGATCGTTCCGTTTTTCCCAGAAATTCGTCTCCACTCTTGCCCCACGACCTTCCCTTTCCCCCACTGCTCTGGTTCTTCCCGCCCTTACTCTGTTGCTTTGTTGCCCCTGCCCGTTCTTACCTTGTTCTGTCCCCCTTCGTCGCGGCATTTTTCTTCGGGTCGCGTTCTTCTGGACAAGTCGTGTTCCCGCTTATTTACCCTTTCCCGTCCTGCACGGTTAAACCTTTGTTTTCTATGGTTCGACTTTCCCTGCAGTTCAGCTGCATTTTTCCCGCACACTTTTCTTTGGAACCTCTCAGCAGATTTCTCGCCCCTCCCCGGTCCTTTTTCAAGTTCGCGGGTTGTTTATTTTTTTTTGTTTTCAGGTTGACTGGGGGACCCGCTGGTGGCCCCCCATGTACGCCGTTATTCCTATGGCGTCTTCTTTGACCGGTAGCGTCTCCTCTCCCCCTGGATGCTTGTTCGAGGATAGGCGGACCACCGTTGCACGACGTGAAGCTTGTCTGTGAACTTGCCCCTTTGCCTTGCCCTGTCTTGGTTAACGTTTCGTCTGGACGTTTTGTGATTTTCAGTTGTTTTTCGCTCGCGGTTCCTTCTGTTTGTACCCAGAGTAATGGCTGGTTCGTCCGATACGCCGACTCATATCTTCTTCAAAGGTTGTGGCAGTGCTTTTATTTGCGAAGGGAGGTTGACGGGTTTTTTTTTGGAACTCGAGGCAGTTTTTCCCCCCCCCCCTCGATGTTCTTTTACGAGAGACGCGTGTGTCAGTGCTCCGGAAAGTACCTGTTCCCTTGGTTGAGATGATAGTTGTTTATGCTACCCATTATTTGTCGGCTTATAGGCTTTTCTCGTGACTTGCACTTAAACGCTTTTCAATCCTTTTAATTTTCTTCACGTTCTTTTTCTCCCTGCAGGTGGTAGGTAGGGGGGAACGTTTTGCTTTCCCCCGCCTCAGTTGCCCCCACTTGTCGTTTTGTCGCAGGCTTATTGTTTCTTGTTTTTTCGGACGTCCGTCCCGTACCTAAAAGTTTAAAAGCACTTCGTTTGAGCCGGTCCTCCCCCCCCCCTTAGTCGTGAGTCTCAGGGGGGATCCTACCTGTCTCAAAAATCCCAATTTGATTCGGTCTCGATTTTGAATCCAACCAAAAGGTTTGAGCGGTCGCTCTGTCTGTCCGAAAATCCGCTTTCAGAACAGGTTTTTTTGCACCCTCCCCAAGTTTCCTTGTCGTGGCGGAATCAATTTCTGCCGTCCGGCTGGCTGGAGTACTTCCCTTCGTTGCCATCGTTCCTCCACCTATTGTTGTCCTTCCCCGAGGGTTTGTCCCGATTTTTTTTTTATCCCTTTCCCCTCCCATTTTCAGGGTTATCTTCCCTTTCACGTTGTCTAGCCCTTTCGCCGCAATTCACATATTTTTGATACGGTGTTTTTTTGGGTTGGCCTTTTTTTGCAACAAAGAAGTCGGTTCTTTCTTGTGTCGATGTTTGCCGACAATGTGTAATTTTCGTCTTCCTGGGCAGCCGTCTTCCCCGTGATCCCGCATCCCCCGTTTTTCAAATCGGGCCCTCTCCCTTTCCTCCTCCTTGGTGTGTTCGATATCTGTTGGGCCGGGTTCACTTTCATTTCCTTGGATCAATTTTCGACTCCTTGATTCCATTCGATCCTCGTGGCTCCCCAAACCTTTCGGACACGTACACTCCCTTCACATTCCACCTCCCCCGTGTCCGCTTTCTGTCAGCCCCTGCCCGTTCGCCCTGTGACCCTTTTTTCAGAAGTGACTTGGCCTAGTTGACCTTCAGCCCCTCCTTGTTCGATGGTGATTTTCCCACGTCCAGTTTTTTCTCGGACCCCTAGGCCCTTCGGTTGAGGCCTGACTGTCCACCGGCTCTTAAGATTCCCTCTTCCGTATTTTTTTTTCTTTTTCCCTTTTCGTCTTTCCCGATTCTTCCAGACTTTGTTTCCGCGGTCTTTCCCCCCTTCTATTGAGTCGGTTTTTGGTCCGTGACCCCAAGTGTTAGCTTTTGACGGCTTCGCGTTTTTTTTTCTCATAGTCGCATCCCCTTTTTTTTCGCTGACTATGGCACACGTCTTTTTTCAGTAGGTTTTCCTTCTTCTTCCGCCGACCCCGTTCCTTCTACGGCCCTCCTCACCCGACCCACTTTTTACTTCGTCGGTTGACATTTCAAAAGTCTACGTTAAATCCTCTTATTTTAACGTTTTTAAAGCACCCCTTCGATGCGAGTTTATGCCTTTCAACATCCTCCCCCCACCCGTCCCACCCGCCTTTTTGGATCCCACAACTCCCTCATTTCGATTCCCATTGGGTCCCCTGTTTACCGGCTTTTTTTGAGTCTTTCCTCCACCAAGCGGGACATATTACGTCGAGTTCTCTTGCGGTCCTTGCTCCGCGTCCACACGTCTTCGCATATATTCTCTGCTTTGGTCTGAACCTCGACCCGCCTGGCATACTTTTCCCATCCTCCACTCCCTACGCTCACTCTGTCAAAACACCCCCTTACCGTAAATCCCCCCTCTGTTTGGCCGCCGGCTCAACCACTGTTTCGAGTCAAGACTTCTTGCATCGGCATCTACCCTCCGTGCCTTTGGTTTAAGACCGTCTTTTTTCCCTCCTCTATTTGACCGTTTTTTTGCGGTCTGTATGGACACAAGTCTTTTTTCTGACCGG
>Ga0179593_1477846_pt1 | contig 13147 bp, 17 predicted proteins | sample CZODoug2_1_08_16_FD_185931 | JGI IMG/M metagenome (GOLD analysis project Ga0179593, IMG submission 185931) | Vadose zone soil fungal communities from Angelo Coast Range Reserve, California, USA - CZODoug2_1_08_16fungal (PacBio error correction) | ecosystem: Environmental > Terrestrial > Soil >... | reverse complement strand
ACCCATTCTACGCTGATTCCCACCTGGTCCTCAGTTGCCCTCAAGTCCGTTTCCCTTTTTTCCTTTCTTAACGTCCAATGACATCCCTTCCAAAACCTCCCTCCCCTCGTACTTGTTCCTCATCACTCCCCCCTATTCTTCCCCTTGCCAACCAAAGACTAGTATCCCCCTGCTTTCCAGCTCAGATTCGATCCCCGTTGTTATGAATTTCTTTACAGATTCCGCGCATTTCAGAAACCATGCGCGACATATGTATTTTCCCCCCCCCCTTCGGAAGTTCCTATTTCTTTGATATCACCCTCACCCCCCGTCTCCCACCTCTTCTTGAAGAGAAAGCAGGGGGTATTTCCTCCCTTTTTACCTCAAAGTCAGTTTTCTCTTCTTTTTTGCATTGAAAGGCGTTTACTTCCCTCGCAGGACTATTTTCTTCCTTGCCCCCTCCTTTTTCTCGTCTTTCCCTCCAGCCTCTGGTCCTTTCACAAAGATCTTTGCCTTTCACCCAACCATATCCCTGTCCCCCTGTATTCTTTTTCCCCCCGGACGTATTGATGTTTGTAACGTTCTCTTTCTGTTTGTGGTTCTTTCGATCTTTTCTCAATTCGAATTCGGGTTTTTCCTTGTTGACGAACTGTTCGCCGAAACGCGAAATATCCTCCTTGAACCCCTCCCAGCTTTCTGGTGCCCATCATCGTCCCCCCAGAAACTTAGAATCTGACTTTACCTCCCTCCAGTATCTCAGATAGTTCCACATATACTTTTTTTTCAGAATTTCCCCCCCCCCCCCTCTTCCGCTCCCGTGTTATCTTTGAAACCCTTGACCAGAACGTGTTTTTTTTATATGCAAAAATATCTGCCGAGTTGGTAGATGTCTGCGTGTTTCTTTCTTGCCAGCTACGGCATTGTATGCGGACCTTCAGTTAGGTTTTTCTTCCCCCCCTATGAAGATCCCCTTACGTCGATACTTGTATTGTCCTGCTCCTGTGGATGCCGGGTAGGTGATGGAGATCCAATAAACTCCTGGTTCCTTAACACACAACTTGGTTCAATGTTTTTCTTTTCTTCTTGATAGGCGAGGTCTTTGTTATCTCTTTTTTCAAGTTTCTGTTACTCTTTACCGATAGTCCTATCCTCTTCTCCTTAGAATATCCTGCTGGTGGTTTTCTCACGTCCCTCCAGGCGACGGATTTTTTTTTTGCTACTAATCTGTTCATTTTTCCTGGCTCTCTATACAGGGTCCTTGAAGTTGTTCCTTTTCGTGGCCCCCCTGATCTCCAATCTCCACCTCGAATTTGATGAATTCTTCTTTTCTTCTTTGTACCTTTTTCTTTGTTCCCTTTTGGTTTATCCCCGTTTTTTTACCGAATTTGTTTTTTCGTTAGACTTTTTTTCCTTTTCCTACTCCTCATTTTCCCCCCTCCTTCCCCGTTGAAAATTGGTTGGCGTCTCTTTGCCTATTCGTCTGCGTGATTGAATGAGAAGAAACTTTTTTTCGTTCCTCTGTTCATGGTTCCCTCACAAATTAATCCCTTTTTTAATTACAGTTACCCTCCTCTTTCCATGTATTTTTCCCAACCAGTTTACACCCTTTTTCTCTACGGAGAGGGTGCAATTCGGTACCAGCAAGGATCTTTTTTCTATATTCCTCTGCTCGGCTGGTTCTTTTTCCCCCAGTCCTATCGTCTGCCGCTTCGGATTGTGATCCTCTTCCTCTCTTCCCCTCTTGACGCCTTACTCTCTTTCTAGTCCGGGCCTTTTTGAATTCTTTCCTTCTACAAAGAAATCGAGTAATCAAGCCTTTCCCCCTGCCCTCCCCATCTTCTGTTCCACTCTTGTTTCTTTCTCCTTTTCCTTACATATTGTGGTGAGATCTCTCGCCTTCGGAATGATGAGCTTGCCCCCCTTTTTCAAGTTCCCCTCTTGAATGCTTTGACCTCTGACCGGTATCTTTTTCCGACTTAAATCACCACTCTCCCCTCTTCCCTCATCGAGTAGCTTTGCTCTTGATTAGCTCGGGATCCCGCCACCGCTCCCTGATCTTAGGAAATGCCATCCCCCCCGATCGACGAGAGGCGTCAACCCAAGTCACTTCTGTACTACCACCCCCCAAGCCGATGGAATGCGTCCTTCTTTAAATTCCCATTTTTAACTTCCCACCTGCTTCCCGCCTTTTGTCCAACTTACGCCATGGAGTCGTTAAACTTTTCCAATCATCTTTTTTTTCGTTGTTCATTTTTCCCTTAGCGGAACTTGGCGTCTCATTCCCACTTTTCCTCCCCTTCTGTAAACTGACACCCTCTTTTTCACCCTGCATCTTTCTTTTTTTTGATCGTCTTTGTAAGACCCTGTCTCACCGACCCCGACCGAAAGTCCTTTTAAACTGTGTATTCCCAACACAGTCCCCCTCCGTCACCAACGTTCCAAGAAGAACCATAAGATATCTTTTTTCTCCCTCTCGGAGCTTTTGTGGTGTCCTACTCTGTATCGAACCTTTTCTAGATTGAAGCAAACCCCACCTTTCAATATCTAATCAAGAGTCATTCCCTCCCGATAGAATGGTATGCTAGGTAACACGCCATCTCACGAATTCCGTTTCTCGTCGCCCGGTGAGTTCCCTTCCCTTTTAAGACTCCCCATCTTCCTCTGAAGACTCCCCGTCTTTAAATAAAACACTCATTTCCCCCATACAGTTGTTCGTAGTTCTTTTCTTCTCACTCCCCTCTCCCCTTTCTCCCTCCGATGCACCCGCGTAATCTCTACTGGCTTCTCTCTTGGTAATTTTCTCCGTATGCTCATGTGCCGCTCACACGTCCCCGTAATGCTACTTTACCCCAAAAACCGCTTCCCTCCTGTACCCACCGTCCGTGCTGATTTTCTTTTCTAAGTACACCATTTTCTTCCGGTGTAAACTCAAATTGATTTCCCTTCGCTTCTGAGTGGACCATTTTAAGATAAACCTTTCACGGAACTTTACCCCTTCTTTAACTTCGTTGCGGCTTTTTTATCATTCACGTTGGTGAGTTTCTGTGGGAAAATAAATTAGGTTTCCCCTTCCCATTTCTCTTCTCAGGTTTCCTTTTTTCATTTCCATTCGTACGACAGTCCCTCACTCATCCCCTTCTCAGATTACCACAACAACGATGAAACTTCAGATCAATCCGTACCTTCTCTTCCTTTCCTATCATAATGTGTCGGGTCATTCTGGAGATATTTGGGTCCAGGAAACCATGATTATGTCATCGCAAAACGATATCTTCAGTAATGGCAATAGTCCTGTGTCAACCCTCTCATTTCAGTAATTAAGTACGCCCCCTCTTATGTTTATGTTCTACCTACACTGCATTTATATTAGTGCTTGGTGATCCGGTATTTTTTTATATAAGAACATGTAGTTTCTTATTACCCCTTGTTGTTTGACTCCTTCGCAGTCCTTTTGAGTGCGCCTTGGGCCTTTTAACAGACCACCTTTCTGGCAGGGGATCCTCTCTCCCTTCTTTCGGCAAGAAGTCGGGAACGGCGATTATGGGTCCTTTTTGGCCAGTGTATCTCATACTCTCTCCATACTGTTGATGTCTTCATTTCCGCTGTTCGATTGCTTACTTTTTTGGTGTTTACGAGGCGCGAACGAACCGCCCCTTCCTGACCCAATTTTCCCTGCATTTACTTTTGAATGAGGTTGACCTCCCGTTCCTTCATCTTTCTCTCATTGTGTCTGATCCTCCTCTTTTTCCGTTTTTTTTACACGATCTCTTCAGTTATCTACCTCCCCTTTGTTACGACCCAGAGGACTTCTTCTGCATCGATGGACTTATGCTATTGACTCTAGAACTCCCTGCTCTCTCTGCACCGGGACCCTTACACTAGTGCCCTTCCTTTTAATTAATTATTGATTACCTCCCCCGTCTTTTCCTTGTCCGTGCTCCTTGCCCCTTCTCCCCTAATCCAACCAGACCTTAGTTTCCAAAAGGTCCGGAACGCTCCTTTTTAGTTATCTTTTTAATGATTTCTTTCCACTTCACTCCCCCAAAGCTGCCGTGCGGTTTCCTGCGCCTGTTGGAATGGACAAACCTCGCTGTCCTCCCCCCTTTCGTTGTTTCTTTCCAGACTAACAGAGTTCAACCCTTGTCCTTCCTTATAAACACCCTGCCGCGGGCTCTTTTTCCCCCCCCCCTTAATACTCCCTGTAGTCATATTTATTTCTCGTTCTTCCGCCTTTTTCTCAGTTAAGTTATTTGTGCTCAAACAGGTAACCCCGCTCGTCTCCGTGAATTTATTCGGGTTTCATCTCACTCCTTTCAACCCCCCCGCTCGTCACTTGAACCAACACTTTTTTTACTCTTCGTTTATTGAGTTTTCTGCTGAGTCCTTCGATGCTTTCTCGGTTTCGATGAGTACGCTGTCCTTTGACAAGTTCATTTGTTTTAAATTTAATGTCGTGCTTTTTCCATTCTCCTTTGTGCTCCCGACCAATAGCCCCTCTTTACGATTGCTTTCTCCCTCTTCTCATATATGTGGGAATTTCTTGTTTCTGAAAACACGTGTTATTTCACTCCAATCTTCAGGCTCCTCTGGAGCCCATCCCAGATGGTTCGCGGACAGATTTGACATTCTCTGGATACTTCCCATCAGCCTTCGATGGCTATTTTTTTTTTTTGTTTGTTTTTTGTATGTTTTTGTTCACTTTCCGGATACTCAATTTAGTCTGTTACTTTTTCCTTCCCCATAAAAACTCACGTTTTCCCACCTTTAACTCTCCATCTCCCCCTCTCCTCCGTAGTCCCTACCCTCCTCCTGCCCCCCGGTACCCCTTTTTTTCGTACATTATTCCCCGCAGCTTGCCGCAGCGCCCTTACTTCCCCACGTTCTGTGTTTTCAACAAGGTGACTAATTTTTTTGACTCTCGTCCCCCTGTGAAACCTTCTTCCTGCCGCAAGCCGATTTTTTTTTTTTTCCTGGAGTGTACCCCAAGGTCGAATATTTTTCCCCCTTCCCCCCACGCTTCTTCTTGCTCACTCAGCCCCAGATGCTTCGGATTACCCTTGTAGGGTTTGCCTTCCTCGGGTTATCTTCCCTACTTCCCCCTTCGGCCACTTGAAATCGCTAAACTGTTCTTTCCCCCCTAAACCTTTGCTCTTTCAAGGGACCCGAGTCCGTCATCACCTACGATTTCCAGGTCTCATATTTCATTGGGACAGATCCCCTTATGTTCTCCTTTCTAAGTTGAATACTTTTTTCACCTCTGGAACTTACGTCGCCCCAGTTCCTCGTCTGAGTTACCTTGATTCTGACCCTCCCCTGATGGGAGTCGTAACAAAGTTGTTCCCCCTGAGACACGTTACTTCCTTCTCCTGTTCAGTTGACCCTCTTACTTACTTTTTGATCCGAGCTTCAAAGGACACGAATTCCATTTTTTCAGTTGCCCCCAATCTCCGGTTTGTTTTATAGTTTGCCCCTCTCCTCCCTCTGATTTTATCTTGTGTTTGGTCCCTCAACGTTTCGTTCCTTCCGGGGACGTTTCAGATACCCCGCTCAGTTTGTTTTCTTTGGCCCCCCTTCCACACAACTGGCACCAGGTGAAGCCTAAAAATCTTCTCGCATCCTTCATCCTACTCGTTTTGTGTGTCTCTCTCCTTCTACCTCTTTTTCTTGAAGGTGCATCTTAACTTATTTTTACGGCCCGCCCTAGACTTTGATCCCCCAACATGTCCATTTTGTTTTTCTTCGGTTAAAACTCGGATGTACCCCCAGCCCTTTTTTCGTTTCCCCCCCTTTCTTCACAGGACCGCTTCCTCCTCTTCATTCCCCCCCTTAGATTTTTCCTCCTACTTCTTGAGGATTTTTCCCCCTTTTTCTTCCTTTGCCCTTTTTATCCCCACAAGTAAAGGCTGGGTTCCGCATGACTCTCTCCTCTCTTCGATCTTCTCCTTTCTCATTCCACAAGCTTGGTTCCGTTCTCCCCCCACTAGTGGTGTTCGCTTCAATTCCGCTGGAAGACCTCGACTGTTTAGCCGACTTTGTTTCCCCGAAGGTTTTCACACGATCCTTTCCCGGACTTCGACCTCTTTCCTTAATATTTCTTTTCTCCTTTCCCCTGACATAGATTTAAATATACCCGTGATTCTTTTTCTTTCCCTTTTTCCTAATGAGCTTCCTTTTGATCGTCCCCTGTGTTGAGCGTTTGAATTATGATCTTTTCCATTTGACGCCGAATGTTACTTATGTTTCTCAATCCCCTTTCGCCCTGCCACTCCATTTACCATCGCAAGTGGGATGAACAAGTGCTGCACAGTCTCCGCTGGCCGTACACACCCTCTTCGACCTTTGGGACACTCCTCCAAGCCCCCTGATTTTTTGTCTCGTTTTTCTTGCAGCTTTCCTGGGCTTTTTTTTCTGGACCTTTCCACCTTTTAAACACGCTTGGCAGGGTTTCGGGTCTTCTTCCCTCTTCTTATATCTTCCTCCCTTGTTCTCCCTCCTTTCGGCTGCTTTTCTTTCTATTAAGGACTATAGTTCCCTTTTTATATGGAAGATTATGCTTTCCTTTGATTGATCCCTCCTTCTGTTTTCTTTTTTTTACATTTCCCCCGCACATACCTTTTAGCCGGAGTAAAGTAGATACTTCGGCAGTCGAATCGTTCGCTCCATTCCCCTCTGCCTTCCTCGTTTCCGCGAACTCTGCTTTCGCCTTTCTTCTTCAGATCTCACTCCCCTCCTGGTTTTAACAAATCCTTTTCCATCGATGATACTTTTTGCTACACCAATTTACGTATTTTCCGTCGTTATTTCACTCTTTCCCTTTTATTAGAAAACTCAACGAGGAGGGCACCCCCATTCTTTTCCTCTTTTTGCCATGCCGACTCCGGCGCCACTGAGTTCACCTCATTCTCCCCTTAGACCCCTACTGACTCCCCACCCGCTTTTTTCCCTTTCAGCCCTCTTGGTGGAAGTTATTGGATTATTTCCCCCCCTCCTCCACCTTGACTTCCCTTCTACGTGTGCCTGAATTTTCCCTTTTTAATTCAGGATGATCCAAAGGCGGCCACTGCAATCGCGAATGAAAGCTCAACTTCATGGCGTTTCTCCCTTACTATATTCGCCAGATTGTTCCCTCTGGGTACACGTGTTGCCGTACCTCCCCTTTTCCTTCTGTTCCACACATCCCACTTACGTGTTTTCCTCCTACTGTTGCTTGCAATTCCAACATGCTTTCACCGCCACCCGGAGTCTGTTTTTTCGATGACGTGTATTTTTTCTACCATTCACCCAGCTTCCACTCCCCCAAAGTCGCGTTCAGGGACTTGCCCTTGGTCAGGCCACGATGTCTTTTGGCTTTTCCTTGCCTACTGGCCATGCCGTCTTCTTTGAAAAGAATCGTTGTCTTCTCGGAAGAAGTACCCTGAACTCCTTTCCCCTCTTGTTCCCGGTCTCTCCTCGCGATTCTTCTCCATCTCCCACCTCGTACTGGACGAGCAATGCCTCCCGAATTCCTCGGTTGCTTTCCCAAAAGGTCCTTTTAAAGTCATGGATCTCCTCTTTTTCCCGACCCAACATGCGCTATCTCTTTTTCAGTACCCCCCCAATTCTAAGATGATTCGTGTGCAAAGTCCTTTTCCGAAAGGAAAGAGTCCCTTTGATGTTCTTTCATCTCTTCCCTAATTTTTTAACCTTCCCTTCTCTACGACCTTCATGTTTCCCATCACTAACTTTCTGCAAGCCCTCAAAGAATCTCGTCCCGCCTTCCTTCCCACGCTCAGATTGGCCGCTTTCCCTCCACTGTCAGGGTCCTTAGGTTGTTCGGGATTGCGATGTTTTATCACTTCAGTTTGAACCTTTGACTGCGACATAGATTTCCAAAACGAGCTTCTCCTACATGTTGATTATCAGACGTCCCACCAGCGTTAGCACTCCACCTCCGTGACGCATTCTCTCTACTCCACCTCAGTGGTCTAGTATGAATCACTGCTGTTTGCCAGTGTGACCCGACTCCTTCTTCATCTCTCGTTGAGCCATCTCCTATGGCTTTTTCGACACATATTCCTTTTCAGTGAGCACTACCACTACAAAAGCTTCTACGGCATCTGCCTTTTTCCTCTTCCGGATTTTTTTCTGTGACCCTTTCAGCGGGGGTTTGTGGTTTCTTATTTCCATGAGTAAGCTTTCTTCCTTCCTGACTTTACGAACATTTTCGCGATGACCACCTCATTCAGATATCATTACCCTGAAAACTCGATTTTCGGTTTCCCAATCATAGCTTTTCTTCCCCTTTAAATGACTTTTTCCTTTCGCACGAGGCTCGCCGTAGTGGCAAAAATCTTACTTTTTCCCCCTTTCTATGGACTATCTGCACCTTTTTCTTTTCTTTCCGTATTCTTTGTTTTTGCCCTTCCTACAAATGTGGTGTTTATCAACTCAAATCATCACGGACGGTTATCGAGAAGCTTGTTGTGCGGGTTCCTTCTTGCTGGGCCTTCATTGAAGTGGCCTCTTAGCACAATTCCCCAAATTTCCGTTGATCCATCCGCATTTTCCAGCTTTATTTTTGCGCGTTTTCTTTTTTTCCCCTTTATTTTTTGTCTGACTCACACTTCACTCCTGGCTTAACACCACCTTGAGGTTTCGCCTTTAGGTTTGTTGCGGTCCAGAAGGACTTCTATCGATGTTTGGAAGTTTCATAGCCCCCTGAACTCCTTTACTCCTTAGCTTCCCCAGTAGCTGCGCTCCCCTCTGGGGTGTTTAGACATGTCAGCATCAGGCGACGATGTTACGCAATATGCTAGATCTTCTGTATTTTTGTCCCTTATCACTTGCATGCCTCCATAGTGTAGGACCTATAGCCAATGCCCCACCGCGAAGAGACGCAGAAATTTTTTTTTCTTTGTTACTTTTCATTTCTGGGGTTTGACCTTGGTGGGGATCCAAGTTTTACCCGAATTGATGACTTCTTGTTTCGGCCGTACCTTTATTTTAGTCTTACGCTCATCACCGATCTAATTTTGCCCCTATGGTTCGGATTTTTGCAGCCGGTCGAGCCTACTTCTTTACTCATGAGGGACGCACGTTTTTTTTCCAATGTTCCACATGTCCCAACCCTACAACCAAATTCCTTCCCCCCCTGCAGTTTCCCAGTGGCGAATATTTAACGTCCTTACCCCTGCAACCAGTTTCATCTTGTCTCTTTCCGAGGAAGAGTTTCAACTTCCAGCTGCCCGAACGATCTGTTGAAGCAGTTCCTTTTCTCTTCGATGGCTTGCATTGTGACCTTACGTAGCCGCTTTGCTTTTCTTTCGCGACGCCTATCGAGCTTAAGTATCTTCCGATGCTGTCTCGAGCTATTGCTGACTTCTTTCTCATTGAACCGCGTATCAGTCCGGATTTCCCGCCCCTCTTTGCTTTTGAAGTTCCCGCCAGCGATCGAAGGCCTCTGTTCCCTCTCTTCCTTTTTTTTGTTGTTGTTTAGTCTCGAGAATAGGACGGCTCCTATATTCAAGCATTCTTAATGCTGCTCTTTCTGCTTCCTCGGTCTTTGTTCGCTTCAACCCCCCCTCCGGCCTCCCCCGCCTCTATCGCGTCATGTAGGATTCTTAGGGCTCGCGCCACCCCCCCACGATTTCCTCGCTTTTCACTTGCACAGCCACCCCTTCGACTCTTCTGCTGCGTTCAAACCGTCTCAGTGCTGCCCTCCCCCCAGCTCTTGTGCCGTGCACCCGTTTCGCCTCGTCTTTTTTTAAGTTTCCACTTGGTTGATTCCCTCGTTGTGTCCATATACGCCACCTTTATCCTTCTACAAGTTGCAATTCAGATTTTTTTTCTTTTTCCCTGTCAAACCTTTCTACTCCAACATTGCGTTCATTCCAACTTGCTGTGCTGGCAACTCACACCCATCTCTTTTCAAACGGCATGCCTTTCATTGATATGCGCCCATCCACCGGTCTTCCCGACCACGACTACTCCTTCTGCTCCCACGTGGATCCCCACCCCGTCCCTCCTAACAAACGTGTCACAAAGACTACCAGATCTCTATCTCTTCGCGGTTGCGATTGGCCTATTGGGTTAATCAACTATGCTTTCCTGCCTTTCTCTCTCTGCAGCCACATCCCTCCTCTTAGTCTCGTCATGACCAGTGCTTGACCTATGATCCCGTCCTACCCCCAGCAGCTTTTTAGCCTCCTCCCCCCTAATCTTCGCTTCTTCAAGGATGCCGCTCCCCTTCCAAACGCTCCCCACCATCGGCCTCGGACCCTCTTACGTCGGTCACTCCAACCCCTTGAGCACTCGTGATTTTGACTTGTAGTTGAGTTGCTTCTCCAGCTCCGCCTGAGCACTGCCGCTGCCTTACCCTCGTAATCTGATATTTCTCATTTGATTGGTGGCGAAGGGCTGCACCCCTTAACTCCTGCCGCATACCCAACTCTCTGCTCCCCTCCCCCAACACGCTCAGACCCACCGTACGTGATTGATGTTTGCTGGATACCCCCAACCCCCCGACGTCCTGTGTTCCCTCAAGATCACTTTTCTTTTTTGACCTCGAATATTAAATTTGCCGACCTTATTTTCCACTAGCTTTTCGATCTTCCGGGCTTTTTCCCCTTGCATAATAATGACTTGTTTGCATTTGGTTCTATGGTTCAACTCCACCTCTTTTCCATGAATTGATCTGTCGAGGTTTCTCTGCCTGCCCCTTCATCCCTTTTTCCTCCACGTACCTATGGTTTTGACCCTCACCTTCGCTCTCACAAACCCCGCTGACCTCCCCCGTCCTTCCACTCCTTGATCGTAGAGTCCCTTCCGTAGTTGAGGTTCTTTCTCACCCTCCGGATATTTCCCTTTTGTCCATTAACCCCAAGATTTGCGTCTTTCTGACACGTAGAGAGATTTTTGAACGTGGACGGAAATCGTACTTTCTCGGCAAAGCCCCTCTTTCTTTCCCGACGAAGACATTATATTAGCTTGTCGAATCCCTGCGTTCTCCCTCTCCCTCTTTTTGGATCCGGTTCCCCTGTGATATAATCAAGGATATTTTCTCGATGTTTTTTTGAACTTCCCTGTCGCATTCATTTCTAACTGCGCGTTTTCTTTCTCTTCCCCTTCCAACCTCCTTCCCGGTCCTTGGTATTTAGCTTGTTTGCCTTGTAGTTGCACGACGCCGGACGGCTCTTCTTTGTTGCCCCCTTTTTTACCGTTCGACTATGTTATAGGTTACTTGCCCCGTACTGGTCGGGCCTCCCTTTTTTTTGCCCGTGAGGGTGAACGTTTGTCTGACTGAAAGCCACATTGACCGTAAGGTTTTGGCACTGCGGGCATCTTTTTTCATCCTGTCTTAGCAAATGGGTACCCTCCTTCCTCGCATCCTCCTTTTTTAGTTCCGACTTACTTAGATCCAGGACTTCCTCCCTTACGCCCAATCCTTCCTTTTCTTCTCTCGTCCGTGCTTTGCGGTGTTATCGAGGTCCCCTCCATCGCGATGTATCAGTTTGCCTTAAAGACAAGCGGGCCCCCCCCTTCAGTTCATGTACTTTCTCTAAATCCCTTAGTCTTTTGAGTCCGTGTCCTTCTATTACCCCCCACCGACATCTTGTGCCATTCCAAGTTCCCCCCTGTCACCTCGACTTTGGCTGCTTTCCTTTTGATTATTACACGTCATCGCCCCAAATCTGCCGTGCGGTACGAGCTGTTTGGAGCCTCCCACCCATCGCTGCCCCCTGTTTTATTTTGATACACCGATGCGACCGTGTCCCAGTCTTTCTCCCCCCCCCCCCGCTCTTTCTATCTTCCCGCTCAGCCCTGAAGTTCATGGCTTTCCCTTTTCTCGCGTCTTTCTCTTTGAGTGCCCTCAGTCTGACTAACCCGTACCCCTTCTGCTAGTTTGACTTTCCGTTTCTTCGTGTTTTTTCCTCTAACTCTCACCCCATTGCTTTCCCCTTCACCACCCCACTGTTTCTGTGAGTTTGAGTTTCTGAGGTCTTTTAGTGTATTTCTGTCTTCTCTTGTCGCTGTCCACTTCCCCACTCATTTTGTTGGTCCCTCCTCGTTGTCTTTGAGTTCTACTGACTCCTTGTCTTCGTCGCACCCCCTCTCCCCTCGTTTCGATGTGATGATTTTCCTCTACTTTCCATTTCGTTTGTGGAAACACACGTTCTGCTTCCCTATCTCATGAAGACCATGGTCTAGAAACTTTTCATATTTGTTCTTTAAACGAGGAACGTTCCTTGACTTCAATCTTCGATGCCGTTTGTTTGATTACTTCCGGCTAAGCCATATTGCGAAGGGTTCCGCCTTTCAACAGAAAAAACAATGATTTCTTTCATACCGGGAATCCCTATTCCATTTCCTTTTCCCCTTATTCCTTTCAATCTTCCCTGAGCGCATAGGACAATGACCTTCGAAATCTGATCTTTTTTCTCAAAGTTAATCTCCTCCTCCCAATCTCCTTGTAGGTCAAAACCCTGTGACGTTTCAGGGCCAGTATTAGATTCCTGTAAATACTGTTCCGCTCCTCAAGTCTCCCTTGGGTTGCATGAGAGTGCCACCCTTTCTGATCTTTGTTTCAGTGCCACTCTTTGCTGTGACAGCACTTCAGCGCTTTTAATTTTCGTTTTTTCTCCGTGCTCTGCTTTTGTTTTATGTATTACTTCTTCTTGTCTTCTCCCCCCAGCGCCCTCTCGCTAAAACAGTCCTTTTCGATCACCTGCCTCTCGTTTTAACCTTCCTCTGACTAACCTGTATGCTTTTTGACTGCCTTCCCTATCAGTGGGGAACGCCGACGATAGTCGCGTTTTTAAATCTGGGTACATATCTTTTCACCCCTTTAGGCACCACGTACTCTGCCCATTAGACTAGTCTCGTTGCAAGTTATTTCTGAACAGACACGATGAGTCTTCCCGTACCACCTTTCTTTCCCTGACGTTTATCGATCTCATACGGCTCGCTTCGGAACCCTGTATCTCTTTTCCTCGAGTTCCAAGGAACGAAGTTTCCCTACCTGAATACTCGTTGGTTTGGTCTAGCTTGTCTCGGCTTCAGTTTTTTTCTGGTTGGGAGTCACAATTAAGCTCACGGAAAGATTAATCTTATCCCTAGCCAGGTTGTCTCGGCTATGTAGGTGTTCCCGGTCACACCTAGTCCTTTTGAAGCATGTAAAAGATGTGAGTGC
>Ga0179593_1627973_pt1 | contig 13148 bp, 29 predicted proteins | sample CZODoug2_1_08_16_FD_185931 | JGI IMG/M metagenome (GOLD analysis project Ga0179593, IMG submission 185931) | Vadose zone soil fungal communities from Angelo Coast Range Reserve, California, USA - CZODoug2_1_08_16fungal (PacBio error correction) | ecosystem: Environmental > Terrestrial > Soil >... | reverse complement strand
AACAAAGAGTGCCGACTTTTCCCCGAGCGACCATCTGGTGATCTTGGCGCGGATCTCGTTCTACTTTCTGCATTTTTTGGGCGATCGCGAAGGAATTTGATATCTGACTTTGGGTGTTGTTTTCGCCTGCTGGGAATTCGTGTCTCCTGTTTCTTCTGCTCACCTTTTCTTTCATAACCTTGAGTATCAGGTTTTTTTAGTATCCGGTCGCGAAAAATCTCCGGTTACAGTACGGTGCAAACCGGCGCGCTTGAGGCTCGAGAGCCCAATAGAAATGTCGAGCTCACACGCGTTTCAGGGCTTCGCCCCCCTTCACTTTTCTGGATCGTCGGGTTTTTCTGACGAGGATGATTTGTTGGTGTTTGTTTCCAGCGCCCATGACTTGCGCTTCCCTGTGGTTCTATTTTATGAGGAGATGGGCTTCTTCCCCCTCTTCGGGGCGAAGAAGCCTCCCTGACCCCCTCGGTCGAGTTCATTCGCTCCTGTGCGTGGGAGCTGCTTGTCTTTGACGCCCCTGAGGACTCTCTGCCGGGACCTCGTAACCCCCCCCCACCCCCTTGTTTTCTTCGCTCTAAGGCGTTCCGCTGAAAATGTCTTTTGTTCTGCGCCTCCTCCAAACCTTTTTTCCTGCGTCTTTTCAGGGGGGCCCTTTTCGTGAGGGGCAGGCCCTTCCTTTCCCCTTTTCGTCCCGTCACGGAAGTACATCATTTAACGTGTCCTTCCCACACGCAGAATTTTTTCTTAGCTCAAATTTTGATTTCGCCAGGGTCCCTTCCTTGTGTCCTTTGCGCTTGGCTAAGTCCACTTGCTTCATATCGCTAACCTTTCTTCTTGAGCCAGCTTATTGTCGACAGGATCTTCTTCTTTTTGCGTGGAAAAGACGTTCTGATGGGGCTCTTTGCCGTTTCAGTTTTCGGCTGGGGTCTTGCTCTTTGAGGTTTGCCAACCGCTCTCCGTCATGAAGGGCGCCCCCCTTGGCTCAAGATGCGGATTCTCTCCCCCCCACCGGCTGTATCTTTTGGCCATTTTCTTCTGCGTCAAGTAACCTCAGACCCCGTCTTTTTCTTACTTTCCTCTACTTCCTTTAATGGAGTCCTCCCGTTTCTGTCCTAGCTGCCAATGTTGATTCTTAGGCTGTTTTCTCTTCCTTCAATTGTTGGGTACCAGAGTTTGGATTATTTGGCTCAGAGAAGTCCTCACCTCTTCCCGGTCCGTTTTCCCCTTTCCCTTTACCCTCAACTCATTTTATCCTCAAGGGGGATTTAAGCCCTTTGCGGTACCCTCCTGCGCTCGCCGATTTGTCACCCCTCTGACGCTCGCACTCTCAAAAGCATGACAGAGTAGAAGCAGTTTCTCTTATTTCCCCCTTCCCACTCCTTCAGAGGCGCCCGACAGATACACCCCAGGCCTTTCTTTCTTTCCCTTCCTCGTTGTTTGACATTCCTTTTTACACTCGTCATTTTTTCCTTGATTTCGCGCTTCGGATGCTGAATTTGCCCAGACGCCCCCTCTCTAACCTTCCTTTTCGAGCTCATCGTGACGGAACAAATGCGTAGCGGCAGGGAGCCTCAAACTCTCTTCTTCCCCCCTTCTTTTCTTCCTTCTGGTGACGGAAAGGAAACCGTTTCCCAGGGCCTTTTTTTCCGCCGCCCCTCGCCGAATCTGTTTTTTTTTAAAACTGGGAGTCTCGCTCCATACCGTCCGAGCTCTAATTTTGCCTCCCCTCTTACCCCCCGCTTCGAGTTGTCTTGATATTCTTTTCACCCATTTCTGGATGTTATTTCGATTAAGTGTATCCCCAAACCAGCTACAAGTGCGGTCGCTTTTTCAAGCTTGACCGCATCTCTCCCCCACTTCGGTTCCGCCCCTCCGCAGGGACGGACCCTACGATAGAATTTTGTGCAACAACCGCGACGCCCAAGATAACTTACGTCCTTCCGTCGGCACCCATCTGCACTGTCCTTTTCACAACGCGACCTTTCTCCCCTCTGTTTCGCTCCCAAAGCCTACGAAATAGCGCCTCACCTTTTTCTTATGCAGAATTCCCAGTTTTTTCTTTTTTTGGTTTTGTGCAAAAGGCCTCCTTCTCAACCTCTTATCAATAAATCTTAGAATCCAATTCTGCGTTACAACAACCCTTTCGCTAACTGAGTATGTACTTCCCCCCTTACGGTCCGGATGCCCGTCTTCACCCCAGATGTAAGGACTATATAAGTTTCTTTACCCTTGCCCCCTGACAACACGCTGCTACCTTCCCTTGACCCGCTACCAAAACTACCTCTCTCTTATCTTAAAACGCATCCCTCACCCACCGCGGTGGTGTCTGTCCGTATGAGCAGTCCCGCCTCTTCTTTCCCATGCCTTCTGTCGTCCGAGCCCAAGAGCCATCTATCTCCTTTGTCCTTTCTCGTTCTCGACCTCTCAGTTTCTCCCCGAGCCCTCCGATTTTTTTTTCTCGTTTGGTTCTCGCTTTCCACACCAAATCCCTTCTTTCTCTCCTTACGATCAGGAAAATTTTGCATTCCCCTCCCCCTCCCTTGCCCGTGCAGTTTCGCCCCCCTCCTCGCAAGGAGCCCCTCTATTTCGATTATATCTTTTATTTTTTTCTTCTTACAGTTCTCATCACGTAGGGTCTTCCTTTTTTCAGAAGTCCGAGAATGACCGTCTCCTTTCGACCTTTATAAGGCAGTTTTTTCCCCCGCGAGATCATCCCCAGCTTCTCTGCAGCTTTTCATTCAGTCTTTTCAAGTCGCCCCCCACACGTCTAATTCCCCCCCTCCGTATCACCACTTCTTTTTGCTCCGCCTTTTTTTTTCTTCCTAGCGCATACACGCCTTTGGTTTCCTCCCTCGATGAAGCTCTACTTTGTTTCTCCCTCGACCTCCTCAGAAGCGAACCCCCCCGTTCGTCTCTCTTTCCTCGTCCGGCTTTGGCGCGGAAGCCGCCTTTTTGGACGGTGTTGATTTCGCCGTTGTTGCGCGAAGGCCTGCGACAAGGTCAGTTTTTTGAATAGCCCTTGAACGGCGCCGTTCCGTCTCCGGGATTTTCGCCAGTTTTTAAAGAGGTTAACTCCCTGTCGCTTCCCTCCATTAGACCTCTTTGCGAAGAATCGCAGCCCCCGCAGATTGTGGCAAGCTCGCGCCTTTTTGCCGCTTTTTTTTGAACAATCCTCCCCCGGGTTCTTCAGGGGTGAATTTCTTCTCAGCCCCCTTCCCTGGGCATCGCCTCAGAGTCTGCGCGGCTCTTCTCTGGTGGTGGTCCGAGTCTTGCCCATCCACGACTCGTCTTCGCTAGGTTTTCCTTTTTTCGGATTCGATTGGCGAGGGCTTCTCTGTACTTTCTTCTTACAAGGCGAAACCGAGGATTCTCGGTTTCTAACCTGCTCTTTTTCTTGACCTGATTTATCTCAGGGGGGAGACCGTCTCCGTCGCCGTTATGACTCTGGCCCCCCCCCAACCTTGTGGTTTTCTGCGTCTAAGGGTTTCCCCTTCAAAGTAGTGGGAGCGTCCCAAGGCTTGTGCAATTGAAACCCTTTTTTCATTCTTTTTTGGCCCCAGGGGGTGAAGTCAATGTAGGACCTCTGGGTCCCCCTCTTGCCCTTTCTTCCTCGTCACCCTCATAGTTCCCCGTTTATCGAACGTATTTTGTGGGTGTACAAAGCGAATTTTTCCTCGGCTGAATTTTTTTTTTTGATCTTCTTTTCCTTTGGCCCTTCACGTCCCCTTTGGATCACTTAGGCCCGAATACTTGCTCTTCCCCCTTTCGGAGCTTCGCCGGAGCGGGGCGATTGGTGACGATTTTTTGATTTTGTGAGCACGTGCCTAAGGTCTGATTTCGGGATGAGTCAAGGTTTGGGGCTTTTAGGGTCTTTATTGTCCAACAATTTCTCCCATTTCTTTTCTTTCCCTTCATTTTAAGAAGCTCTTTGCGCTTCGATTGGGGTCAATTCCTCGATCCCGCCCCTGGTTTGTAGTCTATCCCTGACTCTAAAGTTAAAAATCAGAATTCTTGCCTTAGTACTCGTATACTTTGAAGTCCGCATTTTTGTCCGGCCCTTGAGACAATTTTGATTTTGTAGACCTTCCGAGACCCTTTTTCTTCTACAGCCAGTTCGGCTCTTTTTTTCTCGGTTCTTTTTTGGCTCTCCGACTTGTCCCTTTCTTTCCCCCTTCCCCCTCCCTCCCTCGGCGAAGCGCCTCCCACCGTCTTTTCTACCTTCGCGGCTACCCTCGAGTTGGCCCCAACGCTCCCAAGCTAGACCCGAACAGCCCTCCAAGATTTTCCTTTTTAAAGATCCCCACTCTCCTTCCGGGGTTCTTACCACTTAGAGTCACAAAAATCCTCTCTTTTCATCTTGTTGTTTGTTCCTTCTCTTTTTTACCCTCCTTAGTGTAGGTCGCTCGCTCCTCTGATGGATGGATTGCCCTTTCAGCCTCCCTTTCTTCCGACCGCTCACTTGCTTTTGGGTCGAGCTTCATTTTCCTCCTTTCTCGGCACAGCCGAACCAACTTCTCCCCCGCTGTTTTAGGTTTTCTTCGTACGTTGAACCCCCGGAAGGTCTTTCCGAGCCCACAATCCCTTCCATTTGGGGCGAGTACAAGAAACCCCTTTCTCCTTCTCATCCTACGAGCCCAAGATGCTCCCGGGACAGCACTCCGGACCTCCGCTACCCCCATCAAGGACTGTCGAATCCTTTCGGGTATCCCCCTCTTTTTTTCATTTCCGGGCAGTAGACAAACTTACCTCATTCTGGGGTCGCGGCCCTATTGCCCCAAATTTTCCCCGCTACGCCTTCTGACACTTCTGTTTTTTTCCCCTTCTCCTTTTGTGCCCCAGCCCGACCATCCCTCTACCTCCCTCTCGGCATTGCCCTTCTTCAGTCAGATAAACTGCGACTTCCATTCTTTCCACCGTCTTAGCCCCCCCCGCCCTCACCGTAGCCGTGATGGTACTTCCCTCCCAAGCGGACGCCCCCCTGCCCCAACTTCCTTAATTCCCTTCGGAATCAAACCACCACACCCCACCACCCACCTTTCCCTGCTTTGTTACCCCCCAAACACCCGTAAATTTTGTAATACGTTGATAGAAAGAATGGTTTCCCCTCCGCCACTGTCTCCTCAGGTCGTCTCCCCCCTTTTCCGTGCCACCCCCGGACGCATGCCTGTTTCATGCTTTCCTGCATACACATAAACTGCATGCTTTTACCGCATCGTCTCCACACCCCGCTTTTGGTGTTGAGTCCCCCCCTATTTTCATCAGCGGCGTGGCGGTCCATCATGCGACCGCAGCCTCGCCACCTTTCTTCTTCTTCATGCCCCAGAGAGCTTCGGCTTGTCCGTCTCCGTTTTCTTTTTCCTTCGCTCCATCGAAATCCTCTTCTGCGCAGCGTCTTTTCTACCCACCCAAAATCCGACGAGAACGAGAAGATGCCTAACTATTCTTCCCGCGCCTTTCACAAACGGAGCCTCCCCTCCTTCCGTTGGCTATCTCTTTCGCAAGCTCCTCCCTTTTCTCCCCCCCTGCTATTCTCGTTCTAGAATTTTGAATATCTTTTCCCTTCCCACCAATGGAAGTTCCCACACTTCACTGATCTATCCTCTTTCTCTTAATTTTAGCCTGTTCAGCGTATTCAACGCCCACTTTTTCATTCTTCCCTCTATTTCGCCGCCCCACCTCGCCATCCCTCCGCACAGCGCCACTTCCTCTCTCGCCCCAGTCTGTCGGTCTTCTCGAGCCTTCCTTTTCCCCCTTCCTCCCCCTCTTTTGTCCCCCCCTTCGAAGAGGACCCTGATCCTGTTTCGGCAGGAGACGTCACTCGGCTTGGTTAGCAGCAAGTCGTGAGACGATTTTTGATTTCGACCGTGTGGCGCGTAGCCTTTTTCCCTTTGCTTCTATTCCTTTCTGGGTGTTTTCCCTCTCTGGTGAACCATCGCCTTTCATCAAGAGGATTTCGAGTCCACTTGGACCCCCTGCCCCGGCGCTTCTTTGTTAGTAATTTGTAGACGTAGTCGTCCTTCTTCCTAGTCACACTAACAGCGCTCAAAGAGATTTTTTTGCAGGCGCAGCCCTCGAAATGTCGTTTTTGTTTTGGTGAGTTCCCCTCTTTATTTCGTGCCTTCTCGGTTCCGACTTTTTTCGTGGGCACGCACCTAGCTTCAGGTACCGTCCGGTGTAGGAGGCTATCCTGCGGAGAGGTCCTCGGAGAACTGTGAGTTACGGGCCCGCGAAGCCTCCACCTCTCTCCTTTTCCCGCTCTGTGCGAGGGTTTTCTATCTTTTCCAATGATGGGGAGAGAATTGCTCCTTACCCCTTCCCCGCTGCCATTCACCCTTTCTTTGTGAGGAGCTATCTCGTTAACTTCGGACCCCACTTCTCGTTTAGCTACCTCCCCCGCTGCAATGCCTATTTCTTCGGGTTGGTTGTTCCCTGTTGGTCGGCCTTGGGAGACATCTCCTGGTCCATGTGAAGACACGTTATGCCCTCCCGACTTCCCTGGCTCCAGTTACGAACGGGAGGGGGTCTTGTACAACGCATTTCTTCGCTGAATTCTTGTAAGGTTTTGGCGGAAATGTCGTTCTTTTTTTTCTCTTTCCCCAGACACACCGGGCTTTATGCTTACCTTCGGATTTTCTTTGCTGAAGCAAGGGGAGATTGGACTTTGATCTTTTCTTTCGCCGGTTTTTATCGGCCAAGGGTTTTCGAGATCCTTTCTTTCCTTTGAGATGAATTTAGGTGGGCGTCCGCTTTAGGTTCCCTATCCTTTTAATATGGTAATGCCTCGTTCTCCCCGGCGTTGGCTGGGTATCCTTTCTCATTGTCCCTCGTTCCGCTTTAGATGGGAGGACATTTCTTTCTCATCAGGACTCGACCGTTAACCCCAGCTTTTTTGGTCCCCTCAAGATTTCATCTCGTTACTTGATTAATTTTTTCGATTTGCTGCCCGGGCTTCGTATAGTTGAGTCTCCATGTTTTTTTCTTGTTAACACGGCCCCCTCCTTTCCTTTTGTCGGAAGAATCATTTCCCCGATGTCTTCTCCCGCCTTTCAGCGTCCGCCCAAAGGGGAGCTCTCTTTGGCGTAAGGCTTTTTTGGCGGCTACGCGTCGTTTCTTTTAACGAAAGCAAGGACGAGTCGAGTCCCAGTTTCGTGTCCAATTTTTCCATTTCCCCCCTCCTTCCGCGAGGAGCGCGACTAGGAACCTTTGAGCCCCAACGGAAGTTTTTCATCCTCCTTTTGGTTGTTGTCTCTCCCCCCCTTTTTACAGTAATTGTTTTACGTGATCGTCCTTCGCCTCTGTTTCTTGCCCCAAGACGCCCCCCCCCCCCAACTGTGACTTGCTTTCTTCATCGTGGGACGTTCCCCCCTTGTCTCGCGCAGCTCTTTTAACGCCAAAGCCCCTCTTTTTTTGTTCGATTGGATCGCTGTACCTTCACCGAAAAAGTCCTTTTTCGGTACCTTCCGCCAATTCGAAAGCCTTGCGGAGTACCAGCAAAACCTGTTCTTTTTACACGTCCCCTCTTCCAATTGGCCGCTAGTTCCCAACGCTTTCTACCCATTCCCCGAGACGATCAGCTTTCCCCTGTATGTTCCCTGGTGAACAGTCCCTTGATCTGACCAAAATGTCCTCCTCTCCCCTCAGTTCGGAAATAGCTTTCAAATATTGACCTCCAATCTTATCACGGCCGGTCCGCCCTCCTGACTCTTCGACTAATGTTTGGTTCAACTAAGCCGCCCCACGCGAACTTCACCTCCCTTCATCCCTCCTCCAAAATTCTCGTTTCCGACTCCCACTCTGAACATCAAACTTATCCACTCTTGGGATAAGAGCAAAAGCCTCAGTGCCTCGTCTCAATGGATTATTGACCCCCTCCCAATTTTCGGACAACTTTTCAGTGCCAAATTCCCCTTTTTTCTCCTCCCTCAATTCATAATCAAATTATGATAGTCCCCCTTTCTTTTTTTTTTTCCTTATGTCCTTTTTCCTTCGGCGAGGCCAGAACGGTCCGATGTCCGTTTTTTATCAGGGCAAGTTCTTCCCACCCCTTTTCACTCACCCACCACGCCTGAGGAACCGGTTTCACTCCTCCCTTGTCAGCATGCTCACTCATTTCTGCCCCACGTTCCCCTCCTTTTCCGCCCCCCCACTTCCTCCTCCTCCCCCCTCCCCCTTCCCCCCCCTCCCCTCTCCCCGCCACCCCCCCCCCCTCCTCCTCCCTCCCGTCTCCTTGTCTTTCCCGCCACCTCCTTGCCCCCCCTCCCCCTCTTTTCCCTCCCTCCCTCCCCCCTCATCGTCCCCCACACCCCTCCCCCTATTCCACTCCCCCACCTCTTCTCTCCCTTCCCCCCCCATCTTTTCCACCTCTCCTCCCCCTACACCCATCCCCCCCCCCCCCCCCCCCCCCACTCCCCCCCCCCTCCCCCACCCTGCTCCTTCCCCTTTCCCCCAGTCCCCCTCCCCCCCCTTTAGCAGTACCATCCCGTCTCCCTTCCCACCTCGTCCACTCGCCCCCCCCCTGCCCCCCCGCCTTCCTGTCCCCCACCCTAGAACCCCGCTCCTCCTCTCTTCTTCTTTACCCCCCAACCCACGATCCACCTCCACCCCGACTCGTTTCCCTCACTCCTCGCTTTTCCACTTCCCCCCCCCTCCCCCCCCGTACTTCCCGCCGTCCTTCATCCCCCTCTCTCCCCCTCCCCCCCTCTCCCCCCAATCCCCTACTCCCCCCACCTACTCTGCCCCCATCCCGCCCCCCTGTCTCCTCCTCCCCTCCCCCCCATTCCATCCCACCCCGCCTCTTTCACCTTCCCCCCCCCTCTCTTCCCACCGCCCCCTTTCTCTTTAATCCCACCCCCCACTCTTCTCTCCCACCCTCCCTTCCCCTTCTCCCCTAACCCCTCCACTCAATGCTACTTTCCCGCTCCCCCCCCCCTTGCCCCCTCCCCTTCCTCGTCCCTCCTCCCCCCTCCCCATATCCCTTCCCACACCTCCTACCCCCCCCTTCCCCCCCCAACCCGCCTTCCTTCTCTCCCCTCGATCCCCCCCCCTCACCTCTCTCCCTCCCATCTTCCCACCTCCCTCCACACCCCCCCCCCCTCTTGCTCCCTCCAGCTCGCTTCGTCCACGAACCCTCCTCCCACTAGTCCTACTGTGCCCCTCTTTCCACTACCCCCTCCCCCCCCCCCCCCCCCCCACTCATGACCCTCTATTCCTTCACTCTCCCAGCCCTCTCCCCCTCCTTCTTCCCATCCCCCACTGTCCCCCACTCCCTCACCCTTTCTCCTTATCCTTACCTTCCCCCCCACCCCCCCTCCCGCCACCCCCCCACCCTCCCCTTCCTCCTCCCCCCCCTCTGTTCTCCCTCCCCTTCCATCCATCCCTTTCCATCTCTCTATTCCCATCGTCCCATCCTCGTCCTCCCCTACCCTTCCCTACCCAATTCCCCTACCCATCCCTTCCCCTCCCCCCCTCCGCTTCCCTCCACCCCTCCCCCCCTCCTACAACCTCCCCCCCAGTTATCCCCCCCACTTCCAACTTCGTTCCCTATTACAACCATTACCTTCCCTTTTACACCCTCCCTCCTCCCTGCCACCTCACATCCCCCCCCTCCATCCCCCCAAACGCCCTACTCCCCTCCACACCCCTGCCCCCTATCCCCTCCTCGTTCACCCACGACATCCCGCTCACTATCCCCAATTCACCTTAGAGTCTATAAAGAATTCCCCACCTCCCATCCCGGCACTCCTCGCCCCTCACCAACCCAAGGCCAAAATCCCCCCCCGTACCCTCCCCCCTTCCCCCCCCCCCCCCTCGCTTCCACCTCCCCCCGCCCACTCCACTCCCCCACCCCCTCCCCGCTCCGCCACCCCCCCCCCCACTTCTCATCCACACCCCCCGCCCGCTCCGATCCCCTCCCCTTCCCTTTTCGTCCCCCCCGTTTGCCACCCCCCCGTCCTCACACCAACCCTCTCCACGCCCTCTTCCCGGGCCCCCGCCACCCTTCACCCACTCCCCCCCCTCCCCCCCTATCTCCCCCCCCTCCCTCTACTTCTCCCCCCTTCTTTCCCTCCACTCCCAGGCATCCCCACCCCCAACCGGACCTCCCCTCCCGCCACGATACTTACTATCCTCCCAACCCGTAACCTCTCCTAACAAAGCCACTCCTCGTGCCCACTGTTAACAAGCCCTCGAATCCTTCCTTCCTCCCCCCCCGCAACCCCCCCTCCACCCCCCCCCCCCCTCCCCCATTCCCCCCTCCTTTACCTCGGCCCCCCCACCCCACCTTCCCCCCCCCTATTCCCCCCCTAACCCTACCTCCCCCCCCCCCTTCCGCCCATCCATTCCCATCCTCCCCCCCCAACCTTCACCTCCCACCCCTCCCCCTCTCCCCCACCTCCTGCACCCCCTCCCATATCCTCCTTCACCCACCCCCCCCCCCCTCCCACCACCTGTTCCCCACACCCTTCCTCAACTTCGTCTCCCCCTTACGACCCTCCACCACCCCCCCCCGACCCACCTTAACTCCCCTCTCGCCTCCCTTCAGTCCCCCACTCCTTCCCCCACCCACCCTTTCCATCCCCCTTCCCACCTACCTCTCCCCCCCCTTCCTCTCCCCCCCCCCCCCCTCCCCCACTCCCTCCCATCCCCCTCCTTCTCCCCCCCCAGCCTACGCCCCCCCCATCTTTCTATTCTATCCCCCCCCCCTCCCTCTCCAACATTCCATTCTCTTTCCACTCCTCCCACCCCTCTCCAACACCCCGCCCCTCCCACCCCTCCCCCCACCTCCCCCCTCATCCACCGTATTACCCTCCGCCCCCCACCAACTCCCCTAATCCCACCTCGCCACGCCAACGGCCGCTAGCCCCCCTCCTCCCTCCTCTTCCCCCTCTCCTACTTTATCGCCCCCCACCAATCCCCCCCTTCCCCCCCTCAGCGTCATTCTCATCAACTCATCATTATCTCCACCCCTCCCCTTCCCCCCCTCCCGCGCTTCCCTCCCCCTTCACTCCCCCTAGTTCCCTCCCTTCCCCCCCCTCCGCTCCCCCCCTCCCCACACCCCTTCCCCCCCCCCCATTCCCCCCTCCCCTTTTTTGCCACCCCCCTCGTTCTCCCCTCTCCCGCTCCACTTCCTTCGTCATCTCCTTTTTCCTCCCTCTTCCCCCATTCCCCCGTGTCCTATTTTTTTCACAAACCCTCCCGATGCCCTTCATCCCTCCCTCCCCTCTCCCCCCTATATCCTCTTCCCCGAACCCACTCGCCCCTGCCATCTATCCCCCAGCGCCCTCCCCTCTATACCTTTCCGCCGCCCCACGTACCCCTTCTCCCCTCCGTACTCCCCGCCTATCCCTCTACCCCACCCAGTCCTGGTTCCTCCCCCCTCCCTTCCCCCATTTCTTTCCCAAATCCCCCCCCACCCGCCTAGCCCCTACTTTGCCCCTCCTTACCCGCTCCCCAAGTTTTCCCTCCCAGTTGTAAATTTCCCCCCTTCCCCCCTGTCCTCACTCCCCCCCCCCATCCACTTTCCTCCAATACTTTCCCCCACCCCCCCTGTCCTCCCTCACCCCCCCCCCTGCTCTCACCCCCCACCCCCCCCCACCACCCCACCCCCCCCCCTCCCCCCATGCTCTATCACCTTCCACCCCTACCCCAAATCCATCTCCTCCTGCCTCTTTTCCTCCCCCCTCCCCTCGCCCAACTGCGACCCCCTTTCCCCCCGCAACCATTCCCCTCACTTCCTCACTACCCCATTCCCCCCCTCCTCCCCTTTACTTTCCCACTCCCCCTGACCTCCCCCCCCTCACCCCCTCCTTTCACCTCCTCTCTGCACCGCTCACTCCATCACTCTCCCCGTTCAGCCACCTCCCACCTTACCCTATTAACCCCCCTCCCTCCAACTCACCACCCCCCCCAATTTCCCCCCTCTTGTCCCATCCTCTATCCCCCCCGTTCACCCCCTGCCCCCCCGACACCTCTCCCCAATGTTGGTTTTTCCCCCCTCTTCCCCCCCTCCTCTCCCCTCCCCCCTCTCCTTCTACTCCCCCCCTCCCGTTTCCCTCCCCTAACGTTGTCTCCCCCCCGTCCCCCCCCTCCCACACCCTCCTCTCCCCCTCCCTTTCCCCTTTTTCCCCCCCCCAGGTCACTCCCCATTCCCCCATTTTCTTTCCCCACCGTTCCTCCCACCGCATGCCTGTTCCTTCACCATCCTTCCCCTCATCATTCTCTTTTCTACTCTTCTCTCCGGCCCCCCCCTACCTTCTCCCCCTACTCAATCCCACTCCCACCCACTCCCCGCCACTTTCCCCTGCCCCTCCCCCCTCTTATCTGCCCCCTCCCCCCCCCCCCCTTTCCCCTACCCTCCCCCTTCCCTTCCCCCCCCCCCACCGCCCCCCCCCCCTCTCCCACCCCCCCCCCCTTCCCTCCCCGCCCCACACCCCCTCCCTTCCCCTCCCCCTGCATCCTCCCTTCCGCCCCTCTTCCACCCACTCTCTCCTCCCCCATCCACCCCCCCTCATTTTCCCCCTATCCTTCACTACCCCCCCCCCTCACCCAAGCTAACCCCCCGACCAACCGCGTATCAACCCCTTGCGGTTATGGGTTGACGACGGGACCGCGGCCCGGTTAATAACTTCTTCTCTCCCTCTTCGTCCCTGAGCCCAACTAGCAGTTAATTGAACTTCCACGAGATCTTTGCGTCGGATCCCCTTCCTCTCATTCTCGCCTGACGCAACTTCCGAAATTTTTTTTTAATCCCGACACCTAGAGAATTCAGTCAATCGCCTATTCCCCCCCCCCAACACCCAATTCTTGCCGCCTTTCCCTCTCTCAGGCCCCTGCACTGCCTTTAGTCGACCATTCCAAAAGACGTGCCCCTCGTTTAGAGTGGTCGACTCCTTCTCCCCGCAAGTGCTCCTTCCCAGCGATGTTTACTTTTTCTTTCTTCGAAGCCTATTTCTCCAAATTTTGCGTTCCCCTAAATTTTATGAAGACCCCAGCGTTTCCTTCTTCGCATTATTCGCCGTTCCCCCCTCCTCTTCCCCACCTTATATCGCTCACCCCTTCTCCACACGCGACTCAACCCCCATAGTCTCCCACCTCTCTCTTTCCCAGGCCTTTCCGATTTTCCCCTTAGAGAACCACCCTTCGGCTCTTCCTTT
>Ga0179593_1596690_pt1 | contig 13148 bp, 15 predicted proteins | sample CZODoug2_1_08_16_FD_185931 | JGI IMG/M metagenome (GOLD analysis project Ga0179593, IMG submission 185931) | Vadose zone soil fungal communities from Angelo Coast Range Reserve, California, USA - CZODoug2_1_08_16fungal (PacBio error correction) | ecosystem: Environmental > Terrestrial > Soil >... | reverse complement strand
TTTCCCCTTCCGTTATCTCTTTCTTTTAAGCTAGGGCGAATTCTTTTAGGCGGAGAATCCTTTGGTAGCCTTCTCTTTTTCCGGTTAAAATAGACGCCTTTCTCCCCCTTCTCCAGGCATGACTCATTGCAGCCCCGCTGATCTCTTGTGCTTCCGTCGTCGCATCAAGACCTTTTTGTAGTTTAGAGCGGTGTGATCCACGATCCCGCCTTCTTTTCGTGCGTCGGTGATGCTCTTTTCGAGATCGATGGCAGCACTGAAGCTTCCGCACCGAATTCTTTTTTTCGAGGCCTCTTATCCCGATTCACGAAAATGATTCTTTTCTTTTTTTCCGTTGAATTGACCGCTACCTGGTAATGTCGCTGACAACGGGTTTTCTTCCATTCAACCTCGTCCTCTTCAAGTGGCTGCCACTTTTCCTTTTTCGATCAAGCAGACCCTAACTTTGCGGATAGCACTTTCAGAGGAGAGTAAAGTTTCTGGGAATTGTCCTTGTTTTGGATTGATCCGTTTTTTCCGGATGGAAAAGTTTTTTCCTACCGCCTCTTTCCCCGAGGGACCTTACCACCCCGCTTCTTATGATTCATCTCGTCATCTTTTTTCGCAGACGATCCCCTTCTTGTCGCTGCTGCGTAGGATAGCTGGCTTCCCCCTCGAACGCTGCATCTTTTTTTTTCTCTCGATTGGGCCCCGTCTCTGACCGGTAATAATCAAAATACCTTGGACACTGTCCTCTTCAAACTCTTCCAAGACGTATGGCGACCCAAAACCTTGTCGATGGTGCACCTTTTCCCAAGCTCAAGCCCCATTGCCTTCCTTCGGAATGGCCGCGGAGCAGCTTTTCTCAGTTCTCCCCATTGCCGATCGCGTGGTCATCACCCTTCGAGGAAATGATATGCAACGCCCCCCCCCTTTCTTTTGGAGTTGATATCGTTGGTTCTTTCTTTCAAAACCGGAGCACGGCGTTGTTGTTGTTCCTCTCGCTTTTTTTGGCCGCGCCAACGGAAGATCCCACCGACAACTCTCCATTCCTCCTCATTCTTTCGACTGACCGTTTCTGCTCTTTTTATAACCCGGGCATGGGGGATAGACCTTTTTTGATTTTTTTTTTCCCCCCTGCGCCGAGGAGTAATCATGTGGGCTTCATTTTTTTTCCTTTCTCAGTTCACATTTGGCACCTCCCTCCCCCGGGACGGAAGTTGTAGGCCCCCCTTTTTTTTTTCCGAGTCAGCCCTTTTTTTCCCCTGATAATGATTTGAGTAGCGCCCTCCACATCGATCGGTGTCCCTGTTCCTCCTTCATTCATCGTCTTTCTTCTGCTCCAGCGTCATAAGCTATTTTTTCCTCCGCTCGGCTGGCCGACTTCTAGGGACTCTGTTCAGCTATCGCTGTTTTCTGGATCTCGCTTCGCTTTTTGCTGGTAATAATCTTTAATGCGCCTCACACCCTTCCCTCCATGAATGAGCATACAGTCTTCTTGAAGTCCCCCTCTGTTATGTCTAGCCCCCCCTCTGTGGGCTAGGACGTGTCCGCATTGCAGTCTCTCCTCTACGAGGTTGATGGCCGCAGCCTTCCTCGCATACGCTTAAGTCTGTCGTTTTTTCCAATTCAACGGAAAAAATTTTTTCCTTCGTGAATCGTGAAGAATGATCTCTGCGCGCCTTCGTTGGCGTCGCTGACCCCTGACGCCGCCCCTCCTCCTTTCCCTTCCCCCTCGGTATCAAAAAGGTCTCTCTCCCCCGAGCGGCTTTCCTTGTTTCACGCTTTTTCACAGATATACCCCTTTCGACGGAGCGCCCCCTGGCGATGCCATGGCTCCACTATTTCTTTCTCTTCATGCGCAAGGGGATTCTCCTTTTCCCAAGATCAGGATCCCTGCTACAAACGATAGCTCCCCGCTGGTTCGAGACTTCTAAAGTTTCTCGGAAGTTTTCTTTACGAGGAATCATGCTTTAACGTCCCTTTGCATCACGGCTTTAGTTTTGACAGTTAGAATTTCTCCTTTTCCCCGCGTCGAAGTCAGGATCTTTGTTTCTATACACGACCACACGCGCCATTTTTTTTGCCCCCGTGCTTTTCTAACAGACCATTTTCTTTCCTTCTCTTTCGTGATGACGGTCACAGTTATCCCCCATTTCTTTGATGTGAGTGCCCCCCCCCCTCCTCCTTTCTCCTGCTTTTGGAAATTCCGAGATCCGCTCTTCCGTGGTGAAGCCTTTCCAATCCCAGACCTTTCTTTCTCCCGGATTGGTCCCCCTCGCCCTCAGATTGACGACGGCCTCACTTTTTCTGTTTCCGATTACCCCTGGAGGAGGCCTCAGATTTCGCTTACCGTCTGTCTACCCCCTTTCTTTCCAGCAAAAAAGTGAATTTAATTTCCCCCCTCCTCCCAGATAAGCGGTCTTCTTTCTGATTTCATTGTGTGTTCTTTCGAACCCCTCAAAGACCGTTTTATTCTCCCCTCTCATGAGATACCCAAATCAGCCTCTAACAAACCAGAGGCGTTCCCCTGATACGGGCTTTGGATGACTAATGATTACCTTCCTCGGGTCCCATTTTTTGCCCACCAAGCTTTTTCCAGTTTTCTCTCCTTGACGTTAGTTTAGCCGGTTTTTCCGGTTTTGTCCTCTTTTTCGGGAGACCTTTCCAGGCTTACGATTCCCCTTCCTCCGCCATCATTTTGTTTTTTCAATCTCTCTTCTCTCCTCTTTTTTTCGTAGAGTCTTTTCTCCGACCCCCATAGAGTGCGGAGAATCGTCTCCGACATGCACACTCACACCATGCAACCTCCCTCCTTGCAAAAACGCTCCGCCTGCTGTCTTTGCCCCCTTGAAAAAGTTGGTGGTTCCCGATGCTAAGGTCTCTGCTCATTCTTTCCCGTATCCCGGTCCCCCCCCCCACTTCCTCTTTGTGTTAGCAAAAAATTTTCTCTATTATCCACTACGCTCATAACGGTTTTCAAGTTTTTTCTTCCCATCAATTGACTCCCCCCCATCTGAGCGAACTTTGCTGGCTTTTCTTGTCGTCCGATGGAATTCTTTGCGGTATTCTCACCCCTCCGACTTCTTCGTAAAGGAATCGTTTCCCTTGAAGATGATTTTTTTGAAGCGCAGAAGTCGGCATCTTCCTTTTTCCCCTTCCCTCCAGATTTTTTTTTTGGTCATGGGAAATTCTGGGCAGAGGCACCACCCTTAGACGCTGCGGCATTCTTTCTTCGTATCTCAAAATTCCCTCTTCGTCTGGCAGACTCCCTTTTTCTCCCTCTCATGTCCTTTTCCCGACCTCCTATGAACGGTGGACAGTCATCCCCGGAAAGGCCCCCTCTTTTGTAGCCCCCCTTCCAGCGTTGATCTCGAGTTTTTTTTGTTCGCTCCCCCTTGGGACCCCCCGGACAAATATTGTTTCGCGAACATCTTCTCGGCTAAATGTCGTCCCTCACCGCCGGAAACGATGGCGATTTTTCCGATTACTTAGGCTCTTCTTCATCTTTGGTCACCTGCGCATTCTCCCCGTATCGATTGTCAGGGTGACTCTCATTCTCACCATTACCTCGGCGGGAGAAATTTTAGGGTGCACCTTATCCCTGCTTTTTTCGCCGCACTTTCCCCCTTTCTTTTATCAAGGACGGATAGTGCGCTCCGATGATTCCGCTCCATATTTTCCCTTCCCGGCGCTCAAGACAACATTGCCTAGCGGTTGATGAAACCCTTTTTCACGCTCCCCGCTCTGCTTGGTGATGACCGATTTTTCGCTTGCGGCGCCCTCCCTCTTCCCGTTTCGCGACGGCAACGAATTCCCCTCTTATCCATTCTTCACTATTCCCCTCTTCTCCAAGCCCTTTTTTCCCCTTTCTCCTTTCCGACTTAGAGTCACAGCGTTTTTTCTTTTCTGCGGCCCAGCAAAAGCGCGAATGCCTGATTCCTTTTCCCGCCACAATTTTCTCCGCCGAGCAACTCTTTACTGAAGCCACAGGTTCATGCTTCCAGCCGGTTTTTGAAGCGTCCTTTCTCCTTCCGCCTTGCGATGTTGCCCCTTGACAGGATCCAAGCTAGAGCCACTCGCCCACACCCGCTCCTCGATTTCGCGCATAGAGTCCTCCTTCCCAGCCGAGCGGCTTTTCTCCTTGCTGCGCCGAGGATCTGCTGTTTTTCACTGCGAGCGTGGCGACCTGGTTCTGCTCCAGCGACTATACCGTATCTCTTCCCCCCCCACCTTCATGCAAAGGGTTACTTGCTTGACTCTTGCAAAACTCTTACACTCTTGGCATACCCAATTCCCCCCCTGTCGTCGTGACATGGGTTCTTCGTCGCAAGAGAAACGACGCCACGATGATTGGGTCCTTTCCCTGTGGGTTAATTCCAGTGAGACCCTGCCTGTAATCGCTGCCCCGTGGTGAAGGACATTCTTTCTTCTATGACGTTCTCGTTGTAGGTGGAGTTGGGGATGCCGTTTTCTCCTTTCCCCTGGCGCACCGGCGTCGTCCTCCGTTGTTGTGTGGAGAGTCGCTTTTCTTTTTTTGCGCGAACCTGGCAGCCCCCCCCAGCGCATCCACCGAAAATTTCTTTAATCCTCCTTTCCTTTTCGCCCCCTGTTTTGTGATGACCACGCGAGACAAACCCTCCATGACTTCCACACTACCCCTACCTTTTCTGCTTTACCTACCACCCACTCTTTTCCTTTTAAACCCTCCATAAAACCACACCACCAAGTTCCTTTCCTCACGGTATTTCTCCCCCTTTTGACCCCTGCGCGCGGACAAGTCCCTTTGGCTCATTTGGTCCGTTTTTAGGTTTCTTCGACCCATGTGCCAACCTCTCAGGAAGGAATTTTTTATTCTTTCAGTTGCCTCTTTCAGGCCACTTTCCCACGTTGCATCATGTATTTGAGTCCCCGATCGGACTTCGCCCATCTTTCGCAGTTCGATTTTAGTTTTAAAGTCCAGCCGACCGCGCCAGAATAGTCTTTTTGGCGGACCGAAACCTACTCGACATCTGTTTCATCTATCCTTTTTCCGAGTGATCGTCGTCTCCCTCTTTTCTGGTCCATAAGGTCACCCTTCTTCCCAAAAGCAGTTTTTTAAAGGCCGCTACCTTTTCAAGATGCTGCCAGACCTGTTGCTCCTTCCCTTTAGTGGGATCTTTCCCCCATTGTGCATTGATTTCCCCTTCATTCGCGCCCTTACGAGGTGATTCCCCCGGTGCAGCGACATTCTACCTTTTTCCTTCGTCCTTCACCCGGAAAAATTTTTCTTTCCGTTTTCGTGAATCTGACTCCTATGCGCGCCTTCGTTTTCGCCCCCGTGAAGAGCTCGAAGCCGATTGTGCCCTCCTCCCAAAGCCTGTCTTCACGCCTGGCTTCGGATCGTGTTCAAAGTCTTTCGCTTACCCGGCAATTTTTCCTTGGAGAGACGACGGCATCTGGAGAGTATTCTCTCCTTGACTCGACGATCATTCCTGATTGCTGAAAGTTTCATTTACCGGCCTCTCATTCATAAAGGTGCCTCTTTCTCACGCCCTCAACGCACTTGAATTCAGCGTCTTCACCTTAACGGAAGTATTTTTCCGATGAATCTTTCAGAAGGAATCCTCCCATCACCTTTTTCCGTGAGTTGGACAATTTTTTTTCCGGAATTTCTATGGCCTCTCAGAGCAGGCATCCTTTTTCGTTATCCCGCCTCTCCTCTCCAGGCTCGAGGAGCCCCTTATCCAGCCCACTTCCCTCCCATTTCCTTTTTTGATGTGTTTTCCCACCGTTCATCCTAGGATGTCTTTCTTCTTGAGGCTGAAAAGACTCCTTTTTTTTTTTGAGTCCACTTCTTCCGATTCCTTCAGCGGACTCCTGGTGGTGACGCCTTCCCCCGACCTCTGGATCAATGCGATTGCTCGACCGCTTGGAAGATGCAGCGGTAAATTTCTCGCAAGGGAGAGGATAGATCCCCCCTTTCTTTCCCGGTCGAGCAACTTCCTCCCACACTTTTCCCCCGCGGACGAGCGAACGGTCCCCTTACTCGCTCGCTCCGGGCATTGACTCTTGGTCGGCGGGAATTGAACCAGCACCTCGTTAGTGATATCCTATCTCTCCAATCACTGTTGATACCCACTTCTTTTTAACACGTCCTTTTGACTCTGGCAGATGACCTTATAATCGGGTTTTCTGGTGAGACCACCAAGCTTTTTTTATCCAACTCCCGACTCCTTTTTATAGCCGGTTTGAAGCGCGGTCCCATGTATTACTGGATGGCGCGATGAGCCTCCCCCATCAGTTTGTTTGTTTCCTCCCTCCTCCGTTGTTTTTTTGTCCCAAACCCACCTGGGCTTCCATCGTAAGAAATGGACCTTTCTCCACTCAAAACGCGCGCCCCTTCTACCCTTTCCGATGCGGCCCAAGCTTGGTGGGCTCCCTTTCCCCCCCTGTTTTGATGATATGTCCTTTTCTCTTGTTCATCCAGGATCTTTTGAAACCGTCCCCTTTTTTGTTCTAAAAACTGCTGATTTTGCTCATACGCTCATAAGGTTCCCTTTTTCACTTATGCTACCCTTTCACCTTTCATCCCTGAGCGAGGCTTTTTTTTGCGGGACACGGTCGGTCCTCTTTTGAACTTTCACGTGTTTGATGAATTTTTTACGGATCGCGCTTCCCTGGCTTTTTTCCCTGCCATGAGCCTGCCTCTTTCTTTTCCCTTGGCATCTTCAAGCGGTCGAGTGGTTCCCTCGTAGGGGATGGGAATGGCAGCGGCACCACCTCTGGATCCGTTCCCTTTCTTAGCTCCCACAGGCGTCTTTGAGATGCGTCTTTGCAGCATCACTCCTTCATTGGCCGACCATCCGAGGATGACCACGCCGGGGAAGCTCAGGTCCCTGAAACCTGGTCCCTGGGATGGGATTAGGCAGGTTATACCTCTCTTTGGCGCGGGTGGTGTAGTTTTTTTTTTTCGACAAATATTGCCTGCTTCGCCCCTTTTTGGGGGGGGGGGGGGGCGGGCCGGGGAGACATGGGGGGGGGGGGGGGGGGGGTGTTCTCGGGGGGGGGCGGTCGGGTCTGGTTTTGCGGGGGGGGGGGGGGGGCGGCGCACGGGGCGTCGGGGGGGGGGGGGGGGGACAGGTCCCGTGGGGGGGGGGGGGTGGGGGGGGGGCGGGGGTGTGGGGGGGGGGGGGGCCGTGCGGGGGGGGGTGGGGGGGGGGGGGCTTCGGGGGGGGGGGGGGGCGGGTGTCTCTGGCGGGGCGTGGGGGGGGTGGGGGCGGGGGTGGTGTGGGTGGGGGGGGGGGGGGGGGGGTACTGGTGGGGTGGGGGTGGGTGGTGTGGGGGGGGTGGGCGGGTGTGCTTTGGGGGGGGTGGGGGCGGGGGCTTGTGTGGTGGGGGTCTCCCTTGCCCGGGGGATGGGGGTGGGGGGGGCGTGTGGGGGCGGGGGGGGGGGGGGGGGGGGTGGGGGGGGGGGGGGGGTGGGGTGGGTTTGGTGGTGTGGGGGGGGGGGGGGGGGGGGGGGGGGGGGGGGGGGGGGGGGGGGGGGTCTGTGGGGTGGGGGGGTGGGGGGGGTGTGGCGGGGGATGCAGGGGGGGGGGGGGGGGTGGGGGGGGGTGTGGGGGGGGGGGTGGGGGGGGGGTGGGGGGGGTTTTCTTTTTTTTTTTTTGGGGGGGGGGGCTGGGGGGCGGGGGTGGGCGGGTTCGTGGGAGGGGGGGGTGGGTTGTGGGGGGGGGGGGGGGGGGGGGTTTGGGGGGGGGGGGTGGGGGGGTGGGGGGGGGGGGGGGTTTGGGGGGGGGGGGGTGGGGGGGTGGGGGGGGGGGGGGTTGGGGGGTGGGGGGGGGGGGGTTGGGGGGGTGGGGGGGGTTCCCCCTTTCCCTTAGACTCTAGTTCCCAGACATCTTTTCCTTGTCAAAAACTCGCAGAAATTGTTGATGCCTCCGATTACTTAGCTCTTGATCATCGTTCCCCGTATCAGCCAGACTTCAGTTTTTCTTGGTGAAGCAGGAGTCCAAATTCTCCCCCCAGTGAGTGAGGTTTCTAGCGGTTCTCCCCTTACGATTTGACTTTTCCCTCCTCTCCCTAACCAGGCTTTTCGTTCTCGGCAAATCTGTGATCTCCGTCGGCGCTCACAGCCTTTGCTTCGTAGAGCTTCGTTGCCCTCTTCGGGGACGCGTGTTTTTCCCGCAGGGGCACCTGCGCGGCAGCAATTGCCTCTTTTCGCCTGCACGCGGCGCGCCTCGAGTCTTTATCCATTTCTTCACGACTTTTCCCCCTCGACCAAGCACCTTTGTCGTTCCTTGCGACTAGCTTCCCGGTTAGGTCAGCTTTTTCCCCTCAAAATCGTAAGCGCAAGCTTTTTTCCCCTTTCCCAAGCCCACGTTCTCTCCCTTTGCCCACGACCTTTGAGGCTTTTCCTCGCAGCTTCCAGCCGGTATTAGATTTCATTAAGTAGATTGGATGTTTTCTGTACGATGACCGTTCCCCAGGCATCCCCAGGACGTCCTCGAAGACCACCAGCTTTCCTGTGAAAACAGATTAGAGTCCTTTCCTTTTGCGAAGACGAGCGGTTTTCCTCCTGCTGCTTAGTAAGCGAGCTTGATCCATCTCGAACTGCGAGGTTTTTTTTTTTTTCATGGCTGCCCAGCGTTTCAACAGTTATAATCCCCCCCCCCCCCCTTTGCCGTTGTTTCCAATTGGACGCGGGCACCTCTTCCAGACGTATGGCCCCCCCCTCCTCCCAACCAAACATTGTCTCTTCCCCTGGGTTGGTTTCCCCCTTCTCAAGAAAACGCGACCCCCCTTTCCCCATCATCGGAATGTCCGCGTTTATTCTCATTTTCCTATCACCATGCCTGTATCGCTTCCTTCCCCCTACCCGTAGAGTCAATGATTATGAAAGAAAAGTATTGTACTCCTTTTTTTTCGGCGTTCCTGCGTGGGGCTCTTGCCTCTTCCAAACAGGCTCCCCCCCCTAATCAGTTTGTTGTTTTTCTCTTCCCTCGTCCGCAGGTTTTGGCTCCCCAACGCCTGCCGGCCTCCCCCCTCCCCTCTCCTGTATACTGTCAATATCCTTCTGCGCACTCACGTTTTCTTCCCCTTTTCTGTTTATACGAAATCCCCCGTCTCCTCCTTTATCATGAACCTCTTTCATAAGAGGGGCTTCTTGTTTTTCTTTGCGCCGTCCTCCCATTTGACAATTTTTTCCGGAAGGCTTTCCCCTTGGAAAGAGTTTTCCCCTCCCCTTGGCCACAAACCTTCTTCATGTATTGAAGTAGACAGGCTTTTGGCATCAATGATCGGCTGTCGCAACTCTTTTCTATTTATGTTCCCCCCAGCGATCTTCTTCTCATCTTCTCACGCAGATATTCCAAAAGAGGACTCCCCCCTCCTCCCCTGTTTAAGCTTTTTTCGTCTGATGGATCTCTGGGATGCCTGGTCCCCTCCCCCTTTTCGTACCAAAGCAGGCCCCTCCCGCCTAACTTCCCCGACGCTAAGAACCGTGTCCCTTCCGCTGAAGCCTTCTTCCTTCCCAGTTCGTGGCTCTCTTCTCGAAACCTATTATTCGCATTCCTTTTCTTTGTGGAGCACAGAACCGAAAACCCCCCTTTTCCCTTCCCCTTGGCAGGATAGCGCCTCCCTTTTTGTCGGCAGATCAGTTTTCTTCCTTTTCCCCCCCCCCCCCTTCCTCAGTAACTTGCCGTCGCGAAAACGGTGTCCTCCCCCGTGCTCTCCGCCCGAAGCTCTTTTCTCTTTCCCTCGGTCATCAACTTTTACGCAGCTCGACTCTTTTTCCCTCCTCTGTTTCCCCCCCAAGAAAGGTTCTGCTCGCCACGGAGAGCACCCTTGTTTCCTTCAATTGCCGCTCCCTTCTCGGCCTTGATCCTTTAGAAAGGGAGTGCGCCCCTTTACATTTTGACCGATCCGGTCAGTTGCATACGGTTTCTCCTCTCACAATAGAATAGCAGAGCTTTTACATGAAAGTGAAGTTCTGCCCTTTCCTATGCATCATGTATCGACATAGCCATTCCCCTTTTCCTTCTCGTTTTGACCTTTCCCTTGGAGAAGAGTAGAAGTCTTTTTTCCTTTCCCATTTGTTAGTCGTATCTCTTCTCCACCAGCGAAGCTTCTTTAAGCTGAATGTTCCCATCCCCCTGGCAAGTTTCTAGGAAAAGGAGTGCCTCCCCTCTCCAACTTATCAGGGATGTGTCCTTCATGAGCGAGGATGCCCCAATACTCCCCTTCTCGGAATTTCTCCTTTTCTACTTTCGGTAGCCTTAAAACCGCCGGAGATCCGTCCTCGGCCCTTTTGCCGCTGTCTCCCTTTACCATCCCCTCCCTTCTTTTTTAAAGGCGATGGTATCTCATTCTTGAATATTTTTTTTCAACGACCCTTCACAAGTAGCAAGTGTCTTCTTATTAAATGTCTTTCCCCCCGAGGAGGACCGCAACCCCCTCCACGTGAATTACAGTCCCCCCCACCCTTTCGTGTAACGCCAGCTTTTCCCCTTACGCGCTCCTTTCATGATGGGTCGGCAGGACTTGACCCCCTCCAGACGTTTATTAGTCGTAGTGATCTCACTCCCCCCCCCCTCAAAACTACCCAAACAGGCGGCCTTTTTTTAACCCCGGATAAGGTTTTCTCCTGATGACTACTTCTCCTTCCCGATAATTTTTAAGAGGACCTGGGCCCCCAAGATTTTTCCTCCTTCTAAAGAAGAGGACCCTCCCTTTTGAATCTCTTTTGAAGTTTTTGTTATTTGCCCTTTTCTTCGGAAGATGTCTTCTTCCAGTTGTTTGGGTTAGATACTCTCTTTTTTTTCCCTAATAATCTTTTTTCTGAGTTCTAGAACCAAACAATCTTTCGGATAATCGTTTTTCAAAGGTCTACCAGAACCCCCAAACCTTTCACCACCGCGCTGCAACCTTTCCCCTTTCCGCTGCTGTATTTCCCCTTTTTCTTGGTGGGCGGCTTTCCCTTTTCACCTGGTTCCTTTTTCCTATGCGTAATTAGCATCCCTTCCCCCGTCCCGTTTGCCGTTGTGCTCTTGTGGGTTACGATGATTTTGCTGGGTTTCTTTTTTCTCTCAATACTCCTTCCCTCCTTTCTGTGTTCAAGTCCTGCCGAACCAATTTCACTCAATCCTGAGCCGATCCGAACTTGTGCTGGAGTGACCCTCCCTTTTCGGCCGTGTCCCTTTCCTTGACGGTCGAACGGCCTCCTTTCGCGGTCCGATCGGATCCCCTAACTGTCCCCTTATTCAAGCGCAGCAGTGAGTGCCCTCGCATCGTCACCCTTTTCTACACATAGCTTGATCCAGTTTTTTCTTTGGGGAATTTTTTCCCGCGTCACCCCCTTTCGCCGTTTTCCCCCTCCGGCATTCGTAGTTGCTAAAAAGGGATTTGCACTGAGTTTTCTCCTTCAAGACCCTCCTTTGTAATTGGCAAGACATCTTTTGATTCCCTTGTCATCACGCCGTTGCCCTCCCTTCACTTCCCCCACTCTGGGCTTTTCTATAGACCAGGCCGTCTTTCTTTTTGCGCGTTTTTTTCGACGACAAATATCTGTATCCGAACCTCTCTCGTCCAGATCCCCTCCATTGTCAAAACTTTTTTTTTCCCCCGCCGTGCTTCTTCCTGTCGATTTACTTTTCCTGCATTTTTATCAAGGCCCATCCCCTCCCCTTTTCAGGGTGAAGCTCGCCTCCACCAGTGCGTTCTTCTTCCTCAGGAGCTTTCGTTCAATGTATCAGATCGGGCCGGTTTCCCTTTCCTCCTCCACCTTGCTTTTTTCTTTTCCTGATCGTGCGCGGCCATTTCTCCCGCTCCAGATTTTTTTTCTCCCAAGAAAACCGCGGTGTTTCCGGGTGATTCTTGAACGAGTAGTGCACACGATCCTTCCTTGGTGCCTCCCCTCAATGTGTGAGATAGATCCGCGCGCCTCCCTTCCTTTCGAGACAGGCAACTCCCAAGGCTGCTCCTTCTAGTCCCTTATCAATATTAAAGATTCACCAACCTGATCTGCCTACCCCAAGCACCTTTTTCCGTGTATTTCCTCTCCTCTCCCTTCCCTTGTTTTCGGTTCTGAGGCCAACCCCCTCTTCCTCTGAATGCGCAGGAGAATGACCATACCAACTCCACCGCCTCGCCGACTTTGCGGACTGTTTTCTCCCAGGCTGTCTTTTGGCTCTTCCAGCGGTATTACGGCCGAAGGCGTCATTCTTTGAATGCAGTTTGATCCCCGGTGGAACAGGAATAAAGCGAACCTCCGATCATCCTCATCCCCCCCCGCGATAGCTGACCACAGATTCGAGAATCGATTGGTCCCCTCTTTTTCGTGGAGACGAGCTTTTTCGCTGTCCTTGATCTCAATAAATAGACTCGAAAGAGTTGCCGATCGCTCTGCCCAGCGCTTCAAATCCTTCTTCCCTGCAATTGCGGACGCGGGCAAAAATCCACGAGTATTACTCCCCAATTCCTTTCCTGCCACCCCTTGTCGATGTGCACCTCCCGTCGCCCGCTCAACGGACCCCCCTTTAGCCACGAGGATTTACTCCTGGCGCAGGGTTAATCTTCCTCCTTTTTTTGCTTTCCCCTCCAAGGACGTTATTTACCCCCCCCCCCCCCCCCCCCCCCCCCCCCCCCCCCCCCCCCCCCCCCCCCCCCCCCAAGAACCTTCGAGTGAGAAGAAATGATTATTAAGAAAGTATGACGTTCTCGTTTTCTCTTTTATGCATGGCGTGGTGCTGCCTGCCGCCAAAACCCCTCTCGTTTCCTCCTAATCCTTTTCTCTCTCTACGCGTGAGCCGGTTTTGGCCGCGGCCAATCCCCAGCCCTTGCAGCGCCTCCACGACAACGATATCCCTTTCCTTCGAACTCCACCCCCCTTCTTTTGATGCCACGCGATTGACGTCATTTTCCCCGGAGTCGCATGCGACTTCCCTTTTTGACAGTCCGAATAATAGGGGCTGTCGTGCGCTTGCGACGCATGTCGTCCCCTGGTGTTTTTTTGAAATTTGTAGTGCCATCCAGTTTTGCCCCTGCGTCCCTTTTTTCCACCCGTTGCATCCGGTATTTGAGTCGCCTTTACCGCTGGGCAGCACTTCGCCACGCCTCTTTTTTTCGCTTATGAGATCAAGCCCTTTTTCGCAGCATCTTCCCTCTCTCGGCCTGGCGACCGAAAGAGTCCT